>Ga0207966_1000006_pt1 | contig 99817 bp, 90 predicted proteins | sample Knorr_S23_td_NAD_FD_185611 | JGI IMG/M metagenome (GOLD analysis project Ga0207966, IMG submission 185611) | Marine microbial communities from Southern Atlantic Ocean transect - Knorr_S23_td_NADW_ad_2500m_LV_B (SPAdes) (version 2) | ecosystem: Environmental > Aquatic > Marine > Oceanic | place...
AGAATAAATATCTTTGAATAAACAGAATCGTAATGGCATATAAAAGTTTAGAAGCTTGTATTCAGGATCTTGAAAAGAACGGACAACTCATTCGCATAAAAGAAGAAGTTGATCCTTATTTGGAAATGGCTTCTATACAATTGCGTGCCTATGAGAAAGGTGCAGTAGCTATACTTTTTGAAAATGTAAAAGGTTCTGAGTTTAGAGCATTGTCAAATTTATTTGGCGATATCGATCGTTCACGCTTTTTGTTTCGCGATACCATGGAAATGGTACAGAATATTGCTCTTCTGAAGAAAGATCCCTTATTGGTTTTAAAAAGCCCTTTAAAGTATATTTCTACACCAAAGCATTTGTACAATGCTTTGCCCAAAAAAGTTTCAAAACGCAGTGCTGGATTTTCAGAAACGACAATCGATAAGCTTCCACAAATTACTTGTTGGAAAAAAGATGGGGGTCCGTTTATCACCTTACCCATTGTTTATACCGAAGATGTAGATCAACCAGGTTGGACAAAGTCCAATATGGGAATGTATCGCATACAGTTGGGAGGAAACGACTATATCCAAAATGAAGAGATAGGCTTGCACTATCAAATTCACAGAGGAATAGGAGTGCACCAATCAAAAGCCAATGCCAAAGGCGAGCCTTTAAAAGTCAGCATTTTTGTGGGTGGTCCTCCAGCATTAACTTTTTCTGCAGTGATGCCTTTACCCGAGGGAATGCCAGAATTGGCCTTTGCAGGAATGTTGGGTGGAAAACGTATGCGCTACTTTAAAGAGGATGGTTTTACCGTTTGTGCCGATGCCGATTTTGTTATTACAGGTGAGGTGTATCCACACGATGTAAAACCCGAAGGTCCTTTTGGAGATCACTTGGGTTACTATAGTTTGAAACACGACTTTCCAGTGATGAAAGTCCATAAGGTTTATCATAAGAAAGATGCTATTTGGCCATTCACTGTGGTAGGAAGACCCCCGCAAGAGGATACTAGCTTTGGTGCTATGATTCACGAATTAGCTGGCGATACCATTCAAATGGAATTACCAGGGGTGAAAGCGGTTCATGCAGTGGATACAGCTGGAGTTCACCCGTTATTATTTGCGATTGGTTCGGAGCGTTATACGCCTTATGTAAAAGAGCGCTATCCCGCAGAAATCTTAACGCAAGCCAATCATATTTTGGGCTTCGGACAAATGTCTCTAGCCAAGTTTTTATTCATTGCTGCCGAAGAAGATAATAAAGAATTAAACATAGATGACGAACAAGCTTTTGTACATCATATTCTAGAGCGTGTAAACTGGGAACGAGATTTACATTTCTATACCAAAACAAGCATAGATACCCTCGATTATTCTGGTGAAGGATTGAATACAGGATCTAAAGTGGTGATTGCTGCAGCAGGAAATCAATGTAGAACTCTGGCTCAGACTTTTGTATCTACAAGTTCATTCCCAGAAGGAATTACAAATGTTAAACTGGGCGCTCCAGGTATTTTAGCTGTAGGATGTACAGCCTTCGAAACATATGAAAAGGCAAGTGCAGAAATGGAAGTTTGGGCGAATGGATTAAAAGAGGTCTTAGGCGAACAGTCTAATTCCTTGCCTTTACTCATCCTATGCGATGATGCCGATTTTGTAGCGGAGACTTATAATAATTTCTTGTGGTCTACTTTCACTAGAGCCAATCCATCACATGATATCTACGGAATAGATTCATTCACTAAACACAAACACTGGGGCTGTAAAGGACCTTTAATGATAGATACACGAATCAAACCTCATCACGCTCCACCATTATTCTTAGACGAAGAAGTTGAAAGTAGAGTAGACGCTTTGTTTGCGAATCACTCAGAGTTGTCGAAGCTGTAATTCATTTCTTCAGATGTCTTTCTCCTAAAAAGCCTACTTTCGCAATCGATGAAAGAACAAACCATTATAGATAAAGCAAAAGCTTATTTAGAACAGTGTTACCGCGAATTGAACAAAGAAGATTTGTTGGAGGAACGATGGCAAGTAATTCAGAATTCAATTAACGAAACAGGAACTTACGAGCTCTTGGATTTTGAATTGGATTATGGGACCAAGGTGGCTTGGCGTAATTCTAATAAATGCATAGGAAGACTATTCTGGCGTTCGATGGAGGTCTTAGATAAACGCTCATTGGAAACTGTCGATGAGGTGTTTGATGCTTTATTCGAGCATATAGACTTCGCTACCAATGGAGGGAATATTCGTTCTACCATTACGGTTTTTAATACCAATAAAAGTATTCGATTGTGGAATCCACAGCTTTTAGGTTTTGCTGGCTATGTTCAAGAAGATGGTTCAGTAATCGGTGATTCTAAGAATGTAGAGTTTACACAGCAATGTGTCAACTTAGGTTGGGAAGCTAAAATGGGACAATTCGATATTTTGCCTTTAGTGGTGAAGATTGGTGAGGATATTCCTGTTCTACGAGAGATTCCTAAAGTGATTATCACTTTAGTATCTATTGAGCATCCAAGTATTAAGGCATTTAAAGACCTGAATCTACAATGGTATTCTACGCCCATAATTTCTAATATGACTTTGGAAGTGGGAGGTATAGAGTTCTTATCGGCTCCTTTTAATGGCTGGTATATGGGTACGGAAATTGGTGCTCGTAATTTAGCTGATGAAGACCGCTATAACCTACTTCCAACCGTTGCCAAAATGATGGGTTTAGATATTCGTGATAAGAATAGTTTATGGAAAGACAGAGCCTTGGTAGAATTAAATCAGGCGGTATTGTATTCTTTCCGCAAGGCAGGAGTGAAAATCATCGACCATCATTCTGCTTCCAAACAGTTTATGCAATTTATGCGTCAGGAGGCCAAAGAAGGGCGAGATGTTACAGCCGATTGGTCGTGGATCGTTCCACCAAGCGCAGGATCGACCATGAAAGTATTCCACACAGAAATGCAGGACACCGTTGTGAGTCCTAACTATTTCTATCAAGAAAATCCTTGGGATTAAGCTTCAATCTGTCTCTGACGAATAGCTTCGTAAAGAATAACTGCAGTAGCAACGGATACATTTAGGGATTCCGTTTTTCCAAACATCGGAATACGGGTCTTAGCATCTGCTAATTCTAAAATGTCTTCAGAAATACCATCTTCTTCAGAACCCATTACAATAACTACAGGGTCAACAAAAGGAACGTCGTATAAGTCGGTGTCAGATTGCTCAGTACAGGCCACTACTTTAAGTCCGCTCTTCTTTAAGTATAGTAAACTGTGGTGAAGGTTTTGTTCTCTACAAATTGGAATGTACATTAAAGCTCCCGTAGAAGTCTTCATCGCATCAGAATTTAACTGAGCACCGCCAATTTTAGGTAAGATGATGGCATTTACACCACAAGCCTCAGCAGTTCGTGTAATGGCACCAAAGTTGCGCACATCGGTAATACGGTCGAGCATCAAGAACATGGGCGATTTACCCTCTTCGTAGGTTTGCATCAATACATCACCGAGGCTATAGAAGTTTACGGGCGATACAAAAGCAAAAACACCTTGGTGCTCTTTCGGTGTTAGGCGGTTTAGTTTTTCAACTGGTACAGCTTTAAACATAATATTGTGCTCTTTTAAAAGAGCACGCAATTCCATTGCTAAACCAGTATTTACACCTTTTTCCATAAAGATTTTATCGAATTCTTTTCCCTCATGGACAGCATCCATAACGGCTTGCAAACCGAAAATCTCTAAACTCTTTTGTAAACGATCTTTCTTCATAGGCGCAAAAATACAATTATTCGCTCTCAAGCAAGAATTCTGTTTCCGATTTGTCGATTAAATCTTGAGAAATACTCTTGTTGGTTTTAGCTCCTAACTTTTTAATCTTTTCAACGCTGGAAACAAGGTTTCCTTTTCCAGTATGGAGTTTGTTTTGTGCAGACTCGTATTTTTTGTGGGCATTGTCAATAGCTTTCCCGACACCTTCGAGATCGCTTACAAAACCACAGAACTTTTCGTATAAGGCTCCCGATTGACGGGCTATTTCTAACACGTTTTTCTTTTGGTTTTCTTGTTGCCAGATAAAAGACACTGTACGCATAGTTGCCATCAAGGTAGAAGTGCTGACCAGAATGATGTTCTTGTTTAATGCCAAATTGAAAATATCAGAATCTTCTTGAAGCGCTGAGGTAAGTGCAGGCTCTATAGGAACAAACATCAAAACGTAATCGGGTGCATTGATACTGTATAGACTAGGGTAATCTTTACTGGCTAAGTCTTTAATATGTTTTTTGAGGCTCTCCAAATGTTGTTTTAAAAAGACTTGTTTCTGTAATTCATCTTCTGCATTTGCAAATTGCTCGTAGGCCGTAAGCGATACTTTGGAATCGATGATTAAGTTCTTGTGGTCGGGCAGGTCGATGATGCAGTCAGGACGCTTGTCGTTTCCTTCCTCATCTTTCATGGAGTTTTGTGTGCGGAAATGAACGCCTTTATTCAAGCCCGATTTTTCGAGAAGAACTTCCAATTGCAATTCGCCCCAATCGCCTTGAACTTTAGAGTCACCTTTAAGGGCTTTTGTCAAGTTAATGGCATCTTGGCTTATTTTCTGATTCGCTTCTTGGAGTAGCGATATTTGTTTCGCTAAGCCAGCTCTACTTTCTTGATCTTTTACGTATTTATCCTCAACACTCTCTTCGAAGCTTTTAATTTTCTCGCCAAGAGGTTTTAGAATTTGGTCGATGTTCTTTTGGTTTTGCTCGGCAAACTTCTCCGATTTCTTTTCCAAAATAGCATTCGCCATATTCTCGAACTGCGTTTGCAATTGTTTTTGTTGTTCAATCAATCGCTTGCCTTCTTCGTCGAGCTTCAAGTTTAAATTATCGATAAGGGTATTTCTAGACGAAACATCTGCCTTTAAGTTTCCAATGAGCTCTTCTTTTTCTCGGTTTTCTTTTTCGACCTTTTCAGAACGCTCCTTTTCAGATGCAAAAAGCTCTTTCGAAACGTATTTGTCGAGTTCCAGATTCTGCTCGTTTTTGGGAGATTTATTTTTGCTGTATAAAACCCCAATGCTGATTCCAGCTCCCAATCCAATCAATAAGTAAACGATTTCCATAAGTATCTTTTATAAACGCAAGGTCTAATCTAATAATGACAATTGCTGACAATCATCAGCTAAATTCCAATCGATGGTTTCTTTACCCACCGAAGTTAAGTATTCATTGGTTTTAGAAAAAGGTTTGGAGCCAAAGAATCCATTCCGAGCCGAAAAGGGCGATGGGTGTACCGATTTAATGATGCAATGTTTATCTTCATTTATCAACTTTAATTTCTTTTGAGCGAAATTCCCCCAGAGGATAAAGACGATATTTTCACATTTTTGAGATATCAGTTCGATGATCGTATCGGTAAATATTTCCCAGCCTTTTTTTTGATGTGAACCAGGTTCATGTACTCTAACAGATAAAGTAGCGTTCAAAAGTAATACGCCTTGCTCAGCCCATTTTTCTAAATTCCCCGATGTAGGGATACTACAATCTAAATCACTTTGAAGCTCCTTGAAAATATTTTTTAATGAAGGCGGAATTTTCATTCCATTGGCAACCGAAAAGCTTAAGCCATTTGCTTGTCCGTGGTTATGATAAGGATCCTGTCCTAGAATGACCACTTTCACTTCTTCCAAGCATTTTTTGTTTAGAGCGCTAAAGGTTAATTCGGCAGGAGGAAAGATGCTATGTTCTCGTCTTTCAGTTTCTACAAAAGCACAGAGATCTTTGAAATAGTCTTTTTCAAATTCGCTTGCTAAATGTTTACTCCATGAACTGTTTAGAGATTTAATCATGAAGTAAAAATAAGAGATTTAGTCTGTTGATTGTTTAAATCTTACACTTTTTCTAGGTTCATTTTTCTGATGAACACCTCTATTTTCTATGGTCACATTTTGTGACCTTAAAACTTCTCGCTGTGTTTTTAGTTTAGTCTATTGGTCTTCGGAGACTTGATACATAAAGTCTTTTGGAAATCTTTCGTTGTCTGTTTTTACAGCTTTGTTTAATAACTTCGTTTGTACTCCATGTAAAATTACTAAATCGCTGTCTAGCATCATTTTTTAAATCGTTGACGAGATAAATTCGGGATATAATTTGATTATCTAGAATAGAATTCATCTTTATTTAATAGATTATAATATTTCATTTAATGCTAAATTAAAAAATACCAAAAACAAGTCACTAAATTCTGGCATTCTATTTGCTCCATAAATTTTTAGTATTTTTGCCCCACATTAAAACCGAAAAACATGAAAAAGGCCTTTTTTATTGCTGCTTTATTTGTTGTGGCTATTGCTGCTCAATCTTGTTGTGTAACAGCTAGTTGTCCAGGTGTAGCCCAAGTAGAAGCTCCTCAAAGTAATTCGTAAATGAATTGGATAGCTCTTACAGACTATTCACAAATAAAAAAGGCTCTGGAGCAATCGGAGCCTTTTCTTGTGTTTAAGCACAGCACGCGTTGCTCAATTTCGTCCATGGCGAAAAGTCGTTTTGAGAGAAATTATGAGCTCGAGTCTGTTCAAGCATTTTACTTGGATTTGATTGCCTACAGAGAGATTTCCAACCAATTAGCAGAAGATTTCGGCGTAGAGCATCAATCGCCGCAGCTGTTATTGATTCAAAATGGATGCTGTACATACAATGCTTCTCATAACTCTATAGATCTTGAGGAGATAAAAGCGATGCTTTAGTCAAATTCAGCGGATATTTCCTAATTTTGTCCGGAACCGATGACAAGAGAAACTATCATAGAGAAAAAAGAAAAGCGACAAGGAAAACCTAAATGGTTACGCGTTAAACTTCCAACAGGCGAGAGCTATAAGAAGGTGCGTAAATTGGTTTCTAATCATAAGCTTCACACTATTTGCGAAAGTGGTAATTGCCCGAATATGGGTGAGTGTTGGGGCGCGGGTACTGCTACCTTCATGATTCTCGGAAATATTTGCACACGCTCTTGTGGTTTTTGTGCAGTAGCTACTGGGAAACCTTTGGCTGTTGATTGGGCTGAGCCCGAAAGAGTTGCTCGTTCAGTAAAGTTAATGGAAGTAAAACATGCCGTGGTTACTTCGGTAGATCGCGACGACTTGAAGGATGGCGGTTCTATCATCTGGGCAGATACCGTAAAAGCTATTCGTAGGTTAAGCCCTACAACGACTATGGAAACCTTAATCCCCGACTTCAAAGGGAATATGGATCAAGTACAACGCATTATCGATGTAGCTCCAGAAGTGGTTTCTCATAATGTAGAAACGGTAAAACGTTTAACGCGTTCTGTTCGTATTCAAGCCCGTTACGAGCGTTCTTTAGAAGTGTTGAAATACTTGAAAGAAGGTGGTATGCGTACCAAAACAGGTATTATGCTTGGATTGGGCGAAACAGAAGAAGAAGTTATCGAGGCGATGAAAGACTTGGTGAATGTAGGCGTTGATGTATTGACTTTGGGTCAGTATTTACAACCCACTCCAAAGCATCTTCCCGTAAAAGAATTTGTTACTCCAGAGCAGTTTGCCAAATACAAAGTAATTGGCTTAGAGCTCGGCTTACAATATGTTGAAAGTGGCCCTTTGGTGAGGTCCTCTTATCATGCAGAAAAACATTTAAAATAAGAGAAGAGGCTATTGCCTCTTTTTTTTAGCTTTGAAATATGAAGAATATTCGAGTAGCCATTAATGGATTTGGAAGAATAGGTAGAGCTCTTTTTCGTGTACTTCACGAGAGAGAAGGGATAGAGGTTGTGGCTATTAATGATGTTGCGGATATAAGGTCCTTAGCCCATCTTTTAAAATACGATTCGGTGCACCGAATATTTAATGCTGAGGTTGTAGCCACAGATAATGTTATCCTAGTTGATGGACAAGCGATTGTATTAAGTCATGAGTCCCAAATTGAAAATATTTCCTGGACTAATTGCGATATAGTTATTGAGGCTACGGGTAAGTTTTTGACTAAATCTGATTTAGAAAAGCACATTGATGCTGGAGCTAAAAGGGTGATTTTGACATCTCCGCCTAAAGGTGATGATGTCAAGATGGTTGTTTTAGGAGTAAATGATCAAATACTTGAGGAGGCTGACACCATTATATCTAACGCTTCTTGTACCACAAACTCTGCCGCACCTATGGTACAGCTTATCGATGAACATTTTGGTGTAGAGCAAGCTTATATTACAACGATTCATTCTTATACCAAGGATCAAAGCTTACACGATACCCCACATAAAGATTTGCGCAGATCAAGAGCTGGGGCATTATCTATTATCCCAACGACTACTGGAGCTGCAAAAGCGCTCACTAAAATTTTTCCTCATCTAGAAATTGGAGGTTGCGGAATGCGTGTGCCTGTACCCAATGGTTCTCTTACCGATCTTACTTTCGTAGTGAAACAAGACTGTACAATCGAAGAGGTAAATAAAGTTTTTTTAGAGGCTGCAGAAAACAGCCATAAAGGCTTTGTTGTTTATACCGAAGATCCAATTGTGTCTGTGGATGTAGTTGGTAACTCTGCTTCCTGTTTATTCGATTCGCAGTTGACTTCAGTGCTCGGTAAAATGGTGAAGATTGTTTCCTGGTACGATAATGAAATGGGCTATTCTCACCGATTGGCAGATTTGATACTGAAAATCTCTTAAGTCTATTATTTGTTGGTAGCCTTATAGAATTTTGAATCGTAGAATTTCAATTCAAAAGCACCATTTTCCAGAACCCCATAAGAGTTATATTGAACCCATTCACCAAGGTTGATATACTGACTATTTTTAGCAAGTTTGATGTCTAGAGGCAAGTGTCTATGCCCAAAAATGAAATAGTCGAAGTGTTCTGTAGTTAATTTTTTTTTTGAATAATCGACTAACCATTCGTTTTCTTCACCTTTAAATATTTGCTCAGCATCGATATTGGCAATTCTGCTTTTACCAGAAAAATAATTTGCTAGAGCAAAAGAAGCGTTTGGGTGTAATCGAGAGAATAACCACTGACAAGTCTTGTTGGTAAAGACATTTTTCAAGAATTTATAACCCTTGTCACCTGGGCCTAATCCGTCGCCGTGACCAATAAAACATTTTTTCCCTTGGAGTTCCACTTGGATAGGGTCTCTATAAACCTTCATTCCTATTTCTTCTTCGAGGTATCCGAAGGTCCACAAGTCGTGGTTTCCAGTAAAGAAATGAACGGGGATTCCTGCATCACATAGCTCCGCTAATTTCCCTAGTATACGAACATGACCACGAGGTACGGCTCGTTTCCATTCAAACCAAAAATCGAATACATCGCCCACCAAATATATTTCGCTTGCATCCTTTTGAATTTCAGTTAACCAAGATACAATCTTGCGTTCCCTTGCGATGCTATCGGCATGGTTCGGAACTCCTAAATGAAAGTCGGAGGCGAAATATATTTTTGTTTTAGCAGACATTTATCTATTTAATACCTCGGCAATTTTTTCTTCTAGCAATTCGTGGGGTAAGTTCTCGCCTATAATGCGACCATCCTTAGCTATTAACACCGTATGTGGGATGCTTCTAAAGGCATATTTTTCTCTTACAGATGTTTCCCAGCCTTTTAAATCACTTACTTGAGGCCAAGTAATTCCATCTTCCTTAATAGCCTTCAGCCAATCGGATTTAGCATTTGGCTGTTGAGGAGTCCCATCTAAAGATATACCAATTATTTCTAATCCCGCTTGGTGGTATTTCTCGTAGAGTTTCACCATTGCTGGATTGATAGTTCTACAAGGGCGGCACCACGAAGCCCAGAAGTCTAATAATACTAAGTCACCTTGAAAATCGCTCAAGCTTATGTCTTTGTCATTTACATCTTTTAGTGTGAAATCTTTGGCAAAAGCCATATCGACAATCTCAGACAATAATTGTGTGTGTGACGAATTTGGTAAATTCTTTTTGAAAGCATTATTCACCTTCTCGTAAACTTCAAAGTCAGCGTAGAGGTTTAAAACATTCTCCCCTTTGACAGCCTGAAATAAGGCTAGAATAGCAGTCGGTGAGTCTATATACTCATCGATATAGTTTCTTAGATAAGTGCGGTGTTCTTCAAAGTTCTGGTTAAAACGATCTTGTAGACTTTGAAAGTCTTCTTTTTGAGCGACTTTGGCTTCTTCGTAAATTCCATCGATAGCGATTTCGAAGCTAGCAAGTCTATCATTTAGCTCTTGAATAAGTAGTGTGCCTACAGATCCTTGTACGGTATAGTTATCACTCCAGTTTGTTTTTTGACCTTCGATTTCAATATGCTCACCTTTCTTGATTAAAAGGTTGATGCCTTCTCCTTCGGGAGTTCTCAATAAAAAGAAAGCTTCCCCCTCGAGTGTGTTGGCTACCACAAATTCGCCATCAACAGCATAAAGCGTATCGATGAGTAATAAGGTGTTTGCCTCAATCTTTTCGAAGATAATTGTGTCAACACCTTCAATATCTGCATGGATACTAAAATCTCCTTCAGGAGCTTTCATTTTTGGTTGACAAGCCGAAAGTACTACTGTAACTATGCTAAGTGCAAAGAATATTTGCTTCATGGATTTATTTTTCGAGTTCTTCTCGGATCATATTATTAGCCACTTTAGGGTCGGCTTTACCTCTTGAAAGTTTCATCACTTCACCCATAAATAGTCCTAATAGGTTTTTCTTTCCACCGCGGTAAGCCTCAGCTTTGTCAGGGAATTTAGCAATAGCTTGCTGTACAAATCCCAAAAGAGCATCCGAATCAGAATCTTGAATAAGGTGATTTTCTTCGGCTAGTTTTAATGGGCTAAGTTCAGGGTTTGAGACCATTAAAGGGAAAAGTAACTTACTGGCTTTCGAGCTGGCAATTTTACCATCCCTAATTAACTCAATCATCTCGGAAATACGAGATGCTGGGAAGTTTAATTCTTCAATATTAATGGCTTTGTCATTCAGATGAGACTTTAAAGGTCCCATTACAATGTTGGCTGCCATTTTATACTCACTAGTATGACTCGTAATTTGATCAAAGTAGAGTGCAATACCTTTCGTGTCGGTAAGGTTTCGTGCATCGTAATCGGACAAGCCGAACTCTTTGGTGTACTTATTAAACAACTGCTCTGGTAGGGCAGGAAGCGTAGCTTTCACTTTTTGGATATAATCCTCCTGAACGAGAATAGGTGATAAATCTGGTTCCGGGAAATAACGGTAGTCGTGAGCATCCTCTTTAGAACGCAATATGGTTGTAATGTTTTTTGCAGCCAGATAGTTTCTCGTTTCCTGTCCTACTTCACCACCGTTTTCATAAACCTCAATCTGTCTTTTGGATTCTAGCTCTATTGCCTTTTGGACATTTCTGATAGAGTTCATGTTTTTCACTTCTACACGATTGCGCAATTCTGTTTCACCTTTCAGTCGAACAGAAATATTGGCATCGCAACGCATAGAACCTTCTTCCATATTACCATCACAGATATCTAGATAGCGAACCAATTTTCGTACTTCGGTAACAAAGCTGTATGCCTCTTCACCTGATCGCAATACTGGTTCCGATACGATTTCCAAAAGAGGAATTCCGGCACGGTTTAGGTCGATTAGAGTATCAAAAGGGTCGATGTCGTGAATACTTTTCCCGGCATCTTCCTCCATATGAATACGTGTTAAATCTATTCGTTTAGGATTACCATCTTTATCAGTAACATTGATATAACCACCGTCACAAATAGGTGTTTTGTCCTGTGTGATTTGGTATCCTTTGGGTAAATCGGCGTAGAAATAGTTCTTACGAGCATATTCATTTCGCTCTCTAATATCACAGTTTAAAGCCAATCCTAGTCGCACAGCGTATTCAACAACTTTGGCGTTAGAAACAGGTAATGTTCCTGGGTGCCCAAGAGATACAGGGCTAATGTGCGTATTGGGAGCCGATCCATATTTGGTGGAGTCAGAGCAATATGCTTTACTTAAAGTGTTGAGCTGAACGTGAATTTCCAGCCCTATAACAGTTTCGTATTTACTATAATCAATCGACATATACCTTAAAAATTTGTGCGTAAAGATACAAAATACAATGAAGGAGTGGAGCTCTTAAAGCTTGATAAGTTTCTGTTGATACGTAGCTTTTTCACCTTCAATATTTATCCAATACAAACCAGTGTTTAGGCTCTCAATATTAATAGCTTCAGAAGCTTGGATTGAAGCTTTTTGAAGGACCAAATTCCCTTTAGAATCGTAGATTTTCATCTGTAAATTATAATCTTCATCAGGAAGTTTTACTTGGAACGAAGATTGAGCTGGATTTGGATAGATGCTTAAATCTTCTTCAATAGCATTGTTGAGGTTGAAGTTTCCACTTGGGGCTAATACATACAAGCCGTATTGCATATCCGAAACCAATATGTTTCCTGAAGGTAAAAGTGGGTAAACTCCCCAAGCCCCCCTGTACGAAGTGTGGTCGCCCAATAAATAGGTGTTGAAATAGGCTACCTTTATTGGGTTTGTTGGATCTGAAATATTGTAAACCTGTAAGCCATCGTGGTAGGAAGAAACGTATACGTGATTCCCTTTCACAATTTGGTTGTGAGGAATTGAGTTGGCGTGCACTTCAGAGCTAAATGTGGCTATAACGCTAATGTTAGATAAGTTGCTTATATCTAGAACTTTCATGTCGTAGCCCCAGTCTTCATCAGCCATAATATAGGTATTCATATCTGCGGTAGGCCATCCCGAATGGTTGTATCCTTTGTCTGGATATTCTATTAAAGAACCTATGATGCTTGGGTTTGATAAGTCTGAAAAGTCAATAACGTATAAGCCGTTGTTTCCATTATTAAGAAAGGCTGTGTCGTTTTTCACCCACATATCGTGAACACCACCTCCAGTAGGAATAGCATAGTCTAATAAATGTGTTGGGTTTAAAGGGTCTTGAATATCGAAAATCACTAAAGAAGTAGCCCAGCCACCTGATCCGTTACGAACATTACATGCGTAGAGGATGTCTTTTCCTTCGTCGATAAAAATATTGTGAGATGTTTTAATCAGTTCATTCGAATCGTAAACCACAATTGCTGTGTCTGGCAATTGACTAATGTCGATAATTTGAAGTGTACTATTTCCTTCATCACTTACGGCATACATATACCCATTTCTATCGTGGTAGTCGCGATGAACAATTGCAGGTCCCACAGCATTGCCAGGGATGAATTGTACCTGCTCGCTATTGACAGCATCTGTTACATCAAAAATATGTGTTCCAGCAGTAGAGCCGATAATGGCGAATTCTCGACCATCGACAACAAGACCCCATATCTCGTTATAGGCATTGTCGTACCAAGTAGTTCCTACAATATTTTCGTCATCCCAGTGGAAAAGTAAATCTAAATTCTCACCACTTTGTGCGAATGAGTTAAGACATAGAATGCTGAAGATTGTGCTGAGTATATTTTTCATGATATTGATTTAAGTATACTTAAGGAGCTAAGTTAATTATTTGCTTTTGGAAGTTTTTATCTTGTTCAGAGTTCACAAAATTTATTCCAATATGTAATCTATTCATCTCAATTGAGATAAGTTTTGAGACTTCCGTTTCTTGTAGTCTCATCCAATCTTTTTCGGTAGTAATGATCGCATCGCAATTTTCACTTTTCTTTACAATGTCTTGAATGTCTTTTCTTGAGAAATTGTGGTGATCGGAGTATTTCTTTGCTGCAAAATGAATTTTATTTTCTGCTAGGTATTCGTAGATGGGGGTGGGGTTTGCTATACCTGTAATTAGAAGGTATTTTTTGTTGCTATCTAATGGAACGATACTATTGTCCTTACCAATTAAACCCTTATAGCTGATTTGAGAAAAGTAAACAGAGGCCTTACTGTAATTTTCAATTTTCTTTCTTATTTCCTCTTGTTCTTTTTTACTGATCTCTTTTGGGCATTTAGTCACTATAATGATATCAGCTCTTTGAGCTCCCTTTCGGCTTTCGCGCAACCTCCCCATAGGAACGAGAAAGTCAGCATAAAAAGGATTCGAATAATCGCTTAAGAGAATATTGAGATCTCTATGGGCATAGCGATGCTGGAAAGCATCGTCTAAGATAATAATGTCGCTTTTGACCTTATGGTTTTCTAGATATTGTAGCGCCTTCACTCTTTCTACCTCCACAATCATCTTGAAATTTGGTCCCTCAAATTTCGTGAGTAGCTCAAGGGGCTCGTCACCGAGGTCCTTAACATTGTGAATTTTGGTGTTGCCCTCAATCAAACCTTTAGTCTTGCGCTTATAACCTCTACTAATTACAGCGCGAGTTTTCGTCTTCAGTAAGTCTAGTATATAAGCAACATGTGGTGTTTTACCAGTCCCTCCCATGCTAAGGTTTCCCACGCTAATCACTGGAGTTCTTGAGTTGTATGATTTTAAAATACCACAGTTGAATAGTAGGTTTCTAGAGCTTGTAATCGCTCCGTAAATAAACGCCAAAGGGCTTAGGGAAATCTTAATCAACTTCATTTTTCGAAAATACACAATCTCTTGATGATTGCTATTGGAAAAAATCCATTATTTTGCTTGAAAATAGAGAATATGAATCTTCGAGAGCTTTGCTGGAAATTAGAAGAATGGGCGCCTTTAGCCTATCAAGAGTCCTATGATAATAGTGGCTTGATAGTGGGTGATCCAAACCAAGATGTGAAAGGTGTCTTGGTGAGCTTAGATTGTATAGAGTCAGTTGTTGATGAGGCAATTGCTCAAAATTGCAATGTGATTGTTTCGCATCATCCAATAGTGTTTAGAGGTTTGAAAACTTTAACTGGAAAGGATTATGTGGAGCGTACAGTTATAAAAGCAATCAAAAATGACATCGCCCTTTACGCTATTCACACCAATTTAGATAATGTAGATACGGGTGTTAGTAAAATGATGGCCGACAGATTGGGTTTAGAAAACACGCGTGTTTTGGCTCCGAAAAAAGGGCTGATTAATCAGTTAGTCACTTACGTTCCTAAAGATTCAGCTGAAAAAGTGCGAAAAGCACTTTTTGAAGTTGGTGCAGGCTCGATAGGAGAATATAGTGAATGTAACTTTAGTGTGGAAGGTCAAGGCACCTTTAAGTCTAGCGATAAAGCAAATCCAATTATTGGAGAAAGTGGTGTTCGCGAGCAGGTTCAGGAAGAGCGTATTGAATTGGTTTTCCCCGCTTATAAGGAGTCTCTTGTGTTAAAAGCTTTGCGTAATTCTCATCCTTATGAGGAAATCGCTCACAGTATTTATAGCCTCGTTAACGAACATCAATATATAGGTTCTGGAATGATTGGTGAGCTTCCAAAGGTGATTGAAGAGGTGGAATTCTTAGAATACCTAAAAGAAAAGTTGAAAACCGACTGTGTACGTCATACTTCTTTGTTAAATAAAAGCATCAAAAAAGTAGCACTTTGTGGTGGTGCTGGAAGTTTTCTTCTCAGAGATGCAATTCGTGCTGGCGCTGATGTTTTCATTACTGGAGACTTTAAATATCACGAGTTCTTTGATGCTGAAAACAAGATTATAATTGCAGATATTGGGCATTACGAAAGTGAACAGTATACAATGGACTTAATTGCTGATTTTCTTCGCAAAAATTTTCCTAAATTTGCAGTTCGTTTGTCGGAGGTAAATACCAATCCAATAAATTATCTATAAAAGATGGCAAAAGCAAAACAAGCTACCGTTGAAGAAAAGCTATTAGCTTTATATAAACTTCAATCTATAGACACTGAAATCGATAAGATCAAGATTTTACGTGGAGAACTTCCTTTGGAGGTTCAAGATTTAGAGGATGAAATCGAAGGGTTGCAGACTCGTGCTTCAAAAGTGAACGAAGAAATTGGTTCTTTTGAAGCTTCTGTTAAAGAGAGAAGCGCTACTATTAAGGATGCGAAAGCTTTAATTGAAAAATACGAAGAGCAGTTAAAGAATATTCGCAACAACCGCGAATACGATTCTTTGAACAAGGAGATTGAATACCAAAATTTGGAAATCGATTTGGCTGAGAAGCGTATCAAGGAGACTAAAATGTCTATCATGTCTCAGGTAGATGTGATTGAGGGTGCGAAAAATCGCTTATCAGACCGTACTATAGATCTTGATCTTAAGAAGTCTGAACTGGATAACATCATTGCTGAGACGCAAAAGGATGAGACTAAGCTATTGAAAAACTCTAACGTTGCTGAGAAAGTTATCGATGAGCGTTTGTTGAATGCTTATAAGCGCTTAAGAGGTAGTGTTCGTAACGGTTTGGCCGTAGTTCCAGTTCTTAGAGATGCTTGTGGTGGTTGCTTTAATACGGTTCCACCTCAAAGACAAATGGATATTTCTGCTCGTAAGAAAGTGATTGTTTGTGAACACTGTGGTCGTATCCTTGTTGATAAGGTGATGGCTGGTGTTGACGAAGAATAGTCAGATATCATAAAACAACAAAAAAAAAGCTTCCATTTGGAAGCCTTTTTTTTGTTGAAGATTTTATTAGAATTTCATTCCCATAGTGAATAACATATGGGATGATTCTGTTTGTATGCTTGCAGGATTAGCATTAGTGTAAATCATATAGTCTTCTTCAGAAATCATGTTGACCATTGCCAAATCAAAGAAGTATTGATTGATGTTTAAGCCTAACCCCATGGTAAGGTATTCTCTTGATGCATCGTTCAATTCACCTACATATGGGCTGCCATAATAGCTGTAACCAGCTCGCAGGCTCAATTGTGGGTGAGCACGCCATTCGGCGCCTAGTTTAAGATTATAGCTGTTCGAATATCTAGATTCAATATTATCGTTTGCATTTTGGTAGTTGTAAATCTCATGACTCAATTGTGCCATCGAATAATCTAGATATTCATAATCGACACTTAATAAGCCTCTTTTGTTGATTACAATTGCAAGACTGTTAATCGCTTTAAAAGGAGTCCTTAAATCGTAATCGTTTATACCTATATAAAATGATTCTAAATCATAATTATCGCCATTATCAAAAACCGTATGCATATCCGACCAGTATTCTTCGTTTATATTGAAGTAAGTAGGTGTATGTATGGCAAATCCATAGCGAAGCCAGTTTTCTAATTTATAAATCAAGCCCAATTTTAGGTTTATCCCCGAGCCGTCAACACTCAAAGTACTTCTATAGTCGAATGATGTCAAATCGCTTGAAGGGTCTTCAAAATTGCTTTCGCGAATGTGATTCTCTTCAGTATATGAAATGGTTGGAAAGCCAATAGTTACTCCCAGAAATAGTTGATTCTTATAAGCAGTACCAAAGCTCAAGTAAATCTCGTTGATGATTCCAGAGCGGTTCGATTTGAAATATTGTTCTTTAGCATAAGTGCCAGAGGCAGCTCCTACATAATTTGTCGTGGAGCCTAAGGTGTCCGTTAAATAAGTATCGAAAGCCAATTGCTCACTAAAAGTATTGAGGTTTTCGTAGCTTTTCCCTTGCGATTGACCAACTATATAATCGATATAGGAGTCGCTACTTTGATTGGCAGAGATTTCAATAGCTTGGTCAAAATTATGCAGCGTATTATAACCCAATGCAAAATTGAAGCGATTCCAGTCGCCGGATTCTTCAGGTGCGAATATATTAGCGCTAATTCGATTGAGGTTCGGAAGTCTAACATTCCCCGTTCTATTTATCAAGCTATTATTGTCACCGCCATAGTAGTCAGTAGTAGTTTCCAGATTGATAAAGGAAAGAGTTGTGCTATTTTCCCCACTTGAGTAGATTGCTATACCTGCAGGGTTGTGACTCGCAGAACTAGCATTTCCACCCAAGGCTCCAAAAGCACCTCCCATGGATACAAATCGCGCAGTACCCCAAAGTGATTCTTGGGAAAAGCGCAAGGCATCAACATGGTTTTGTGCTTGCAAAGACAGCCCTATGAATAGGACTGTTGCTATACTGTATAAGGCTTTCATATAATTTTATTTTATCACGGCCTTCTCGATGATTGAGATGAACGACTGTTTGAATTGTTCGATTTAGAAGGCCTAGAGCTCTTAATTCTACTGTTGCTTCTTGAGGAATTATAGCTCTTTGAGCTCGAAGCCTTAGTTCTTTGTGTCTTATTATATGACTTGGTCTGTTGTATTGAAGGCGCCTTGTTGCCACTATTAGTGTATTTGTGTAGTTTTTGTGGCGTATAAGTAATTATTGCAGCCCCTCTCTTTATTTGATCTTTAAGTGAAGTAACAGCCTTGGTGTGATCAAGCGTTACTCTTCTTACTGCTTCTTTATTTTGCACTACTCTCCGAGGCCCCCTATTTACTGTTTGTTCTGCTAAATTGGTGTTCATCGCATTGCGAGGTCCATAGCTGTAGGTGTTGCTCGAATAATAATCATCTCCATAAGCGTAGTAACCATTGTGGCAGTAGTATGGATTGTTCCAGCCGTAATAATTTTGGTTGTACCACGGTGAGTACCAGTTGTAGTGGTGTCCCCAATAAGGTTGGTAATACCACGAAGAATAATAAGGTGAACTCCAGTACCACCAGTCATCCCAATAATAGTTTCCGTATCCAAAGCCTATACCCCAAAAAGGGTCGTGGAAAACTCCGTAGTGGAAGCTAATAGAACTACCGTAATAATCTCGGTGAAATCTATTGATTCGCATACTGTAAGACATCTCATCCTCGTCGAAATAATAATCTCGATTGTTGAGCGTGTCATAATCATCAGTATATTCGATGACTTCTGTATAGATAACCTCCTTCTCACTACTGTCGTAATAAATATCGTCGACATACCATCTCTGGTTGTCTTGAGCATTCAGTGATATTGAGAAAACGAAGAAAATAGTGTTGAATATTTTCAGAAAACTTTTCATTTTAAAACCCTCCTTTAACTATTAGACAAGTATTGGTTCGTAATTATTCCTGTGGGGATATTTTGTAATCGCTAATTTGTTAGCTTTGCAGCGGCTATATCATATAGCTAAGTTAGCAAATATTATTCCAATTTCTCTCAGAATTATGGCAAAGAAGCTTACTAGTAGAACGGAAGATTACTCGAAATGGTATAACGATTTGGTGGTAAATGCCGATTTGGCCGAGAGCTCAGGTGTTCGCGGTTGTATGGTTATCAAACCTTATGGTTATGCTATATGGGAAAAGATACAGGCAGAACTCGACAAGAAGTTCAAGGAAACAGGACATGTAAATGCATACTTCCCCCTACTCATTCCAAAATCATATTTCAGTAAAGAGGCATCTCACGTAGATGGCTTTGCAAAAGAATGTGCGGTAGTCACTCATTATCGCTTGAAAAACGATCCAAACGGTAAAGGGATTATTGTTGATGAAGATGCAAAGTTGGAAGAGGAACTTATTGTAAGGCCTACTTCGGAGACTATTATTTGGGATACCTACCGTAAGTGGGTGCAATCGTATAGAGATTTACCAATTTTGGTAAACCAATGGGCGAATGTAGTTCGTTGGGAAATGCGTACGCGTTTGTTCTTGCGTACTACTGAATTTTTATGGCAAGAAGGGCATACCGCACATGCTACACGACAAGAGGCTTTAATAGAGGCGCAATTAATGTGTAATGTATATGCCGATTTCGTTCAAAACTTTATGGCTATCCCCGTAATTAAAGGGGTAAAAAGTGAATCGGAGCGTTTTGCTGGAGCATTAGAAACTTACTGTATTGAGGCGTTAATGCAAGACGGTAAGGCCCTTCAGGCGGGAACATCTCACTTTTTAGGTCAGAACTTCGCCAAAGCATTCGATGTTAAATTCCAATCAAAGAAAGGCGGTTTAGAATATGTTTGGGCTACTTCATGGGGAGTTTCTACTCGTTTGATGGGAGCCTTAGTGATGACTCATTCCGATGATAACGGATTGGTTTTACCTCCAAACTTAGCGCCTTGGCAAGTAGTTATCGTGCCTATTCACCGTACCGACGAACAATTAGAAGAGATTTCTGCGAAGGCAGAAGGCTTTATAAAATCATTAAGAGCTAAAGGTGTTACAGTGAAATACGACGATCGTACGACACATAAACCAGGTTGGAAATTTAATGAGTACGAATTGAAAGGTGTTCCTGTGCGCATTGCTATTGGACCTAAAGATTTGGAGAAAGGAACTGTAGAGGTAGCTCGAAGAGATACTTTAGAGAAACAATATATGCCTATGGAAGAGGTGGAAACTAAGGTTCCTGCACTTCTTGAGGAAATCCAAAAAAATCTATTCCAAAGATCATTAGACTTTAGAGATGAGCACATCACTAAAGTGGATGACTTTGAAACCTTTAAGGAAGTGCTCGAAACAAAAACTGGATTCTTGTCTTGTCACTGGGACGGTACTGCCGAAACAGAGAATAAAATTAAAGATCTAACCAAGGCTACTATTCGTTGTATTCCTTTGGATGCAGTAGAGGAAGAAGGTAAGTGTATACTTACGGGAGCCCCATCAAAACAGAGGGTATTGTTTGCAAAAGCATATTAAGAACATCAAATAAGGAACTGTAATTCAGCTCCTTATTTTTTTGGAATTAGAGCTTGTAAAAAAGTAATTATTTTTTTTAAATAGGTTTTTACACACTTATTATATTTACTACATTTGCACTCGCTAAAGCAAAATGCTTAGCTACGGTCCGTTCGTCTAGGGGTTAGGACTCATGGTTTTCATCCATGCAACAGGGGTTCGATTCCCCTACGGACTACAAAAGAAACGTTCTTTTATTATTAAATCTTTGTAGGTTTCAAATTTCTCATTAAATTTGCAGCCCTATAAAGGATTAAGGTCCGTTCGTCTAGGGGTTAGGACTCATGGTTTTCATCCATGCAACAGGGGTTCGATTCCCCTACGGACTACTAAAAAAAAATGTAACAGCTAAGCACTAGATTATGGCTAATCACAAATCAACACTAAGAAGACTCCGCTCTGACAAGCCGAAAGCTCTTAACAACAAATACTATCACAAAACGATGCGTAACGCTCTTAGAGATTTACGTGCCGAAACTGATAAGAATGCTGCAGTAGGTGCAATACCTAAATTAGTAGCAATGATTGATAAGTTAGTAAAGCGTGGTACTATCCACAAAAACAAAGCTGCTAACTTGAAATCTAAAGTTGCTAAAAAAGTAGCTACTCTATAATTTAGAGTAAGACAACATTTAAGAGCCTTCCCATTGGGAGGGCTTTTTTTGTTATCTTTAATGAAAGAATAATAATATAATAGATCAATGAAATTATGTATCAACATTCAATTAAAGAATGGTCGGTAAACGATCGTCCACGCGAAAAATTCATTTCAAAAGGTAAAGATGCATTAAGCGATAGTGAACTTCTCGCTATACTCATTCGGTCGGGTACTCGCAATCGTTCAGCCTTAGCAGTATCTCAAGAGATTTTACAACTCTCAGAAAACAACCTTTCGGCATTAGCTAAAATGGACCTGCAAGATCTAATGATGGTTAAAGGTATTGGTAGTACCAAGGCTATTACGATAATGACTGCTTTAGAATTGGGTAGGCGCAGACGATTGAGTGAAGCTGTTAATCGTGTTAAGATAAGTACGAGTAATGATGCCTATGATTTGATGGCCCCGCTTTTGGAAGATTTGACAACCGAACAGTTTTGGGTGCTTTATCTGAATAATGCGAATAAGGTATTGTGTAAAGAGCAAATTAGCGCGGGTGGTATGACGGCTACTATAGTTGATGTTCGCTTAATTCTGAAGAGGGCTTTAGAGTTGAACTCCACAGCGTTAGTACTCTGTCATAATCATCCTTCGGGGACTCTTGATCCGAGTAAAGCGGATGTAGACGTAACCAATAAGATGAAAAAAGCGGCTTCCTATATGGATATACAAGTATTAGATCATTTAATCGTTTCGGATATAGCTTATTTTAGTTTTGCTGACCAAGGAAGGTTATAATCCATTTCGTTACATTTGTTAAAAAGCAATATTAAATGTTCAAGATTCTCACGCTCATCGGAGCGCGTCCTCAATTTATTAAAGCGGCCGCTATTAGTCGCGCTATCCAGAATTCTTTCGCCGATAATATATCTGAAGTGATCGTTCACAGTGGGCAACATTTTGATGCAAATATGTCTGGGGTATTTTTTGAGGAATTAGCCATCCCAAAGCCGAATTATACTTTTTCGCTTAATGGTGTAGGACATGCGCTTCAAACTGCTGAGATATTAGCAGAGCTTTCAAAAGTTCTTGAGAAAGAAAAGCCCAATGCTTTATTAGTGTATGGCGATACAAATACCACTCTTGCTGGCGCTTTAGCCGCTTCCAAATTACAGATTCCAATTGTACATGTAGAGGCAGGTTTGCGTTCCTTTAACAAGTCGATGCCCGAGGAGATTAACCGCATTTTATGCGATCATTGTTCGAGCCTTCTAATTTGCCCTACTCAAACAGCCATGTCCAATTTGGTGAACGAGGGGATGCGCATCGATAATCAAGAGCCATGTAGTGCCGATTATCCAAAGATTATCGCTTGTGGCGACATTATGTATGATAACTCGCAATATTACGCCCAGTTTTCTACAGATGAACTTTTAGAACAACATCATTTAGAAAAAGATAAATTCGTTTTAGTGACTATGCACCGCCCCGGAAATACAGATGTGGCAGAACGTCTATTGAGTATTTGCTCTTCTTTGATGCAACTGGGTGAGTCATATCGAATCCCAATGGTATTCCCTATGCATCCGCGTACGCGTAAGGCTTTGCAAATGCATATGACTACCGATGAATTAAATGCTTTTTACAAGCACCCTTATATCAAGGTAATTAGTCCTGCTTCTTATTTAGAGATGATTAGTTTAGAAGCCAATTGTAAACTGGTGATTACCGATTCTGGAGGAGTGCAAAAGGAAGCTTACTTTTTCGAGAAGCCTTGTTTAATCCTTCGCCCAGAAACTGAATGGGTAGAAATTGTAGAACAAGGAAATGCGACTCTGGTTGATGCTGATTCTGAATTATTGAAAAAGAAATTTGATACTTACTATTACCAAGAGGACCTTTTGTATCCATCCATTTTTGGAGATGCTAAAAGTGCAGAATATATATGTGAACAAATACTGATAAACCTTTCATGATACTCGTATACACACATCATGTAAGCCCTCGGCTTCGCTATGCCTTTAGAACTGTTTTTACTAAGTTTTTGTCAACTGAGGTTCACTTTACCCATCAGGTAGAAGAGTTTATTGCTGCCGATGGAGTGAAGTTTTCCTATACGCGAAACCCTTTGGGGAGTGAATTGTATTTTAAATCTCACGAATTATTATTTGAAAAGGGAATTGTTGATCAGGATATTCATGTAAAGACATTTAATGGTAAGAAAGCCTTTTTTGAGGTGTCTGATAATTCGGCCATGTCTTTTGATGTCTTCGCGAGTAGTTTCTATTTATTGAGTCGTTACGAAGAATATTTACCTCATATAAAAGACCGTTTTCAACGTTTTCCGGCAAAAGAAAGCTTGGCCTATAAAAACGGGTTTTTACAAGAACCTATTATTGAATCGTGGTTGGAAGATTTGGTGAAAACCATACAGGCAAAGTTCCCCGACTTTAAGGCTCCTTCTCGTAGCTTTAAATATATTAATACCATTGATGTAGATAATGCATATTGTTACCGCGAGAAAGGTCTGTTTAGAACTTTGGGGTCGATATCTCGATCCATCATCAATTTTGACTTTGCTGATATAGCAAAACGTTGGCGCGTATTTCGAAAGCTCGAAAAAGATCCATACGATACTTTTGAGTATTTATTGGATATGCAGAATAAATACAATTTTGAGTCTATTTACTTCTTCTTATTAGCTGATTATGGTCATAATGATAAAAATATCCCAGTGACCAGTAAGCGTTTTCAAGCTTTGATAAAATCGATGGCCGATTATGTGAAGGTGGGTATTCATCCCTCTTGGGCGTCAAATGAATACGAATCAAAGTTGCCCAAAGAAATCAGAAGACTCGAAGCGATTGTCAATAGAGAAGTAGTGCGCAGTAGACAGCACTTTTTAAAATTAGATCTTCCAGGATCCTATCAGCGTTTAATCGATTTAGGAATTCAAGAAGATTATACCATGGGCTATGCATCGCAGGTGGGATTCCGCGCAGGAACCTCTTTGCCATTTCCCTTTTACAATTTAGATGTGGAGATGGAGACCAATTTGATTTTACATCCTTTTGCTATCATGGATGGTACATTGAACGAGTATATGGAATTGACCGTTGACGAAGCCCAATATCTAACCAAGGAGATTATTGATAAGGTGAAGCATGTAAATGGGACTTTTATCAGTCTATGGCACAACGAAACGGTGAGTGACAACCGCCATTGGAAAGATTGGAAACAAGTTTATGAATTCACACTTGCAGAAGTATTTGCATGATAAAGTATATAAAACACGAAAGCTTAGATACCGAAAAATGGGATCAATGTATTAAGGGGGCGGTAAATAGTCTTCCTTATGCCTTCTCTTGGTATTTAGATGTTGTTTGTTCCCATTGGGATGCGCTGGTACTTAATGATTACGAAGCAGTCTTTCCTCTTCCTTTTAAACAAAAACTAGGAATAAGCTATCTGTACACTCCTTTTTGGGTGCAACAACTGGGTTTGTTTTCACGTACTTGCGAAGCCCTAGAGCGCAGTAATGATTTTATCAATACTATTCCGAAGCACTTTCGTTATGTTGATTTAAATATGAATAACCCTGCACCGATTGGTGAAATTAAAGGGGCTCACTTGAAAGAGAATGTCAATTATATTCTAGATTTAAGTAAGGATTATGAGTCTCTTTACTCGGGCTATTCAACGAATAACAAGCGTAACATTAAAAAGGCCTTAAAGCAGGGCTTAACGCTTTTTAAAAATGATAGCCCTAAAGAGTTGATTCGCATGTTTCGATCGAATAGAGGTAAGGATATTGGGCATTTAAAGGATGCGCAATACCAGAGTTTGGAACTATTAATGCACGCTGCTCTACACCGACATTGTGGGCAGCTTTGGATGGCTTATGGAGAGGGTAATAGAGCCCTTTCTGGTATGTTCTTGCTTTTCGCTGCCAAAAGAGTTATTTTGTTATTTACTGGAAATACGATTGAAGGAAAAGAGATGGGAGCCATGAGCTTCTTAATTAATTCCTTTATTAAAGAGGCTGAAAATACTGGGCTGTCTTTCGATTTTGAGGGCTCCAACGATGGTGATTTGGCGCGATTTTACAAAGGATTTGGAGCTGAAAATAATTCCTACCAAAACCTAAAAATAAACCGATTACCTTTAATACTTAGAATGCTGAAGTAGTATGGAACAATGGTCTGAAATATTATTAGTGATTTTATCCAGCATGGTAAAGTTTGCTGCAGCTCCATTTATTGCGAAAGCTTTTGGCTTTGCCTATCTGGAAACCATTGCATACTCCTCCTTCGGAGGAATATTAGGGCTCATTGTGTTTTATTACTTAGGGAATAGAATTGTTAGTTTTTTCCCTATTTTTTTTAATCCTATGAATACAAGCCGAAAGGTCTTTACCAAAAAAAATAAGATGTTCGTGAATTTAATTCGCACCTATGGTCTTTTTGGTTTAGCCATTTTTTCGCCTATACTCATTACCATTCCTGTAGGAGCATTTTTGGCTGCTCGTTATTATGGGGCTCACAAAAAAATGGCATTGATTTTCATGTCGATGGCTGTAATTTTATGGTCGGCAACTATTTCTACTTATCTATTCCTCTTTTTTGATGCCTATTAAACATCTGTTTTTCGACTTGGATCACACCCTTTGGGATTTCAATTTAAATTCTAGAGAGACCCTTTTAGAACTCTATAATGAAATAGAACTTCAAGGCTTGGGTGTCTATTCTTTTGATGCTTTCTACGATAAGTATATTGAGATAAATGATGCTCTTTGGGATCTGTATCGGAACGATGAGATTAGCAAACAGGACTTACGTTCTACACGTTTCTATCAGTCTCTGTTATTTTTCGGGATAGATGATGCTGAGCTCGCCGATCGCATAGGGGAGGCCTATATTAAAAGATGTCCCGTAAAAGCAAATCTTTTGGCAGGGTGTATTGAGGTCTTAGATTATTTAAACAGTCGTTATCAACTCCATATTATTACCAATGGCTTCGAAGAGGTTCAGCATCTAAAAATTAAGACCTCCAATTTGGAGCAGTACTTTCAAAAAGTCATTACCTCAGAACAGGCAGGAGTTCGAAAACCCCACAGCGATATTTTTACGCACGCCCTAAGCAATGCAGGAGCCCTTGCTCACGAAAGCATCATGATTGGTGATAGTCTAGAAGTAGATTGTGTACCCGCTGAAAATTTGGGGATTCAATCGGTGTTTTTCAATCCAGAAAAAAAGGTTGAAAACAAAAAAGTGAGCTATGAAATAGCCCAATTAAAAGAATTAATCGATTTGTTTTAGCAAGTAGCGATAATTGTTTCACCACCTTTTACTGCATCGTCGATATTGGCGTTTATTTTTGCATCTAAAGGCAAGAAGATATCGATGCGTGATCCAAACTTAATAAAGCCCATATCGGCTCCCTGAGTCGCTTGATCACCTTTTTTAGAGTACATGATAATACGTCGTGCAACAGCACCTGCTACCTGACGGAAAAGTATAGGACCTGTAGTTTCATTTTCTACTACAATGGTCGTTCTCTCGTTTTCGATAGAAGATTTAGGATGCCATGCCACCAAGAATTTCCCGGGGTGATATTTTGCGTACTTTACTTCTCCAGTAATTGGGTATCTATTAACGTGCACATTAAGTGGCGACATAAAAATGGAAACCTGAATTCGCTTATCCTTAAAGAATTCGTGTTCAACTACCTCTTCAATTACTACCACTTTCCCATCGGCAGGAGCAATAATATGCTTGTCATTTAGTAGGGTGTTTCGTTTTGGGTTTCTGAAAAACTGTAAAACCAAAATGGCAAATACTGCCGAGGCGAACATTAGTAATAATACTGGCCAGAAAAAACCACCGGCAAAATACCAAGCAGCAGCATTTATAGCTACTAAGGCTGTTAGGGTGTTTCTAATTATTGCAAATCCTTCTTTATGAAACATGTTGTCTTGTTTATAGCTTAAGCGCTGGGCTCAAATAATAAAAGTAAATGTAATAGGCCGGAAGACAAAATAACATCGAGTCAAGACGATCTAGAATACCTCCGTGTCCAGGTAATATATTCCCAGAATCTTTAATGCCTGAGGCTCTTTTTAACATCGATTGGAATAGGTCGCCAGCAGTTGCTATAATTACGGTAATTGCTCCTAAAACAACCCATTCTGTATTATTGAGACCAAATCCGTAAATAGATAATAAATAGCCCGTTGCACTGGTTAGAATAACAGAGCCACAAAAACCTTCCCAAGTTTTGTTCGGAGAGAGTCTCTCGAATAATTTACGCTTCCCAAATATTCTTCCCGAAACATATGCCCAAGAGTCTGAGGCCCATATTAATATTAACAAGCCCATGAGTGTTTTGTGCTCGTATGTTCCGCTTTGGTAGCCGATAGGTATTGCTAAGGCTAGCGGAATGAATATATACGAAAGGCTTGTGAATAAGCTACCTATTAGCTCTAGTGAATTGCTTTTTGGTCTATAAAGTAGGCTAATGAAATAAATAAATATACCTACAATTAGCAGAGCCTTTACTTCAGGGTGAAGCACAGTAGCATAAGCGCTCAAACCTAAAATTGTAGCAGGCCAAATATCGAAGTCGATATTTTGTTTTGCGAATATCTTTTTGAGTTCAAAACCACCAATTACTGCAGCCAATGCTAGTAGGGAGCCAATAAATACTGGGCGTGTAACTGCAAAAAGCATAAGCCCTACATAAACTGATCCAGTAAGGATACGTTGTGTTAGATTCTTCATCGATGCTCTTTAAAGTCTTCAACAAGGAATACATAAAGATCTTTAGCTCTATCTGTATCACTAATCATCGAAACTGAATCTTTCGTACGGATAGTAGTTACCAAATCAGGGCGTTTGTTGCCGTATTTTGTTTGTATACCCCTTAATCCTTCACCAATATTTTTTACGATTTGTGAAGTATAGGCAACAATGATTAATGCATCTGGTAATGCCTCAATCTTTACATTTTTAGTTTGTTCACCCGATACCATGATGGCTCCGTTAAAACCAACTAAAAACTCACAAGTGCTAATCGCAAAATCAGCATTTTGATGATTGTCCTCGTAAAAAAAGTCTATGGGAGCTAAAATATCTCTTACAGATTGATCACTACAGTAAGGCTTTTGCCAAGGCGATTCTTGCAATAAACTTTTTAGATTGTGTTGGAAATTCTGAACGTCGTCGCAGTAAAAGAATTTACCACCATTTTTGGTAAATACTTTAGCGAAAGTAACATCCGCCGGATCATTGGGATCTAGACTAAACTTTTCTTGTTCTTCCAACTCATCAGTCGTCAATTCACTTTTCGACTCAAGCAATGAGGGGATTACTTTTCCAAGGAACTTATTGAACAGGCTTTTCTTCATTCTTTTCTGACTCCTCATTAGCCTTTGGGGCCTCTTGAGTTTTAGTTGTGTTTAGCGTGACTTTTTCTTCTCTTGTCCAAGGTCTTTTTCCGAAAATTTCTTCCAGATTTTCTTTGAAGATTACCTCCTTGTCTAAAAGTTCTTGAGCTAATTTAGTTAAAGAATCTTTATTTTCCTCTAAGACCTTTATAGCTCTTTTGTATGCTTCGTCAGTAAGGGCTTTTACTTCCTCATCGATGATGCGGGCAGTTTGCTCACTATAAGGTTTCATGAAGCTACTATTTTGTCCTGAAGAATCGTAATAGGAGATATTTCCTATCTTTTCGTTCAAGCCGTAAACAGCTACCATAGAGGTTGCTTGACGAGTAACTTTCTCCAAGTCGCTTAATGCTCCTGTAGATATTTTTCCGAAAATAATTTGTTCTGCGGCTCTACCACCTAAAGCAGCACACATCTCGTCCATCATCTGTTCCTTAGTAGTAATCTGACGTTCTTCGGGAAGGTACCAAGCGGCACCTAAAGATTTCCCGCGAGGAACAATCGTTACTTTCACTAGAGGAGGAGCATGTTCGAGCATCCAACCAACAGTAGCATGCCCTGCCTCGTGGAAGGCAATAACCTCGCGCTCTTGCTTTGAAATGATTTTATTCTTCTTTTCTAAACCACCGATGATACGGTCAACGGCATCTAAGAAATCCTGCTTTTCAACCTTCTTTTTGTTTTTACGAGCCGCTATCAAGGCAGCTTCGTTACACATATTAGCAATGTCCGCACCCGAGAAACCAGGTGTTTGCTTGGCTAAGAAATCTATATCTAGTTTTTTATCAACCTTAAGCGGTTTCAGGTGAACTTCAAAGATTTCTTTGCGCTCGTTTAATTCAGGTAAATCAACGTATATCTGACGGTCGAAACGTCCCGCACGAACCAATGCTCTATCGAGAATATCAGCGCGGTTAGTGGCGGCAAGGATAATAACGTGGTCGTTGGTGCCAAAACCATCCATCTCAGTTAATAGTTGGTTTAAGGTGTTTTCGCGCTCATCGTTTCCCCCAGTCATTTGGTTTTTACCACGTGCTCTACCGACGGCATCAATCTCATCGATAAAGATAATCGCAGGGGCTTTGTCTTTGGCTTTTTTGAAAAGGTCACGTACCCTTGAAGCACCCACCCCTACAAACATTTCCACAAAGTCGGATCCCGAGAGAGAGAAGAAAGGAACTTGAGCTTCACCAGCTACGGCTTTTGCTAAGAGTGTTTTACCTGTCCCAGGAGGGCCTACTAATAAGGCTCCACGAGGTATTTTAGCACCTAGTTTGGTGTATTTTTCAGGACTCTTTAAGAAGTTTACAATTTCTTGAACTTCTTCTTTAGCTCCCTCAAGACCAGCTACATCGTTAAATGTTGTTTTTATTTCGGCCTCTTTATCAAATAATTGAGCTTTCGATTTTCCAATATTGAAAATCTGTGAACCAGCACCACCAGTACCACCAGCACCACCACTCATTCTTCTCATGAAGAATAACCAGATGAAAATTAAGAATATGAAAGGCATCCAAGCCCAGAAGCTATCCCAAATACTAGGATCGTTATTGTAGTATACATGAACTCTATCACTTTCATTAAAATGAAATTCGTCTTGAGCTTCTTCTATCTTTGTTTCAAATACTTCCGAAGTACCTATTTTAATGAAATAGTGAGGTCCAGGATTTTTGCCTTCACCAAAAGCAGGATCAGCCACTTCTCGGTGACGGCCGGCATCGAGGGCTTCCTCTTTGATATAAATTTTGGCAATGTTTTTATTTTGGATAATCTCAATCTTCTCTACATCCTTGTTTCTGATATATTCATGGATGAGTGTCTGACGGTTCGTTTCAGCAGAAAAGCTCGCAAGCTCGTTCGTGAACAACATAGAAACCAATAGGAAAGCAACGATACCGTAAATCCAATAAAAATTGAATTTAGGCATTTGGTTTTTCCCTTTTGGGCTCGCCTTTTTCTTGCTAGTCCTTTTAGGTGTAGCCTTTGGTTTTATAGTATTTTGTTTTTTAGCCATTATTTTAATTCGATTCGATAGATGTAATTTTTGCATCACCCCATAATTCTTCTAGGGCATAAAAGTCGCGCACTGGAGTTTGGAAAACATGAACCACTACATTTACATAGTCCATTAAAATCCATTCGGCAGTATCTGTACCTTCTTTGTTCCAGGCTTTGTCGCCCAAAGTCTCTAGTGTTTCTTTCTGTATAGAGCCAGCAATTGCATTTACCTGTGTGTTGGAGTTGGCATTGCAGATTACAAAGTAATCGCAAACCGCATTATCAATATCTCTTAAATCAACGAGGGTGATATTTTCACCTTTTTTTTCTTGTATTCCCTTTACGATTATATCTACAAGGGCTTTGATTTTGAAACTTTTATCTTCGCTCATTCGGTTTGTGCTAATTAAGCTGCAAAATTAATGCTTTTCAACGGATAAATATTTCTCATAAAGGTAGTAAATTCGGTTTAGCAAGAGATTATTATGGAAACGCTTTTTATAGGTAAGAATTGTTTGAAATTTGAAGAGATATCCTCTACAAACGATTGGTTGATGAATAATAGTTCGACGGGCTTGTCGGAAGGGACTGTTGTTTGGACTCTAAACCAATTTAAAGGTAAAGGTCAACGAGGTTCTTCTTGGCAATCTGAGGTGTCTAAATCGCTTACTTTTAGCGTATTGTTAAAGCCGAGTTTTTTGCTTATTTCCAAAGCTTTCGATTTAAGTATTTGTGTAGCCTTGGCTATACATGATTGCTTGAATGAACTTCGACCGGGCTTCCAAATAAAGTGGCCTAACGACATTTATTTTGAAAATAAGAAGCTTGCAGGAGTACTCATCGAAAATCAAATTACCAAAACGCGTTACCATCAGGTTGTCGTAGGTATCGGTTTGAATGTTAATCAAGATGAATTTAGTGATTTACCCAATGCCATTTCACTCAAGCAAATTGTGGGTGTGGAATTTCCATTGGAAAAAGTATTGGAGCGTTTGTGCGAAACACTCGAGGCCCGTTATTTACAATTGCGTGCTGGGAAGTTTGAGGTGATTAAACAAGAATACCTTTCCAAACTCTATCGCTTTCAGGAAACACATTTCTTTAAAAGTCATCATGAAATCATTCAGGGTAGCATAGTAGATGTGCTACGCAACGGGCGCTTACAAGTTGAACTAAGTGATGGAGAGTTTCGAGATTTTGATATTAAGGAGATTGAGTTTCTTGATTAACAATTCGAATAATGTAAGTGTTTAAAGAATTAGGATAATCTTTTTTGATATAAATTATAGGTAGAATAGGGTAGTGTTTTTTGATTAACTTTTATAAAGCCCTGAGTTTCATAATATTCGCAAAGCTTTCTATTTGTCACTTCACAGTCAAGTCTTAAATAGTGTATTCCATTTTTTAAAGCTTCCTCTGAAACTCTATCAATAACTCGTTTACCAATTTTATTATTTGAAAATTTATTATGAATAATTAGAGAATGTAAATATTTTGCTTTGTCATTCATTTCTCCCCAATAGATTGGATCATCATCAAGAAGCCTAAACATTCCCATAATTTCTTTATTGTTATTTTCAATAAAGAAAAATTCATGATTAAAAAAACCTTCCTTAATCCATTCTATTTTATCCTTAGGGGGATTTACCCAATACGACCATTGATTAATGTTTTTTTCTGCCAAAGTTTGTGCAGCTAACTTTAGTAAATCAAAAGCTATATTTGTTTCATTTGTTTCTGCTTTTCTGAATTTTAAATCCATTAGTAGTTTATTTTTCATTGGAGATTCTTAATTTAATGCTAACGCTCTTTCTAAATAATCTTGTTTTGATTCCAACGATTTTTCAGATACACAAACTAATTTGTTCAGATAATGTTGGAAAACGTATTTTCTTTTCAATAATTTATCAGTTTGCTTTCTGAGGGTGAAAATCCTCTAGGATTTTCGATTAGAGCATTCAAGATTATAAACTATTGAGAACTTTTCGATAGCAAAATCAGAAGTAAAGAACCATACACCTTGTTTTGTGAGTTTTGTTGTTCAATTTTTGCTTTTCAAGTGTTTTTAAAATATAATGTTTAAATCATAAGTATTGATTTACCTTTCATAGAATGAGTTGCTTGTTGCAATACTGAAGTTAACTTTATGTATAGGCTTTTTTGGTTTCAGAATAATAAAACTTTGAGCATAGTCTTAATTGTTGTATTTTTATAGAAGCCCTCATTCACAAATAATAATTCCCCTTCTTAATATTTTGAATACTCGTCTTGAATCTTATTTAAGTATATATTTTATCAAGTTGTAATCTAAAAAAAATATTATGAATCCATTATTTAGTATCAGCGTCCTTATCCTACTGTTCCTGTTTGTTGGAATACGTATCATTTTTGAATACAAAAGGGCATTAAAATTCAGATTTGGAAAGTATATTAAGACACTAGAACCGGGTTTTAGATGGATTATTCCTTTAGTGGAAACTATTCAGATTGTGGATATCCGTGTGATTACCATAAATATAGACTCTCAGGAGGTTATGACAGAGGATAACGTTCCTTGTAGTATAGACGGCGTGGTTTTTTTTAAAATCAACCATCCTGAAAAGGCTGTTTTGGAGGTTGAAGAGTATAAATTTGCCATCATGCAATTGGCTCAGGCCGCTTTGAGAGATGTTTGTGGAAAGGTGGAACTGGACACTATATTGTCAAAGCGTGAAGAGATGGGTAGAAACATCAAATCGATTGTGGAAAGGGAAACCAAGGAATGGGGAATTGTAATTATCGATGTAAAAATTAAAGACATCCAATTGCCGGAAAACATGAGAAGAATGATGGCGAATCAGGCTGAAGCGGAACGGTCTAGAAGAGCGCGAATCATTCTTGCCCTCGCTGAGGAGCAAGCCGCAGGAAACTTATTGGCGGCCGGTAAACTTATTGATCAATCTCCTTCAGCTATTAAGTTAAGATTATATCAAACTTTGGCAAACATAGCTTCTGAAAAGAATTCGACTATTCTTTTCCCATTCCCAGAGGAAGTGTTGCCTAGAGAGCCAAAAATAAATAGATAAAATGAATAGGTTTTCATTGACTCTCAAATTGAACATTTTTTCAGTCCCAAGCCATTAACTCTGTATCTAAAGTGTGACTTAAATTTACTATTTTACAGTCCAACTTCTGCAGACGATTTACAGAGGTTTGGCGTTTTTTAATGCAGTCTAATTTGAATGATACTAGAATAATAGATCACTAAACTACTTGATAATATTCAATGAAAGTACTATTAACTGGGGCAACTGGATTTCTTGGGTTTCGCACCTTGGAGAAATTAGTCCTACAACCAGAAGTCGAAAAAATTATTGCTACAGGGCGGACGATTAAGGAAACACATTATATCAACCATCCAAAAGTTGAATACCGATTGGGTGATTTGAGCGAAAAAGAATTTGTTTATAATCTCGTTCGGGGCTGCACGCATATTATTCATGCTGCCGCTTTGTCTTCTCCTTGGGGTAAATTGGATGAATTTCATACTGCAAATGTAGTATCTCAACAAAATTTATTGGATGCAGCGAAAAAAAATGAGATTCAGAAATACGTATTTATATCTACTCCATGTCTGTATTTTGAACTCAAGAATAAAATGAACATTAAAGAATCCGACACTTTGCCCTCAAAGTTTATTAATGCCTATGCCTCTACGAAGCACCAAGCAGAATTGGAATTAGAAAAAGCAGAAATTCCTTATGTAATCTTGAGACCTCGAGGGCTCATTGGTCGAGGGGATACTGTAATCATGCCACGCTTGATAAGAGCATATGATGAAGGGAAATTAAAAATTATTGGCGATGGTGATAACATTGTAGATTTAACCCCTGTGGCTAATGTTGTACACGCTATTCAATTGTCTTTAAAAGCAGATCTAAAGGCAAGTAATAAAACATATAACATAGCAAACGGAACTCCAGTTAAACTTTGGGCTTACATAGCTGAAGTGCTTCGAAAACTTGATAAAGAGCCACCGACAAAAAAGGTTCCTTTTGGCTTAGCTAAATTCATTGCTCAGTTAATGGAAATAAAATCGAGATTAACGAACATGAAAGAACCCGTGTTAACAAAATATGGGATAGGAATATTGGCGAAATCTTTTACAATAGACATTTCAAAAGCAAGAGAATTGCTTGGATATGAACCCAAGGTGAGTGCCGAAGAGGCAATAGAGGAATTTGTAAAATGGTACAGAGAAAATGAAAAAAGTTAAATTATATCTCAACTAAGCAGGGCATTGTTTCGCACATGAAAACCAGTTACTTCTTCCATGATGAGGGAACTCATGTTTGATTCTTTCAAATGTTGTTAAGCGATCTATTGAATGATTCAACCCGATAAATGAGCTAAATCCCTCATAGGAGAGACATTTGAAAGCTGCAATTTTTAATTCCAATAATAAATTCTGTGTCCTATTTAGATCTATGCTGATAATTTTTTAGGCTCATCGACAAGAAGATCAAGAGGTCTTAATCCACTTCCTGAAAAGTATACAACGGTATCTTGATTATTGATAAGTAACCTCTTTATTTCAGCTTCACTATCCTCATTGCTCGCAGAATAATTTATTCTTTCAAGAAAATGTCGGGGCATGTTTTTGTAAATATAGGTTGAAATTTTGTTCGGATCTTTTGTAAGATTTTTTACTTTATTATGGATACTTCGCTTTTTATTAATCCATTTTTAAATAACGCTTAGTGTAACAAGTGTAATTAGCCGATAGGTGATTATGATTTGTTGTACAGTCTTAGTGGCTAGTTATTATATGTTTCCGAATATTCCAAAAACTTTTCTATCCCCATGTTCACCCCTCCACAAACAATTACTAAAACATTTTCTTTAGAATCAATTTCTTTGTGTTTATTTATTACATATGAAAGTGCAGCTCCACATGCTGGTTCTACAAGTGTATGATATTCATTGAAGAAAGATCTACAGGCATTGAATGCATTCTTGTCATCAGTTACATATGTTTCAACTTTATACTTCAAGGCATATTCGAGTGCTTTTGCAGCCACTTTCTTCGCGCCAAGACTTCTAGCTATAGTATTTATTTCGTCTAAGGTAATTAATTTTCCAGCTTGATAACTCTTAGTAAACGACGCAGCCCCTTCTGTTTCTGCAGTTACAATTTTGGTTTCCCCCCAGTTATTTCTTATCAACCCTTCAAAAACTCCACATAACAAACTACCCCCACCTACGGAAACAATAATTCTATCAGGCTCCTCAATACTTAAAGCACATTCGTCTATAATACTGGAGATTCCTTTCCATAATAATTGATGGTCAAAAGGAGGGACATAAGGCAAGTCCAATTCTTTTGAAATTTGAATGGCATAGTCATTAGCTTCATTCCAATTTTCTCCATGAATTTCTATATCTACGTCTAATAATTCAATTTTATCAATCATGTATTTGCATGTCGTTTTAGGAACGATTAGCTTTACAGATATACCCATTTGTTTTCCAATATATGCCAAAGAAAACCCGGCATTACCACCTGAAGATGCGACAACTCTTGTGACACCTTGATAGGCTAGTTGCTTTAAAAAAGTGTCCATTCCTCTAATTTTAAAAGAGCCAGAAGGTTGAAAACACTCCATTTTATAGCTTACATTAAGGCCATACTGTTTCTTCAGTAAATTTGATTTGAAGATAGGTGTGTTTAGATAATAATTTTTCATTTTTAAATACGGCTTATCTGTAATTTATAGTTTGAATAACTTGTATAACGTCAGCAGAAGTTAGACTGTAAATTAGTAAATTTAAGTCACACTTTTCCATAGTAGGTTATCCTTCTATGGAAAATAAAACAACTCATTATGGGATGTAAAAAGAAATTAGAATCAATTATTAGAGACATAAAACGTCAAACAAGACGTAAATTTACATCAGAAGAATAGATCAGTATCGTAGGATTAAGACACGAGGACTTGTAGCCTTCCCTATATTAGGACACTTCTAAATGCGATAAATGATCTTTATTTTGTTAACTATGAACGATATGAAAAATAGGTAAATTTAATTTTCTCCATTTGTTTAATATTAGTGCATATTTTTCTTCAGCGTCTTTATTATTTCTATTTCCTCCCCAATATTCTTCTTCATCAAAACCTTTTTGAATGTCAATTAATATTAAGGCTGCATTCTATTTTCTTAATTTCATTTTTAAATTATTCACAACGTTCCGGCTAAAGATAATTATGAACTTAGCTTTAGCCATTGTTATGCATATTTTTAATTATTGTCATAAATAAAAAAGCCTATCAATTATGACAGGCTTTTACATACAAATATGTTTAAAGTAATCGATTAAACTACTCTAACATTTACTGCATTCAATCCTTTTGGACCTTCTTCTACATCGTAGCTTACTTTGTCGTCTTCATTGATTTCATCAATCAGTCCATTTACATGCACAAATACATCTTTGCTACCATCTTCTGGAGTGATGAATCCAAATCCCTTAGAATTATTGAAAAATTTTACTGTTCCGTTACTCATGATGAAAAGTTATTAATTAAGTGCAAATATAAGATTTTATTATAATGCTAACTAACATTTAGGCAAAAGCATACTTTTCAAGTAATTACAATTATTATTGTCTCTAATATTAATTTTCCTTTAGCTTGGGAAGTTCGTCCTTTTTCTCGGGCCAGAGAGAATTGCGCCCAGCGGTGGGTATATGAAAAGTTGGTTACTTCGGAGTATCAAACCTGTCAAACTACCAAAGCTAAACACGATCTACAAGTTAGATTTTAAGTACTATTTCCCCAAATATCTATATACCATGTTATGCGCTTTTATTCTTATTTAATAAATTTATACGTTTTGTTTCTAATTCTTATGAAGTATATATTTGGAGATAATTTTGAAATATCAATTATCTGTTTTTCTGAACAAAATAATCTGAGGCTAGAGTTTCACCTAAAATTGATATGATTTCGTATTGAACGCATGTATTTGTTTCTAATTCGACATTAAGATAATTTACAGAAGGAATTGGATAAATATTGATATTAACTTTTTGATCAACAAGTACATTTACAGAAGTAGTCTGATAATCTTTTTTGAATATCCAAGTCATATTTGTTACATATTATTATTAGGGTCAAATCCACCATAATAGAGTGCGTCTTCATTTGCAAAAGGAGATTTAACATAACACCTGGTTGAAACTAAAGCCATGTCATTTATTCCGATAGATCCATTTATTTCCTCCAGGGTATACTGTATATTAGCATCCCGTTTTGTGAATAAACTTCCTTTATAGTATCCGTTCCATGTTGGTTATGCACCTCCTGTTATGTTAGCTTCAAACCCTACCAAATGAACAGTGTCAGAAGCTAGTGGATCAACATATTCATAAAATTCATTGTAAGCTCCAAGCAGATAATTTACATTTGCGCTTGGCAGATAGCTCTCTACCAACAATGATATTTTAGTTTCATAAAAGCGGTTAAATCCACCAGTTCCATTAGGTTCAAGGCGATAAATAGTTCCTTGAGATTGTCCAACAGGACACCACATCAATAGTAATGCGTCATTGTTGTTATTTGGATTTGCTATCGTTGTTAATCCACGAATTCCTCCAACAGCAGAATTGACATTCGGACTAAGGTCACTAAAGTCATGAGCTATTGAATAGCTTGGTGATAAACCATCATTTCGCTTGTAAAGGTTGTTTCCTGAAGAGAAATACAATATGCTATTAGCAGTTGTAATTCCTAGGGGGCGAATATTTATAGGCCCAACTTCTGGTGCTGGTATCCAATCAATTTTGCCAGGAGCTGATGGGTTATACTTTCCCGAAAAAAGTCCTTTCGTTCCTACAGAGTCATAAATTCTCTCCAGCTGGCAAGCTTCCTTGAATGATTAGACTTTCCCCCAACTACTGTTGTTATCATATCTTGTAAAACTCTTAACCGTAACCGTGCCAGTTATAAAGTTTGTGGAATATCCTGCTGCAATTAATACGGTATCTGGATTAGTTAGTAGATTACCTAATGCATCTTTCGTAAAAACGATTTGCTTAAGAATCTCAGGTCTTAAATAGCTTGCTCCTAAAAATAAATCTTTGGTCCATTGTCCATTTGGGCTGTCCAATCGAATGATTTGCCCCATCCAATGCTAGAATTTGTCCCTCTGTAACGGATGTTATTCCCATCTTCCCAATAACCAATAGTTGCAAACAATTTTTTTTTATGGTTTATTAGTTGCAATACTTCAGATCCTCCTAGAAATTTACCAGTTGAGTCATAATTGCCTGATGTAAAAGATTTAGTCTATGCTTGTGCGTAAATATTACAAGTAAATATCAGTAAGGTAAAAACAACACATAATATTTTTGTCCTTTGATTCATTATTATTCGTATTAATTATGCATAACTCTTTGTGTATAGTGTCGTAGGATCCCGCAGGGTGCTATACATATTGTTGTAGTGAGTTTTATGTTGTTAGTATTTTCCTTAAATCTGTATACTGATTTTTTATATTTGTTTTTTTACATTCTTTCAAGTTCACATTTTTAGATTTATAATCGGGTATCGTTTTTACTATTATTTCAGAAAATTTTTGAGGGTGTGCTGTTTCCAAAAACACGCCTATTTCATCTTCTTTTAAACTTTTAGATAATGCCAATTTCCCAATAGCTCCATGAGGATCCAATAAATAACCATTATTCGCATAACATTCCTTTATTTCTTTCAGTGTTGCAGCGTTACTAAAAGTGTCGGCAGAAACATCTATCCGCAATTCATCTAAGGTTTGGTTGTAAAGGTGTTCTATTCGTTCAAAATTACTAGGGTTTCCAACATCCATGGCATTAGAATATGTTAATATGGATGGTTTTTGTTCAAATTTCCCTGTTTTTAAATACTGATTAAACGTATCATTAACATTATGAGCGGCTATAAAACGTTCAATAGGTAGACCCATTTTTTTTGCTAATAGTCCAGCAGTAATATTGCCTAAATTTCCTGATGGTACTGAAACAACAATTTTTTTACCATTAAATTTTGTCTTTAACTGCTTATAAGCAAAAAAGTAATATAGCATTTGTGGTAATAAGCGTGCTACATTTATCGAATTAGCACTACTTAACGATATTTTTTTCCTCAAACTCTTATCTTGGAATGCTTCTTTAACCAATTTTTGACAATCATCAAAGGTTCCATCTACTTCTATTGCTTTTATGTTTTTACCAAGGCTGGTCATTTGGTATTCCTGATAAGGACTTATCTTCCCTTTCGGAAATAGTATTTTTACTGAAACACCCGAAACATTGAAAAACCCGTTTGCCACAGCACTTCCTGTATCACCAGAAGTGGCTACTAAAATGATAATATTTTCGTTTTTATCTTGATGAAAATATGACAAGCACCTAGACATAAATCGAGCCCCCACATCTTTAAACGCTTGTGTAGGACCATGATACAGCTCTAAAGAAAATATATTTCCTTGTACGGGAATAATTGGTGTTGGAAAATTAATGGCATCAGCAATGACATTTTTTAATTGCTGATCTGTTAAAGAGCCTTTTACAAAAGGCTGTAATACTTGAAAAGCAATTTCATCATTTTCAAGCTTTTCAATATCCTCAAAAAAAGACAATGGTAACAAGGGGATTTTTTCTGGAAAATATAATCCGCCATTATTACTTAATCCATTTATTACGGCTTCTTTAAAAGAAATATTTTCGTTGTTTTTTCTTGTGCTAATGTATTTCATTGTATTATTTTAAAATTCTCGTACCGCTTTCTTTAGAAAGGGCATTAATATAGGTTTGTATTTCAATATCGACTTCTGAATAGACCTTTTCGAGTGCAGATAGAATATTTACTGCATTTTCTTTTCCTTCAGAAATGGCAAAAACAGATGGCCCAGAACCTGAAATGCCAAAAGCTAAAGCTTTGTTGTCAATAGCAGCTGTCCTCATTTCTACAAATTTTGGAATCAACAAACTTCTCATAGGTTCAATTATTAAATCTTGAAGTGAATCCGAAAATCGTTCCAAATTCTGTTCATATAAACTGGATACAAAAGCCCCCATTAAACCAACCTGTTTACTAACCGTACTTAATGGTATTGTATTCTTCAAAATTTTTCTCGAATCAGAAGTATTGACTTTAATTCTCGGGAATAAGGTTATAGCATAAAGATTATCAATCAATGGAAGTTCGATTAAATCAGTTGGTTTTTTACCCGTTGCCAATACGATTCCTCCTAAAATAGAAGGTGCTACATTATCAATATGTGCACTTCCACATGCAACTCTTTCTCCTTCGGCAGCAAAAGTAATCAATTCCTTGGTGGTAAAAGGAGAACCAATTAGTTTGTTGTATCCATACGCGGCTGCAGCACTGCTAGCACTACTAGAACCTAATCCACTGCCTGACCCAAACCCTTTCGTAATAATAATATCAACCCCTTTAAAGTCATTTAGAACTTCCTGCATTTTTCGAATGACCACAGAACAACAATTCACATCTACCTCCTTTGGTAAATTGTCTCCATTTATGATTTTAATTATCTTGTTCTCAACAGTTCCATTAAAAGTTAATTCTACTTCATCTCCAATGTTGTTTAAAGAAATCCCTAAAACATCATATCCGACATTAAAATTTGCTATGGTTGCAGGAGCAAAAGCTGTTATTGATTTCATAATCATCTATTAATTATAAACATTAAATCGGCAAAAACGCCACTTGCTGTTATACTTGCTCCAGCTCCAGCACCTTTTATAACTAAGGGTTCATCTACATATCTGTTAGTATTAATTGCAACCACATTGTCTTTTCCTTCAAGGTTGTAAAAAGGACTATGTGGAGGTATCTCTTTTAAGGCCACCGACATTTCCCCATGATCAAGAGTGGCTAATACTTTTAATTTGTGCCCTTTTTTGTTGGCATTGTCATAAAGCGCTCTAAAATGTTTTTCATTCTTTTTTAAGTTATCAAACAAAGCTTCCACGCTAGTAGAATTAGTACAATCTTCGGGTAAAAAACCATTAAAAGTAATGTCGGATAATTCCTTGTTTAACCCTGCTTCTCTTGATAGAATAAGAATTTTTCGCATTACATCTAATCCACTAAGGTCGATAAGGGGATTGGGTTCCGTATATCCTTCTTCTTTAGCTTTTAATACCACTTCTGAAAACTCTTTTCCCTCTTTGTACTCATTGAAGATAAAATTTAAACTACCAGAAATAACCGCTTCTATTTTATTGATTTTATCTCCACTAATATTTAAATCATGAATGGTTTTAATAATCGGGAGCGCTGCACCTACAGATGTTTCATATTTAAAATGGCAATTGTATTCTTTTGCCAGTTTATTTAGCATAGTATATTGCTCGAAATCACTGCTACAAGCAATTTTATTACAAGTAACAACTGAAATGCTGTTTTTCAACAAAAATGGGTATCCATTACTTACTATCTCAGATGCAGTATTGTCAATAAAAATACTGTTACGTAAATTTAGAGTAGTAATTTTGGATAGAAATTCTGGTAAAGCATTATACACTTCTCCTGTTTTTTTAATTTTTAGAATGTCCTCTTTTAGTAATTCCCCATCATTATTTAGAAGAAATTGTTTACTGTTAGCAACACCAATAATTTTTAAATTAATTTGATAATTCTCAATCAGCTTTTGCTTTTCGTCATAAATAATATTTAGAAATTCATCACCTACATTTCCAATTCCTGCAATAAACAAGTGAACATCCTTTATGGCCCCACTGAAAAACTTCTCATGGATAACATTCAGTGCTTTAACTTCATCTTTTTGATTGATAACAATGGAAATGTTTCTTTCTGAGGCCCCTTGCGCAATAGCTGTGATGTTAATTCCATTCTCTCCAATTGCTCCAAAAACTTTACCACAAAGACCAATTTTGTTTTTCATGTTGTCGCCAATTAAAGCAAGGATACTCTGATCTTTTGTGATTTTTACAGGGTTAATTAATCCCTTTTTAATTTCATTATCAAAGGCATCATTTAAGGCGTTTATACAAATTTTTAAATCGCTTTGCTTAATTCCGATTCCTATACTTTGTTCCGAACAACTTTGTGTAATTAATAAGATGTTAATATCCCAATTTTCTAATGTTTGAAAAACTTTTCTGGCTTTCCCTTTTTGTTTCACAAGCCCAACACCAGATACCGTAATTATTGCAATATCATTCAAGGATGAAAGTCCCTGAATTTTATGACCTGTCAGTTTATTCGAACTACTAATAAAAGTACCTTCTTGTTCTGGGTGCAATGTGTTCTTTAAGTACAATGGAATCCCTTTACTCATCAAAGGTAGTATGGAAGGAGGGTAGAGTACTTTTGCTCCAAAATAAGCCATTTCAAAAGCTTCTTCATAACTTAGCTTTTTAATAGATTTTGTTTTTTTTACCAGCTTAGGGTTGGCACTATGAATACCATTTACATCACTCCATATCTCCAATAAGCTCGCATTGACTGCACTGGCAAAAATAGACGCAGTATAATCTGACCCACCTCTTCCAAGTGTAATTGTCTCCCCTTTTTCGTTAGATGCGATAAAACCAGCTGTAATGTAATTTTTAGCTTTAATTACTTCTTGAATATTTTTATCGGATTGCTTAAAATCGACCTCTCCATTCAAGTAATCTGCATTGGCAACAATTACTTTTTTACTATTCAAAAAGTTTATGTCTACGTTTTCATTTTTTAAATATTTAAAAATGATTAGAGAAGATAATTCTTCTCCAATACTTAAAACACCGGCTAGTGTTTTAGTAGAAAGTTCTTTTAAAATGCTAATGCTATTGCAGATCTCTTCCAATTCATTACATTTTTGTTGTACTTCCAAAAACAACGCTGTTTGATTGGATATGTCAATTAAGTCTTCAATTAGATTAAAGTGCAACATTCTGAATTCTTCCAGCAACGAATGAAATTCATTTTTCAATGCTTGTTGAGCAATTTTTTCTAATTTGTTTGTGACGCCTGAAAAAGCGGAAACAACTACAATGTAATTTTCTTCTTTTTGATTTAATATTGATTTGATTTGTTCAATATTCCTTTTTGAGGAAACGCTTGTTCCTCCAAATTTCATAACAATCATGTTATAGGTATTTTTAAACTTTAAAACTGATTTTTTGACAGAAATTCTAACGATTTCTATTTACGGATGGCATACGGAAGCCCGATATATAAGAATAACCCCTAAGGGGTTATGGTAGTGGTTGCTGTTAAAAATGTGGCACAAGAAGTTGTAACTCTAAAAGAGCACCTATTTAGTATGATATTTTGTGTGCAAAGCAACATTAATGGCGCAAATTAGTGAATATTTTATGATAAATAAGATAGCACTCTACTTTTTTAACTCTTGTCCTGAATTATAGCTACAGGTTAAATTTGATTTTACTCTGTCATTTTTATACATATACTTGTTGTTTCGTGTATACATATTTCAGGATGCGTCTTTATTCAATACAACGAATGAATATGTTGCGTTTGGCATTTCAAGGCTCCAACCTTTCAATTTACTAATATGTGTATTAATTGCTACCATCTTCAATTTTGGTTCTATCTGCCAAATGCACTATGTTTTCTGTTAGGTCCTTTCAATACCTCCCTCTTATTCAATTCGTTATTTAAGCAGAATTTCTGCTTGCATTTATGTTTCCGTATAACGATCGTTCAACTATTTTTTGGTAATTATTTTTATGGCCGGAATTTTGTTCAATTTTCTGCAAAGCGTATTGTTGAGTAACCAGCAATGGTAAAACGATCTGCTCCCTTATCTCAATTGATTTTCGAGATAAGGTTTCTTCTTCCATTAGAATGCTGTATTCGGAAATGAGTAATGTCATTTCTTTTGAACTTTTGTACTCTTCCAATAAGATGTTCCAGAAATCTTTGTATTGTTCATCTTTGGCAAGATAGCTGGTTAATTCAAAATTACATTTGAATAAAGCCATCATGCTATTTAGGATTAATGCTTTAAAGAAGGGGGCTTCTTTAAAGCATTTTTTCAAATCTTCCAGTTTGCCTTCATTTACCATTGATTGTATAGCAGTTCCAATACCGAAATAACCCGGAACGTTTTGCTTCAATTGACTCCATGAACCAACAAAAGAAATTGCTCTCAAGTCCTTTAATTCTAGTTTTTCTTCATTTCCTCTTTTTGATGGCCTGCTACCAATATTTGCTTTACTATAATACTTCAACGTACTTTTGTTCTCCAGGTATGGAATAAACATTTTGTGGTTTTTAAGCGCTGTGTATTTCTCAAAACTTGAAAGTGCTAACTTCTCAATAATTTGCCTTGATTCCTCAGAAATAGAGTTTTCCTTTTCAAATAAACTATTGGATAAGCCAGCAGTAAGCATCTGCTCACAATTATAGATAAATTGCTCTCTAGTCCCATATGTGCTGGTAATAGTCTGACCTTGAATGGTTAATTGTATCGCGTTATTGGCAATTTTTTTACTTTGGGAGGCATAGAAACGATGTGTCTTACCGCCACCTCGCGAAGGGGGTCCACCCCGGCCATCAAAAAATATAGCCTTGATATTGTATTCATCACAAACAGCTGACAAGTTCTCTTTTGTTTTGAAAATTGACCAATTTGCTTGCAAGTAGCCACCATCTTTTGTACCGTCTGAAAAACCAAGCATAACAGTTTGAATATTCTGACGACCACTGATGTGATCTCTGTATTCAGGGATGTCAAAAAGTTCCTTCATAATTAATCCGGAGTTGGCCATACCTTCCATCGACTCAAACAACGGAATGATATCAATCGGTATTTCCCCTTTTTCCCAACAGCACCACTTTAGTAGGCTAAAGACAAATAAGACGGAGAAAATATCTTCAGAATTACTGATGATATATCTGTTACAACCCTCTTCGCCATTTTTGCTCTGGATTTTGCTTAATTGTGCCATTGTCCGAATGGTGTCTTTTACAATATCCTCTTCAAATTGATCAGCATGAACGCGGATTTCTTTTTGGAGAAGAATCGAAATCAATTCATCCCTATGAAGCTCATCCAGGCTGTTTGTGATCAGATTTTCCTTTTTAAGGATTTCTTCAATGGTTTGTTCGTGTACAACATGGTTTTGCCTAATGTCGAGCGCAGCAAAATGTGTCTTGAATATTTTGACTTTATCAATTAGGCTTTCCAGTTCTTCGAGGTATAAGCTATTGTAATTCTTTATCAGGGAATCTTTTATGCTATAAAGAGGGTTTATTATTTCTTCATATTGCATCGTTTTTGATGGATCGAACATCGTAACGTAAAGCTTGGCTCGCAATTTCGCAACAACACTCTCTACTTTCCTGAAGGTGAGCTTTTTCTCTAAAATTTTAATATCACGGTAATAACATTTCATTAAGTTCATGCGCAATTCATCAGCCACATTATTCGTTACTTCTGAAGTTACAAAGGGATTGCCATCGCGATCACCACCCGGCCAAAATCCAAACTGAATGATATTTGGATTATCAAAATTGCTATTCTTGAGATTTTTTTTGATATTGGAATACAGCTCAATTACGGCATCATAATATACATTTCGAAGGAAGTAAATGATATTTTTTGCTTCAATAAAAGGCGTAGGTTTTGTTGGATTGATTAAGGATGTTAATCCCAATTGTTGTAAGGTGAGGTCTATTTTATTGATATCATTTTTTGTAATTAATAATTTTAATTGAGCGATGATATCCAATACCGAGGGAGGGTAGAATTGCGTGGGGTGAGCTGTAAATACAAGTCGTGTACTATAAGAAGACAGTTGATCTAACGTATCCCCATCTTTTTTAGTGTCCAACAGATGGATGTAATCTTTGAGCGTCAAATTACTAAATAGTGTTTGAAGTTGACTAAATGCAGCATCTTCAACACTATCATAAAGAACTATTTGTCGTTCAACATACTGAATAACGCGAAACATAAAGTCAATTTTCTCTTTTTCCGATTTTATCTTTGTATGAGTACTAAAAAATGAATCCAAGATTTCAAGTGGATCGTTTCCAGATTCAAGCCCAAGTTTACATGCATTCTGCAATAAAGGAATCAGCACACCAATGTTACTGATATTCGGATAAGGAAGGCCTAAGAGCAAGCTGTTATAAACGTTGAACTTATTGGCTACCAGTTTTTCGAATTCTTTTTCTTTTAGTTGATTTTTTATCACAGTAATTTGTTCGTTTTAGATTGCCCTTAATGTTTGAGTATAAACTGAATTTTAATGCGGTTTATACTTTGTTGTGCTTAGTTTTTTTCGTAAATATCTATAACTAATCTAATGAATTCCCTTCCATCATCAAAGTCCTTAACAGGTTTTGATCAAATCAAAATCTGAAATAAGTCAGGGTTATCGTTAAGGTATTCCCCAAAGAAATTTTTAGTTTTCATTTTTTGGATGAGGTCATCAATATCATTTGGATTTTCTAATTCTAAACCAACCACAGCTGGGCCAGAGTTTCTGTTATGTTTTTTAGAATATTCAAAATGTGATATGTCGTCATTTGGTCCTAAAACATCAGTTAGAAATTCGCGCAATGCACCTGCTCTTTGCGGAAATCGGATGATAAAATAATGTTTGTGTCCGGAGTGCAATAGGGCACGTTCTTTTATTTCTTCTGTTCGGGTAATATCATTATTAGAACCACTGATTAAACACACCACATTTTTACCTTTTATTTCTTTTTGGTATTGTGCTAAAATGGCTGAGGTTAATGCACCTGCAGGTTCAACAACTATGGCGCTTTTATTATATAAATCTAAAATGGTTTGGCATACCTGTCCTTCATGAACGGTAACCATATCATCTAAATTGGTTTGACAGATGTTAAAGTTTAAATCACCGACTTTTTGAACTGAGGCACCATCAACAAATTTATTAATATCTTCAATTCTTGTGTTAACCCCATTTTTTATAGAGGTAGACATTGACGGCGCACCTTTAGGTTCTACACCAATAACTTTTGTGTTGGGTGATATTTCTTTAAACATGCTAGAAACACCAGCCGCCAATCCACCACCACCTACGGGTAAAAATAAATAGTCAATTTGGGTTTTAGTTTGCTCTAATATTTCTAAAGCAATGGTAGCTTGCCCCTCGATCACTTTTATGTCGTTAAACGGATGTACAAATGACATTTTTTTTTCTGTACAATATTTTACGGCACTTTCAGATGCATCATCAAACGTATCGCCTGTTAAAATAACGTCAACGTAATCGCCACCAAACATTTTGACTTGAACAATTTTTTGATTAGGGGTAGGTGTAGGCATAAATATAACACCTTTAATTTTTTTTGCACTGCAAGAGTAGGCCACACCTTGGGCATGATTACCAGCACTAGCGCAAACAATACCTTGTTTTAATTCGTCAGCTGACAAGGATGAGATTTTGTTATAGGCACCTCTTATTTTAAAAGACCGAACTTGTTGTAAATCTTCTCTTTTAAAAACAATGTTAGCATCATATTTGTCTGACAGGTATTGGTTTTTTTGTAAAGGTGTTTTTAAAACAACATCCCTTAAAAGGGATGCTGTTTTTTTAACCTCATTCAAACTAACATATTGTGTCAATGTGGTCATTAGTTTATTTTTTGCATAGCCGTCATAGATGCTCTAAGTTTAGCACCAACTATTTCTATAGGGTGATTCCTTAAAGCTTGGTTGACGGCTATTAATTTTTGATTGTCAGCATAATTTTCTGTTGCATAAGGTTTACCTATTACATCTGTTTTTATGTTTTTCATAAAGTCAGTTAACAAGGGTTTACATGCATGGTCAAATAAGTAACAACCATACTCTGCGGTGTCAGAAATAATCCTGTTCATTTCATACAACTTTTTACGTGCTATTGTATTAGCAATTAATGGTGTTTCGTGTAATGACTCATAATAAGCGGATTCTGCTTTTATACCAGCATCAGTCATAGTTTCGTAAGCCAATTCAACACCTGCTTTTGTAAATGCAGCTAACAATGTACCGTGGTCAAAAAACTCTTGTTCACTAATAGAGTCCCTTGTAATTTTAGTTTGCTCAAAAGCGGTTTCTCCTGTTGCTTTTCTCCAGTTTAATAAATCTTTGTCGTTATTACTCCAATCTGCCATCATGCCGGCAGAAAATTCCCCAGACATAATATCATCCATGTGTTTAGCAAACAATGGGGCCATAATTGTTTTTAATTCTTCAGACAATTCATAAGCCTTTATTTTTGCTGGATTCGATAATCTATCCATCATGTTTGTTAAACCACCATGTTTTAAAGCCTCTGTTAAAGCCTCCCAACCATATTGAATTAATTTAGCAGCATACCCTTCATCTATACCTTCTTCAACCATTTTATCAAAACATAAAATAGAGCCTGTTTGTAACACACCGCATAATATGGTTTGTTCACCCATTAAATCTGATTTTACCTCTGCTACAAATGATGAGTTAAGTACACCTGCTTTGTCGCCACCTGTGGCAACAGCATAGGCTTTGGCTAATTCAAAGCCTTCATTTTTAGGGTCGTTTTCTGGATGAACAGCTATTAGAGTAGGTACACCAAATCCTCTTTTGTATTCTTCTCTAACCTCTGAACCAGGAGATTTAGGAGCCATCATAATTACAGTTAAATCTTCTCTAACTTTCATGCCTTCTTCTACAATATTAAAACCATGAGAGTAAGATAAGGCAGCACCTTTTTTCATTAATGGCATAACTTTATTAACCACATCAGTATGTTGTTTGTCTGGTGTTAAGTTAATTACTAGGTCAGCAGTTGGTATCATGTCTTCATAAGTACCAACATTAAAATTGTTTTCGGTGGCGTTTTTAAAAGACTGTCTTTGTTCTTTAATGGCACCTTCTCTTAATGTATAAGACACATCTAAACCAGAATCTCTCATGTTTAACCCTTGGTTTATACCTTGTGCGCCGCACCCAACAATTACAATTTTTTTACCTTCTAGTGCTTTTGTTCCGTTTTTAAATTCAGAAGCATCCATAAAATCACACTTACCTAATTGTGTCAATTGGTCTCTTAGTGATAGGGTATTAAAATAATTTTTCATTTCCGTTTAGTCTTCGTCCTTTAATAAATTGAGTTTTTCGGCAGGTTTAGAGACAGCCAAGTCTTGTAATAGCATGTCAGATTCTGAATGGTAATATGCTTTTAATACATCCACTTGTTTCTCTAACTGTTTGGTGATTTTTATAATTTGTTCTTCACTTGTGTTGATGACAATTTTAAATCTTGATATACCTTTAACTTCACTTTCTGAAACGTTTAAGCTTTCTATGTTTATTTTTCTTCTTGTAAATATGATGGTTACTCTATTAAGCATACCTGGCATATTCTCAGTAAAAACGGACAGTTTAAATCTTTTATCGTTCATTGCTCTTATTTTAATCTTATCTCAGATACAGATAGTCCAGTAGGTACCATTGGAAATACATTGTTTTCTTTTCCAACCATTACTTCTAAAAAGTAAGACCCTTCATGGGCTAGCATTTCTGTAACAGCAGTTTTTAAATCAGCTCTATGGTCTACTTTTTTAGTTGTAATACCGTAACCTTTAACTATGGCTTGAAAATCTGGATTAACCATATGGGTTGAGGCATATCTTTTATCAAAAAATAATTCTTGCCACTGCCTCACCATACCTAAAAATTCATTGTTAAGTACAACCATCTTTACGGGTGTTTTACATTGTAAAATTGTCCCAAGTTCTTGAATAGTCATCTGAAAACCACCATCACCCATTACGGCAATAACTTGTGAATCTGGCTTACCCATTTTAGCACCAATGGCTGCTGGTAAACAAAAACCCATAGTTCCTAAGCCTCCTGATGTAATCATTGATCTGGTTTGTTTAAACTTAGCATATCTACAAGCCATCATTTGATGTTGCCCAACATCAGTTACAATAATATTTTTTTCGTCAGACAATTCATTAATTTGATGAATAACTTCTCCCATACTCATAATGTGAGTAGTTGGGTTTAATTCTTCATTTATGACTTCAGTCTGTTCTTCTTGTTCTAAAAGCCTAAACTGATTGAGCCATTCTTTGTGTTCTTTTTTGTCAACCAATTTGGTTAAATAGGTTAAACTTTCTTTAGCGTCAGCAATTACGGCTACATCCGTTTTAACATTTTTGTCTATTTCAGAAGGGTCAATGTCTAAATGAATAACTTTAGCTTGATTAGCATATTTTTCTAAATTACCAGTTACACGGTCATCAAATCGCATACCTACAGCAATTAATAAGTCACATTCATTCGTTAATTTGTTAGGCGCATAGTTGCCGTGCATGCCTAACAAACCAACATGTAAATAGTGGTTAGTTTCTAAAGCTGATAATCCTAAAATAGTACAAGCAGAAGGGATTCCTGATTTTTCTATAAAGGTTTTAAACGCTTGCTCTGCATTTGATAAAATTACACCTTGACCAAATAGTACAAAGGGTTTTTTAGCTTGATTGATTAATTCAGCAGCTTGTTCAACTTTCGTTTTATCCAGTTCTGGTTTAGGCGTATAACTTCTCATCCCTGTAAAGGGTTTGTAGTTAAAATTTAATTCTCCAAACTGAGCATCTTTAGTAATATCTATTAAAACAGGACCAGGTCTACCACTTCTAGCTATATAAAATGCCTTGGCAATAGCCATTGGAATATCTTCTGCTTTGGTCACTTGAACATTCCATTTGGTCACAGGCATTGAAATGCCAATTACGTCTGTTTCTTGAAACGCATCAGTACCTAATAAATGGCTAGGAACTTGGCCAGTAATACAAACCAATGGCGTTGAATCTATTTGAGCATCTGCAATGCCAGTAATTAAATTTGTAGCACCAGGGCCTGAAGTTGCCATGCAAACACCAACTTTTCCGGTTGCTCTGGCATAACCTTGAGCAGCATGAGTTGCACCTTGTTCATGGCGCGTTAATACATGTTTAATTTGGACTTCAAAGTCGTAAAGCGCGTCATATACAGGCATTATTGCTCCACCTGGATAACCAAAAATTAAATCGGCACCTTCCTCTATTAATGACTGAACAACAGCTTGTGCTCCCGTCATTAATTTTTGATTAGATTTGTTTTTGTTTTTTATTTCTAAAGTTTCCACGTTGTTATGGATTTATGTTTTAGTAATAATTTTTTAAAATTCATCAGTAACGCATCCTTCGGATGCACATGATACAGTTCGAGCGTATTTGTATAACACTCCTTTTTTATGCTTTAATTCTGGTTGATGCCATTCAGCTTTTCTTTGAGCTAATTCTTCATCAGTCACAGCAAAGTCAATCGTGTTTTTTATGGCATCAATTGTAATGATGTCTCCATTTTTCACAAAGGCTATTGGTCCTCCTACTTGTGCTTCAGGTGAAATATGACCAACAACAAAACCGTGGGTACCACCAGAGAATCTGCCATCTGTGATTAAGGCGATATCATTACCTAGGCCAGCGCCAATAATTGCAGCTGTCGGTTTAAGCATTTCCGGCATACCAGGACCTCCTTTAGGTCCTTCATATCTAATCACAACTACATCTCCGGTTTCTACTTTACCATCTCTTATGCCATCATTTGCCTCATATTCTGATTCAAATACTTTAGCTGTTCCAGTAAAGGTTAAGCCTTCTTTACCTGTAATTTTGGCTACAGCACCTTTTGGTGATAAGTTTCCTTTCAGGATCCTCAAATGTCCAGTTTCTTTTATAGGGTTTTCAAGTGTTTTTATAACCTGCTGACCTGCTAATAAATCTGGAACATCTTTTAAATTTTCGGCTAGTGTTTTCCCAGTTATTGTCAAGCAATCTCCATGTAAAAGTCCATTCTCTAAAAGGTATTTTAACACGGCTGGTATACCACCAACTTCATGAACATCTTCCATTAAAAACTGACCACTTGGTTTTAAATCCGCTAAAAATGGTGTTGTGTCGGAAATTCTTTGAAAATCATCCAAAGTAAAATCAACCTCTGCCGTTTTAGCAATGGCTAAAAAGTGTAGTACAGCATTTGTAGAACCACCCAAAATAGTTACTAATCTTATGGCATTTTCTAATGCCTTTTTAGTGACTATGTCTTTTGGTTTTATATCTTTTTCAAGCAATAATCTTACTGCTTCTCCTGCTTTAATACTTTCAGCCTTTTTTTCTTTTCCCAAAGCTGGGTTTGAAGAGTTGTATGGTAATGACATTCCTAAAGCTTCAATAGCTGATGCCATTGTATTTGCGGTGTACATTCCTCCACAAGCACCAGCACCAGGACAAGCTTTTTCTATAATACTCTGGTATTCTTCATTGTCTATTTTACCAGCAACTTTTTGTCCCCAAGCTTCAAAAGCTGATACTATATCTAACTTTTTATCCTTATGACTTCCAGATGCGATTGTACCACCATATACTAAAACACCTGGTCTGTTAGTTCTTAACATAGCCATTAAGGCACCCGGCATATTTTTATCGCAACCAACAACGGTAACTAAAGCGTCATAAGACATGCCTTCAACAACTGTTTCCATAGAATCGGCAATTACATCTCTTGATGGTAATGAATATCTCATACCTGGGGTTCCCATAGAAATGCCATCACTTACACCAATGGTGTTGTAAATTAAGCCAACAAGGTTTGCTTTTTTCGTACCCTTTTTAACTTCTAAGGCTAAGTCATTTAAGTGCATGTTACAAGGGTTACCTTCATAACCAGTGCTGGCAATACCAACAAAGGGCTTGTCAAGATCTTCCTTTGTTAAGCCTATGGCATGTAGCATGGCTTTTGCCGCTGGTTGTGAATCGTCTTGCGTGACACGTTTACTGTACTTGTTTAATTCCATTTTATAGTGTTTGCCCTTGGTCTAGGTGTAATTATTCAAAGAATTTGGACAAATCATGTTTAAAGTTAAGTTATACATTAAGCATTTGCAAATTGTGGTACTTCCTTCTTTTTTTCACAGTTTTTTTTAAGTTTTCTCTTTTTTTAAAATGGATTCTTGTCTTCCAAAATACACATCAGCCGGTGTAGAGTTTTGAAGTGATTCGTAATCCCTTTGTTTATTATAGTAGCTCACAAACTAAATTATAGTGGACTGGCCTAAATGAATGTTTTTAAAGTTGAGGTTGCTATCGTTAGGGTTATTTATATAATCTTCTATAAAATCACCAACGTTACTCGTCGACACATTATCGTTTTTTGTATTTAAATCAGGTGTTGTAATATGTAGCTGTAACGATTTCTCTACCGCTTTTCGAATTAATTGAGCTTCTTCAGATAATTTAAAATGGTCTAACAACATGGCAGCCGATAAAATAGAAGCAATAGGATTAGCAATACCCTTATTAGTGGCTTGTGGATACGACCCATGAATAGGTTCGAACATTGCAAACTTATCGCCAACCGATGCTGAAGCCAATAGTCCTATGGAACCTCCAATAACACTGGCTTCATCGCTTATTATATCACCAAACATATTTTCAGTTAGAATAACATCAAACTGTTTTGGATTTAAAATGAGTTGCATGGCGGCATTATCAACAAACAAGAAATCTAAAGTTACATCTGGATATTCAGTTGCTATTTCAGTTACCACTTTACGCCACAATCTTGAGCTTTCTAATACATTAGCTTTATCGACCAAAGTCACTTTATGTTTTCTGGTTTGTGCTGCTTTAAAAGCTAAATGGGAAATACGCTCAATTTCGTTGCGTGAATATTCACACAAATCGGACGCAGTATTTCCATCGTTACTTATTAGTTTTTCGCCAAAGTAGATACCACCTATGAGTTCGCGATAAATACTAATATCTGTACCTTCAATTATGTTTTTCTTTAAAGGTGATTTGCTCAGTAAAGTTTCATAGGCTTTAACAGGTCTAATGTTTGCAAATAAACCAAGTTCTTTACGTAATTTTAAAAGCCCTTGTTCTGGTCGTATTTTAGCAGATGGATCGTTATCGTACTTTGGGTCTCCAATAGCACCAAACAAAATAGCATCACTAGATGTACAAATTTGAAGTGTACTTTCGGGTAAAGGGTCATTATGCTTATCAATTGCAATTGCACCAACAGGAGCGTAATTAAAACTAAACCTATGATTAAATTCCATAGCAATTGCATTCAATACTTTTATAGCTTGATCTGTAACTTCTGGACCAATACCATCACCTGGTAATACAGCAATGTTTAAATTCATTTTTAATAGTTTTTTTGTGATTCAAAAGCTTCAATAGTTTCTTTTTTACTTAATAAAAAATCAATATCGTCATAACCATTAATCATACAGGTCTTTTTATAAGTATCTATTTCAAATCCTTCAGTATTATTCGAATTTTCCAGACTAATCGTTTGTGATTCTAGATTTACTGTAATCTGTATTTCAGGATTAGCTGTTATTTCATCTAGTAGTGTTTTTAAAAATCTTTCTGAAACTTGTACTGGAAGTAAACCGTTATTAAGTGCATTTCCTTTAAAAATATCAGCAAAAAAACTAGATACAATTACTTTAAATCCATAATCTGCTAGAGCCCAAGCTGCATGTTCGCGACTAGATCCACAACCAAAATTATCTCCAGCTACTAAAATATTACCAGAATAATTAGTATTGTTAAATGCAAAGTCTGTATTTGGTTCACCATTCTTGTGATACCTCCAATCTCTAAAAACATTATCTCCAAAACCATTTCTATCAGTTGCTTTTAAAAAACGGGCAGGAATAATTTGATCGGTATCTACATTTTCTATAGCTAACGGAACTGCTCTTGATCTTAATGTTCTAAACTTTTCCATATTAGTTATGTAAATTCTAAGTGTTCTACTTCTTTTGTAATATCAACTATTTTTCCTGCTATTGCTGTTGCTGCTGCAACTAAAGGGCTTGCTAAAATCGTGCGAGCACCTTGACCTTGACGACCTTCAAAATTCCTATTAGAGGTAGAAACACAATATTCGCCCTGAGGGATTTTATCATCGTTCATAGCCAGACAGGCAGAACATCCAGGTTGTCGCAATTCGAAACCAGCAGCTTCAAAAACTGTTTTTAAACCTTCTTTAATTATTTGAGATTCAACCTGTTTACTTCCAGGAACTAACCAAGCTGTGACATTATGCGCTTTTTGTTTTCCTTTTATAAAATTTGCAACAACTCTAAAATCTTCAATTCTTGAGTTTGTACAGCTTCCTATAAATACAAAATTAACGGGTTTGTTTATAAGAGAGTCTCCTTGCTCAAAGCCCATATACTTTAAGGATTTTTGAAAAGACGCACTATTGTTTTTAGGGATACTCTCAGAAATTTTAATTCCCATACCTGGATTGGTTCCATAAGTAACCATCGGTTCAATATCTTCAGCTTCAAAAAAGTGTTCTTTATCAAATGGTGCTCCTTCATCAGTTGGAAGCGTTTTCCAGTAGGCTATTTTTTGATCAAAAGCATCACCCTTTGGTGTAAATTCTCTATCTTTTACATACTCAAAAGTAGTCTGATCTGGAGCGATCATGCCTCCACGAGCTCCCATTTCTATACTCATATTACAAACCGTCATTCGACCTTCCATGGACATGTTTTCAAATACATCTCCAGCATACTCGCAAAAATAACCCGTACCAGCATTAGTCCCAATTTTTGAAATTATATAAAGAATGACATCTTTAGGTAAAACACCATTCTTTAAGGTGCCATTAACCGAGACTCTTAAGCTCTTTGGTTTTGTTAATAATAAACATTGACTTGCAAAAACTTGAGCAACTTGACTTGTACCAATTCCGAAAGCAATTGTGCCAAAAGCACCATGCGTTGAGGTGTGACTATCACCGCAAACTATGGTCATGCCAGGAAGAGTGATGCCCAATTCTGGAGCCATTACATGTACAATGCCATTATATTTGTGTCCTAATTCGTAAAGAGTAATCCCATTTTTAGTACAATTTATTGAAAGCTGCTCAAGCTGTTTTTTTGAAAGTTTATCTTGTATTGGTAAATGTTGATTTATAGTTGGTGTATTATGATCTGCAGTAGCTACAATTTGATTTGGTCTCAAAACAGGAATTCCACGTTCTTCTAAGCTAGCAAATGCTTGCGGACTTGTTACTTCGTGAATTAAATGTTTATCTATATATAATACTTGTGGGCCATTCTCTATTGAATCAACCACATGAGTATCCCAAACTTTATCGAATAATGTTTTTTTCATGTGTTATGCAGAGATTATTTGACTGTAAACATTACTAGTCTCAATTATTTGGTGAATATCAGCATCATCAATTTCTTTCTTCTTATCGGCAAAACTTAAAAAGTTAGTGTAAACTTCATCAAGTTGGAGTTTTGTTAATTCATAACCTACAATTTTTGCTCTGTAAGCTAAAGCTGCTCTTCCACTTCTTGCAGTAAGCACAATAGCAGAATCTGTAACACCAACGTCTTTAGGGTCTATAATTTCGTAAGTCTCTCGATGTTTAATCACACCATCTTGATGTATTCCAGAGCTGTGAGCAAATGCGTTAGCACCAACAATCGCTTTGTTTGGTTGTGTGTAAATTCCCATACTGTCAGATACTAATTGACTAATACCATACAACATAGACGTGTTAATATTTGTATCTAAATGTAAGTATGGATGTTGCTTTAATATCATAACGACTTCTTCTAAAGCTGTATTTCCAGCACGTTCACCAATGCCATTAATAGTACATTCAATTTGTCGTGCACCATTAATAACACCTTCAATAGAATTTGCCGTAGCCAAACCTAAATCATTATGACAATGACAAGACAAAATGACGTTTTCAATACCTTTTACATTTTCTTTTAGGTATTTTATTTTTGCACCATATTCACTAGGTAGACAATATCCAGTTGTATCAGGAATGTTTAAAACTGTTGCGCCAGCTTTTATGGCAGCTTCACAAACTCTTGCTAAATATTCGTTATCGGTTCGGCCAGCATCTTCGGCATAAAATTCTACATCTTCAACAAAAGATTTAGCATAACTAACAGCAGCAACTGCTCTTTTTAAAATCTCTTCTTGAGTGGATTTAAATTTAAATTTTATATGAGAATCAGAGGTTCCAATTCCTGTATGGATTCTTGGCCTTTTAGCATATTGTAAGGCTTCAGCAGCAACTTTAATATCATTTTCTACCGACCTTGTAAGACCACAAACTGTGGACTGTTTTACAATTTTAGAAATTTCAACAACTGATTTAAAATCACCAGGACTTGAAACTGGGAAACCAGCTTCTATAATGTCTACACCTAGATTATCCAACTGTTCAGCTATTATTAATTTTTGTTCTGTATTAAGTTTACAGCCAGGAACTTGCTCGCCATCACGAAGCGTAGTATCAAAAATATGGACGTTAGAATCAGACATTTCTTAAAATAATTTTCTTAATTGTTTTGCTAATTTATATTTTGGTAGCCTGTAAGCTTTATGTTATCATCTATATTTACGATGTCTAACTAAAGGAATTACACCCTAAAGTTCTAACTTACAATAACTTAGCCAATATACCTAAACTATGACTAAAGAACAAAAAGATAATTTGTTTGTGTTAATAAAGTCCTTGTCAAAATCTGAAAAAAGACAATTTAAACTTTATATAGGTCGGTTGGGTGTAAATGAAGATTCAAAATTTCTGATGCTTTTTAACATTCTTGAAAAGTCACCTACTTATGACGAAGCTATTATTCTTAAAAAAGCCATTGTAAAAAAACAGCAACTATCTAATCTAAAAGCACATCTTTATAAACAAATTCTTATAAGCTTAAGATTAAACCCTTCTCATCAAGATATTAGAATTCAGATTAGGGAACAATTAGATTTCGCTACTATTTTATATCATAAAGGATTGTATAAACAAAGTTTAAAAATTTTAGATAAAGTTAAATCTGTGGCAATTGAAAATGAAGAAAAAAATATTGCTTATGAAATTATTGACCTTGAAAAAGTTATAGAATCACAGTATATTACCAGGAGTATTAGTAGTCGAGCCGATGAATTAACGATACAAGCTAAAGAAATGAGCCAACAAAATGTTTTGGCAAGTAAACTATCCAATCTATCGCTTCAATTATATGGATTGTTTTTAAAGACAGGTTATGTAAAAAATGACGAAGAGAATAAATACATAACTAAATATTTTATTGACAGACTTCCTAAGTATGATATTAAAACACTAGGTTTTAGAGAAAAACTGTGGTTATACAAAGCTCATTTATGGTATAGTTTTTTAACTCAAGATTTTTTATCCTGTTATAAATATGCTTCAAAATGGGTGCAGTTGTTTTATGCAAAGGAAAAAATGATTGCTTTAAATCCTGTGTTTTTTTTAAAGGGAAACCAATACCTTTTAGAATCACTTTTTTATGTTAAACAACATTCTAAATTTAAAGAGACCTTATCTAATTTGGAACAGATTACAAATGAAAAATGGTTCCCTAAAAATGATAATATTGAAGGTTTAACTTTTTTATGTATCTATTCGAATAAATTTAATATACATTTTATGGAAGGTAGTTTCCGAGAGGGAATTCCGATGATAAAAATTGTTTTAGAAGGTTTAAAGAAGTACCAAAATAGAATTGACGAACATCACGTCATGGTTTTCTATTACAAAATCGCGAGTTTGTATTTTGGCATTGGAGAATATAAAAAGTGTGTTGAATTTTTAGATAAGATTATAAGCAATAAATCATTAAAAATGCGTGAAGATTTATTATGTTTTTCTAGAATACTAAACTTAGTAGCACACTATGAAGCAGGTTTAGATTATAATTTAGACATTTTAATTAAAAGCACCTTTAAGTTTTTAATTAAAATGGAAGATTTGTATGAAGTACAAAAAGAAATGATTAAATTTTTAAAAGGCCTTGGTGATATTTATCCTCACGAGTTAAAAGGCGCATTTATTAACTTTCTAGGAAAGCTAAAAACCTACGAAGATCATCCTTACGAGAGTAGAGCATTCTTGTATTTAGATATTATTTCATGGCTAGAAAGTAAGATTGAAAATAAGGAGGTTAGTGAGGTAATTAGAGAAAAGTATTTAGCACAATTATCTAAATAGTAAGTCAAAAAAATAAAAAAAGTAAATAAAAATTTGGTTATTAAATTTTTCTGACTGAATATTTGTACTCAAAAACTTATTGAATTGTTATCAAGAAAGGTGGAGGGATTAGACCCTGTGAAACCTTAGCAACCCTTTATTAGTAAAGAAGGTGCTAAATTCTACCCTGTCCTGAATTTATTTCAGGATTTTTGGATAAATAACTAAATGAAAATACTTTCTGTAATTTCATTTTTTTCTTTATAACATTTTTTAAGGCCGACAGTTTTGACGCATTTGACTTTTTTGGTTTAAAAAAAACTATGGAAGCACTTCAATATATAAATATTAGATGATAGAGGAGATTTTTTAGATGTAGCTTTATCGATAAAATCTCATATTCATATCATTAAGATTAATTCTTATTTATTTTTTAAAGCTGAAGAAAGTTGGAATACTTATGTGGATTTAAAGAGCGTTAAAAACAAAGTGACCATAGGTGAAATTAAATCTATTGATGGGTATGATGGATTTTAATTGAGTATGAACATTTGTCAAAATTATTAGAAACCTTCTTCCAAAGAAATTGTCATTCCCATGAAAACGGGAATCTAAATAAAATAAAAAAAAACAGCCTAATTATGAGCGACACAAATAAGCATATTGAAACGCAAGCTATTCGAAACCAAACAGAACGTTCACAATTTTCAGAACATTCGACACCATTATATTTGACGTCTAGTTTTGTGTTTGATGATGCCGAAGATATGCGAGCTTCTTTTGCTGAAGAAAAAGAGAAAAACTTATACAGCCGATTTTCTAACCCAAATACAACGGAGTTTGTAGACAAGATTGTAGCCATGGAAAGGGCTGAGTCTGGTTATGCCTTTGCAACAGGAATGGCTGCTATCTTTTCTACTTTTGGAGCTTTGTTAAATGCTGGTGATCATATTGTATCATGTCGTTCTGTATTTGGCTCAACGCATACCTTGTTTACTAAATATTTTCCAAAATGGAATATTGAAACAAGTTATTTTAAAGTAGATGAGGTTGCTGTGATTGAAAGTTTGATTCAACCAAACACCAAAATTTTATATATAGAAACACCTACAAATCCTGCTGTAGATATTTTAGACTTAGAACTATTAGGAAAACTCGCTAAAACGCATAATTTATTATTTATCGTAGATAATTGTTTTGCAACACCATATTTGCAACAACCTATTGAATATGGTGCTGATATAGTGATTCATTCAGCAACAAAATTAATAGATGGTCAAGGCCGAGTTCTTGGCGGAATATCAGTAGGTAAAACTGATTTAATTAAAGAGATTTATTTGTTTTCTAGAAATACAGGCCCTTCGATGTCCCCTTTTAATGCTTGGGTATTATCTAAGAGCCTGGAAACATTAGCTGTTCGTGTAGAAAAACATTGTGAAAACGCATTAAAAGTTGCTGAATTCTTAGAGCAACAAGAAAATGTAAATCTTGTAAAATATCCATTTTTACAGTCTCACCCTCAATATGAAGTTGCCAAAAAACAGATGAAACTAGGTGGAAACATTGTGGCTTTCGAAATTAAAGGAGGTATAGAAGCAGGATGTAAATTTTTAGATGCATTAAAATTATGTTCACTTTCAGCAAATTTAGGAGATACAAGAACTATAGTGACACATCCAGCTTCTACAACCCATAGTAAATTATCTAAAGAAGATCGATTAGAAGTCGGTATTACAAATGGTTTGGTACGGGTTTCGGTTGGTCTAGAACATATAAATGATATTATTAACGATTTAAAACAAGCATTAGAATGAATATTTAAATAAGTATCCTTATTGGATGTTTTCTAAAAAAAACTAAATACGGTTTAAAGGCTCTTACGTTTATAGCGAGTCGAATAGATAATAATCCTGTACAAATTGTAATGATTGTTAAAAGTGAAAATAGTTCTCAATTTTTTTTAGAAAGTATTTTATTAAGACTTCGAAAAAGTGGATTTTTGGGCTCTAAAAAAGGTGGAGGTGCTCGTTCTTACTGTATAACAGTGCTGTTTTATAAGAGTAATATTTAGTGATAGCTGCCACAAATGATTCTAAAGTAAATAAACAAGTTTATCAAGATGTAAAAGACAAACAATTGCTCGTAAATGTTATAGACATATCATATTTATGCGATTTTTATCTTAGTGGAATTGTAATCAAAGGATCTATTAAAATTGCCATTTCAACAAACGGAAAATTCCCAACAATGGCAATACGTTTACGTCAATTTTTTGAAGACGTAATCCCGGATGATCTAGCCCAAAACAACCCATTTATAAAAACTATCTAGGGAGATTTTGCTGAAAAAGCCACAAAATTAAATAAGCTTACCAAAGGATTATTATCGTAATAGTCAAAAAAAAGTTTTTGCATTCAAATTATGTAAATGAAAAATTAATTCTTTTATTTGCACACAAGTTCACAAACGTATTGATTGTTATCACGAAAGGCGGAGGGAAAAGACCCTGTGAAACCTTGGCAACCCTTTTCTTTTTTAAATTATTAAAGAAAAGTAGGTGCTACATTCTTCCTCATCCTGAACATGTTTCAGGATCTTTTAGTCAAATACTAAAAGTTTAGGGCAGATAACCAGAGTAAAATTCTTTTACTTTCCTGATGACATATTGATGTAAATTATCAAACAATGTCAAACATTTATCAAGCCATACAAAAACGCATTTTAGTACTCGATGGTGCTATGGGAACCATGTTGCAGCGTTATAATTTTTCTGAAGAAGATTTTAGAGGAGAGCGTTTTAAAGCCTATCCAACATCATTAAAAGGGAACAATGATTTGTTATCTCTTACACAGCCAAAAGTAATTGCCGACGTACATCGTAAATATTTTGAAGCTGGGGCAGATATTGTCGAAACCAATACATTTTCCGGGACAACCATTGCAATGGCAGATTATAATATGGAAGATTTAGTGTATGAGCTAAATTATGAATCTGCTAAAATAGCAAAAGAAGTAGCAAACCAGTTCACTAAGCAAAACCCAAAAAAACAACGTTTTGTAGCTGGAAGCATAGGGCCTACAAATAAAACTGCAAGTCTTTCTCCCGATGTTAATAAACCTGAATATCGTGCAATAACCTTTAACGAATTACGCATCGCTTACAAACAGCAAGTTGAAGCTTTAATAGATGGTGGTGTCGATGTTCTTTTAGTAGAAACAATTTTTGATACACTTAATGCAAAAGCAGCATTATTTGCTATTGAAGAAGTTAAAGATGAACGTAATATTGAAATTCCCATTATGGTATCAGGGACCATTACAGATGCATCAGGACGAACACTTTCAGGACAAACCGTTGAAGCATTTTTAACTTCGATTTCTCATATACCTCTATTAAGCGTTGGTTTTAATTGCGCGTTAGGAGCAGAACAGTTAAAACCATATTTACAACGATTATCTCATGAAACAGAGTTTTTTACTTCGGCACATCCAAATGCTGGATTACCAAATGCCTTTGGTGAATACGATCAAACTCCTGAGCAAATGCAACTATTAATTGAAGATTATTTAGAAGATGGTTTAGTAAATATAATTGGTGGCTGTTGTGGTACAAATCCAGAACATATTAGAGCTATTGTTGATATAGCTAAAAATTATCAACCTCGAAAAATTATCATTACTGCGTAGGCAGGAACCCCATCAATTAAAGAAAATGTCAAACAAAAACAATAAATATCTCACACTCTCTGGATTAGAACCTTTGGTTATAACACCCGAAAGTAATTTTATAAATATTGGTGAACGCACTAATGTAACAGGCTCTCGTAAATTTTTACGATTAATTAAAGAAGACAAGTTAAGCGAAGCACTAGAAGTTGCAAGACATCAAGTAGAAGGAGGTGCTCAAATTATTGATGTCAATATGGATGAAGGAATGCTCGATGGCGTTGAGGCTATGACTACCTTTTTAAATTTGATTGCTTCCGAACCTGATATTTCTCGAGTTCCTATAATGATTGATAGCTCAAAATGGGAAATCATTGAAGCTGGTCTGCAAGTAGTTCAGGGTAAATCAGTGGTAAATTCCATTAGTTTAAAAGGTGGTGAAACCGAGTTTTTGCGTCAAGCAAAGCTAGTAAAACGTTATGGAGCTGCAGTAATAGTGATGGCTTTTGATGAGGATGGTCAAGCAGATACCTACCAACGACGCATCGATATCTGTAAACGATCGTATGATATTTTGGTAAATCAAGTTAATTTTCCTCCCCAAGATATTATTTTCGACCCTAATATATTCCCAGTAGCAACAGGAATGGACGAGCATCGCAAGAATGCTTTAGATTTTTTCAATGCCACAAAATGGATTAGAGAGAATTTGCCTTATGCTAATGTTTCTGGCGGTGTGAGCAATGTGTCTTTTTCATTTAGAGGCAACGATACAGTTCGAGAAGCTATGCATTCCGCATTTTTATATCATGCAATTCAAAATGGCATGAATATGGGCATAGTTAATCCTGCGATGTTAGAAGTTTACGACGAAATTCCAAAAGATTTACTAGATCGTGTAGAAGATGTATTATTTGACAGAAGAGATAATGCAACCGAACGTTTATTGGACTATGCAGAAACTGTAAAGGGGCAAAAGAAAGATGCTGAGATTTCAGTGCAAGAATGGCGGAATGATAAGTTGCAAGACCGTATTACACATGCATTAGTAAAGGGTATTGATGCTTTTATTATAGAAGATGTAGAAGAAGCAAGGCAAGCAGTATTGAGACCAATTGAAGTCATTGAAGGACATTTAATGATAGGTATGAATGTGGTAGGAGATCTCTTTGGAAGTGGAAAAATGTTCTTACCTCAAGTGGTGAAATCGGCACGAGTAATGAAAAAAGCTGTTGCCTATCTACAACCTTATATAGAAGCTGAGAAAGGTGGCAGAGTTGAATTTGCGGGAAAGATACTCATGGCTACCGTAAAAGGAGATGTCCATGATATAGGAAAGAATATAGTGAGTGTAGTTTTGGGTTGTAATAACTATGAAATTATTGATTTAGGTGTTATGGTACCACCCGAAAAAATTATAGAAGCTGCAAAAAAAGAAAATGTAGATATTATTGGGTTAAGCGGATTAATTACACCTTCGTTGGATGAAATGGTCTATGTCTCTAAAGAAATGGAGAAACAAAATTTCAATATTCCACTACTAATTGGAGGAGCTACAACATCTAAAGCCCACACTTCTGTGAAAATAGCACCAAATTATCATCATACTGTTGTACACGTAAATGATGCTTCAAGAGCAGTTGCTGTTGTGAGCAATTTATTGCAAAAAGATAATAAAATTTATAAAGAACAAATAAGAGAAGAGTATGATATATTTAGAGCACGGTTTTTAACCAGATCAAAAAAGAAGGAGTATATATCTATTGACGCTGCACGGAAAAATAAATTTAAAATTGATTGGAAGACTGCTGAAATTGTTAAACCAAAGCAATTAGGAATCCAAAGTATTCAAAATTTTGATATTTCAAAATTGGAAGATTATATCGATTGGTCTCCATTTTTTAGATGTTGGGATTTGCATGGGAAATATCCAAATATTTTAACCGATGAAGTTGTAGGAAACCAGGCTACCGAACTTTTAGAAGATGCTAAAACTTTATTGAAACGAGTTTTTGATGAAAAATTATTACAAGCAAAAGCTGTCTTCGGATTGTTTCCAGCTAATACTGTTAATGATGATGATATTGAAATAGATATTTATAGCATGTCACCTCGAACACAGTCTACGGGTCAAAAGGAAACCATGAAATTTTTAACGCTTCGCCAGCAATTAAAGAAAAGAGAAGGCGCATCAAATTTCTCATTGGCAGATTTTATTGCACCAAAGGAAACCAAAATAAAAGATTATATAGGTTGTTTTTGTGTGTCAACAGGATTTGGCACGCAAGAATTAGCACAAGAGTTTGAAGCAAACCATGATGATTATAATTCAATTATGATAAAAGCCTTAGCCGATCGTTTAGCTGAAGCTTTTGCTGAGTATCTGCATAAAGAAATTCGGACAAAGCATTGGAGGTATGCACAAAATGAAACGCTTTCAAACGATGAACTAATTAAAGAGTCGTATAAGGGCATTCGCCCAGCGCCAGGATATCCAGCATGTCCAGATCATCTTGAAAAAAAAACAATTTGGGAATTACTAGATATCGAGAATACTATTGGTGTAACACTTACTGAAAGTTTAGCTATGTGGCCAGCAGCAAGTGTAAGTGGGTATTATTTTGCGAATAAAGAAGCTAAATATTTTGGCCTTGGAAAGCTAACAGAAGACCAATTGTTAGACTATTCAAAACGCAGACAAATTAGTAAAGAAGAAGCAGAAAAATGGTTAGCTCCAAATTTAGCAGAGTAGGGAGTTAGCGATTGCAATGGCATCCTTTTTACGTTATTACGAGTAGGGACGACGAAATAATCTGTTTGTAATGGATAGATTATTACAGAAAACCAAAAATTTTCTCCGTAATGACGTGAAAATATTGAGTATAAATCGCGACCCTTGTGGTAACGTTAAAAAACAGAAATTTAATTAATAAGATTCCTACTTTCGTGGGAAATAAAGATGAAAGTAACAGAACATATAAAAAAGGCGAATGGGAAAACACAGTTTTCTTTCGAAATATTACCACCATTAAAAGGGCAACACATTCAATCTATTTTTGATAATATTGATCCTTTAATGGAGTTTAATCCACCATTTATTGATGTAACATACCATAGAGAAGAGCATGTGTTTAAAGTACAAGAAAATGGGTTGCTTAAAAAACAAGTGGTAAAAAAGCGACCAGGAACTGTAGGTATTTGTGCTGCAATTCAAAATAAATATAAAGTAGATGCTATACCGCATATTTTATGTGGTGGTTTCACTAAAGAAGACACCGAAAATTTTTTGATAGATTTAGATTTTTTAGGTATACAAAATGTTATGGCATTACGTGGTGATGCAGTTAAAAGTGAGGCGTATTTTAAACCCGAAATTGAGGGTCATTCTTATGCAAACGGTTTGGTCTCACAAATTGAAGACTTAAACAAAGGTATTTACCTCGATGAAGATTTACAAAACACATCGTCTACCAATTTTTGTACAGGTGTAGCAGGATATCCTGAAAAGCATATGGAAGCACCAAGTTTAGATAGTGATATTCATTTTCTAAAGAAAAAAATAAAAAATGGGGCTACATATATTGTAACTCAAATGTTTTTTGACAATCAGAAATATTTCGATTTTGTCTCTAAATGTAGAAAAGAAGGGATTACTGTGCCAATTATTCCAGGATTAAAACCCATCGCTACACAAAAGCAGCTGAATTTAATTCCACATCGTTTTCATGTAGACTTACCTGAAGAATTAATTAAGGAGATTGTGAAGTGTAAGGATAATATAGCTATTCGAGAGGTTGGAATAGCATGGTGCATTCAGCAATCAAAAGAACTGCAACAGGCAGGTATTCCTGTGTTACATTATTACTCAATGGGTAAAAGCGATAATATAGAAGCCATAGCATCACAAATATTTTAATTATTCTTTTACTTTTTCTTCACAAATAAAACTATGCATTGTTAATTCAAAATCTGGATATTTATGAACTACTGTAAGATATAAGGATTTTATTTTTGTTGAAATACTATTTCATTTCTTCCGATATAATTAGAATTTATTAAAGCATAAATGATTTTTTAACTAAATAAGTCCCAGGAATTGGCAGAACGGATTCCTTACCTTTGTGCGAAAGGAAAACCAATTGATGATTACGGATATAGAGGTAAATAAACCAGAACCTATTGTGTCTGGAAATAAAACAGAGTCATTTAAATGTGGAACCGATGTTCAGTATGCGATTAAAGTATTGGAGGCAGGTAAGCCCATATTAATAACAGAGTTTTTTAATAATGGATTGTCACTTCTTCGGGAGTTAAAGACGCATCTGAATAGAAAATTTCCGAATAAGACTTTTCAAGAACAACGAGAATATAGGTCAGAATATCGTAAGCTGTCAAATCTTATTTTAATAGAAATTGCTGATCATAAATTGGCAGTAAAGAAATCTCCTTCGATCGGCTGGTTGGAAAAACTTTATCCAGAAACTAGTGATTTCTTGTTATCCTTTCCCCAAATACAAGGCCTAAATAGTTCTTGGCAGTGGTATCAAAATGGGGTTTCTATTCCAGTACTTCGAAATAAAATACATCCATATTATGGCACTTACTTTCCTACACGTTTCGAACATTTGGAACTTTTTGACAATTGGTTAAAACGTTATAAAGGAGCTAAAAAGTCGGCAATAGATGTTGGGATTGGGAGTGGAGTACTTTCTTTACAAATGATTAAATATGGTTTTCAAAAGGTTTTTGGGACAGATACAAACCCTAATGCGATTATTGGATTGGAAGAGTTTATGGGCGACACAAAGTTGTCTAGAAAGATAGAATTAGACTTTGCTCACCTTTTTGGAAGGTGGGAAAAACAGACCGAATTGATTGTTTTTAATCCTCCTTGGTTGCCGGAACTTCATAATCTGGATAATATTGATGATGCTATTTATTACAACGAAAAGCTATTCCCTGATTTTTTTGAAGAAGCTAAACAAAGGCTTTTACCTGATGGAAAGCTTGTGCTCATATTCTCGAATTTAGCTCAAATAACAAATGTAACGAAAGAGCATCCGATAGAGAAGGAACTATCCGAAGGTGGGAGATTTCAACTGGAAAAATGTTTAAAAAAACTTGTTAAAGCTGCTTCTGATAAAACAAAGCGAAATCAGCACTGGCGTTCTTCTGAAGAAGTCGAGCTTTGGATCCTAAAAAATAAGTAAGATCTAACGGATTAAAATGGTCAATGCAGGTAGCAAATAAAATAATTTGTAGAGCTATCGGATCAACCAAATGTAGAAATGCTAAATGGCCAGAGTTGACGTAGCTTTATTCATTGTTTTGCCTATTCAAGTCACATGACATTTGATTTTTTATTTTATCTTAATTTCTCCCAGAACATTTATTGAATGTTGGCTAACGTGTTGTGTATGATTTGTTGCGTCGTTAAACACCTAATTTAGTAAAAAACTGAATGGAAAATCCGCGAGTATTTTCGTAAGTAGGCTAGAGCTAGCAATTAATTATAGAAGGTGTTATCAGATGTTTTACTTTACTTTATACACATTATAATTCCTGGTCCATTCAGTTGATTGGCTAGGCTTAATAGATATATTAAAAAATAACTCCGGGCTAATCACATGTTTCGTCCCCCAAAGATTCACTTTGTTTGTTTGAAAACTCCCTGTTTCACTAATCCCAATTTTACTTTTAAGGTTTATTAATTCCCATTGTGCGTCAACATTTTCACTACCTGTGAGGTTACTAAAAAAGAATTGCTCTTTGGGCGAGCTATTAAATTCTATGTGATTTTGCCCGATATCAACTTTTTGTTCAGGATTAACAGTATCCGAAAATAGTTCAGGTTTTAATTGAAATGGAAATTTTAATATATAATTGTTCCCAATTAGTTCTTTATTAATTGCTGCAAAATTGTGAACGTATTCATCTGTAATAATATCTTTTTCACCTGTATTTTGTAAACAATATTTAATTGTAAAACTATTTTCTTGTAATTCAATCTCTTTTTTCAATAAATATGAATAACCATTGATGGCTTTTGATTTGCAGCTAATTAAAAGCCTATTTGATTCATAAATAATTTTAAATTCGGCTGGTTTAATCTCGTAATTTTTACTAAACAGGTATTGAGTGTCATCTTTTTTTAATAATCCCACGCCTATTTTGTGAAACCAACCACCAATATCGGTCTCATCAAAGCCTAATGCTGTATTAATTCCGAATTCATTATAAAATCCTTTTCCAAAATAATGTTCATTTTGACAATCAGTGCTTTCAATACTTGACAATTGAATGTTTTGAAATTTCACTTCAACAATTTTCCCGGTCCAGTCAAATCTTGAAAAGTTATAATTTTCAATAGGAAGGTCAATATGAATTTCCAGATTTTTGTTTTTAAGTATATGTGCCATCTTAAGAAAAGAAAATTGATTAATCCTGAAAGAATATATTATAATTTTGTAGAATCATGTCCGGTAACCGTTCGCATAAGAATAGTAGAGGTTTATATCAATTCATATTCGGTTTATCACATACCTTTTTTAATGTTTGTTCACTTTGGTTTTAGCGATAAATCAGCTATTATTTTTATACATTGTTATCCAATGTAATTGTTCATTTCAATAAATAGACCTAGGGAGTTTTCTTAAATTGTATTGCGATGCCATTACTTCTCCATAAGCTCCACAAGAATGTATTGCAATTATATCTCCTCTTGTGGTTGTATGTAAAACCAATGCTTTGCCAAAGCAATCGGAAGATTCACAAATTGGTCCAACAACATCATATCGTTCATTTATGTCAATAATAGAAGTAAGATTCTCTACCTTATGAAAGGCTTGATATAATGCTGGTCTTATTAATTCCGTCATCCCTGCATCAATAATAACAAAATTTGTATTTATCCCCTTTTTAATATACAATACTTTACTAATTAATGTTCCACATTGTCCTACAATAGAGCGCCCTAACTCAAAATGCAATTCTTGTTGTGGTCGTAATTCTAAAAAATCATTAAACAACTTAAAATATGATTTAAAATCTGGAATTAGTTCTTCTTTGGGATTTTCATAATTAATTCCTAAGCCTCCACCAACATTTATATGATCAACAATAATTTGATGTTCGTAAAACCATTCTTGAATTTCATTAACACGTAAACAAAGTCCTTTAAAATTGCTTAAATCAGTTATTTGAGAACCAATATGAAAATGTAATCCTATCAGTTTTATGTTTTTGAGGGTTTTCAATATCTTTATAACATCTTCTAGTTCCCAACGATTAATTCCAAATTTATGTTCTTCTAAACCTGTTGTGATATAGTGATGTGTTTTGGCTTTTACATTTGGATTAATTCGTAAAGCAACTTTTGCAATTTTGTTTTTCTTTTGAGCCAATTCATCAATCACTATCAATTCAGGAATTGATTCGCAATTGAAACAAAAAATATCATTTTCTAATCCAGTATTGATTTCTTCATCAGATTTACCAACTCCAGCAAAAGCAATTTTTTCAGTAGTGATACCTGATTCTATTGCTCTCACAATTTCGTTACCACTTACACAATCGGCACCCAAGCCATGTGATTTAATAACATCTAAAATTTCAAGATTTGAATTTGCTTTTAGCGCATAATGGACATGATAGTTGTATTTACTAGACTCCTCTGTTACAATTTTTAATGTCTCATTTAATAACTCTAAGTCGTAATAATAGAATGGAGTAGGAGTGTTTTTAAAACGCTCTATAATTTCTGGGCTAAACATTAAGTAAAATAGAATTAAGTGCTGTTAAAGTCTCTTTTTTGTGTGCTGTTTCAACTAGTATGGATACGTTATGCCTACTTCCTCCATAAGAAATCATTCGTATAGGAATATTTTTTAATGAATTAAAAATAGTTGCCGCATATCCTTTATTCTCGGCTATTAAATCACCTACAACACATATTATTGTATAATTTGTTTCGGTTTCAACAGTTCCATATTTTCTCAGTTCATCAACAATATCAGTTAAATATTTTGTTTCATCTATTGTTACTGAAACAGCCACCTCAGAAGTGGTAATCATGTCGATTGAGGTTTTGTAGATTTCAAATATTTCGAATACTTTTCTCATAAAACCATGAGCTAATAGCATTCTTCCACTTTTTATTTTTATAGCGGTTATGCCATCTTTGGCTGCAATGGCTATTATGCCTCTTTTATATGTGTTACTTGTGATTAAAGTACCAAAAGCATCAGGTTGCATGGTGTTTTTTAATCGAACAGGTATATTGGCTATTTTAGCAGGGTGCACACTCGCAGGGTGTAGAATTTTAGCCCCAAAATATGCCAACTCAGATGCTTCTTCGAAAGAGATGTTAGCTAATGGTTGTGTGTTGTCAATAATTCTTGGGTCATTATTGTGCATCCCATCAATATCTGTCCATATTTGAATTTCTTTTGCATGAATAGCAACTCCAACTAACGATGCAGTGTAGTCACTACCACCTCTTTTTAGATTATCAATTTCGCCAAAAGTGTTTCTAGCGATATACCCTTGCGTTATAAATATTGTTTCGTCAGGGTGAGCATTAATCTCTCTGTTTAAATTTTCCTTAATATAATATAAGTCGGGTTCGCCATCTTTATCTGTTCGCATAAAATTTAGTGCAGGGATAAGTACAGACTTTATATTATTCTCACTTAAATAATAATGAAATAGTGCCGTTGAAATCAACTCACCTTGTGCTAAGATTGATTTTTCTTCAAAGATTGTAAATAAATCTTGCGTAAAGGATTTAATGTGATTAAAGTGAGATGAAATTAATTCACTTCCTTTTTTCTTATAATCATCTCTTTCAAAAAGCGTGTTTACAACATTAATATATTCCTGCTCTAAGTTTATAATTAGTTCGTTAGCTGTGTCATTATTTTTTTTGTATAAATAATTGGCAATTTCAGCCAGTTTGTTTGTTGTTCCAGACATAGCAGAAAGCACCACTATCTTAAACTCATTGGTGTTTACCAATTTTGCTACTTCTTTTATTTTATCTGCATCTCCTACTGAAGTGCCTCCAAATTTTAGAACTATCATAGTTGTTTTTTTGATTCTATCTTGACTCTTACGTTGTTTTATATAGGATAACGTGTTGTGTATGTTGACGTATCTATCCTGCAGGATAGCTATGCAATATACATATTGTTATCTGCTTTTTTTTCTGTTTTTTAATACTTTCTCGACGTCGTTTAAAGTAAATCCTTTCGCTTTTAGTAAAATCAGATAGTGATACATCAAATCAGCGGCTTCGTTTTTAAATAAATTGGCATCGTTATCTTTGGCTTCAATAACCAATTCTACAGCTTCTTCACCAACTTTTTGGGCTACTTTGTTTATACCTCTTCTATATAACTGATTCGTATAAGAATTCTCATCATTACAATCTATTTTATGAGAAATGGTTTGCTCTAATTCATACAAAAAACCTTTTGGAGTTTCTTCTTTAAAACAAGATGTTGTTCCAATGTGACAAGTTGGGCCCATAGGTTCTGCTTTGATTAAGAGTGTATCATCATCACAATCTAATTGCATGTCTTTAACTAATAGAAAGTTTCCACTTTCCTCACCTTTAGTCCATAATCTGTTTTTACTTCTACTATAAAAAGTGACTTTATTTTCTTTTTTTGTTTTGATATAGGCTTCCTCATTCATATACCCTAACATTAACACTTGTAAAGTATTGTTGTTTTGAATAATTACTGGAATTAAACCATTTCCTTTTTTAAAATTAATTGTCATCTTATTTCTATTTTTTCTGTTTTTAAATATTGTTTTAAAGTAGGTATTGGAATTTCACCAAAGTGAAAAATGCTTGCTGCTAAACCTCCAGTAGCAGTTGTTTGTTCAAATACATTTTTAAAGTCTTCTTTTTTTCCAGCACCCCCGGAAGCAATTACTGGAATATTAACGGCTTCACTTACTTGTTTGGTAATGTCTAAAGCAAAGCCTGCTTTTGTGCCATCATTATTCATGGAGGTTAATAAAATCTCTCCGGCACCTAACGCTTCAACTTGCTTTGCCCAATCCACTGTTTTTAGATCTGTAGCAGATCTACCTCCATTTACAAAAACTGTCCACTCACCATTTTCATATTTAGTATCAATAGCAACAACTACACATTGACTTCCAAATTGTTTTGAAATTTCTGTAATCAATTTTGGGTTTTTAACTGCTGAAGAATTGATACTTACTTTGTCAGCTCCAGCTGTAATTATTCTAGAGATATCAGCAATATTATTTATTCCACCACCAACTGTAAAAGGAATGTTTATTTCTACGGCAATTTGTTCAACTAATTGAACGATAGTTTTTCGTTCTTCAATCGTAGCTGTAATGTCTAAAAAGACTAATTCATCAGCACCTTGTTCTACATATTTTTTAGCCAATTCAATTGGATCTCCGGCATCTCTGATGTCAAGAAAATTGACTCCTTTTACCGTCCGTCCATTTTTAATATCTAGACACGGTATTATTCTTTTCTTTAGCATAACTCACTTAATTCTTTTAGTGAAATCCTTCCTTCGTAAAATGCTTTTCCAACGATTGCTCCTTCACAGCCTAGTGTAATTAATTCTTCTAAATCTTTTATTGATGAAACGCCTCCACTTGCGATTAAATTAATTCCTGTGGTTTCAATAATTTCTTTATAAAGGCTGTTAGAGGTGCCTTGTAACATTCCGTCTTTAGCAATATCAGTGCAAATTACATTGGTAATGCCTTTGGCTTTGTAATCGTTAATAAAATCAACTACATCAACTTCGGATGTTTCTAACCATCCGTTAGTTGCTATTTTTCTATTATTACAATCTGCACCTAAAATGATTTTAGCACTACCATAAGTGGCTAACCATTCTAAAAATAGGCTGGTATTTTTAGCAGCAATACTTCCTCCAGTAATTTGATTGGCGCCACATTCGAAAGCAATTTTTAAATCTGCATCCGATTTTAAGCCTCCACCAAAATCTACTTTTAAATTGGTGTTGGCTGCAATTTTCTCCAACACTTTGTAATTGACAATTTGTTGTGATTTTGCGCCATCTAAATCTACCAAGTGTAAAAATTGGATTCCATTATCCTCAAATGCTTTCGCTATTTCTAGCGGATTTTCATTGTATATTTTTTTTGTGGTGTAATCGCCTTTTGTTAATCGAACACATTTACCATCTATGATATCTATTGCCGGTATTATTCTCATAACTCTAAAAAGTTTTTTAATATTTGTTCACCAATTTTCGCCGATTTTTCGGGGTGAAATTGGGTGGCGTAAAAGTTATTTCTTTCCATTCCAGCACTAAAAGGTAGAATGTAATTACAAGTTGCAATTGTATCTTCATTTATTTCAGCATAATAACTATGAACATAATAAACATCATCAGCTAGTTTAATACCCTCCATTAATGCTCCCTTTACTTCCGAAAAATTATTCCATCCCATATGCGGAATAATCTCATTAGGTGGGAACAACTTTACTGCTGTATCAAAAATTCCCAAGCAATCTGTATTTCCTTCCTCACTATACTTACACATCAATTGTTGTCCCAAACAGATTCCTAATATTGGTTGTGTTATGGATAAAATCGTTTTGTCCAACCCTTTTTCCTTCAAGTGTTTCATGGCAGAGCTAGCTTCTCCAACTCCCGGTAAAATAACTTTGTCAGCATTTAAAATCTCATTAGGATTATCAGTTATGATACTTTCATATCCTAATTTAATTAAGGCATTTTGAACTGAGCTGATGTTGCCAGCATTGTATTTTATTATTGCAATCATAATGTTCCTTTTGTACTCGGTACTTGATAGTTATCTGTTTTTGTTTTGGCCATTTTTATAGCCTTTGCAAAAGCTTTAAAAATTGCTTCAATTTTGTGGTGCTCATTATCTCCTTCGGCTTTAATGTTTAGGTTGCATTTTGCAGCATCACTAAAAGATTTAAAAAAGTGCATAAACATTTCTGTAGGCATTTCACCAACCATATCTCTTTTAAATTCCGTTTCCCAAACTAACCAAGGTCTGCCTCCAAAATCTACCGCCACTTGAGCCAAACAATCATCCATTGGCAATAAAAACCCGTAACGTTCAATTGCTTTTTTAGAACCTAACGCTTTAATAAAAGCTTCCCCTAAAGTTAAAGCAACATCTTCGATAGTGTGGTGTTCGTCAATTTCTAAATCACCAGTTACTGAAATGTTTAAATCAATATTTCCGTGCTTAGAAATTTGTTCCAACATATGATCAAAAAATCCAATCCCTGTAGAGATATTACTTCTTCCTGAACCATCTAAATTTACTTCAATGGAAATGTTGGTTTCATTCGTAACTCTTGTTACTTCTGCTTTTCGAGGTTGTGCTTTTAAATATGAATAAATTTCATTCCAACTGATTGTATTGAGTGTTGCTTCTTTATTATCTGTCCCAATAAAAATGCTTTTGCTTTTTAGATTTTTGGCTAACTCTATATCTGTTTCTCGGTCTCCAATTACATAAGAATTGGCTAAATCATAATCACCATAAATGTATTGATTCAGTAATCCAGTTTTTGGTTTTCGGGTTGGTGCGTTAACTGATGGAAAGCTCTTGTCAATTAATATTTCAGAAAAGGATACTCCTTCATTTTTAAAAGCTTCGATTATTTTGTTTTGGGCTGGCCAGAATGTATCCTCAGGAAAAGAATTCGTTCCTAGTCCATCTTGATTGCTTACCATAACCAATTCATAATCTAGCTCTTTGGCGATTTTAGCTAATCCTTGAAATACACCTGGATAAAACTCTAATTTCTCTAAACTATCTAATTGAAAATCGACTGGTGGCTCAATGACCAAAGTTCCATCTCTATCTATAAATAATACTTTTTTCATTGTTCTAAATTTTTAAGTGCTTTAATAAGCAAATTATTTTCTTCTTGGCTGCCAACTGTAATTCTAATGCAGTTTTCAATTAAGTTATTCCTATTTCTTGTTACTACTTTTTGCTGAACTAAATCTGCATATGTTTTATTTGCATCTACAACTTCTATCAACAAGAAATTGGCATCAGAAGGATATGTTTTTATGACTTGGTGGAGTTGATTTAAGGACTCAATCAATTGCTTTTTCTCTTTTAATATGAGTTGTCTATTTACCTCAAATAGGTCAATATTCTGTAACGTTTTAGTGGCAGATTGTTGATTTAATTGACTTACATTATATGGCGGTTTTACCTTGTTAAATAAGGTAATAATCTCACTACTTGCATAAGCTGTTCCAACTCTTGCTGCAGCCAATCCCCAAGCTTTACTAAAAGTTTGACTCACTATTAAATTGGGGTAATTTTTTAATTCCGTAACCCAAGATTCGGTGTCACTAAAATCAATATATGCTTCATCAATAATAACTATACCATCAAAATTATTTAATATATACTTAATTGCTTTTGATGCTATTGAGTTCCCTGTTGGATTGTTAGGTGAACAAATAAAAATCAATTTTAATTGGTCATCGTTTAAATAAGTTTCTAATCCATCAGTATCAATTTGAAAATCATTATTCAAGGGTACTTTTATGAGTTCAATATTATTGATGCCAGCAGAAACATCATACATTCCATAAGTAGGAGAGAATGATAAAGCTTTATCTGTTCCTGGATTGCAGAAAATTCTATATGCTAAATCAATAACTTCATCACTACCATTACCAATAAAGATGTTCTCAGTAGGAATAGTTTTTATATTTGATAATTGCTGTTTCAATTCTCTTTGATACGGGTCTGGATAGCGATTTAGCTCACCAAAAGGGTTTTCGTTGGCATCCAAAAAAGTAGCATTGACACCATTAAACTCATCTCTAGCACTAGAGTAGGGTTGCAGTGCCAAAATATTTGGTCTTACTATTTTTTTTAAATTATACATCGTTTATCTCTTTTAATCTTAAGGTAACAGCATTTTTGTGAGCGAATAAACCTTCAGCTTCTGCCATTAATTCAATTGCGTTTCCAATGCCTTTAATTCCTTCTTCACTCAGCTTTTGAAAAGTAATTTTCTTCACAAAACTGTCTAACGATACACCACTATAATTTTTAGCATAACCATTAGTTGGTAATGTGTGATTAGTTCCGCTGGCATAATCCCCAGCACTTTCACAACTATAATTTCCGATAAAAACGGAGCCAGCATTTATAATGTCATCTAAATAGTTCTCAGCATTATCAGTAGCAAAAATTAAATGCTCTGGCGCATATTCATTACTAAATGTTACGCACTCTTCAATTGAACTAAATAGTATCGCTTTACTATTTTTTAACGCTTTTTTTGCTATTTCGTTTCGAGGTAAGTTGGCTAATTGTTTTTCAATTTCAATTAAGGAAGCACTAATTATTGCATCATTATCAGAAACTAAAATTACCTGACTATCTGCTCCGTGTTCCGCTTGTGAAAGCAAATCTGCGGCAACAAATCTAGGGTTGCTAGTAGCATCTGCAATAACCAAAACTTCACTTGGACCAGCAGGCATGTCTATAGCCACTCCATCTTGCTGAGCCAATTCTTTTGCTTTGGTCACGTATTGGTTTCCTGGGCCAAAAATCTTATCTACTTTAAGTACACTTTCGGTTCCATATATTAATCCAGCAATTGCTTGAGCACCTCCAATTTTGTAAATTGTTTTTATTCCTACTAAATTGGCAGTATATAAAATTGTTGGATTTATTTCCCCTTCTTTATTGGATGGGGTACACAATACAATTTCTCTACAGCCAGCAATTTTTGCTGGAATTCCTAACATTAAAATGGTTGAGAAAAGCGGTGCTGAACCCCCAGGGATATATAAACCAACTTTTTCAATGGCAACTGATTTTCGCCAGCAATTTACCCCTGGAGAAGTTTCAATAACTTCTTCAGTTATTATTTGTGAATTGTGAAATATATCAATGTTTTTTTTTGCAATTCCAATTGCTTTTTTTAGTTCTGATGGAACCAATTGAATGGCATCATTAATTTCTTTTTCGCAAACAATCAACTTGTTAAGTCTCACTCGATCAAACTTACTCGCATATTTAAAAATGGCTTTATCACCATTTAATTTTACATCTCGCATTATTTTTTGAACTACTTCACTCAACTGTTCTTGCTGAATAGCTGGGCGAGTAGTTAAGCTTGACCATTCTTTTTTACTTGGATTTTTATACGTTCTCATTACAACACCATTTTATCACTAGGAACAACTAAAATACCTTCTGCTCCTGCGTTTTTTAATTCATCAATTACTTCCCAAAACTTATCGTCATCAATTACTGAGTGTAGGGAACTCCAACCTTTTTCAGCTAAAGGAAGTATAGTTGGGCTTTTTAAAACAGGCAATATTTTAGTGACTTCGGCAATTTTATCATTGGGAACATTCATTAATATGTATTTGGTATTTGTTGCTTTTATTACTGCTTTCATTCTAAATAATAAACGAGATAAAATGGCTTCTTTTTCTTCGTCCAAATTATTTGATTTTGCCAATACTGCTTCCGATTTTAGGATAACTTGAGTTTCTCGCAGACCATTTTTAAATAGTGTATTTCCAGAGCTCACTATATCACAAATACCATCAGCTAAACCAATGTTAGGCGCAATTTCAACTGAGCCAGAAATAATATGAACTTCTGAGTTGATGTTGTTTTTGGTTAAAAATCTGTTTAATGTATTAGGGTAGGAAGTAGCAATTTTCTTCCCTTCAAAATAACTCAGTTCATTGCTAGTTATCTCTTTTGGAACAGCCAAGGATACCTTACATTTTGAGAACCCTAATTTTTCGATAATTACAACTTCCCCCCCCTTTTCGATTAGTAGATTCTCACCAATAATAGCGATATCCACTATTCCATCCTCTAAGTATTGCGGAATATCAGAGTTTCTTAAGTAAAGAATTTCTAACGGGAAATTGGGTACACAAACTTTTAATTGATCTATTCCATTTTCGATGGAAATACCACAAGCTTTTAGTAGTTTTAGTGAGTCTTCGTTTAATCGACCACTTTTTTGAATTGCAATTTTAAGTTTACTCATTTTAAGTTTTTAATATCTGAGTAAAGCTAGAGGATAGAAAACAAAAAACCCGCCAGATTTACTCAGACGGGTTTTGAAAATATTGTTAAATTACAGATATATCAATTCCTGTTCGCCTGAGGGCAAAAATGAAAATGATGATGATGTAATTGTATAAAATTCATTTTTTCGTTTTGTTGGCACAAATATAAATTAATTTTTCGGTTATTTTATGAATCGATCAAATTTTTTTCTTGATGCAAATTTGTTGCTCAAATCTTGGGAATTGCAGATAACTCCTTAGATCTTTACTAAAAGTATCATTATTCCATAAATCAAACGGGATAAAAACAACTTTATCCCTATTCTTAATTCTAAAAGCATCTAGAAATATAGATCATAACTTTTTGTCTTTTCCCTATTGCAGACATCATTTTTAAAGATAATAAACTTAGTGTTTCAATAAAAAAGATTTCTTGCATTCGCTCGAAATGACATCTATTTCGGAAACTTCTCTCTAATATTATCTAAACATAAATTTTGAATACTTCCTATATGAGAATGTTCTTTAGAAGTATCTGCTTTGTATGTTCCGTTTTCTACACTTGCTCCTATTTGCTGATATGCTTCTCTAAAAGACATGCCTTCTATCACCAAATTATTAATAGCATCTACTGTAAATAAGTATTTATATTTTTCATCATGTTTATCAAACTCTTTGACTTGAATCTGCTGAATAGCATAATTAAAGATTGTAAGTATACTTTTCATTTCTTCAATAGCCGCAATCATATTTTCTTTTAAGATTTGAAAATCTCTATGATATCCGCTTGGTAAATTATTGGTAATTAGTATCATTTCTGTTTGCAATGCCTGAATCTTATTTGATTTCCCTCTGATGAGCTCAAATACATCTGGATTCTTTTTGTGTGGCATAATGCTACTTCCGGTTGTTAATTCGTCTGGAAAAGAAATAAAATCGAAATTCTGGCTCATATACAAGCAAATATCCATTGCAAACCTTGCCAGTGTATTTGCCAAAGCACCTAAAGAAGCTGCAATTGTTCTTTCATTTTTCCCTCTACTCATTTGAGCAGCAACTACGTTATATTTTAAGGTTTTAAAACCAAGTTCTTTGGTGGTTATTTCTCTATCTATTGGAAAAGAACTTCCATAACCTGCTGCAGAACCCAACGGATTTTGATCTACCGTTTTTAATGCAGCATTTAGTAAATAGACATCATCTATTAAAACTTCTGCATAAGCAGAAAACCACAAGCCAAAAGAAGATGGCATTGCTACTTGTAAATGCGTATAACCTGGTAATAAAGAACCCTTATGTGTATTAGCAAGTTGTAGTAATGTGCTAAAAAAAGTGGCTGTAAGCTCTTTAATTTCAGTTAAATTCTCTTTATAATACAAATGCAAAGCAACCAATACCTGATCATTTCTAGATCTAGCTGTGTGAATTTTCTTCCCTACGTCTCCATACATTTTTGTGAGTTCAAACTCTATCTTAGAATGTACGTCTTCAAATTGTGCTTCAATGATAAACGTTCCTTCTTCTAGTTGTATAGCTAAGATTGATAAGCCTTCTTCTAGTTGATGCAACTCATCTAAAGTAATAATTCCGATAGAAGCTAACATTTTTGCATGTGCTACGGAAGCTTGCACATCATACTTTGCAATGTGTACGTCGATTTCTCTATCGTTTCCAACAGTAAATTGCTCTATTTGTTTGTCTATTTTTAAGCCTTTATCCCAAAGTTTCATGTTTTTTCTATTTTGTCATTCCCGTGAAATCGGGAATCTATTTTTTATACTTTAGATTTTATGGATTCCCGCGAAAGCGGGAATGACATCTAATCAAAATATCTTTTCTAATAATTTTATATATAAATCAATTCCTTCTTTAATTTCTTGGATATAAATAAATTCATTTGCAGTATGAGAACGTGTGCTATCGCCAGGTCCTAATTTTAAAGAAGGACAACTTAGTACAGATTGATCTGATAGTGTTGGTGAACCGTAGGTTTGTCTTCCAAGCGAAATTCCGGCTTGCACTAATTCGTGTTCTACCGGTATAGAAGATGAATTTAATCTTAAACTTCTTGGTATAATTGAATTACAAGGTAGCTCTTTTTCTAAAATTTCAGCAATTTCTTGATTGCTATATTTATCGTTTACACGAACATCTACCACTAAATCTACTTCAGCAGGTATAGCATTATGTTGTTTTCCTGCATTGATTTGTGTAATGGTCATTTTTACATCGCCTAAACTTTCTGAAGTCTTATTAAATTGATAGTTCTGAAACCATTGTAAGACAGAAATGGTGTTGTAAATAGCATTGTCATTATTAGGATGTGCAGCATGACCAGGAGTTCCGATTACTTTTGCATCAAAAACTACCAATCCTTTTTCTGCAACAGCTAATTGCATTAATGTAGGCTCTCCTACAATAGCAATGTCTATTGTTGGAATGACAGACAACATACTATTTAATCCATTTTCTCCACTACTTTCTTCTTCGGCAGATGCCACAATAACCAAATTGTATTTTAAATCTTTTTGATTGTAAAAATGTGTAAATGTAGCAATCAAAGAAACGAGACATCCACCAGCATCATTACTCCCTAAACCAAACAACTTTCCATCTTCAATAATTGCTTTAAAAGGATCTTTGGTATACCCTTTATTTGGTTTTACTGTATCGTGATGAGAATTCAACAAGATAGTAGGTTTGCGTTTATCAAATTCTTTATTGATTGCCCAAACATTATTTTGAGTTCTTTGATATTCGATTTGATATTCTTGAAAGTATTGTTCTATCAACAAAGCAGTATCATTTTCTTCTGATGAAAATGATGGTGTTTCTATTAATTTTTTCAATAATGCAATGGCATCAATTGTTAACTTATCTTTTCTCATCAGTTTAGAATTGTTGTGAATTTTGATTCTGCATTAAACAACATGTTTGACTTACCGATACATACTTTTGAAACGTCCTTTTCTAAAGCATAAAAACAGTTGTCTAATTTTGGAATCATTCCTTCATTGATAATTCCTGTTTCCTTTAATTCTTGATATGTTTTTTGATTTATCTGCTCGATTACAGAATCATTGTTTTCAATATTTGTTAGGACTCCATTTTTTTCAAAACAGTAATACAGTTCCACTTTATAAAGCTTAGAAAAAGCAATGGCTAATTCTGAAGCGATAGTATCTGCATTGGTATTTAATAATTGACCTTTTTTATCATGAGAAATGGCGGAAAATACATTTGTTATATTACTGTTTAATAATAAATTAGATATACTTATATCAACCTTTATTATATCTCCAACAAAACCATAATCAATTGTTGAAATCGGTCTCTTTTTTGCAATAACTGTATTGCCATCTGCACCTGTAAATCCAACAGAATTACATCCAAAACTTTGCAATTGAGCAACAATTTTTTTATTGACTTTCCCTGCATACACCATTGTAATAATCTCTAAAGTATCCGCATCTGTGATTCTTCTTCCTTCAACCATTTTCACAGGGATATTCATTTTATTTGCTAATTCTGTAGCTAGTTTTCCTCCTCCATGCACCAATATTTTTGGCCCTTTAAGGTTAGCAAATTCTTTCAAAAACGATGTTAAATCAGCATCGTTATCGATAATATTTCCTCCTATTTTTACGACTTTAAGTGTTTTCATTTATTAATTAATAAGTTAATAGCTCATGCGTCACTAACTCTCTTCTCTGCTATCTTCTGTAAAGCTGAGCTAGTCGAAGCCTCTCTCTACTCTTTTTTATTTAAATTCTCCAATATCTTCTTTAATACTATCTGAGCCGCAAAAGTTCTATTATTTGCTTGCTGAATAACCACAGAATTTTCGCTATCTAAAACAGCATCTTCAACAACTACATTTCTTCTTACAGGTAAACAATGCATAAACTTTGCTTTACCTATTTTTTCTTTTGTAATCATCCAATTTGTATCGGTATTCAAATTTTTTCCGTAGTTATCATAACTACTCCAATTCTTTGTGTATACAAAATCTGCATTCTTTAATGCTTCTTCTTGATTGTAATTGATCGCTACATTTTTAGTGAGTTCTTTATTCAATTCATATCCTTTTGGATGCGTAATAATAAACTCCACTTCTAATTCTTTCATCATACTCACAAAAGAGTTAGCAACAGCTTGTGGCAATGCTTTTGGATGCGGAGCCCAAGACAATACAACTTTTGGTTTGGTTGTAGTTTTTAATTCTTCAATTGTAATTGCATCTGCCAAAGCTTGTAATGGATGTGCTGTTGCACTTTCCATATTTACAATAGGAACTGTGGCGTATTTTACAAAGTTTTTTAAAACATATTCTGATTCATCTTTTTCTTTATCTATTAGTGATGGAAAAGCCCTTACAGCAATAATATCAGCATACTGAGAAATGACTTGAGCAGCTTCTATTATGTGTTCTGCAGTATTAAGGTTCATGACAGTTCCATCTTCATACTCTAGATTCCAAGCATCACTGATATTTAAAATCATCACTTCTATTCCAAGATTTCTAGCTGCTTTTTCTGTACTTAATCTTGTTCTTAAACTAGCATTAAAAAAGAGCATTACCAATGTTTTATGCTTGCCTAATTTTTCAAATTGAAATGGATTCTCTTTCAGTTTAATCGCTTCTTGAACCGTTTGTTCAATATTTTCTATATCGTAAATGGCTGTATATTTTTTCATCTTATCTTTTTTAAGATCTCGACTCCGCTCGATCAGACAAATTAATTTCCCCTTGAGTAGAATTGAGAGATTTTACTTTCCTAACTCCATTTTTAAAGCATTTATAAATACATCAATATGTTCTTTTTGAATAGTTAAAGGTGGTAAGATTCTTAACACATTTGGATTTTTTGCACTTCCTGTAAAGATTTTATGCTTGAAAATTAATTCCTTTCTTAAATCTGCAATTGGAAAATCAAACTCCAATCCCAACATTAAACCTCGTCCTTTAATAGCCTTTACTTTTGATAATGACTGTGCTGTCTTTATAAAATAATTTGAAATCTCTTTTACATTTTGTTGCAACTTCTCTTTTTTCAAAACTTCCAAAACCGTTAAAGAAGCCACGCAAGCCAGATGATTTCCTCCAAAAGTGGTTCCTAATAAACCGTAAGATGCTTTGATAGTTGGATGAATTAAAATTCCGCCAACTGGAAATCCATTTCCCATTCCTTTTGCCATCGAAATAATGTCTGGTTTTATTCCATGTTTTTGAAATGCGAAAAAATCTCCTGTTCTTCCAAAACCAGATTGTACTTCATCGGCAATTAAAACAACATTATGCCTTTTACAAATGATATCTAATCCTTTATAAAAACTAGTGGTACTTTCATCCAAGCCTCCAACACCTTGAATACTTTCTATAATAACAGCACAAACATCATTCTTTTTTAAAGCAGCTTCAACACCAACTAAATCACCTAATTGAAAGAACTCTACTTCTTGTTGAGCATTAACAGGAGCAATTATTTTTGAATTATCTGTAGCTGCAACTGCCGCAGAAGTTCTTCCATGAAAACCATTTTTAAAAGCAATTACTTTCTTTCTATTGGTATGAAAAGAAGCTAGTTTAATAGCATTTTCGTTGGCTTCCGCTCCAGAATTACATAAAAACAATTGATAATCTTTACAACCAGAAGCAGTTTCTAATTCTGAAGCTAATTCTACTTGTAAAGGATTTTGAATTGAATTACTATAATAGCCAATCTGATTCAATTGTTTGGCTATATTATATACATATTTTGGATGCGAATGACCAATAGAAATTACAGCGTGACCTCCATACAAATCTAGATACTGAACATCATTTTCATCATATACATAGACATCTTTTGCACTTACTGGCGTAATATCAAATAGTGGATAAACATTAAATAAACTCATAATTGGTCTGTTTTAATACTATTTATTTTATTAAAAGAAGCTACCATTCCTTGAATTAAAGAAGAACTCAACCCTTTGTGTTCCATCTCGTTGAGCCCTTCAATAGTACAACCTTTTGGGGTGGTTACTTTGTCGATTTCTTGTTCTGGATGATTTCCAGTTGTTATTAATAAATTTGCAGCACCTTCACTTGTATACATCGCTAATTTTTGAGCTTCATGTGCATCAAATCCTAATTGAATTGCTGCTTGAGTTGTAGCCCTCATCAGTCGCATCCAAAAAGCAATTCCACTAGCGCAAACAACTGTAGCGGCTTGCATTTGATTTTCTGGAATTACAATTGAATTTCCCAGTCTATTAAAAATGGCTTCTGCTATTTTAATTCTTTCATTTCCTTGTTCATTACTACACAAACATGTCATAGATTTCCCTACAGCAATTGCTGTATTTGGCATTGCTCTAATGATAAACTTATTTTGACCAACAACTTGTTCTATCTTAGAAATTGAAAAACCAGTAATGGTAGAAATTAACACATGATTTTCAGTCAATAACTCTTTAATATCTTCTAAAATTGTTTCTAAATGTGATGGCTGAACTGCAAAAATTATTATGTCCGAATTTTGAATAGCTGTTTTATTATTTGTTGTTAGTAGGACATTCTTATATCCTTCAAATTCATTGAGGGATTCTAAATTCCTTTTTGTTAAATATAAAGATGTGATTGCATTTGCATTTATTAATCCTTTTGCAATTGAACATCCTAAATTTCCGGTTCCTATGATGGCTATTTTCATGTTTTTTTATTTTGTCATTCCCGTGAAAATGGGAATCTATTTTTAATCCTTCGAATTCCGCATCACATTTCGACAAGCTCAGTGTCCGTGCAGAATGACACGTTGTCTAGAAATAATTCGCTTTTAGTTGAATCCCCATGGTCTCTTCAAAACCAAACATGAGATTCATGTTTTGTACAGCCTGACCTGAAGCTCCTTTTAATAGGTTGTCAATACAACTTGTAATCAATAACTTATCATTGTGTTTATGGAGATGAATTAGGCATTTGTTTGTGTTTACAACTTGTTTTAAATGCAATTCTTTATTTGATAAAAATGTGAACACCGAATCTTTATAAAAATCAGTATAAAGCTTTGTTGCATCTTCTATACTTCCTGAGAACTTAGTGTAGATTGTTGCGAAAATTCCTCTAGAAAAATTCCCTCTATTTGGCACAAAATTTATATCGGTATCAAAATCTTGTTGCAATTGTTTTACCGATTGATAAACCTCTCCTAAATGTTGATGTTTAAAAGGTTTATAATAAGAGAAGTTATTATCTCTCCATGTAAAATGTGTGGTTTTTGACAAAGAAGTTCCCGCTCCTGTTGCACCAGTTACTGCGTTGATGTGCAAATCTTCTTTCAGTAAATTATTGGCAGCTAAAGGTAAGATCCCTAATTGTAAAGCTGTTGCAAAACAACCAGGATTCGCAATACTATTCGCTTGCTTAATCTTCTCTTTTTGAAGTTCTGGCAATCCATAAACAAACTCTCTACCTTTAAAGTATACATCTTCGTTTAGTCTAAAATCATTACTTAAATCAATAATTTTTGTTTTTGATGAGAATATATGTTCTTCTATAAATGCTTTAGAATTTCCGTGTCCTAAACACAAAAACAAGACATCAACTTCTGGATTGATTTTTTTAGTAAAAACTAAATCTGTATCTCCTACTAAATCTTGATGTATGTCACTGACTTTATTTCCTGAATTGGATGTGCTGTAAATAAAATTGAGGTTTACTTCTTTGTGATTCAGTAAAATTCTAATCAATTCACCAGCTGTATATCCTGCTCCTCCTATTATTCCTACTTTGATTTTCATGTTTTTTTTTGATTATTAGGCTTCGTCTTCGCTCAGCCACCAATCAACTATGCTCGGCAACTATTAGTATTTAACCCCTTTATGAGAGTCATCTGTTTACGTTTTGATAAATTTTACTTTGATTTCCATAGATTTTTATAAATCCTTTGGCTTCTGCTGCTGTCCAAGCTCTGTTTTCTTCACCATAACTTCCAAAATCGGATTTCATTAAATCGTGATTAGAAGTAATGCCATCTAAGGTAAAATGATATGGTTTTAAGGTGATAAAAACATCACCAGAAACTTTTGCTTGACTACTTTCTAAGAAAGCTTCCAAATTTCTCATCACAGGATCCAAATACAACCCTTCATGTAAATGCGTTCCGTACCAATTGGCTAAATAGTCTTTGTGTTGCAACTGCCATTTGGTTAATGTGTGTTTTTCTAATAAATGATGCGCTTTGATAATGATACTAGCAGCAGCGGCTTCAAAACCGACTCTTCCTTTAATTCCCACAATTGTATCACCTACATGAACATCTCTTCCTATGGCGTATTCAGAGGCTAAATTATTTAATGTTTCAATAGTATCTTGAGGCAATCCTTCTTCATCATTTATTGCCATTAATTCGCCTTCAGAAAAAGTCAATTTCACTTTTTCACTTCCTTCTTTTTGTAATTGAGATGGATATGCTTCTTCTGGTAAGGGTAAATTTGAAGTTAGTGTTTCTGAACCTCCAATACTGGTTCCCCACAATCCTTTATTAATTGAATACTTCGCTTTAGACCAAGACATTTCAATTCCTTTAGATTGTAAATATTCTATCTCTTGTTTTCTGGTTAATTCTTGATCTCTTATAGGAGTAATAATTTCAATCTCTGGTGCTAAGGTTTGAAAAATCAAATCAAATCTTACTTGATCATTTCCCGCTCCTGTGCTTCCGTGAGCAATATAATCTGCTCCAATTTCCTTCGCATATTCAATAATTTCAATAGCTTGAATAATTCTTTCTGCACTTACAGACAATGGATAGGTATTGTTTTTCAACACATTCCCGTAGATCAAATACTTGATTACTTTTTGATAATAGGAATCAATCGAATTGATATTTTGATAAGAGGTTACACCCATCTGATAGGCTTTCTTTTCAATCTCGTTGATTTCAACTTGTGAAAAGCCACCTGTATTTACACTTACGGCATGAACATCATAACCCAAATCTTTAGAAAAATGGACGGCACAATACGATGTGTCTAATCCGCCACTATAAGCTAGTACTAATTTTTTCATAATCTTATTTTTTATCTTTCTTTAAAAAGAGTGTTTGTTTGATGCTTTTGAGTCTTTGCCAAGCTTTCATTTTTGCTTTTTTTGGAATTTCTTCTTTTGTGTTTGGGTCATATAACATGCCCGTACACAAACACATATTTTGAGATGTTCTTTGTAAGACATCGTAGTTTTTGCATGTTTGACACCCTTTCCAGAATGATTGATCTTTTGTTAATTCAGAAAATGTTACTGGTTTATAGCCTAACTCACTATTCATTTTCATGACAGCTAATCCCGTTGTAATACTAAATACTTTTGCTTCTGGAAACTTAGTTCTAGAGTGCTCAAAAATTTTCTTCTTTATTAATTTTGCAATCCCTTTTCCTCTATAATCTGGATGAACTATCAATCCAGAATTGGCAACAAACTTTCCATGATCCCATTTTTCTATATAGCAAAATCCCACAAACTTTTCTCCATCTAAAGCAATAACAGCATTTCCATTTTCCATTCTTTGGATAATGTACTCTGGGGTTCTTTTGGCAATACCTGTTCCTCTTACGTTGGCAGAATCTGCAATTGTGCCGCAGATAATTTCCGCATAAATAGCATGTGATTTATCAGTAATAATGATTTCCATTATCTAGATTTTTAGTAATTATAAACTTGAAGTTGTTATGATGATGGGATACGGAACCGGACTCACCTGAGTTCCAAAATAGCATATACCCTTACGGGCGACGAGGAAAAGTGCGACGTACGCGTTTCGAGTTATTTTTAGAAATAACTTGAGATTTAATAAGTGATATGTGAGATGTTGTGTTCAATTTGATTTTTATAAAATAGTAATAACTCGTTACTGCTTTGGGTAATAATTAGCGGCAACGGCGTGCGGGACTTGCAGGAACTATTTTATATCGTTGTAAAATCATGTTGCAAATATAAAAATTAATTTGGAATGACAATCATTACCAAATCATTTTTTATTCGATTTTCGATTATCTGCAAAATTGGCATTTATAATTACAGATAATTTATTATCAAGTGTTTATTTCTAATTAGACTATAAAATATAATCTGTACTAATAAAATTAGAAGACTTTTTGTCTAATAATTCTTCTAAGATTGCATTATTGTACGGATTGTCTTTTGATGCTACAAAAGTTCTAATAGAAAACATACGCAATGTATCATGTACACTTAATGTACTTACAGCTGAATCTTTTCTTCCTGTAAATGGATATACATCTGGTCCACGTTGACAAGAACTGTTTAAATTTACTCTACAAACAAGATTTACTAAACTATCTATTAATGGTGATAAGGTTTTAACATTCTTCCCAAAGAGACTTACTTGTTGTCCGTAATTAGAATCTGCAATATCATCTAAAGGTTCGTTAATATCTTTGAAAGAAACAACAGGAACTACAGGCCCAAATTGCTCTTCGTGAAAAACTCTCATTTCTTTATTTACTGGATATAAAACAGCTGGGAAAATATAATTATCTGAAGTTTCGCCTCCTTTAATGTTTAAAATTGAAGCTCCTTTTTCTGTTGCATCGTCAATGAGTTCTTGAATATACGCGGGTTTATCTGGTTCTGGTAATGGCGTTAATTTTACTCCAGATTCCCAAGGATTTCCAAATTTTAGTTCATCAACTTTTGCGGAAAATCGTTTGTTGAATTCTTCTACAATAGCTTCATGAACATAGATTGTTTTTAAAGCTGTACAACGCTGACCGTTAAACGATAATGATCCTGCCAAACATTCCTCAATAGTAACATCTAAATCGGCATCCGATAAAACTATCGCTGGGTTTTTTGCTTCTAATCCTAAAACTAAACGTAATCTATTACTTTTTGGATGTTGAGCTTGTAATGCATTGGCTGATGTACTATTACCAATCAAAGCTAAAACGTCTACTTTACCAGTCTTCATAATTGGTGTAGCTAAGACTCTTCCTCTTCCATAAATTATGTTTACTACACCCTTAGGAAAACTATTTTGGAATGCTTCTAATAAAGGTGACATCAATAAAACTCCGTATTTAGCAGGTTTAAAGATGGCTGTGTTTCCCATAATTAAAGCAGGAATTAGCAAACAAAAAGTTTCATTTAACGGGTAATTATAAGGCCCTAAACACAATACAACTCCTAATGGACCTCTTCTAATATGAGCATAAACGCCTCCGTTTTTTTCAAACTTAGCGCTATCTCTATCCATTTGTTTATAATCTTCTATTGTATCGTAGATATAATCAATAGTTCTGTCAAATTCTTTTTCTGAATCTGGCAATGTTTTTCCTATTTCCCACATGAGTAGATTTACAACCTCATCGCGTTTGGTTTTCATTTGTTGTACAAACTTTTCCATACATGCGATACGATCTGTAACCTTCATTGTAGGCCACAATCCTTTTCCTTTGTCAAAAGCATTACATGCAGCATCTAAGGCTTCGAAAGCTTCTTTTTCACCTAATTGAGGAATGGTTCCTAATAATGTTGGTTTGTATGATTCTGTAGAAGATATTGTTGAATATACATTAATTGTTTCACCTAACCACGGTTTTAATTGTCCACCAACTAAATAGGTGTTTTGTTCTATTATTCTATTTATTTTATATTGTTCTGGGACTTCCAGTGAAGTTTTATTTAAAGCCATAGTAATAAGTTTTACTATACTAATTTACGAATCTCTAAAACAAAAACTGAAATAAATCAGGTTTATCATTTAAATAATCTCCGTAAAAATTGCACCGTTTCATTCTAGCAATTAAAGATTCTAAGTCTTTCGATGATTTTAATTCTAGCTTCTACTACAGCTGCGCCATTATTTCTACTAGTTATTTTTTGTATACTCGAAGTGAATAATACCATCATCTGTACCTGAAATATCGGCAACAAATTCACGTAATGCTCCTGCTCTTTGAGGAAAGATAATGAAATAGTGCTTTATATTGGCATGTAAAGTTATGGCTAAACTGCGTTTTAATGCAGTTTAGGTTTTGTTGTGAGAGTTTTTCATAGAACCATAATTGTTTGTTTTACAAACACAATTCTTTTCCATATGAGTGTATTACAAACTTTCTAGAGCCAAATCGTAGTTCGGTTCTTCGGTAGTTTCAGATATTTGCTCTGTATAAATTACCCTCCCCTCTGTATTAATAACCAAGATACATCTTGAATGTAGTCCTGCAAGTGGTCCATCTATAATATTCAAACCGTAATCTTTACCAAATTGACCAGTATTAAAATCTGACAGCATAAGTACATTTTTAATTCCTTCTGCTCCACAAAATCTATTTTGAGCAAATGGTAAATCTCTGGAAATGCACAAAACACTAGTGTTATTAAGATTAGTAGCTGATTTATTAAAGTTTCGAACTGATGCTGCGCACGTGCCAGTGTCAATACTTGGGAAAATATTTAACACTAAGTTCTTTCCTTTAAAGTCGTTCAGTGTTTTGGTAGATAAATCAGTCGCTATCAGTTTGAAGTCCTTTGCTAGGCTTCCAACATTTGGTAATTCGCCACTTGTATTTATTGCGTTTCCCTTTAATGTGATTTTTGCCATGATATGTTTTTATGTATGATTAGTTACGTACTTTATTTTTTTGCAATTACTTACAAAGTTTTGAATAATCGTTTGTTTTAATGGCGTTTATTTTTTGTTGTATACCGTTGTTTTAGTTTAATTTCTGTCTGTATACATTTTGCACGCTATTGTACTTGTTGTCAATAGATAAATAATATGCAAAGCCGTGTCGGATTTTTATTTTGTCCGGAAAAACATGCCCACTTAACTTGAATTCACTCAGAATGTGTCCACTGTTAGGATCAATTTTCAAGAGATAAACCAGTCCGTCCCTTACACATTTCGCATATATTTCTTTTTTTAAGTAGTCCATTATGAGCTCATTTTTCCATCCGTCTTTGTAATGGTAGTTGATAGGGAAAGCCCTTTGAAATTCACCTTTTTTATTGTAAACAAATACTGTGTCAGCAAGGTGGTTAAAAAGGAAAAGTGAATCCCTCACTTCGCATAATGGATTGTAAATAGGCCTGTTTAGAATGCTTTTGTAAAACCAATAGTTCGCATACACTTGTCGGACAGAATTTTGTTGGGCTACGGTGTTCTCTCCCATAACATTCTGTGTGATTCCAGCTTCTGCCATTGTTTTTCGGTAATAGTCGTCAATTCCTATTAAACTTTTCTTGTCAACGATTTCCTGCAGTAGCCTCTCTTGTTTGCTCTCTTTTTCGATTAGGTAGTAAATCATCGATTGATTGTGCAATCCATATTCTTTGAAAAATAAGCTCTCATCGTTTGCTGCAATACATGGCAGTAGATATTCACTAAATGTCTTTATTGAAAAGCCACTCATTAAGCTAAGTTCAGAATTTGTTTCTTTGATTTGATAAGTACTGTCTGAATACAAAATGTGCAAATCGTCTAAGCAGTCCCTGTATAATCTCTCAGGTTTCTTACGAATCGTAATATCATTAAGTGTATTGCTGTTCTCATCAACCAATCGCAGTCTGTACTGATTATTTATTGATAGAAGTAATAACAGCCCATCTGTGTGAAAGTCGTAGTCAATAATTAAAATCCTGGGTTTATCATATGCTCGTTGAATATCGGCTGCACGTACTTCAACTTCTGTCAGCTCGGTAATTTTCGGTTTTAATGAAATGGAAAGCTGAAGCGTGTCATTTTTTGATTGGCTAATATCTGTTGCTGTGATTTTCTTTTCGAATGTATGGTAACCAACATATGATATCCTGATGGTTGTAGTTTGTTGAGGAAGCGTTAATAGAAAAACTCCATATTTGTTTGTCGTTGTTCCTTTCTGAGTGTTGATGTCCTGAACGGTAGCGCGTATTAATGGGGTATTGTCCGTGTCAACAATATGTCCTGCAATTGTTATTATTCCTTTATCCTGAGCGAGACAAAGACAGAAATTTGTTAAAAGAGAAAATATCGTTAAGGTCCATTTTATTTTATTAATAGTCATTTTCTATTGTTTAACGGTTAGTGTAAAATATGTTTTAATGTATTTTACATAGTGTTGTAAACTGTTATTTAATTTGTAGCCCTCTTTTTTTTAATAGTTTTAAATGTGAAATAATTCCACCTAGGTAGGTTGTTTGATTAGGGGTAATGTTGTTTTCCAATAGTGCGCCATACAGAATTCGGTTTAGTTTAGGGTAATGATAATGGCTGATATTAGGAAATAAGTGATGTGCAACATGGTTGTTTACTCCACCAAAAATGAAATTAGCCACATTACTAAAAGGATAAAAGTCGTTCGAACTTTTTATTTGATTCATGAACCATGAAGTACTTATTAAGCCATCTTTATTAGCGGTTGGGTAGTTAGCTCCATGTACATGATGTGTTATAAAAAAAGTGAAAAGGGTGTACAGAGATTGCACCATGTGCATTGCCAAAAAAGCAGTCAAAACAACCCAAATAGATTGATGAGAATAGAACATTGGAAAGATTAATAAATAGAATAAGTAAAACGATTTTAGTGCAATAAATGTGAGTAAGTACCTCAATTGTTGTTTTTTACTCTTGGGTGCAAATTGTTTCAGAACAATAAAGTCTTTAATAAATACCCAATAAAAGGAATACGACATATAGGCAAATGGTGCATAAATATATTGGTACTTATGGTACCATTTCCGACTGCCTTGCGGTAATACTCGAATCAATCCAGTTATGGCTAAGTCTGTATCGAAATTCGCAACATTTGGGGCAATGTGATGAGAGTTAATATGTCTTTTTTTCCATGCCTCGGGGTGAGCCCCAACCAATGTATAAATAAACTCAAAAAACAAATTGTCCCAAAAGGGACGTTTGAAAATTGAATGATGACTCAGGTCATGCGCAAAATTAAAACAAAGTAAAACAGCTATAAAACCAAATAACACAAAATTTAAAACGAAAGCTACGGGATGTAAATCGTCAGCAGAAGTTGGACTCTAAATTAGTAAATTTAAGTCACACTTTTCCATAGAAGGTTTAGCTTCTATGGAAAAACAAAACAACTCATTATGGGACGTAAAAAGAAATCAGAATCAATCATTAGAGACATCAAACGTCAAACAAGCCGTAAATTTTCATCAGAAGAAAAGATTAGTATTGTTATAGAGGGATTACGATGAGAATACTCTGTAGCTTCTATATGTAGAAAAGAGGGTATCTCACCTACTTTGTATTATAGATGGAGCAAAGACTTTATGGAGGCTGGTAAAAGACGCTTACAAGGGGATACTGTTAGAGAGGCTAACTCATCTGAAGTAGATAATTTAAGAGCCCAAAATAGATCATTGAAAATAGCTGTAGCCGACTTAACCCTTGAGGCTATGTCTTGGAAAAAAAAGTTGAATGGAGCGGAATAACATACAAGAAGTATATGCGCTTTACACAACAAGAAAAAACGGAACTTATTCGATTGGTTGAAGATTCTTTGACTACTTACAGTCTGGCTATGCGTTTGTGTAGATTGAAAGCGATAGTTTTCAAATTCGTACTTAGCCGTAGCTTTTGATTTGTTTTTAAATTATTCTGTTAAACACCAATTTAAAGTTTTGGCGACCTTGTTAAAAGTAATAAATTTCATTTACCCTAAAACTAGCATTACGTTATAGGTATTGTTTGCTACTGGCTTTCTTTTATTCTATCCGCAACAATAAAGTTTCCTTCATTTTCTCCTGTTTCAATATGTCGTGCAGCAATCGTTTTACATTCTCTACATTTTCCTTTAAGAATTACATCGTTAAGATCTTGCAAGTATTATTAAATATAAGAAAAGTATAAGCCAAAAAAAACTGTTCAAAAGAACAGTTTTTTTTGGCAAGCTAAAGTCGGAATAATCTATTTTTTCAGAAGTCTTACTGTACTTGTTCCTGAATTCGTTGAAACTTTAGATACATAGACTCCATTTACCAGATTTGAGGCATTTATTTCTGCAATAGGGCTGTTAGGATTAAGTGTAAGCACTAGCTTACCCTGTAAGTCAAACACCTCCACCAAAGTAATATCGGTGTTTTCAGAATGAATCGTCCATTGAGAATTTGCCGGATTAGGAAATACATTGAGTCCGTTTATTTCATCATTGTTTATTTCTAATGATTCTGAGGATAGCTGCACAATGTCGTCAAAAATGAAGGTAGAGTTTGCGGAACCATTTCCAATATTGAGACGATCGAACATAAAAACCATATAATCGAAATTGGAAGGTGCACCCGTAAAATTAAACACTAAAGTTTCCCATTGATTAGAAGTGGTTGTCCATTCATCTCTTATTGCACATGGATCTCCTTCATCAATGTAGTCTGGGTCTTCCAATTTTAAGGTTACACGTGTTCCGGCAGGGGCTGTTGTGAAAATTTTCATCGTAATGATATTCAAAGTAGAGAAGTCCAGATTATAAGCTAGTTGTATTTTACTTCCGGCCCAATCTTCTCCACCATCTCTAACAATCTGCCCTACCGTAGCGCTGGTGTTTATACCATTAGATTGTGCATTGGCCAATACGGTTGCGGTACCGCCAGAGAAATTTTCAAAATCAGAAGTGAATATTTGCTTTTCAAAATCAATCGGTAAAAGTATTCCTGATTGGGAAAACCCTAATGATACAGTGAAAAATAGGGTAAATAAAGCGACTAGTTTCATAATGTGGTTAGTTTTAATGATATACAGAGATATCTGAATTCGTGTAAGATGTACACCTTCGTAATTTAATAATGCAAATGTATGAAAAATATATTGGCAATAAAAAATCTAAAAATTCTACTCCGTAGAACAGTTTATTATTGATTTGGTCTGCTAAGCCATTTAAATTCCAGTGGAGTCCGGTGTAGGTGGTTACCCCTGCTGGCATGTAGTCGGGTAGATGATCCGCATAGCCGTCGGTATAGGTATTTAAACCGCCAACAGCTCCCAGGTCTTGTCCCGCGATCAGTATTTTTGCCATCTGCCGGCGCAAATTTAGCCGCACCAAAATGCGCACTCTCCTGGGCGAAAAGTGTACTTGTCAAGAATAAGAAGAAAATGAGTTTGAGCATTTTCATGGCAGAGGGGGTTGAGTATTCGTTTGGTATGAAAATACTCTTTTTTCCTGATTTCATTTTTTGTTCGTTTACCATGAAACAATTTTATGTGCTTTTGTCTTGATATACCCTTCGACATTCCCAAGAGCTATCGGGACATGATTGCAATTTGTATAAAAAAAAGGCTCTGTTTCCAGAACCCTTTTTAATAGCACCAAATAGCTTAGATTAGACCCCCCCCCAGGAGCATCATCATAAGGTGCGTAAAATCTGTAAGATTATTTAAATACACTCAAATATTTTGTCGATGTAAAGTTTTCGCCTTTAATATGTAGCAGGTATGTGCTGTTGGTGTCTACCTGAGCCGGGAGAACGATTCTTTGGTTTTCTCCGGTAAGGGTTTTTAAGATCAGCTGTCCACGAACATCAAAAATCTCAAGGTCTACATTTTCATTAGCCGGTAGTCCGGTGATAAAGAATTCACCGGATGTAGGGTTAGGGTACAAGCGAATATTTTTGCTTATAAATTCTTCATTTACAAAACTCGACGTTAATTCACCAAAGGCCTGGATCTCAAATAAGGAATGCCCCCATTCGGTAGCTCTTTGAAGACCTTCAACCCGTATGTATCTTGCATTAATCTCCGGGTAGAACAGATCATTTCCACCGTTGGCATTTGTTTCATGGATGATCTGGGTCCAATTCGTATTGTCTTCGGATACTTCAAGGATGTATTCAGAGGAATAGGCTGATTCCCATGCTAATGCGATCACATCTAAATGATAAAGGTCAAGCAGATCAACGACAATATGTTGCGGGTCGGAAAATTGCGAACTCCAACGTGTGCTGAAGTTTCCATCAACTGCATTTTCCGGTGTGTGTTCCCAGCTTTCAATTGAGGAAGCATTTACCGGTTTTTGATAGCAAAGATTCGTTATAATTGGTTCTGAAGCATCTGCGACCAGTAGGCTTGTCGTAAGCGAGTTATTAGATTCGATATGTTCTGTTATCTCAGCATTGCTGTCAATTGTGGCGGTAACTGTATAGCTTGTATTCTCTGTGGGTACCCATAATGGAGTTTCTGAAACTCCTTGATTAGCACCTATCAAAATTGCTCCTCCAGCAAATAGCGTATCATCGATAGTTATATTGGAACTAACTTCAGATTCGTTTACCTCGAACATAAGTTTTACGGATGTCCCGGGCATAATATCCTGAGTACCCTGGTTTTTCACCAAAGCAAGAAATAAAACAGAGTCGCCCATTGAAGGGTATCTTGGGTAACTAAAGATACGAGTGATCTCCAGATCCGGAGCGGGTGTGCCTGTGGTAATGGTAAAAGGTAAAGATTCAGTGAGCATGTCAGAGGATCCGCCCGCGTGGGCTATATAATCTCCGCTTGCAATTTCGTATCCATCATTTTCCGGGTTGAAATAATAGAGTTCGTTTGCAGTTAAAGTGAATGTGACTGTTTGTGTTTCACCGGCTTGCAGTGAAATTTTTTCGAAGCCTTTAAGTTCTTTGCTTGGCATCCAGAGGGGTGAGGCATTGTTTTCCAGATACAATTGAACGACTTCTTCACCGGCCAATTCCCCTGTATTTTGTACATCCACACTTACAGTTATTGGAGCTCCTGCAGTAAAGGTGGATGAAGGTGTTTGAATATTGCTGTACGCAAATGTGGTATAGCTTAGTCCGTGTCCGAATGCAAATTGGGGTGTTAAGCCGAGCTCGTCGTAGTAGCGGTATCCACCGTTGTAATCGTCTGAAAAGTCATCATTCCACACCGGCATTTGAGCGTCGTTTACCGGCATGGTAACCGGAAGTTTTCCGCTTGGGTTATAATCGCCGTAAATCACATCAGCAATTGCATTTCCTCCCTCCATTCCGGGATAAAAAGCATAAAGGAATCCTTTGATGTCGTCAATGGCATTTGGAACGGCACAAATTCCTCCACTTTTAATTACTACGATTACGTTTGGATTTACTTTTGCCAGTTCTTTGATCAGTTCTTGTTGCATTCCGGGTAATTCTACTGATCCACCGGTTCGATCTACAGGTCCGGGCCAATAGTTTTCGCCCTCTTGAGTCTGATCGAGACCACCAACAAAAATCACGTAGTCGGAAGAGCTTGCAATGGCTCGTGCTGCGGCGAATCCTGAGGTGTCTGAGTTGTTAATGTAACAGCCCATTGCATATTGGATCTGCGCTTCGGGTATTTTGTTTTGAATTCCCTGATACGGTGTAATAGCATAGGGTGGATCTACCCAGCTGCTTCCGAATCCATCCAGCTGAGCAACTTGAGCACTGGGTCCGACCAAGGCCACGGTCTGTGTTGCGTCTGTGATCGGCAGGATATTATCTTCATTTTTGAGAAGGACGATAGCTTCACGACCTGCTTCCAAAGCCACTTGCTGGTGCTCAGGGGTGTTTGCTCCAAGAAAGGGATTCCCTTCAGGGAAATTGTCCATCATTCCTGTGAGGTATTTTACTCTCAACACTCTTCGTATTGATTTATCCAGATCGGCTTCAGTAATCTCTCCTGAGTTGTAGAGGTTTTGAAGATTATTTTGATATTGTGAGGGTTGGCCTGATACAACCATTTCCAGATCGCATCCTGCTTTGATGGCTTTTTTAGCGTCAAAAACCGATCCCCAGTCGGAGACCACATAAAATGGGAAGCCCCATCGGTCGCGAAGTACATGTGTAAGTAAATCGCTGTTTTCGGCACATTTATCTCCATCAATACGGTTGTATGCGTTCATTAAGGAAAGTGCTCCGGCATCTTGTATTACACGACGAAAGTTGTATCCGTAATGTTCCATCATTTGACGGTAAGACATGTTGTGATTTACCTGGTGTCTGTTTGCCTGTTTATTAACTCCATTGAAATGTTTAATGGTTGCAATGGTTGGATTTTCTTGTATTCCTTTTATCAGATCTATGTTTATATGCGCACAAAGAAAAGGATCTTCTCCGCCTGTTTCCGGACTTCTACCGTTTCTCGGGTCGCGGCAGAGATCAAGTGCAGGTCCGAGCTGCTGGTGTTTCCCATAAGCGTGGAACTCTTTTCCCATAGCTCGACCAACCTGATGTGCTAAGTCACGATTCCAGGAGGCGGCAATGGCTATCCCTGTTGGGAACGCTGTCGCATCCACGAATCGAACACCGTGAGGTCCATCAGACATGGTAAATCCCGGGATATTAAGGTTGTTGTTGTCTTCTGTTGACCACATGTCCTGGCCATGAAGTTGTTTGATCTTTTCAGATAAAGACATGTTGTCTATTTTCTCCTGGATGACTTGCTCAAGAGGGTTTTGAGCGATGCCGGAAAACCCGATCAGTAATAGTGTGATGAGGATTAATTTCATT
>Ga0207966_1000008_pt1 | contig 95490 bp, 74 predicted proteins | sample Knorr_S23_td_NAD_FD_185611 | JGI IMG/M metagenome (GOLD analysis project Ga0207966, IMG submission 185611) | Marine microbial communities from Southern Atlantic Ocean transect - Knorr_S23_td_NADW_ad_2500m_LV_B (SPAdes) (version 2) | ecosystem: Environmental > Aquatic > Marine > Oceanic | place...
TCTCCATCAAAAAGTCAAAACGATAATGCGCATGAGGAAGATTTTCATCTTGCTCAAGGAAAAGGCCTTTTAGCTGATTTTCTTGCACCAACATTTGCATTTCCTTTTCCGACCAGAACTTTCCCATTTTAGGCTGCATAAACAACCATTGCTTGAAATAGAAAAAACGCTTTGGCAATGTATCGTAATAGCTCCAAAATTTCTTTTTATCAGGGACATCGCCAATCAATATTTGCCCTCCAGGTTTTAGGAGTTTTTTCATTTCTGAAACCACTTGCATGCCTTGTTTAAAATCAAAATACTGGAAAGAATAATAAAGGATAATCTTATCGAACTTTTGATGGATACTACTACATAGGTCAGTAGCGTCCTCTTCAATGACGTGAATGTTGGAGGCTAGATCTTGTTCCTTAGCCGAATGCAATAAGCCCGATGAAAAATCAACCCCTACAACTGCTTTACAATGCTTGGCAATGCGAGTACTTATCAAGCCATTTCCACAACAGACATCTAAAACCTCATCTGTCTCTTTAATATTTAAGAGCTTACAAATATGGCTTTCTATCGCGGTTAAAGTCCTATCATCAGCATTGCGCTGCACTTGCATTAAGGCAGAGTCATTTTCTGAGGCTTTATTCCAAAAAGTCTTCCAATAGGACATATGGCAATTATTCAAAAAGCTAAACTACTGATTTGCCTTTAGACGATAGTCGTTAGTCATAAGGAAAAGCCTGAGAATTTTAAACGCCCCTCCGTCGCATCGGGACACCTCCCCTCATAAATGTGAGGCTTTTGATTATTGTTGAACAATCATAATTCCAAGAACAAAAAGAGGGCCGATTCCGCAGAATCGACCCTCTTTTCCAAATCAAGCTAGGGATTAGTGTTTCTTAAAGATCCCATAAAGAACTAATAGGGCGGCAACTCCAATAAAGTTGCTTTGTCCTAAAGAGTTAATGGCTCCTTGAATGTTTTTTATTGGGTTCCATCCTAAAAGACTTTCACCCACAATAAGTTGAACTGTTATTCCTAAAAGCAATACAGGAACCGCAATATCAATTGCTTCTCTTATATATTTTTTAACCTTTTTTACAGTGTCCTTCATAACAGCTTCTCTTTTTAAATTCCAATGTTGAATATAAGTAAAATAAAACCCCGTAAAAATTAACGGGGTTTTATTAAGTACTTATATTACTTCTTAGATAAAAATGATAGCACTACTAGTAAAGCTACAAGCCCTACAAATCCACCGCCCATAAACTGACCGATTAAACCTGTAATGTTGTCAATTACACTTACTCCTAGTGGAGAAGCTTCTGTACCTAGTAAAACTTCGGTAACAATTCCTAATGCCAATAAAGACAATACTAGTCCAACAAGTCCAGAAATAAAGTTACCTAGATTTTTAAATACTGCATCCATAATAAATAGGGTTTTAGTTAATACTCTCAAATATAATCAGATACCATACTGCCTTCCAAAAAAAATGATGTAGAGCATCCTATTCTTCACTTTCTTAATTCACATGTTTTCAGCTGATTACAAATAATCAACAATCTTAGTAACAGCGAAGGATTGAAAGAGTTTTAACCTCTTGAAATTCAACGTTTTCGCCCACTATTATTAACAGTGCATTGTTATTAACTTCAATATAGGTTCAAGCCCTTGATTTACACCGCATTGAAGCTATATAAACCAAAAAAAACAGGGGTTTATCCCTGTTTTACACTATTTTTCAGATAATTGTAAAAAAGGGCTAAATAAGACCTAATTCAGCTTGTATTTTAGTGATTTTTGCCTCCAAAAAATCTTGAGTTTGGTCAAATTCAGATACATCCCCCAGTTTTTCCTGTACAGAAAAGTAGAATTTTATCTTAGGTTCGGTTCCCGAAGGGCGCGCAGTAACTTTAGTTCCTCTATTGGTAATAAACTGAAGAACATTAGATTTGGGAAGCCCCGTTTTGGCTGTGTCGAGATAATCAATAAACTCTACGACCTCTTCGCCAACAATAGTTTTAGGACTATTGTTTCGTAAATCATCCATCAGACTTGCGATCTCGGCAGCCCCATGACGCCCCTGCTTAGTGATAGAAATAAGATCTTCGAGGTAAAAGCCATACTCCATATACATTTCTTGCAGTAAGTCGAAAAGGTCTTTACCTTGACTTTTTGCCCAAGCAACCATCTCGGCAATTAATGAACAAGACATCACTGCGTCCTTGTCGCGAACAAAGTCTCCGGCTAGATAGCCATAGCTTTCTTCTCCACCTCCAATAAACTGCTCCTTGCCTTCCAAGTCTCTAATAATAGCGCCAATATGCTTGAAGCCTGTGAGGGTATTATATACTTTTACCCCATTTGCCTTAGCCATCACATCCATTAAATCGGTAGTAACAACCGTTTTAGCTATAAACTCTTTACCTGTAATCTTTCCAAGCTCTTTCCATCGTCGCAATAAATACCAAACCAATAAAGAGCCCGTTTGATTTCCGTTCAATAAAACAAATTCTCCGTCTTTATTGGGAATAGCAATACCTACACGATCGGCATCTGGATCGGTTCCCATAACCAGTTCCGCCTTTTTCTCTTTGGCTAATTCTATGGCCATGGCTAAGGCTGCTGGCTCTTCAGGGTTTGGAGAGTGGACAGTTGGGAAATTCCCGTCAATCACATCTTGTGCAGCAACCGTCATTATATTAGTAAAGCCAAAACTTTTTAAGGCTTTTGGAACTAATACCGATCCCGTACCGTGAATTCCAGTAAAGACAATCGGCAGTGTGTTCTGCTCCTGAATAGCTTCTGGCGACAAAGTCAAAGTCTTTAGACGGTCTATATATTCAGTATCCATTTCCTCCCCTAGTGGAAGGATCAACTCTTCTCGAGCATCAAAATTCACTTCTTCAATAGATAAGGATCTCACTTTAGAGATAAGCTTATTATCAAAAGGACTCACTATCTGACAACCATCATCACCATAAACCTTATAACCGTTATATTCTTTAGGGTTGTGAGAAGCAGTTATCACAATCCCACTCTTACAGCCTAATTCGCGTACTGCAAAAGATAGCTCGGGAGTAGGGCGAAGAGCGGTAAACAAATAGACTTTTATCCCATTGGCAGAAAGTACCTCAGCAGCAGTCCTTGCAAATTCATCGGATAGATTACGACAGTCATGGGCAATAGCAACAGAAACCTCTTGATTAGGATACTTCTCTAATAAGGTAAGTGCTAAGCCTTGAGTGGCTTTTCCAATAGTATAGCGATTGATGCGATTTGGTCCAACACCCATAATTCCACGCATACCACCCGTACCGAAATCCAAGTCTTTGTAAAAAGCCTCTATTAATTCTTCGGTATTATTATCTAGTAGATTTTGAACTTGCGCTCTCGTATTCGTGTCGTAAGCTTCACTTTGCCAGGCTTGTGCCAAGTTTTTGATCTTCTCTTCTATCATCAATTCTTGTTTTTTGTTCTTTCTTTTTAAAAATCATATTCAATATAACCCCCGAAAGTAAGAGGAATATTCCTAAAATGCTCATGAACGAATAGCTTTCTCCAAAGAAAAAGTAGCCATAAACAAAAGCAAAGAGGGTCCCTATATACTTTAAACTCATTATATTTCCAGCGGTGTCACTCTGTATTCCTTTGGTCATTAATATTTGAGCTATCTGGGTAAACACCCCCAATAAAAGTAAAGCCAACCACTCCATTCCTCTGGGCTGAACCCATTCGAAATAACTTAATCCCGCCATAATGGGTGTTGCCACTAGTGGGAAATAAAACACCACCACTAAAGGCTCTTCGGTGTCTTTTAATAGACGGATGCAATTATAAGCCAATCCTGAAAGACATGCCGACAAGACTCCCAACCCAACATAGGTATAGGATATTTGCCCCGAGATGTCGAATCCTTTTAAAAGGAAAACGCCTAAAAAAGCCAAACCTAAAAAAAGCCATTGCCTAGACATCATTTTTTCTTTCAATAAAAAGACGGCAAAAAAGGCAGTAAATATGGGAGACAAATACTGAATGGTAACAGCTCCCGCCAAGGGGATATTTTGCAGAGTGATAAAGAAAATTGTCAAGGCAGAAACGCCAAACAGACCCCTCATCAACAGCACTTTTTTATTGTTTCCCCAAGGAGAGACCTTTTTTCTTTTTAAAGCCACATAACTGATGACAAGAGAAATAAAACCTCTGAAGAAAACTAATTCAAAAACGGGAATTCTCGGCAAAGCCTTAACGCACAAGTGCATCAGCGAAAAAGCAAATGAAGAAATAATCATATAGTAAACACCTCGATGCATAGCGGCAATTTGGGAGCAAAGGTAGGGAATCGTTGTTGGTTGGTTGTAAGTTATTTGTTGTTGGGTGTTATTAACTATTTTGGTTTTATTTTTGCACAAAGACCTCTATGACGATAATCGAAATACTTGGATACTTCTGCGCACTATTAATTGGATCAACGTTGGGCCTTATTGGTGGGGGTGGCTCTATTTTAACCATGCCGGTGCTCGTATACATATTAGGAATAGAACCAATATTAGCAACGGCATATTCTCTTTTCGTTGTCGGGCTCTCTGCACTTGTAGGCACCTTAAGAAATCTTAGAACAGGGAATCTCGACCTTATGACAGGGATTGTTTTTGCCATTCCTTCCTTTATATCGGTTTATTATACCAGAAGATTTATCATTCCAGCAATTCCAGATGAAATCTTCACTATTGGAACTTTCATCTTAAGTAAAGAAATGGGGATTATGCTGTTTTTTGCTTTCATTATGCTGCTCGCCTCCATATCGATCATTCGCGGCAGGAAAAATTCGGAAGGCAATCAAAACAAATCTTTCAACTTCCCAGCTATTATTCTCGAAGGCTTATTTGTGGGGGCTTTAACTGGCCTTGTGGGGGCTGGGGGCGGCTTCTTAATTATTCCAGCGCTAGTACTATTGGCAGGCTTACCGATGAAAAAAGCAGTGGGAACTTCACTCATGATTATCGCTATAAAATCATTGATTGGTTTTACAGGAGACTTATCTACAAGCTTAGCTATCGACTGGGCATTCCTAAGTACATTCAGTCTCTTGGCTATCATCGGAATGGTAATTGGACTTTACCTTAATAAGTTTATGGAAGGCGAAAAACTTAAAAAGTCCTTTGGTTATTTTGTCTTTTTAATGGCTATTTTTGTGCTCCTTAAAGAACTCTCGCTATGACCTTATTAAAGAAAGGTTCAAAACTGTATAGCATATTCAAAAATAAGTGTCCTAAATGCCACGAAGGAGGCCTATTCAAATCGCATCCTTACAAGCCAAAAAGGTTTTGACAGAAGTATATTAACTGCCCTTCATGTGGAATTAAGTTTGAAGGTGAGCCCGGGTTTTTCTACTGATCCATGTACATTTCTTATGCATTAGAAGTAGCAATTTTCGTAACTTGGTGGATAGTGCAGGTGATTCTTTTCCCTGATATGGGACCAGGGACGATGGGATTGATTATGCTAGGGTTTCAAGTTGCCTTAAGCCCTCTAAATACATACCTATCAAAGTTGACTTGGCTGAATCTGTTTCTCCACTACAAGAATTAATAGTAAATATTATTAACTGTTCATCAAAGTGTTAAAAGTCATTTCGCATTCCCGAGGACTTCATACCTTTACAATACAAACCCAAGAGCATGAAAGTAGAACAAATATATACTGGCTGTTTAGCAGAAGCCGCTTACTATATCGAATCTGATGGTGAGGCGATTATTATCGATCCTTTACGCGAAGTAGCTCCTTATTTGGAACGCGCATCAAAAGACGAAGCCAAAATCAAGTATATTCTCGAAACGCATTTTCACGCTGATTTCGTTTCTGGCCATGTTGATTTAGCGAAGAAAACAGGTGCTAAAATTGTTTTTGGCCCTACTGCTACTGCAGACTTCGATATGAAGGTGGCTGAAGACGGTGAAGTACTTCAATTTGGAAAAGCAAAGATTAAAGTGATTCATACACCTGGGCATACCATGGAGTCAACCACCTATCTTCTAATAGACGAAGAGGGTAATGAAAAAGCTATTTTTACTGGCGACACACTATTTATTGGTGATGTTGGTCGACCTGATTTAGCCGTAAAGACTAGCCTTACTAGAGAAGATTTAGCCGGTTATTTATTCGACTCTTTGAGAAATAAGGTGATGCCTCTTAAGGATGATATCATTATTTATCCTGCTCACGGTGCTGGCTCGGCTTGTGGGAAGAATCTGAGTAAGGAAACTTTCGACACGCTTGGAAATCAAAAGGCCAACAATTACGCATTAAGGGCCGACATGACTAAAGAGGAGTTCATCAAAGAATTACTCAAGGGGACTTTACCTGCCCCACAGTATTTCCCTAAGAATGCTGTGATGAATAAATCTGCAGGAAACAGAACATTCGACACCATTATTGCTGAAGGGACTCAAGCTTTAAGCCTAGAAGAATTGGATGCTAGAGTGAAAAATGGTGCGCTCATTTTAGATGTACGTCACCAAAGAGATTTCATTCAAGGTTTTATTCCTGGATCTTGGTTCATTGGAATCGATGGTGGCTTTGCCCCTTGGGTGGGCAGCTTAATCTCCGATATTAATCAGAAGATTGTGCTTATCTGCCCTGAAGGAAGAGAAGAAGAGGTTGTTAATCGATTGGCTCGGGTGGGTTACGATAATACCTTAGGTTACTTAAATGGAGGTTTTTCTACTTGGAAAAACGCCAACCGAGACACCGATACGATAATGCAAGAAAGTGCAGATGAGTTTACGGCTCAATACGCAAATTGTATTGACATTTTAGATGTTCGAAAGCCTGGTGAATTCTCTGCCGAACATGTGGAAAATGCACAACATTATCCGCTAGACTATATCTTTAATCATTTAGAAGATCTCGATGCTGAAAAAACATACCATGTACACTGTGCCGCGGGATACCGCTCGGTAATTGCTCTCTCTATCCTAAAGTCTAAAGGCTATCACAAGCTTATTGATGTGGCTGGTGGGTATGGATCCCTCCGTAGAACAGATGTTCCGAAAACGGATTTTGTTTGTCCTACGACACTGATAGAGGACTAGCAAAAGAAAGTCTGATAGATTTGGCTTATAAGTTTTGCCCGCCTGACTATTCGGGCAGGAGTTAAAAACATATAAGCCATTTTTTTGTTCGCTTTACACAGAGAATATTACTCTAAGGATGGGTTTCTGAAACGAGTACAGAATTAATAATGGTAAAGCTGGGAGCCATTTTAGCCTAACAATTAGTTATTAATAATTATTAACCAACAATTGTCTAGTGCGCTTCCAACCAAGTTCTCCCTTCGCCCATATCAACGATAAGTGGCACGCTGGATTCAAAGACATTTTCCATAGCCTCTTTGATGAGTTTCTTCAATTGAGGTAATTCTGATTTCACAGCATCAAAAACCAGTTCATCATGCACTTGTAACAGCATTTTCGATTGTAATCCTTGAGCTTCAATTTCTGCTTGCACTTTAATCATTGCTAACTTGATAATGTCTGCTGCAGAACCTTGAACAGGAGCATTAATCGCATTACGCTCGGCATGCCCACGAACAACTCCATTTCTGGAATTGATATCGTTTAATCGGCGCTTTCGGTCCATGATGGTTTTCACATAGCCATGCTCGCGAGCAAAGGCAATGTTGGCGTCCATGTATTCTTTCAACTTCGGATAGGTAGCAAAATAACTCTTAATAATCTCGGCAGCTTCTTTTCGCGATAAGGTAGATTGCTGACTCAAGCCAAAAGCAGAAACTCCATAAATGATTCCAAAGTTCACCGTTTTGGCATTCGAACGCATCTCGCGAGTTACTTCTTCTAAAGGAACTTCAAACACTTTTGAAGCCGTTGCAGCGTGAATGTCTAATCCTTGCTGAAAAGCTTCCACCATTACGGCATCGCCACTCATTTCGGCTATCAAACGCAATTCTACTTGAGAGTAATCGGCCGATAATAATACGTGATTTTCATCGCGAGCAATAAAGGCTTTTCGAACCTCTTTACCTTTTTCTGTTCGGATAGGAATATTCTGTAAATTCGGATTGTTAGAACTTAAACGCCCTGTTGCAGCCACCGCCTGATTAAAGGAGGTGTGTATGTGTTTTGTTTTGGGGTTTATCAATGCAGGCAAAGCGTCTACGTAAGTAGACCGAAGCTTTTGCAAGGAACGGAAATCCAATATCTTCTCAATAATCGGATGCTTCTTTCTCAATTTCGAAAGCACATCTTCAGAAGTAGAATACTGCCCAGTTTTTGTTTTCTTGGCCTTATCATCCAATTTCATGTGGTCGAATAAGACCTCCCCCATTTGTTTAGGAGAAGCAATGTTGAACTCTATTCCCGCCAATTCAAATATCTCAGCTTGGGTTTTCACTACTGACTCTTCTAATTCCTTAGAGAAAGTTGCTAAGCCTTCAACGTCGAGGTTAATCCCTTCGCGCTCCATTTTGGCGAGTACCGAAACCAAAGGCATCTCCATCTCTCGGAAAAGCACCATCAAGCCTTCTTCCTTTAGCTGAGGTTCAAAAACTTCTTTCAGCTGCCAAGTAATATCGGCATCTTCACAAGCATAATCTTTAATTTTTGTAGGTGACAAATCGCGCATATTCAATTGCGACTTCCCTTTCCCTATAATAGATTCAATCTTTACTGGAGAATAATTCAAATAGGTCTCGGCGAGGACATTAATATTATGACGCATGTCGGCTTGAAGCAGATAATGAGCTATCATCGTATCGAAGAATTTCCCTTTTAGCTGAATTCCACAATTCGCCAGTATATGTAAGTCGTATTTAATATTCTGACCTACTTTTTCGATGCGCTCATTCTCAAATAATGGTTTGAAAATAGCGAGGATCTCATCTCTTTCTTTTGCTTCTGCAGAGAGTGGAATATAGTAGCCCTCTTTCGCCTTATAAGAAAACGACATCCCTACAATCTCGGCTTCTAAAGCATTTAGTGAAGTAGTTTCTGTGTCGAAAGCGATGGATTTTAATACCATTAATCTATCAACTAAAGCCTGACAATCTGCAGTATTTTCAACCAATTTATAATTAGGTTTTGCCGTTTCGAGCGTGTCATAAGAACTAGAAAAAAGCGAAGCTTGGTCAGTATCATCTCCACCTCCAAACATATCTATTTGCCCAGGAGCTGAGGGTTTTGCTTTCACAGCTTTTTCTGTAGCAACAGTTTTTGTTGGACTTGGTAAATCCTTACCAAACCAACGCTCTGCCAAACGACGGAACTCAAGCTCTAAGAATAGATCGCGAACAGCATCCTTATTCATCTCCTTGCGCACTAAATCCTCCGCATTGAACTCTACAGGAACGGCAAGGTTAATCGTTGCCAATTTCTTTGACAAAAAGGCGAGCTCTTCATTCTCCTCAACTTTTTCTTTTTGCTTTCCCTTCAGCTCGTTCGTATGCTCATAAAGCCCTTCCATGCTATCGTACTGAGCCAATAATTTTTTAGCCGTTTTGTCGCCTACTCCTGGAATCCCCGGAATATTATCCGAAGCATCACCCATCATCCCCAAGTAATCGATTACCTGATCGACACGTTTTATTTCGAACTTTTTTAAGACTTCAGGAATTCCCCAGATCTCCGCACCATTACCCATGCGCGGTGGGCGGTACATATAAATATTATCAGAAACTAACTGAGCAAAATCCTTATCGGGCGTCATCATATAAGTGGTAAAGCCTTCTTTCTCAGCTTTCTTAGCGAGGGTTCCAATAACGTCATCCGCCTCAAATCCTGGTTTTGCTATCACAGGAATATTCAAGGCTTCCATCAACTTAAAGATATAAGGCAAGGCCGTGGAAATCCCTTCGGGCATTGCCTCACGATGTGCTTTATATTCCTTGTATTCTATATGTCGTTCGGTAGGTTCTGAGGTGTCGAAACAAATGGCCCAGTGGGTTGGCTGTTCTTTCATTTGAACGTCCATCAAAGTATTCACTAATCCTAAAACCGCAGACGTATCTTGTCCTTTAGAATTGATTCGTGGATTTTTAGCAAAAGCAAAATAAGCTCTGTAAATCAATGCGAAAGCATCGAACAGGAATAGTTTCTTCTCTGTTTGTGGGGTCATAATCAAATTTTCAAGCAATAGCTAATATATGAAAATCATTCACTGTATACCACCTGCATCACCGTTTGCCCAACAGCTTTCAGTGTGTTCTTGTCGATGTTTTCTAACTTATCTTCGTGAGTATGCCAATGCTCGTAAAAATGACTTTCGGTAGAAGGATCATATTCAATAATATCGATGGTTGGCACTCTACCCCTCGCGAAATTATTAATATACAAATGGTCGTCGATAATCAAATTCGTTTCTTGAAATATGAAGTGATTCCCATAACCAATATTCGCCGCAGTATTCCACACTTTACGTACTACCGACTTGGCAAAAGTGCGAGACACTAACTCTTGAGTGAAAATAGCCTCTTTCCCTCCTACCATATCGAGGAGAATTCCATACTTGGCGTAATAATTTGGCTTGTGAAGATTCTGTGCCCAATACTGAGAACCCAAACAATAAGAGTGCTCTACTTGTGGCAAGTCACTATCACTTGGCTGACCGTAATCTTCGGAATCAAAAAGGATAATGTCGACACCGATATCTGGCTTATTCATAGAAAACTGACGCGCAATTTCTAGCAATACTCCAACACCAGAGCCGCCATCGTTTGCTCCTTCAATAGCAATATTTTGATTTTTATCATCTTGATCAGCAAAAGGACGAGTATCCCAGTGTGCACATAACATCACTCGTTTAGCGCGCAAAGGCTTAAATGATGCAATGATGTTTTTTGAATCTAGTATCGTTCCGTCAAAAGCTGTGAGTTGAGCCTCTTGAACGATTACTGTATCGGCATAAGATTCTAACTTTTTAATCAAATAATCCGCACAATCGTCATGCCCTTTAGTATTGGGAACTCGAGGTCCAAATGCTACTTGTCGAGCTATAAAATCAAATGCAGTATCTGCGTTAAACGAAGGAACTTCGACTGTTTTCGATGGTGCAGTCTTTTTCTTTTTAGGAGCTTCATTACCACAGCTAAACAGCAAGCAACTTAATAATATGATGAATATGTTTTTCATTCTTCTCTTTTCTTTTCAATTCTCAAATCTTCAAATCTTCAAATTGAATTATACACCCCTATGATCCCCTCAAGGGGATAATGTCAAGACCAATTAATCATTATTAACTAATCATTAAAAATCACCTATTCTTTAGTCCAGCTAGCTCCCTCTTTAGAATCCTTAACGGTGATGTTAAGTTTCACTAACTCATCGCGAATGAAATCTGCAGTAGTCCAATCTTTGTTCTCTTTGGCAATTTTTCTCAAGCCCAAAACTACTTCCATCACTTCGTCGGTAAGACCATCTTGAGTTGCAGCTTCTTCCTTTTTCAAGCCTAGGATCTCAAAACAGAAATCAGACATCAAATTAGTTAATGCTTCTTTTGATGTAGCATCCAAGCTACCTTTTCCAGCGGCAATAGAATTGATTTGTTTCACCATATCGAATAGATGAGCGATTAAAATTGGGGTGTTGAAATCGTCGTTAATAGCATCATAGAGCTTCTTCTTATAATCGTCAATATTCAATGTCGATTCTGAAGACACTTGAATGCCCCCCAAAGTGTCTATGGCTGTCATCAATTTTCTCAGTCCCTTTTCTGCCGCTTGTAAGGCTTCATTAGAGAAATCAACTGTTGAACGATAGTGCGCTTGAAGGACAAAGAAACGGATCGTCATTGGATTGTAGGCCTGTTCAAGCTTATCGTGCTCTCCGCTAAAAAACTCTCCCAATGTGATAAAGTTGCCTAGCGATTTCCCCATCTTCTGACCGTTGATGGTAATCATATTATTGTGCATCCAGTAGCTCACTGCTTCGTGACCAGCGCTAGCGCATGATTGTGCAATTTCGGCTTCGTGGTGTGGGAATACCAAGTCCATCCCTCCACCATGAATATCAAATCTAGCTCCCAGATATTTTGTGCTCATAGCAGAACATTCCAAGTGCCAGCCCGGGAATCCTTCAGACCAAGGCGAAGGCCATTTCATAATATGTTCCTCAGAGGCTTTTTTCCAAAGAGCAAAATCTACCGAGTTTCTTTTTTCCGACTGACCTTCCAGTTCGCGTGTATTCGAAATCATGTCTTCGATATTTCTACCCGACAATTTCCCATAAGCATGTTCCGCGTTGTACTTTACCACATCGAAATAAACATTCCCATCCACTTCGTAAGCATAGCCATTGGCAATAATCTTTTCTACCATCTGAATTTGCTCGATGATATGTCCTGTAGCTGTAGGCTCTATACTTGGCGATAAAGTGTTCAACATCGCCATATCTCTATGGTAAGAACGCGTATAATGAGCTACGACCTCCATAGGCTCTAGCTGATCTAAACGCGCTTTTTTAGCAATCTTATCTTCTCCTTCATCTGCATCATTTACAAGGTGTCCTACGTCGGTAATATTACGCACATAACGCGTTTTATAACCTAAATACTGCATATACCTGAATACTACATCAAAGGTTATCCCCGGTCTGGCGTGCCCTAAATGTGCGTCGCCATAAACCGTAGGGCCACAAACATACATGCCTACTTTACCTTCGGTAAGTGGTTTAAAAACTTCCTTTTTTCTGGTAAGCGTGTTGTATAGTTTCAAGTCTTGCATGGTATTGAGGGATTTATTTGTATTGTTTCTTCAGGTTGAGCATCATATCTTCAACCATGGTTGCTAAATCGTATTCGTGCTTCCAGCCCCAGTGTTCACGAGCTAGAGCATCATCAATAGATTGAGGCCAGCTATTCGCTATTGCCTGTCTTTCGTTCGACTTATAAGTCATTTCGAATTGAGGAATATGAGCCTTTACTGCTTCTGCAATTTCTGCAGGGTTAAAACTTGTGCCCGCTACATTGTAGGAAGAACGAATCTTAATTTTTTCTGCAGGCGCTTCCATCAATTCTAAAGTCGCTCGGATAGCATCTGGCATATACATCATCGGTAAAGTTGTTTCTTCCGAAAGGAAAGATTCATACCTGCCGTATTTTATAGCTTCGTGGAAAATATGCACTGCGTAATCTGTCGTTCCTCCACCTGGTTGGGCTTTCCAGCTAATTAAACCTGGATAACGGATGCTTCGCACGTCTACAGCAAAATTGTGATTGTAGTACTCACACCAACGCTCTCCCGCTTGCTTAGAAATACCATAAACGGTGTTCGGCTCCATTATGGTATACTGCGGCGTATTGATGCTCGGGGTTGTAGGTCCAAAAACCGCAATTGAACTCGGCCAGTAAATTTTTTTGATTTTACCCTGTCGAGCCAATTCCAAAACAGAGGAAAGTGAATGCATATTCAGGCTCCAAGCCAATTCTATATTTTTTTCTGCAGTAGCCGATAATAGGGCTGCTAACAAATAGATTTGTGTGACCTTGTGTTTGTCTACAATCTCGTGCAATCGAGCCTCATCCATAATATCGAGTTGCTCAAAAGGCCCTGTTTCCATTACTTCTTGCGCTGCCGACTTAACATCGGAAGCTACCACCTGAGCATCGCCATATGTGGGTCTCAAATTCATTACCAAATCAGTTCCTATCTGCCCTGAAGCTCCTATAACAAGGATGGTCTCTTTTGTCATCTATCTAATTTATCTCAAATTTTGAACTCACAAATATACGATATTTGGAATGCTGAAATACGCAGTGATAATGAATTTTTAGGAGGAGCAAGTAGATGGTGTTTTTTTAGTTGAAAGTAGTTTTGAGTTTTGGGTTAGTCGTTTTAAGTTAATTTGTTGGGCACCATTTTCCAACTTAAAACTTCTCCCCCCAGTCTCTTAGCGAATGTACGAATGGCTCTTCAACAAGCTCAGTCTGACAAAGACTAAAGCTAGGGCCTTTCATCTCAAACCCATTTCCAACCCAACAATTATTAATCAATCATTGCTCATTAATAATTGTCTTTCACCGTCTGCATAATTACAAAACTCTTTCCCTAACACATATCATAATTCGGGCATACGAAAATGCCTTATCTTTGTGAGCAATAGTATTTAACACATCCAAATAGGGTGTATATAAAATCTGAGTTATGCCGTTTTATACAAAATTAGGGAATATCCCACATAAACGTCACACCGTTTTTAAGAAAGATGATGGTGGATATCACTACGAACAACTTTTTGGAACAGAAGGGTTTTCGGGTATGTCATCGTTGATCTATCACGTAAATCGTCCTACTCAAGTTAAGTCTGCTGGTGAGGCTATTGATGTGAGTCCTAAAATTGCTGATGGTAAAAACTTAAAATCGAGATTATTAAGAGGTTTTGATATCCCTGCAACCGACGATTATTTAAGGAGTCGTATTCCAGTTTTGGTAAATAATGATTGTCATATTTCTTTAGCCGCTCCAAAAAAGTCCTTACGCGATTATTTCTACAAAAATGTAGATGCCGACGAGGTGCTTTTCATCCATAAGGGAACGGGGACTTTAAGAACCATGTTGGGGAATCTATCTTTCTCTTACGGTGATTATTTAGTTGTTCCACGAGGAATTATTTATCAGATTGATTTCGATACCGAAGACAATCGATTGTTTATCGTGGAATCTTTCGATCCGGTTTATACGCCTAAGCGTTATAGAAATCACTTCGGACAATTACTAGAACACTCTCCTTTTTGCGAGCGCGATATTAGAACGCCAGAAAACTTGGAGACTTACGACGAGGAAGGCGACTTCCTTATCAAAATAAAAAAAGAAGGCGTTTTACATCACTACACTTATGCTACACATCCGTTTAATGTGGCGGGTTGGGATGGATATAATTTTCCTTACGCTTTTTCTATTCACGATTTTGAGCCGATAACAGGTCGTGTGCATATGCCGCCACCAATACACCAGACTTTCGAAACCAAGTCTTTTGTTATTTGTTCCTTCTGTCCACGTTTATACGATTATCACCCCGAAGCTATTCCTGCTCCGTATCACCACAGTAATATAGATTCTGATGAAGTTCTGTATTATGTTGATGGTGATTTTATGAGTAGAAACGATATCGATCAAGGGCATATTACTTTACATCCTGCGGGGATTCCTCACGGTCCACACCCAGGGGCGATGGAGCGCAGTATAGGGCAAAAAGAAACTGCTGAGCTAGCGGTAATGGTAGATACATTCCGTCCATTAAAACTTACTCAACAAGCTTTAGATATAGAGAATCCCGACTATTTTAAATCCTGGATGCCTCACTAAAAAACGATATACAAAACCCAAAATAAAGATGATGAGTACAATTACAGAAACTCAAAATATAGAAAAAATTTTCCCTGAAGCGGAAGACTTTTTACCGCTGTTAGGGACAGATTATGTGGAGCTTTACGTTGGAAATGCAAAGCAATCTGCTGTCTATTACAAAAACTGTTTAGGTTTTCAAACCATTGCTTATGCTGGGTTAGAAACAGGTGTTAAAGACCTTACCTCATATGTTCTTCAGCAAGGAAAAATTCGCATCGTACTTACGACGCCTATGGGTCCTGAGGGAGAAATTGCTGAACATATCAAGCTTCACGGTGATGGTGTTAAAGTAATTGCTCTTTGGGTTAACGATGCTACAAAATCTTTTGAGGAGACCACCAGTAGGGGGGCTAAACCTTATATGGAGCCTATAACAGAGAAGGATGAATTTGGTGAAGTGGTGCGTTCAGGAATTCACGCTTATGGTGATACGGTTCACATTTTTGTGGAGCGTAAAAACTATACTGGTGTTTTCTTGCCAGGATATGTTGAGCAAAAATCTACTTTCAACCCTGCTCCAGTAGGCTTGAAATATATCGACCATATGGTAGCGAATGTAGGTTGGGACGAGATGAATGTTTGGGCTGATTTCTACAACAGAACTATGGGCTTCGCAAACCTAATTACTTTCGACGATAAAGATATTTCTACTCAATTTACTGCCTTAATGAGTAAAGTGATGACCAACGGAAATGGTCGTGTTAAATTCCCTATTAATGAGCCTGCAGAGGGTGTTAAGAAATCTCAAATTGAGGAATATCTTGATTTCTATAAAGGAGCTGGCTGTCAGCATATCGCTGTTGCCACTGACGATATTTTAGCTACCGTTAAAGAAATGACTGAGCGTGGTGTTGAGTTCTTATACGTTCCTGGAAACTATTATGACACGGTATTAGATCGTTGTGGTGAGATTGACGAAGACATCCTAAAGTTGAAAGAACTCGGAATTTTAGTTGATCGAGATGATGAAGGTTATTTGCTTCAAATCTTTACCAAGCCAATCGTCGACAGGCCGACTATGTTCTTCGAAATTATTCAAAGAAAAGGTGCGCAGTCTTTCGGTAAAGGAAACTTTAAAGCCTTGTTTGAATCTATCGAAGCAGAACAAGCTAGAAGAGGAACTTTGTAATTAATGACTTTTAACCCCTATTTGTTAATTAATAAAATACGCAGAAGCCATCTCGAAAGGGGTGGTTTTTTGATTTGAAAATGTGGTGAGTGGTAAATGATAAAATAATTTACATTGTACCTTATACCTAGTACTTGAGACTAAGATACATCTCTATGAAGTGGGACTAGCTACTTCTTGCTTTACCAATTCTTTAATCAAGGCTTTGTCTTCGGTTTCCATTCTTTTATAAAACAGATGCCCGTTCCAGAATAGCAATAAGGAGAAATAGACGATTTCAAAGACTCCATAGCTTGGGAAAGGGATTAACAATAGAGAACTCAAGAGCATTAATGAGCCCACGAGCATTGAAAACATACCCTTGCGCACATATTTTGAAGAGCGGAAAAAACCGAAGCTAAACACGAAGAGGTTGTAGCCTAAAAAGAAACTATAAGCAGAGATTCTATGAACCACAAGATTGTCCATTGAGACAATCGCTGTTAAACAAAGCGCCACAAAAGAGATGCTTAATAGCGTTTGCAAAAATTGAAGTTCAGCTTCCTTTTTAAAGTAGCTGGGTAAGGACCGCTTCGCATTTACATAAATCGCAAAGGCTATGATGATTAAAGATACATTCCAATACCACGAAGTAAGTTCAGCCACCCCAAAATAGGACAGCGGTTTGGTGATGGGGTTGAAATCTGGAATCATATACCAACAGATTACGGGTGAGATAATTCCCAAGGATAAAGAAAATCCTAAATAAACCCTTCTCCAAAAACGAGCTTGTGTAGTTCCCATAATTTCTATTCTTTATATTATAATTTATCTATAATAAGTTACGAAAAATCTGGGAGATAGAAAAGGAAATGTGCTTGCAAATTTAGTATTAGTCAATGATTGAGAGAAGCCCTCTAAATTAGAGGTGCAATTATTTCTAACAAATTAATTAGGAGAGGCTATTACTTGATGATTAGCTTGTAACTGTTTCCTGAGGTATCAACAGAAATAAAATACAGACCAGAATTAAGCCTCTTCAGATTAATCGAGTTTCCTAGAATTTTAGTTTGTAAAAAGTAGAGCGCCAAGTGAATTATGGCACGAGGTAGCAGTCCAAAACTTTGATTATTGGGGTAATTTAAACTTAAATCGCAAAAACACATAACCTAAAACACCTGTAAAAACAGAGGTAATAAGGACGCTCATTTTCGACATATAAATGGTGTCGGCATCGGTAAAGGCCAGCTCAGTAATAAATAAGGACATGGTAAATCCAACCCCGGCTAGCAGGGCAACACCATAAATATGATTCCAAGTAGCTTTCTCGGGAAGCTCCGCAAAGCCTAGGTATACCATAAGCCTTGACACTCCGATAATGCCAAGGAATTTACCCGCTAGTAACCCCCATCCTATACCCAAACTTACAGGGTGCAAGAAAATAGCCAAGCCGTCGCCGTGAATGACTAGCCCCGCATTGGCGAGGGCAAAAAGTGGCAGCACTATAAAGGACACAAAACCACTCAAAGCATACTCAACCTTTTGTAAGGGCGTTTCAGCGTCACTAGTCACCTCTTTAATGGTTTCTAATATTTCCATTTGATCCTCTGTCACAAATATATTTTTGTTGGGATCCGCCTTTTTAAACAATTGCGTTAGCGTTTCCATATTCATCAAAAACAATTGCTCGTTAATCTTCGCCCTTCCAGGAATCGTAAATGCAGCAAGTACCCCAGCAATGGTAGGATGAACTCCAGAGAAAAAGAAGGCCAACCATAAGCCCACAATACTCACGAGCATATAGAATATCTGATTCCGTACTCCCACCCAATTTGCAAGCATTAAAACGGCAAGAAATATTAATCCCCAAATTAAATCTAGCATATAAATATCTGAGGTATAAAAAAAGGCAATGACCACCACGGCGCCTAAATCATCGACTATGGCAAGTGCGGTAAGAAAAATCTTTACCGATAGCGGGATACGCTTACCTAAAAGAGCTAAAATCCCTAGGGAAAAGGCAATATCTGTTGCCATAGGAATTCCCCAACCGTTCTCAGCTGGAGTGCCATAATTGAAGGCTAAATAGATTATTGCTGGAAAGAGCATCCCTCCTAAAGCAGCAGAAAATGGAAGGATCGCTTTTTTAAAAGTTGACAGTTCTCCTCCGAGCAACTCGCGTTTAATTTCCAATCCCACACTAAAAAAGAACACAGCCATCAAGCCATCGTTAATCCAAGTATGCAAGCTCTCAGAGATTGTAAACGAGCCCACGGTAATTCCTAGTGAAGTATCCCAAAGTGCGTGGTAAGAATCGCTCCAAGGAGAGTTTGCCCACAACATAGCAATAACCACACAGATAAAAATGATGATGGCAGATGTAGACTGATACTGAAGTAGATTGTGTAAGGGGCGGAGCAATCCTTCAATTAAAGTATGTTTCCTTTTAATCTTTATATTCATAAGCACTATATAACCTCAGCACACTATTGAATTGAAACTCATTATATTACAAACCTAAATATACGGATATTGTTTTAAAGTTTGGAAACAAAAAAGCCCCCCGAGTATTCGGGGGGATTTTCTATATCAATAAGGATATCCTTATAATTCGAACTTAATACCTTGCGCCAATGGCAAAGAAGTAGAATAGTTAATCGTGTTTGTTTGACGACGCATATAACCTTTCCATGCATCAGAACCAGACTCACGTCCACCACCAGTTTCTTTTTCACCACCGAAAGCACCACCAATCTCAGCACCCGAAGTACCGATATTTACATTGGCAATACCACAGTCAGAACCAGCGTGAGATAAGAAAAGTTCAGCTTCTCTTAAGTTAGTCGTCATAATCGCTGAAGACAATCCTTGAGGAACATCATTTTGCATTGCTATCGCTTCGTCTAAAGTAGAATACTTCATCAAGTATAAGATAGGAGCAAATGTTTCGTGTTGTACAATGGCAAAGCTATTTTTAGCTTCGGCAACAGCTGGCTTAACATAACATCCAGATTCGTAACCTTGACCTTCTAACACACCACCTTCAACAAGAATATTACCACCTTCTTCAACAACACGTGATAAAGCAGACTTGTACATACCTACAGCATCTGTATCGATAAGCGGCCCAACGTGATTGTTTTCGTCTAATGGGTTACCAATACTTAGTTGCTTATAAGCAGAAGTTAATTTCTCTTTTAAAGTATCGTAAACACTTTCGTGGATGATTAAACGACGTGTAGAAGTACAACGTTGTCCGGCAGTACCAACAGCGCCAAATACAGCACCGATGATAGTCATTTCTAGATCGGCATCTGGAGTAACGATGATACAGTTGTTACCACCTAATTCCAAGATAGATTTACCGAAACGTTGAGCAACTGCGGAACCTACAATTCTTCCCATACGAGTAGAGCCCGTAGCAGAAATTAAAGGAACACGTTTGTCGTTTGTCATCCACTCACCAACATTGTAGTCACCATTTACTAGTGCACAAATACCTTCTGGTAAGTCGTTATCTCTCAATACTTCGGCCATAATATTCTGACAAGCTACACCACACATTGGCGCTTTTTCTGACGGCTTCCAGATACATACATTACCACAAATCCATGCTAAAGCTGTATTCCACGCCCAAACCGCTACTGGGAAGTTAAATGCAGAGATAATCCCTACAATCCCTAATGGGTGGTATTGGTCGTACATACGGTGACCAGGGCGCTCAGAGTGCATCGTCATACCGTTTAACTGGCGAGAAAGACCTACAGCGAAATCGCAGATGTCAATCATCTCTTGAACTTCACCTAAACCTTCTTGGTACGATTTACCCATTTCGTAAGAAACCAGTTTCCCTAGCGCTTCTTTATTCTCACGTAATTTATTTCCAAACTGACGAACGATCTCACCACGTAAGGGTGCTGGCATCACTCTCCAATCTTTATAAGCATCTTGACCCGCAGCGATAATCGCTTCGTAATCTTCTTTTGTAGTTACAGCAACTTTACCGATCAACTTTCCATCTACTGGAGAGAAAGATTCGATTAAATCTGTAGTACTACCCAACCAGTCTTTTCCTGTTGAGCTTCCTTTATTTACTTCTGCAAGGCCTAAAGATTTTAGGGCTTCTTGTATTCCAAATTGGTCCATGGTCTATTATCTTGAAATTGAGGTGCAAAATTACAAATTGCTATTCAACTTAATCCGAAAAAAGTCGAATGACATCGTTTCCATTTGCCAAAAGTAGTAAGCTCAACAAAATGATAATGCCCGCTATTTGAGCATATTCCAGTATTTTGTCTGTTGGTTTTCTACCTGTGATAATTTCACCGACTAAGAAGACTACATGTCCACCGTCTAATGCTGGAATCGGTAAAATATTCATGAAGGCTAAGATGATAGACAAGAAAGCGGTGAAGTTCCAGAAGTGTTTCCAGTCCCATTCAGCTTTAAACTGTTTTCCCATAGTGATGAAACCACCCAAGCCTTTCCAAGCTCCGGTTTCTGGGTTTAAAATCAACTTGAACTGCTGTACATAAGAGTCCAACTTATCAATAGCCATAGCCGTTCCCGCAGGGAATGACTCCAAGAAGCCATATTCTTTGTGGTCGTATATAATCAATTCTGTAGGGGGCACATAATAGACTCCCATTGCAGCTCTTTTCCCTAACAGAAAAGTAAAATCGAGTGTATCTACGCCTCTCAAAACGCTTAAGGTAACTTCTTGACTCGCCAATGCTGGAAGTCGATTTACATAATCAGAAAAGTACAGCGCCTCTTCGCCATTTAAGGCGATTAAGTGGTCGCCAACCTGAGCTCCTGCTTCTTCAGCAATCGATCCTTTTTCAAATTTCTGAGCCACATAAGGCCAGGCAATCCCTAAAAACCCCTGCTGATTTTTTTTGGAGATGAATAGTTCCACCAAGTTTATTGGCAAGGAAATGCTTTCCTCTTGCCCCTTTCTATCAACAACAACTTCTCTTCCACCGATAACGATTGCTTCAACAGTTTCTGAAAAGCCCTCGTAAGAGTCTCCATCAACAGAAAGAATCTTATCGCCATTTTGGAAACCTAATTCTAGAGCTAATTCCGAACATTCAACACCGTATTTAGCGTTCTCCGTTTTCAGGTAGTCATCTCCCCAAGTGAATAAGATCATGGCATAAATACCCATTGCCAAAAGCAAGTTTACAGTAACACCCCCTAGCATAATAATCAATCGTTGCCATGCTGGCTTCGAGCGAAACTCCCATGGTTCTGGGTCTTTACTCATCTGCTCGGTGTCCATCGACTCGTCGATCATACCGGAAATTTTCACATAACCACCCAAAGGCAACCAACCGATACCGTACTCAGTATCGCCAATCTTTTTCTTAAATAAAGAAAAATACGGATCGAAGAACAAGTAGAATTTTTCTACTCTAGTCTTAAATAATTTGGCAGGAATAAAATGTCCCAATTCGTGCAATACGATTAGGAATGAAAGGCTCAAGAAAAACTGAGCTGCTTTTATCAATGTTTCAGTCATTGTATTAAATCTTGTCTGTTGTTATTCGGCGTGCTTCGGCGTCCGAAGCAATATAATCTTCTAATGAAGGTCGCTCAACAAATGTACATCTTTGAAGCGTATCTTCAATGAGTTCTGGCATTTGAAGGAAACCTACTTGCTCTTTCAAAAAGGCCTCCACCACTACTTCGTTGGCGGCATTTAAAATACAAGCCGCATTACCGCCTTTCTCCAAAGCATCATATGCCAATTGAAGGTTTCTAAAAGTCTTTAAATCGGGTTGTTCGAAGGTTAAATTTGGGTAATCCAAAAAGTTGAATCGCTCAAATTTATTTGGCAAACGATCAGGGTAAGCCATTGCATATTGAATAGGAAGCTTCATATCGGGCAGGCCCAACTGCGCCTTCATCGAGCCGTCTTGAAACTGCACTAAAGAATGGATTATCGATTGTGGGTGAACAATAACCTCAACTTGTTCAGATTTTAATCCAAACAACCATTTTGCCTCTATCACCTCCAATCCTTTATTCATCATAGAGGCCGAGTCGATGGTGATCTTAGCACCCATATCCCAATTCGGATGTTTTAAGGCTTGTACCTTGGTAACTTTCAACAAGTCTTGGCGATTCATCCCCCTAAAAGGACCCCCCGAAGCTGTTAAAATGATCTTCTCTATAGGGTTGTGGAATTCCCCCGTTAAACATTGGAAAATAGCCGAATGTTCCGAATCTACCGGATAGATATTTACACCTTTCTCTTTGGCTCTTTGCGTTACCAATTCGCCTGCAACCACTAAAGTTTCTTTGTTTGCTAGAGCGATATTCTTGCCAGCATCAATGGCCGCTAATGTCGGAATCAATCCTGCATAACCTACTAAAGCTGTAAGCACCAAGTCAACCGTTTCCATTTGCACCACTTGCGATAGTGCTTCGGCGCCAGCATAAACTTTTATATGATGAGCATCGAGTGCTGCATATACTTTATCGTACAAACTTTCCTCGCCTATAATCACCACGTTTGGTTGATGCGCTATCGCTTGCTCGATTAACAAATCTGCATTGCGATGAGCTGTCAAAACCTCTACTTCAAAACGGTCTTTTTGCTCCAGAACAACTTCTAAAGCTTGAGTCCCTATAGACCCCGTTGACCCCAATATGGCTAGGCGTTTTTTCGTCATAAGCGCAAAGATAAATTATTTAGTTGTTGATTGTTGTTTGTTTGTGTTAAATGAAGCCTCAACAAACAACAATCAACTATATTTAGACCATGAATGAAAAAATATTCTTTGCACATGCCAATGGTTTTCCAGCTGAGGTATACGGCGAATTATTTGAACAATTAAGCAATCTTGATATCGACTATATCCCTATGCTCGCACATGGGAAATATTCGATAAAGTCTTCTTGGAAAGATATAGTTCCTGAAATCATAGAATATTTTGAAGCTAATTATAGCGAACCTGTTTGGGCTATTGGGCATTCTTTTGGGGCTATGTGCTTGGCTTTTGCAGCAGAGCAAAGACCCGACTTATTCAAAGGCCTCATTATGATGGACCCTCCTGTGCTGTCGCGAAAAATTAGATGGATGCTTGCCATCACTCAATGGCTAAACATCTCACAGAAGTTTATGCCTTTGGCAAAAAAGTCTGCCAAGCGCTCCGATCATTTTCCTTCGAGAGAATTTGTGGCAGGAAAACTTCGCAATAAATTATTGTTCAAAAACTTTAGTGCTGCCTCTTACAGTAATTATATCCAAAATGGATTTAAAGATGTTGAAAATGGAATCGAGCTTCGATTTAAAAAAGAGGTGGAGACTAAAATCTTTGCATTGACTCCTCCATTTTATAGCCGAGTAAAACTAAAAATCCCTAGTTATTATCTTTACGCTACCCATGGCGACATCGCAGATACTCGCCCTATTGAATCCATAAAACACCTATTTCCCAATACTAAATTTATCACTTTTGAGGGCAGTCATTTATTCCCCTTAGAGCAGGCCAAAAAGTGTGGCAATAATATTGTTGCGGTTTTAAATAACAAAGGGTTAATCTAATTAGTAGCCCACACATGATTTCACCCCTACAAAAACACAATGAAAAAACTTCTTCTTGTATTAACAGCTCTTCTTTCGCTAAGCATAAATGCTCAGAGCTTTACCTCCTACTTTACAGGAGATGTAGCAGATGTAAATACCAATCCCGATTACGGCATTTGCCTAATGGGTGGTTCAACAGAAGATGATCGCGCCATGATTTGGTTTCTAGAAAAAGCCAATGGTGGCGACATTCTTGTCATCCGTGCTAGTGGTTCTAATGGTTATAACGACTATTTCTATTTGGAATTAGGCGTTGAAGTAAACTCGGTAGAAACTATCGTTTTCAATATTCAAGTGCTGCAAACGACCCTTATGTGCTAGAACAAATTGCTAATGCCGAAGCTATTTGGATGGCGGGTGGCGATCAATCAGATTACATCAATTATTGGAAAGATGCTGAAGTTGAAAATTTACTCACCGCACACATTAATGTGAAGCAAGGCGTTATTGGCGGGACTAGTGTAGGTGTGGCGGTTTTAGGCGCTTCTTATTTTTCGGCTTTAAATGGTGGACTCTATAGCTTTGAAGCTTTAGAAGATCCATACAACACCTTTATGACTATTGGTCATAACAACTTTTTAGAGGTTCCTTTATTAGAAAATACAATTACCGATACGCACTTTAGCGAAAGAGATCGAGAAGGTCGCTTATTAACTTTTATGGCTCGGATGCACAACGAATTGGGTGAGCGCTCTCTTGGTATTGCTTGCGACAAATACACCGCTGTTTGTATCGACTCTTCAGGCTTAGGAGCCGTATATGGCGAATGGCCAGAATACGATGATTTTGCTTTTTTTGTCCAGATGAATTGTGAAGAAGGAAATACCCCTGAAAACATGTAAGCTGGCGCTCCTTTTACATGGAATTTTAACGGTGAAGCCGCCAAAGTGTATAAAGTTGGCGGAACCACAACTGGCGAAAATTACTTAGACCTCAACGATTGGCAAACAGGAAATGGTGGCGAGTGGCTCCACTGGTCTGCGGTTGATGGGGTTTTCTATTCTGAAACTGGCAGCGCTGCCGAATGTAATGACGTAGGCATTGGGGCTATTGTTCGTGCAAACCCAAATAGAATTTTAATCAAGTCGATGGATCTTTTGGGAAGAACTGTTTCTGAAAATTACACCGGACTTGTTATCGATGTTTATGATGATGGAACAAGACAAAAGAGGGTTCAGATGAAATAGACTCGTTACTGCTATTACTCAGAGATTCACAGAAATTTTTTCATCTTCAAATTATCAAATCAAAAAAGCCCCCTCCCGTACATACGGGAGGGGGCTTTTTTATATAAAAACAATATTTGTTTCGAATTACTTCAATTCAGTAGTGTAAACATTACCGAACCACTCGAAAGTTTTATCAGTTGCAGAACCCAACATTGCTGTTGCAGTTTTAAAAGCATAGTCGAAACTTCCTTTAAGGTTTGGTGCTACCACCTCTTTAACAACTTCTTCTACAACAGGCTCGATAACTTCTTCTACAGGAAAGACCAAGTCCATTTCTTCTACTAAGTGAGTTGCGCCAGCATATTTATCAACGATAAATAATACGTAACGAATATCACAAGAAATAGTTCTTTGTAATTCTGGTTCGAAAGCGATATCACCACTCATAGCTTCCCAGTTACCATCGAATGCAGTACCGATAAGGTGGCCTTTAGCATTGATTACCGGAGAGCCTGAGTTACCCCCTGTAATGTCTGTATTGTGGATGAAATTAACGATTAAGTCACCGTTTTCATCTGCATACTGACCGTAGTCTTTAGCCTCGTATAAGTCGATGAATTTTTGTGGTAAATCAAACTCGTGATCACCAGGGACAAACTTCTCGATAACCCCTTCTATGGTCGTTACGAAGTCGTACTGAACCGCGTCAGCAGGAACGTAATCGCCAACAGTACCATAAGTTGTTCTCATAGTAGAGTTCGCGTTCGGGTAGTATTTTTTCTCAGGATTCATCTTGCGAAGACCGTCAACGAATAAACGATTACCTTTTGTCAGTTTCGCTTCCGCCTCAGCGTTAGCAGAACCCATTCCGAAGTAAGACTGAATTACAGATCCAGAAGCAATAACTGCTAAATCTTTTTCTAATTTCTTAGCATTCGGAGCAGCAATAAATGCAGAAAAACGAGCTTCGTCAGTAAGATATGATTTAGCATACATCTTAGTTGCGTACTTTGTAAAGTCGCCCTTGTATTTCTTGTTTACTTGAGCGAAGAAACTTGGGTGCTGTGCAGCATCTACTTCAGCTTCGTATTTAGCAAACAATTTAGCAAACTGCTCTTCATCTAAAGCCGCATCGTAGTTTTTAAAGTGCTCTGCAGCGAATCCTTCAAGCTTAGCAATAATACCTGCTTTCTCCTCAGCATCTTCAGTAGCAATTAACTGATCGATCATGCGCTTCGCGCGGAATGCAAATAAAACTACATCCGTACCACGAATGCCTATTTCAGAAAGGAAGTTAGCCCCTTTCTCAGTAGCATTCATTGCGTCATAAGCTTCAGCAATTAAGCTAAGAGCTTCACCATACTTCGCTTTATTTTCTTCCGAAGAATTAGCAAAGGCAGTATAATCAGCTTCAATAGCTTGTTTCTTTCCGTATACATTCAAACGTTTCAATCCTTTAGACTGACCGATGAAGTACTTCCAGTAGTTTGCTGTTTGTGCATATTTAGCGGCATACTGAATACGAACTGCAGAGTTTGCATCCATATGCTTCTTCATAATGTTCAATTTCAAGTCGCGAATATCAACGATAGTTGGCGCTTTGATGTCTAACATTTGCTTTACTCCCCAAGAAGTTAAGAAACGGTCAGTTGAGCCTGGGTAACCCCAAACCATCGTATAATCATCATTCGCTACACCTTCTAAAGAAACTGGTAAGTGGTGGTAGAATGCATCATTCTTTTCACGTAGTTCTTTTGTCAAGGGAACGTTCTCTTCAGCATATTCTGCAGGTGTTCCATCAGGAGCACAGTAGATACGGAACATAGAGAAATCGCCAGTGTGACGTGGCCACATCCAGTTATCAGTATCTCCACCGTATTTCCCTACTGACGAAGGAGGTGCGCCCACTAAACGAACATCGTTGAAACGCTCGTAAACGAACATATAATATTCGTTTCCTTCGAAGAAAGACTTCACCTTAGCAATGTAATCTGTTCCTTCAGTAACTTCAGCTTTAATAAGTTTGGTTTCAGCATCAATCGCTTGCGCTCTTTCTGCTTCCGTCATTTCATCGTTTACAACAGCTAAAATACGAGCTGTCATATCTTCCATACGGATTAAGAAATCAACGTGTAAATCTGGATTCTCTAGTTCTTCCGAACGGTCCATCGCCCAGAAACCATCTGTTAAATAATCATTCTCAACAGTAGAGTGGTCTTGAATAGATCCGTAACCACAGTGGTGGTTAGTTAAAACAAGACCTTCTCCAGAAATCACCTCTCCAGTACAAAAACCACCGAAACTTACGATGGCATCTTTCAAACTAGAATGGTTAATGCTGTATAATTCTTCAGCCGTCAATTGCAAACCTGCCGCCTGCATATCCACTTCGTTCAATCTCTTAACGAACATTGGCAACCACATTCCTTCGTCTGCTTTTACCATTGATGGCGCAGCAAAAATAATCGCCATAGTCAAGACTAAAATTCTCTTAAACATCTGATTTTTTTTCAGTTAGTAATTGTGTCTCACAAAGAAAAGAAATATTAGCCTTTATCAGGTATTTAGTCGCTAGTATCTAGTACTAATGAATGATGTGTTAATTAATAATTATTAATCAGTCATTAGCAATTAGTCGTCGTCACCAACATCATAAGACCAATCCTCATCAATCCATTCATCGTTGTCTTTGAAGGTCTCAAGATCTCTTCTATCTCTTTTGGTAGGTCTACCGAGTCCAGACTCGCGATCTTCGCCCGATAATCGGCGGTGGTGGAAAGCTCTGAATTTCTCTCTTTCTTCTATTGGGGTTAAATCTTCATAGCAATCTTTGGCGATGGAATAGCTAACGCGTGATTTGAGCAATTCTAAAATTTTGAACTCAAGTTTCAGTCCTTTTTTATCTACCGAAATCAGGTTGTCTACGGCAACCGTACGGGCAGGCTTACACTTAGAGCCATTTACCTTAATCTTACCCGACTTACAAGCCTGAGTGGCAATACTTCTCGATTTAAAGATGCGTACCGACCAAAGCCACTTATCAATTCTTACTTTCTCCATCTTTAAAATAGCTATTCAGTTTTTGAGCTTTGCTCTTGCCCAATACTTCTGTTAAAGCTTCTATTGAAGCTTCTTTAATTCGTTTTATCGATTTGAATTTCTTCAGCAAATCAACTTTTGATTTTGGGCCGATTCCAGTAATATCATCCAGCTCGGAATGCAATCCCGACTTAGATCTTAAATTTCGATGATGCGCCAAACTAAAACGGTGTGCCTCATTTCGCAAATGCTGAATCAACTTTAATGACTCCGAGCGTTTGTCGATATACAAGGGAACGGAATCGCCGGGGAAATAGATTTCTTCCAAGCGTTTCGCAATTCCCACTATGGCAATCTTACCTCTAAGTTCTAATTTGTCCAATGCTTTTAAGGAAGAGCTCAACTGTCCTTTTCCCCCATCGATAATAATAAGCTGTGGAAAAGGTTCGTTCTCGTCTTTTAATCTTTTATAGCGGCGATAAACCACCTCTTCCATAGAAGCAAAATCGTCGGGACCTTCAACAGTTTTGATGTTAAAATGGCGATAATCTTTTTTGCTGGGCTTGGCATTTTTAAAAACTACACAAGCCGAAGCAGGGCTAGTTCCTTGAATATTTGAATTATCGAAACACTCAATTTGTATGGGTAATTCCGAAAGGCGTAAATCTTTTTGTACTTGCTCTAAAATTCTTTTACTGTGACGTTCTGGATCGACAATCTGAATTTTCTTCAGTTTTTCTTGACGCATATATTGCGCATTTCGGAGCGATAAATCGATAAGTGCTTTCTTATCACCACGTTGTGGCACCTGAACTTTAACCTCTTCCCAAGGGCTTGTGATTTTGATGTTGAGGATAATTTCATTTGTGTTGGAATGGAATTTCTCTCGGATTTCTAATACTGCCATGGTCAGTAAATCTTCATCAGCCTCGTCAAGTTTTTTCTTTATTTCTAGATTCTGCGATTGGATAATCGCTCCATTTACAATCTTGAAATAATTCACATAAGCAGAATCGGTATCCGAGAAAATGGTGAAGACATCTACATTGTGAATGGTTGGGTTCACCACCGTAGATTTTGATTGGTAGTTTTCGAGCGCCTCTAATTTCTCTTTTAATTCTTGTGCCTTTTCAAACTCCAAATTGGCCGCAAAGTCTTGGATCTGTTCCTTCAAAGGTTGAATAATCCTCCGTGTATTTCCCTTTAAAATATTTCGAATTTCTGCAATCGACTTATTATAATCTTCTTCATTTTGGAGCGCTTCACAAGGGCCTAAACATTTCTTGATGTGATAGTCTAAACAAACCTTAAACTTACCCTTCTCTATGTTCTCTTCACTCAAATTAAAAGTACACGATCGCATCTGATAAAGCTGTTTTATCAGTTCTAATAATACTTTCATCGCGCGTACCGAAGAGTAAGGTCCAAAATATTCTGAGCCATCTTTTACGACATTACGAACTGAAAACACCCGCGGGAACCGCTCTTTTTTAATGCAAATCCAAGGGTAGGTTTTATCATCCTTCAACATCACATTATAACGAGGCTGAAGTTTCTTTATCAGATTATTCTCCAATAAAAGAGCGTCTACCTCACTCTCGACAACAATGTATTCTATGCGCTCAATCTTTTTAACTAAGACGCGCGTTTTACCGTAATCGGAATGTTTTTTATGGAAGTAAGATGAAACTCTCTTCTTTAAATTTTTCGCCTTCCCCACATAAAGTATGGTGTCTTGCTTATCAAAATACTGATAAACGCCTGCACTACTAGGTAAGGTCTTTAAAAATTGAGCAATATGTTCTTTTACTTTGGACATTGCTCAAATGTAAGTATTCAATTTGAAGATTAGACAATTTGACAATTTGAAGATGAAATTTAGTAACAGAAAGACAAAATTAAAAATTGAGCTTAATTATTAGTTCGTTAAAACGGGAGTAGGTAATTATCCCCTTGAGGGCATCATAGGGGTGTTCTGAATCTCGTAGAATAATGACTGATTAATAATTGTTGGGCTTGAGAGGCTTCGGCCTCTTTTTTTATCCACCACACTCGATTTTGATGTACTCCTTATTTCAAGAGCTAGGGAATCGTCATCTACACAAAACTTCTGTTGCTTAGCTATAGCTTTCTGGACGACCAAATAAAACCCAAAGCTCATGTTTGAGGTTCGACATACTCTTATTTTCCATAAAAATGTGACGAAAAACAACCAAATAGGAATAAAAAAACTCTTCGTATTAACAATGCCGACCTCTAAACATCATTCAATGTTTAGGGAATTGATAAATAATAAGGCAATACATTCCTTCAATTACAGAATCATTAATATTTTGTGTGTATTTTTAACAAATCACTAAATATGCAGGTGAATTTTGCAATATTACCATACATATGTAGTTTTGAACTATCACAACAGCAACAAAATAATTAACACCTAGAATGCTTGGTTTTATGTCTTCAAAACAAACGGAGGCATTTATACCACACAAACAAAAAGTTTGAATAGCAACGAAAAACAAAAACATTATGTGCGGAATTGTATGTGCGTTTGATTTAAAAACACCCTCTGCGGATTTAAGGCCTCAAATTCTAGAAATGTCTAAAACCATCAGGCATCGGGGTCCAGATTGGAGTGGTATTTTTAGCAATGAAAAAGCTATTTTAGCTCATGAACGTTTGGCTATTGTAGATCCAAGGTCAGGAAAACAACCTTTGTTTAGTGAGGATAAAAAGTTAGTCCTTGCTGCTAATGGCGAGATTTATAACCACAGAGAGTTACGCGCAAACCTTAAGGGCGAATACAATTTTCAAACGGCAAGTGACTGTGAAGTTATACTCGCCTTATACAAAGAAAGAGGGGTTGGCTTTCTTGATGAAATGAACGGCATTTTTGGCTTTGCTATTTACGACATTGAAAATGACGAGTATTTTATTGCCAGAGATCACATGGGTATTATCCCTTTATACATAGGGTGGGATGAAAATGGCACCTTTTATATAGCCTCAGAATTAAAAGCTTTAGAAGGCTTTTGCACTAAAATAGAGACCTTTCCTCCGGGTCATTATCTATCCAGTAAAGATGGAGAGTTTGTGCAATGGTACAAACGTAATTGGGCAAGCTTTGACGCGGTTAAAGACAACCAGACAAATATTGACGCTTTACGCGATGCATTAGAAGCTTCCGTACACAGACAGTTGATGTCTGATGTGCCTTATGGCGTGTTGCTGTCTGGTGGCTTGGACTCCTCAATTACTTCTGCCATAGCGAAAAAATATGCCGAGAAAAGAATTGAGTCTGGCGATAGTAAAGACGCCTGGTGGCCCCAATTGCATTCCTTTTCAGTTGGACTTGAAGGCTCGCCAGATTTGGCAGCCGCACAAATAGTGGCAGATCATATAGGCACCGTTCATCATGAAATAAAATTTACCATTCAGGAAGGCTTAGACGCTATTCATGATGTTATTTACAAACTAGAAACCTACGACATCACCACTATTCGAGCCTCTACGCCAATGTATTTAATGGCTCGCGTTATTAAGTCAATGGGCGTTAAAATGGTGCTGTCTGGCGAAGGTGCTGACGAGCTTTTTGGTGGATACTTATACTTTCACAAAGCGCCAAGTGCCGAAGAATTTCACAAAGAAACGGTACGTAAATTAGACAAACTACACTTGTATGATTGTTTGCGTGCCAACAAAAGTTTGGCGGCATGGGGCATTGAAGGGCGTGTGCCCTTTTTAGACAAAGAGTTCATGGATGTAGCTATGCAAATCAATCCAAAAGATAAAATGATTAACGGAGAGCGTATGGAAAAATGGGTGATTCGAAAGGCTTTTGAAAGTTATTTACCCGCTAGCGTTGCTTGGCGTCAAAAAGAACAATTTTCTGATGGTGTTGGTTACAACTGGATTGATACTTTAAAAGAAGTTGTTGACAAAGAAGTTTCTAATGAACAGCTTTCTAATGCAAAATATAAGTTCCCTATTCAGCCACCTACTAGCAAAGAAGAGTTTTATTATCGCTCCATTTTTGCAGAACATTTCCCAAGTGATGCTGCGGCATTATGTGTGCCACAAGAAGCTTCTATTGCATGTAGTACAAAAATCGCTTTGGAATGGGATGAGAGTTTTAAAAACATGAACGAGCCCTCAGGAAGAGCTATTAAAACAGTGCATGAAGATGCATATTAAAACATATAGAAAAGCATTGATTATTTCTACAAAAAGCCTCCCTTGGAGGCTTTTATAGTTTAGCGTTGCTCCAATAAATAGATTGACTATAGGTTAAATAGTCTCGCCGTACTTTGTTTTTCATTTTGAATTTTAACAAAATAATGCCCTGCGCTAAGCGTACTCACATTAAACAAAGGATTTTAATTCATCAGCACTCTTAAAGAAATAGGTTTTTAAAGTTGTTCCGCGTATATCGTGAATAGTAACTACAAAGTCTTCCCTTTGCTCATTAAGGCTTAGGCGAAAGAAGCCATTGCTCGGATTGGGATATAGCGTCACGTCAAATAGCTTCATAATTTGAGCCCGTAGTAAGGCTAATTTAATAATAAAACCGAGGAGGAAATAATTTGAAAATGTAATAATCCTTATTAATTGATTCGGGGGTTTAGGTGCAATTTTAATAAATTGAGATAAAGAGTTCATAGAAATTGTAGGCTATAAACTCGTAATGCTAATTCCTGAAGCGACATAAAAACAATGAAGAGTATAAAATTATCTGGAGCCAATTGGTGTTCAGGTTATATAACACAGCCAAAAAATTCTTGAACTCAAAAAATATTGATTTTGAATACATCGATATCACTCAAGATGAAACGGCAGTAGCTTGTGTGGAAAAGTGAATAAAGGGAAGTGAATTATTCCTACACTATTAATCGATGGTAAAACACAGACCCATCTTGGTCTTCCTGGATTGATAAACTTGTTTAAATAAGAAAAAGAGGCCGAAGCCTCTTTTTTATGTCCAAAACTCACGCTTCTTATTGCGTTCATTTTTCAATTTCAAATACTCTTCAGTAGGGACTTTAAGGAAAGAAGGGTGTTGCTCTATAGCATATTCTAGCTGCTCAACAATCTTCTCTACAGAATCGTTTTCATAGTCTATTTCCAAGGGGGTTTTAATCACCATAGATTGAAGAATCCCCTTTTTCTTGATGAACAGTCCTTTTTTATCAAAAGACCTGCGAAAACCGTCAATCACAATGGGAACTACAATAGGCTTGTACTTTCTAATAATATGTGCTGTCCCCTTACGAATAGGGTTAAAGGCTTTGGTGGTTCCTTGAGGAAAAGTAATCACCCAACCATCATCTAAGGCTGTTCCTATGTTTGTAATATCCTTAAATTCGACTTGCCTATTAATAGACTCTCCCGCTTCTCGCCAAGTACGCGTAATAGACACAGCCCCTACATAGGCAAGAATTTTAGGCAATAAGCCCGACTTCATGGTTTCTGAAGCGGCCACATAATACAGGTTTGTTTTCGGGTTCCATAAATAAGACACGTTCTTAATGCTGTCTATTCGCCCGTTTAAAGATGCGTTAAAAACATGATGCATCGCGGTAACATCCGCAAAATAAGTTTGATGATTCGATACAAAAAGAACTCCTGTATCAGGTAAATTACGAAAGACTTCAGATCCTTCAATTTTCATGCTGTTGAATCCTTGGTAGCGCCTGTGTGAAAGACCTCCTAATAAGCGGATTAACCAGCGTTTTAAAAATATATAATGCCCAAAGGGGTCTTTTTTAAGCATTCCCATATAAGAGTTAGTGGTAAGCCGACAAAGCTAAACAATTTATAGGTTAGATAATTATCTATACTATACAGGCCTTGTGATGTGCGGGTATAAACATAAGTACCATCATAAGTAAAACCTCTTGTTGGTCCGACATCGTCATTTCCAGAATTTGAAAAACTATATGTTAAAGCCTCGTCTGTTGATCGATAAGTACCTGTGGCTCCTCCGGCAAAATCATAATTATTAATTGATAATAAGGATTGCATGTCTAACATCTCTGTGCCAACACTTTGTTGCCACTGCCCTCTTACCTAAGAGCTAATCACAAAATAAATGCAAGGAAAATTTGTTTGTTTTTCATGTCAAATTGCTTTAGTAATAAACTTTTCCACAATTAAACAAACGAACTTGATGTATTATTTCAGGTAGCCCTAATTAACTGCTACAAATAGCCTTTATCTAAAAGACACTCTGCAATCTGAACAGCATTTGTTGCTGCTCCTTTGCGTAAGTTATCAGCCACCACCCACATGTTTAGGGTGTTTCGATACGATTCATCCCGTCTCAATCTCCCTACAAAAACATCATCCTTTCCCTCAGCATATTTTGGCATTGGATAAGTATTGGTGTCAGTATTATCTTGTAAAACCAAACCTTCCGCTTCGTGAATAGTTTTACGAACAGTCGCTAAGTCAAAATCCTTTTTGAAGGTTACATTAATGCTTTCCGAGTGTCCTCCCATTACAGGAACTCGCACGGCTGTTGCCGTAACCCCAATGTTTTTATCGCCAATGATCTTACGCGTTTCGTGCACCAATTTCATCTCTTCTTTGGTATAGCCCGTAGTAATAAAATCGTCGCAATGTGGCAAACAGTTTCTATGAATTGGATAAGGGTAAGCCATAGCTCCTTTGTCGCCAGCCTCTTCATTTTCGAGTTGCTGCATGGCTTTAACGCCTGTTCCAGTTATCGACTGATACGTAGAAACAATGATGCGCTCCAAGCCATACAAATTGTGCAATGGCGCTAAAGCCAATACCATTTGAATAGTTGAACAATTTGGATTGGCTATGATTTTGTCAGCCGCAGTTAATTCGTCTGCATTGATTTCTGGAACGATCAGCTTGTGTTCAGGGCTCATTCTCCAGGCCGAGGAATTGTCGATAACAGTAGTTCCTATAGCTGCAAATTTAGGCGCCCATTCTAAAGAACAAGCTCCTCCAGCAGAGAATAAAGCTAAATCTGGTTTCTGCTCTAGCGCTTCCTCCAAACTTTGAACTCTATAACTCTCTCCTTGCCAAGAAAGTGTCTTCCCTACAGATTTCTCTGAGGCTACGGGTATCAATTCGGTAATTGGTAATTGGCGCTCTGCCAAAACTTTTAACATAATGTTTCCCACCATTCCGGTGGCGCCAATAACTGCTGCTTTCATAATTGTCAATTAGGCTTCAAATATAGCATATATCTAACGACTATTTTTCGTAACTTATTGGAAATAATAAAATGATTGAATAATGAAATATGTTTATCTAGCTCTACTAAGCTCAAGCTTTGCTGTAGCACAAATTTCCGATGATTTCTCCGATGATGATTTCAGCCAAAATCCCAGTTGGTTTGGAATGCAAAATAATTTTGAAATTGATAGTCTAAATAGGCTTCATTTGAATGCTCCGAGCGAAAATTCATCTTCCTATTTATACCTAAAAAGTCGGGTTTTGGAAAATGCTCTCTGGGAGATGAGCCTAAAAATGGATTTCAACCCTTCCTCGTCCAACTATTTGGATTGGTATATTATTGCCAACGATTCGCTGCTCGAAAACTGCTCGGAAGCCTATTTTGTTCACATTGGAAATTCGGAAGATGAAATAGCTTTATACCGCCAAGAAAGTGGTGAAATCACTAAAATTATTGATGGCTTGGATGACCGTATAGATTTCAATCCTCTTGAAATAAAGCTAAAAGTAGAACGGCATTTGGGGGGCTCTTTCTCTTTATGGTTCGATCTAAACGATGGTAATGGTTGGGTTTTGGAGGGAGAGGTTCAAGATGCTCAAATAAACAATTCGAAGTATTCTGGAGTGAATTGTGTGTACACCTCTACTCGTAGCGATAAGTTCTATTTCGATGATTTTATTATTAGCGGAGAGCTATTTATCGATAGTCTCTCGCCAACTTTACTTACTACAGAAATATTGGATGAAAACAATATCAGATTAGAGTTTGAACTAAACGATTTAGCTGAAAGCTCCATCGAACAATTTGAAATCCTCCAACTTAACGGCTTTCCAAATAGCCTTATTCAAAATGAAAACGCCTTGACTCTCTATTTTGAAAACCCTCTTCCCATTAACCAAGATTTTCAGCTAAAATTAAACTCGATTTCGGACACTACAGGAAATACAATGAGCGATACTCTCATCGATTTCTATATTCAAAACCACCAAGCTTTTGATATAATTATTAATGAGTTAATGGTTGACCCAGAGCCCAGTATTCAATTGCCAATTGCGGAATACGTTGAGCTGTACAATAGAGCCAACTACCCCCTCAGCCTGAAAGATTGGAAACTTTTTATTGATGACTCTGAGTCCCCTATAGGCTCAATTGTGATTCCTAAAAACGCCTATTTACTTCTAATTGATGAAGCTGATTCCTTAGTTTTCGAAAACTATAATTTTCAAACAATTTCCTTACCAAATTTGAACAACACAGAAGGCTATATTGGCTTGTTTGATGATGATGATCAAGTCGTTCACGAAGTACTCTACCATAAACAATGGTATCAAAATCCAAATAAGGAAAATGGAGGTTGGAGTATAGAAATGATGGATGCTAATAATTATTGTTCGGGGCAAGGCAACTGGAAATCCTGTGAGAACAATTTAGGTGGAAGTCCTGGATTTGAAAATAGTGTTCAGCAAGAAAATCCAGATACAGTAGCGCCTTTGATAAATGAAATTCTTTTTATTGAAGGTGATGAAATACAAATCTCTTGGTCTGAGAACCTCTACGATTCTACGCTTTATTTTTTCAATTATTATAACTTTTCAAATGGTCTTAGCCCCAAATCTATCAATCATTTTTTGGATGAAACAAGCATTAGCTTTTTCGATGACTTAGAAGAAGGTTTGCTCTATAGCATTAGTATTAACAATATTGAAGATTGCCAAGGAAACCATACAAATATTGATTCAGAATTTATACAAGGAGTGTGGCCCGAAGAGGGTATGATATACGTCAACGAAATTCTCTTCAATCCTAAAACCGATGGTTATGATTATGTAGAATTGTACAATGCATCCGAGGAGTATATTGACCTTTCAAGGCTTCTAGTTGGCAATTATGACTCCCTAATCAATGATGTCATCAACGCCGAAATCGTTTCAGAAAGGTCGGTTAATTTTCCGCCACACTCTTATCTCGCTCTCTGCGAAGATTCCGCTTGGATAAAAGCCAATTACTATTCTGATGATGAACTGTTTTTCCTTGAAGTAGGTCAACTACCAAGCCTCCCAAATGAAAAAGGAAGCGTCGCCATTAGTAGTATTACATATGAAATATTCGATGCGGTTTATTATGATGAAGACTCCCACTTTCCCCTATTGGAAGATGTAGACGGGGTAGCCTTAGAGCGTTTAAGCATTGCTAGCGATGAATGGTTTTCGGCTGCTTCGACCGAGAATTATGGAACGCCTGCGAGGCAAAATTCTCAATTTGTTTATGAGCATAAATCCACTTCAACATTAGAGGTTGTTCCCGAAGTTTTTAGCCCGAATAATGATGGGGATAAAGACTTCACCTCTATTAGTTTACAAATAGAAAATCCGGTGAAAACGAGTATTTCTATTTACGATAAAAAAGGGGGGGTCATTAAGGAGATATGTCGTTCAGAATTGGTAAATCAAAAAGCAGAATGGATTTGGGATGGCTTAACTGATGGGCAGACAAAAAGCCCTACTGGGCTTTATATGTTAATTGCTGAACTAATCGATTCGAATGGGTTTGTTACTTTTTTAAAACAGCCCTTAGTGGTTTATTAAGTGTTCATGTTTAGTTTAAAACCAACGCCGCGAATGTTTTCTATGTGAATGTTCTCTTCTTCTTTGAGGTATTTACGCAATCGAGAGATGAAAACATCGAGGCTTCTTCCCAAGAAATAATCGTCTTTTCCCCACAATTCTAAGAGTATAGATTCGCGCTTAATAATGCTGTTTTTCTTTTGTAATAATAGGCTTAATAAGCGTGTTTCTTTGATTGTTAATTTTCTTTCGGCTTCGCCAAAAGCTAGGACTTGTTGGTCTACATTAAACTGATACTTCCCTATTTGGTAATTCTTTTTTCCCGCTTCAAAAACCGTCTTTCTTTTAAGGAAAACTTCAATTTTAAGACAGAGCTCTTCTACATTAAACGGTTTGGTAATATAATCGTCGGCACCAAGTTTAAGTCCTTGAATTTTATCTTCTTGAAGCGATCGTGCGGTGAGAAAAATAATGGGAATCTGTTTGTTGATTTTGCGTATTTCTTTGGCTAAATGAAAGCCGTCCATTTCGGGAAGCATCACATCCAAAATACAAATATTGAATGTTTGACTTTTAAATAGCTTTAAAGCCTCCTTACCATTTTCGCAGGAAGCCACTTCATAATTTCTTTTTTCAAGTTGATCACGAGTTATAAAACTCAAACTCAAATCATCCTCTACATATAAAATCTTTGCCATGTCTATCTTTTAAACTTCAGAAGGATGCTTGTCCCTTCGCCTAGCTTACTATCGATATCCCATTTCCAGTTGTGAGCATTACAAATTTGATCTACATAAAACAGCCCTAAACCAAACCCTTTAACATCGTGAACCATTCCTTTTGGCACTCTAAAAAACTTTTTCTTCACGTTTTGAAGATGCTCTTGGGGGATACCAATTCCATTATCTGAAATCTTCAGATGCAAAAACCCTTCCAATTCAGTCGTTTGAATATTTATGCTTGTATTTTCGCCAGTGTATTTAATCGCATTATCAATAATATTGTACAATATATTGGTGAGGTGAAGACGGTCGCAATCCATGATATCATCCTTCGCTAGTAAGTCCATACTGATGCTTCCACCATTTTTTTGAAGCTTTAACTCGATGCTTTTTACAATTGAATTTATGCGTTCGTGCAAGCTAATCTCTTCGAGTTTTAAATCTATTTCCCCTCTTTCGATCTCTGCAATTTGGAGTACTTTTTCTACTTGCTTGTTTAAGCGTTCATTTTGCTCCTTGATAATCTGCGTATAATTTTCTAGGCTTTTTTCGCCTTGAATTTTATCATCATGAAGCAAAGCTTCAGAAGCTATATGAATGGTTGAAATTGGTGTTTTAAACTCATGTGTCATATTATTAATAAAGTCCTTCTGAAGCTCAGATAAGCGCTTTTGACGAAGGATAATCGTTAATGCGTACACGAAGAACAAAACCGTGAGAAGTAATAAGAAAGAGAAGAAAATCCACAATTTATTCCCCGCCATCAAATAGGAGGTTTGTTTGGGAAAGTTTACCCCAAAATAATAGATGAACTCATCATATTTGGGAAGGTCTCCTACGCTAATCTTACTTTGATCTTCTTTAAAGGAAACGTATTCTCCATATACCATTCGCTCGCTAAAGCAATCGTAAATCGCATATTCATAATCGGTTTGAATATTCATATCTCCAAACTCATTGCGCAAATACAATTCTAAAATATTAGCATCTATAGCCTCTCTGATGTTTACGATATAGTAATCGGAAGAAATTTGTTTTACAGGATTCTCAACGGGGAAATCCATTTGATTGTATTCTGAAATACGCTCCGCAACTCTCTTTAAAGAAATAAATACATCTTCTTGAAACTGCTTCTGCTGAAGATTTAAAGCTTGACTAATCCAATAAATCTGAACACTTATAATTCCAGCAATAGCTATACTTCCTAAAATGGCAATATTTCTGATGGCGCGGTTTTTCATAAGCACAATTGAAGGTTAAAGGTTTAAAGTTAAGGATAAAACTGGTAAATGGTAAGTAGTGAATGGTGAATAGTAAATCCATTTACCATCCCGATTTATCGGTATAAAAAAAAGACCATCCCGAAAAATCGAGAAGGCCTTTGCTTTATGTAATAAGCCGAAGCTTAAATAATATCTATTTAGTGTGAAACTTCAACAGAATCGATTACTAAAGTATCAATTGCAGCTTCGGTAGCTACAGTTTCGATAGTAATTTCAACTGGGGCAACTTCTTCAACATGTGTATTTACGGTATGACCTTCTCCTAAAATTGGAGCGAGAACTAAACCAATCAAACAAGTTAATTTGATTAAGATATTCATTGAAGGACCTGAAGTATCTTTAAATGGGTCACCAACAGTATCACCAGTAATAGCAGCTTCGTGAGCTGGAGAACCTTTGTGAGTCATTTCTCCATTAATCATAACTCCAGCTTCGAATGATTTCTTAGCATTATCCCAAGCACCACCAGCGTTGTTTTGGAAGATAGCCCAAAGTACACCCGATACAGTAACACCAGCCATATATCCACCTAACATCTCAGCGATCATTAGATTATCCATTCCAAATATCATTGGAAGGAAAGTAATAACTAAAGGAAACCCGATTGTTAAAACACCAGGAAGCATCATTTCTTTTAATGAAGCATTCGTAGAAATCTCAACACATTTATCGTATTCTGGTTTCCCAGTACCTTCCATAATTCCAGGAATCTCTCTAAACTGACGTCTTACTTCGTAAACCATCTCCATGGCAGCTTTACCAACAGCATTCATTGCTAATGCAGAAAATACTACAGGAACCATAGCACCAATAAATAACATAGCTAATACTGGAGCTTTAAAGATGTTAATTCCATCAATTCCAGTGAACGTTACAAAGGCAGCAAATAAAGCTAATGAAGTTAATGCAGCAGACGCAATAGCAAAACCTTTACCAGTTGCAGCAGTAGTGTTTCCTACAGCATCTAAAATATCAGTTCTTTCTCTTACGATATCATCTTGCTTGCTCATTTCTGCAATACCACCTGCATTATCTGCAATAGGTCCAAAAGCATCAATTGCTAACTGCATTGCTGTAGTTGCCATCATTGCTGAAGCAGCCATAGCTACACCGTAAAACCCTGCAAATGCATATGAAGACCAAATCGCCATTGCAAATAAAATAACTGTTGGGAAAGTAGAAATCATCCCAGTAGCTAAGCCAGCAATAATGTTTGTTCCTGCACCAGTAGCCGATTTTTCAACAATATTTAAGATTGGTTTTTTACCTAAACCAGTATAGTATTCAGTAACAGAAGAAATTACAGCTCCAACAATTAAACCTACAATTGTTGCGTAGAATACACGCATTGCAGTAATGTCTTTCAATACATTTCCTCCCGTTTCGAAGAAATTTATTTTCATAGTTTCAGGTAACATCCAGGTTACTAAACCATAACAAGCAGCAGCAACTAAAGCAATTGAGAACCAATTCCCTTTGTTTAAGGCAGCCATAACTTGAGGTTCCTTAGCATCGTTACTTTTAATAGAAACAATCATAGTCCCTAATAAAGAAATCACAATTCCAACACCCGCAATAGACATTGGTAATAAGATAGGTCCGATAGAACCAAATCCTGTGAAAATATTAATATCATTAACCTCAATAATATAGTTTCCTAATACCATTGTAGCTAATACTGTAGCAACATAGGAACCGAATAAATCAGCACCCATACCCGCAACATCACCTACGTTATCACCTACATTATCAGCAATAGTTGCAGGGTTACGAGGGTCATCTTCAGGAATTCCTGCTTCAACTTTCCCAACTAAATCAGCACCAACATCAGCAGCTTTAGTATAAATACCACCACCAACACGAGCAAATAATGCAATAGACTCAGCACCTAATGAGAATCCTGCTAAGGTTTCTAATACGATAGTCATATCGTGTGTATTCGTCCAAACACCACCCATAAAGAAATTATAGAAAGCGATAAAGAAAACTGTTAAACCTAAAACGGCTAAACCAGCAACACCTAATCCCATTACAGTACCGCCTCCAAAAGAAACTTTTAATGCCTTTGGTAAACTTGTTCTTGCAGCTTGTGTAGTTCTTACATTTGTTTTAGTGGCAATCTTCATTCCCATATTTCCTGCTAAAGCAGAGAAAATTGCACCTACAATAAAAGCTATAACTATAAGCCAGTGTGTAGAAGGAACTATTGTTGATACAATAAATAGTAATACACTTACACCAATAACAAACATGGTTAATAGTCTATATTCAGCTTTTAAAAATGCAAGAGCTCCCTCATAAATATGATCAGAGATTTCCTTCATTTTTCCGTCTCCAGCATCTTGTTTCAATACCCACGATTTTTTGGCTACCATAAACAGTAAGCCAATAATTGCCATTACGATTGGCATATAAATAATCATTGATTCCATAGTCTGTTACGTATTTTTGTTTTACGAGTCCGCAAATATAAGAAATTACTAGAGTTAAATCTTAAAAATTGTAAAGTTGAACGTTGTAGTAAAAAGTGAATAGTAAGTGGTTGATTATAAATATATAATAAGTTTTTATTATCTTATTTATTAATAATATTTTTATAATCATCTAATACTTAACGCTATGATGTATGCATAAAATTAAAGTATGGAAATGCTCTATTGATTGATTGAATTTTACAAGAAGCTTTCAAAATTTACCAAAGAATAAAATTATAATCTTATATATCAAATGATAGGTGTGCTATTTATATTCCTTCTTATATAGCTGAGGGTCTGTCTATAAATTTATAGAAAGTCTCTATCCTATTTTTCTGTATATTATATGTCAGGGATGGATACACAAATTATTATCTCACAAAACTTAATATTTCCCAAATTCCCTTTCTGTTAACTATTTTCTTTTATCGATTAACTAAAAAAAATCTGAGACCTTTTTTATTACATATTCTTTCTCAAGAAGTTCCTTAATTCAGTAGTACCTTTTGGTTTTTCTACTATTCTCATTTCTGTATCTAAAATGAAAAATGCTGGTGTTTTGTTTACCTTATAAGATTTACAAACAGGCGAACTATAATTTTTAAACTGACATACATTCTGCCAATTAAAATTCTTCTCTTTTATAGTTTTATTCCAAGTTATCTTACTTACGTCTAGAGAAACAGCAATTATCTCCAGTCCTTTTGGTTTGTATTCGTTGTAAACATTTACAAATCCCGGTAGTTCTTCCATACAATGCGGACAGTGCGTTGCCCAAAACATTAATATTGTGTATTTGTTGTTTCTACACGTGTTCTCTAAATTAACATCTACATCGTAATTGTTCTTAATCGTAAAATCAGGAGGTATATTTCCTATTTGTAGATTTTTAATATGCTCTGCTTTCTGAATCAGTAATTGATCTACTTCAATATCGCCACAAGCATCACCAAAGAAATACTCTTCCATAATATACGTAGCTACATCTTCTAAACCAGATCCATAAAAACCATCCAAGAGGTTGTACAAACTAAATTCAAAAACCTTTTCGTTGGCTTTTGCTCTATTCATTATCTCATCTACCGCATTGTAATAACCAACTTCGGTATGTCCGCTATGCTTAATTATATACTCTTGATAACGATTTTGAAAAACCAATGTTCTTACAAAGTTTTCATTGGTGAAATCTAAATCATTAAAGTATTCAGCTTTATTTTTTTGTTTTGCTGATTTACTCGCATTCATTGCTTTGGAGAAAAATGTTTTTGGGTATTTATTAATAACTTCTTGTGTGAATTCAAATAACTCTTTCTCTTTTTTATTAATTTCATTACTCATCTCATTTACCTTCAGCTCATTTCTTTGCGCTTTAAACTGACCTATTTGCTTTATAAGTGCTTTTTTTATTTTCTTTACTTCTAAATCTTTCTTTTTATATTCCCAATATGCTTTATTTTCCTCTGACGAAATAACCTTTGTTCCCTTTTCTAGTCGCACTTGAGAAAACTCTAGACTTACAATTGTCTCGCTTGGGTTTAAAATAATATCTATTATATTTTTATCGTTTGCCAGCGATAATTTATAATATCCCTTCGGGTAGTTTTGTTTTTTAAAAGCAAAAGAACCATCGTTTCCTACTTTTACAGAATCAATTTTATACTTAAACTTCCCTTCTGTTCTATATAAATCAACTTGTTTTCCTCCTTGTCTGCTTATGCTAAATTTTCCTTTCAGCGCTTGAGCATCTACAGTAGTATACAATCCTAAAGAAAGAATTGCTATCAAACCAAAAATTAATTTCTTCATCATCTTGCTCAGTTTAATTCTAAATTTTAGAACGCCTAAATTAAATAAAATTGATAGATTTTACACAAAATTAAATTTTTAAGAAAGCATTATCATCCTAAACTACAACTTTAAATAAAGTTTAACAGTTTTAATACACACTAGCATATTATTAATTGTTCTTTTTTTTAAAAAAATTAAAAGAAATATATAGTAATAATAATGTCCTGTTGATAGCTTGTATAAGATTTTGTTATATGTATAGTCTTTGTTATTTGTTAAAATGAATGAACAAAAAAAAAGTCTTATTAACAGAGGATAATTATAAAAACCAGCGTCTTAATGAATAAATAAACAGTTGTTAATAAAGTTTAATTTGACTTATTAGACAATAAATAATTGAAAAAATATATGTTGATTTATATGTAAGTAGTGAGAAAAGTATATTGATAAAAACACAATAACTAGGCTTGTTTTTTTCAATTATTTTATGCCTTTCAAAAATTATTGATAGGAAACAAGAGATAGTTTTTATAAAGCATTCACAACAAGGAGGGCTTATTAAAATTAAATTGTTAATAAAGGGGTGTTGAATACTAAGGAATTAAGAAGGATATTAACAGAGTTTTGAAAACTATTGATTTGTCAATTTGACTTCATATTATCAGTATCTTTGTATTCTAAAATCATCATTATGAAAGTAGCAATAGCATCAGATCACGCAGGAGTAGCGTATAAAGCGAAACTTATTACATTCTTAAAAGAGAAGGGTTTTGAAATTATCGATTTCGGACCACAATCAGAAGATAGCGTTGATTATCCTGATTTTGCCCACCTAGTTGCCGACTCGGTTACTAAGGGAGAGGGTGATTTAGGGGTGTTGTTCTGCGGAAGTGGAAACGGCATTAATATGAGCGCAAATAAGCATCAAGAAATTCGTTCGGCCTTATGTTGGAATAAAGAGATTGCCGAGTTGGCGCGCCTTCATAATAATGCAAATGTGCTGGCCATGCCTGCACGATTTATCTCTTACGAGGAAGCGGAGCAAATTGCCGAAACATTTTTGAATACAGAATTCGAAGGAGGGCGCCATGAGCGTAGGGTTAAGAAAATAGCCCGTTGTTAAGATGAAGAAAATTTTACTCAGCGCTTTATTTAGCTTTTCGCTATCGCTATTTGCACAAGACACTACCGCTATATATTATGCCTCTTCAATTAAAGAAGCGGATTTAGAAAAACACTTATCCGTTTTGGCTTCCGACTCTTTAGAGGGAAGAGAGACGGGGCAGAAAGGACAAAAGTTAGCCGCGGATTATATAGCGCGTCATTTTGAATCTATAGGAATACCCCCTTATAATGGAGAAAGCTATTATCAAGAATTCCCCATATTAACTCAAAAGGTAACGGGCGGTAATTTATCTATCAACGACATCAGCCTTTCCTTTTTAGAAGATTATTACACCCTTCCTTATTACGGGTCTACCTCTTTTTCTTTTGATGAAATTCAATCCGTTGGTTTTGGATTAGATGAAATTACTTGTTCCGACTATAGAAATATAGAAATTAAGGATAAGGTGGTTCTAGTGTTTACAACTGCTTGGCTGAACGATAAAGAAAAGGACAAATTAGGAATTGATAATTATATAGATTGGGATTACCAATTAGAAAAGGCTTATGCCCACGGCGCCAAGGCGGTTCTTTTTGTAGGGACTGAAATTAAGGCAATGTTGAAAAAATATGGCGACTATTTTAAGAAGGACAAACGTTCGGTACTTACTGAAGGTGCTCAATATAAAATACCTTTCTTTTTTATTGATGGCTCTTCGGTAGAAAGCCTTTTTGGTTTGTCTGCAAAAAAAATGAAGAAGAAATATCTTCGATGTAAATATGCCTCATTGAAGGTTTCTGGAAAGGCGGTTTCTGAAGTAGAGAGCACTTTGGTTTATGGAGAGAATGTTTTGGGTTATATGTCAGGAACGGATCTTAAAGAAGAGCTTTTAGTCATCACTGCGCATTACGATCATATTGGTGTTCACGATGGAGTGATTCACAACGGAGCCGATGATGATGGGTCTGGAACGGTAGCCATTTTAGAATTAGCTGAAGCATTTGCTAAAGCCAAAGCAGAAGGGCACGGACCTAGAAGGTCGGTATTATTTATGCCAGTTTCAGGAGAAGAAATGGGGTTATTAGGCTCTAGCTTCTATTCTGAAAACCCTGTTTTCCCATTAGAAAATACGATTGCCGATCTCAATATCGATATGATTGGCCGCATGGATGAGAAGCACGAGGGAAATCCCGATTACGTTTATCTAATAGGCTCTGACAAGTTGAGCACGGAACTGCATCAAGTTTCTGAAGATGCAAACACCTTATATACTCAGATGGAATTGGATTATACTTTTAACGACCCAGAAGACCCAAATCGTTTTTATTACCGCTCCGATCACTATAATTTTGCGAAGCACAATATTCCAGTAATCTTTTATTTTAATGGGGTTCATGCCGATTATCACAAACCGACAGATACCATTGAAAAAATACACTTTGGAAAAATTGCGAATATTTCGAAGTTGATATTTCATACTGCTTGGGGCTTGTTAAATCAAGATAAGCGCATTGCGGTAGATGTAGAAAGTGATTTCAAAAACAATCGCTAATGGAGTTTTTCCCGTGGATAAACAATCTTGAAAAGCTAAAAGAAACGTTAGCTCACCTAGAAGCGAAAGCCCCAGCATTATGGGGGAAGATGGATGCGCAACAAATGGTAGAGCATCTAAATTGAGTTCTGGAAATATCTAACGGCACATTAGACGTAGGGATTCGTACTCCTGAAAAGTACATAGAAAAATCACAAGCCTTTTTGATAAGCGAAGACCCCATGCCGAGGGGTTTTGTGTCTAAGTTTATTCCTGAAGACCCTATTTCGCATAAGAATGTCGACCTAAAGTCGGCGATAGCAGAGTTTTTAAATTCTACAGAAAAACACCAAAAATACTGGCGTGAAAAAGATGCGAAAAACCGCAATCACTTCGTTTTTGGTAGCCTTAACAAAGCGATGTGGGATTGTGTTCACAACAAACACATCACACATCATTTCATTCTCTTTAATTGAAGCCCTTAGCTAGGTGTGTTACAAGCGTAATCACACAAGTCGTCTAAAAGCGTACACATCTTATTGTTGATGTTCACTCGAGCCTCTGCAAGGTTGAAGTTTACATCTCCCGTGTCTACGCGGAAGTCAGTAGTTAAATAAACCTTACAGTGGGCGTCGTCAACTTCCTCCACATCCCAAGTGTTGGTAAATGTTTTAAAGCTATTCGGCATTCCGTTTACATCATAACACATATGATGTGTGGAAGGATTACACTCCGTAATGCTGTCTGTTAGCACCCCCATGTCACTCGTGCAAGATCTACCTCTAGCGGAATGGCTTCCGTAGTAAATAGCTTCTGAACTTTCTATAGCGGTTGCCCAAGTAGAAATATCACCCCACTGCTTGTTAAGAATTTTCCATACCGATTCGCAGGAAGCATCTGCATTGTGCTCATTAACTAGATGGATTTGAGCATCTCCATAATACTTTGGATCTTTCATAATAAAAGTTTTAAGGAGGGGTGATTACAAGAATCTCTCGTGTTCTTAAATTTACGAAGAATATTTTAAAAAGACAATATAAATAATTAACAATGAACGATATATGTAAAAATTGTGTGGCATAAATTTAGCCGCGGGTTTTAGCTCGTGACCAAAGGAAAGCCATAGAATAAATTGCCCCCCTGAAGTCGCCGAAGGATAAGGCAATTTATTTGCGCTTCAACAGGCCCACCTGTTCCAAACAGAGAGGCTCAGCATGACAAATAAATTTTAAGTACTAGTACAGTCAAGTATTTTACGTAATCTTTTTAAAAAAACTCCGGATCACAAAAGCGGCAAGGCTCTGTACGGTCTTTGTGTTCGAAAGGAATATTGCTGTCGAAAATTTGTGCAAGAAGCCCTTTGAGTTCAGTTTCAAAATCTTGAAGTAAATCTTTATCCATCATAGTATTGGCTTTTTTACCTTCTTTGAATCCAGCCTTGAGCACTCCTTTTTTCAAAGCTCTAAAAGTGATGATTCCGGCTTCAAAAGATTCCACTCCAGGATGCATCTGTTGGTAGAGGTAAGCGTATAAATACAACTGAAAACCTTTGTTGTACTTTTTCTCGCTGATCAGTTTTTCCATCTCATCAACTACCAACTCGTTCTTGTCTACTTTCCCGGTTTTGTAATCTATAATGCGGACTTTACCATTGACGCTGTCAATTCTATCGGCACTACCGTTTAACTTTATCGCAAAGTCGACGCTCTCGAGCTCAATGCTACCTTTCAAGACTTCCTCTAAGCCTTTAATGTGCATTTCAGTTCCTTTATTCAAAACAGTCATTTCGGTGTCAATAAAGGATTTGATGAACTGTTCGGCTACGGTATATATGAGGAAATTCTTCCCCTTATCGATAGCTCCTTTTTTGAACTCTTCTTTAAACAACAGATCGAGCTTTGCCTTAATTTTTGGCAGCATGGCTTTTAAGTCCTCTTTGCAAATCAGCTGATTTAAGTGAGGTTCGTAGAAGTCTTCCAGGGCACGGTGAACCACCGTTCCTAAGGTGTTAGCTTCAATGGTTTCCTCCACATCGTTGGGATCGCGAATCTGCAATACACGCTCGTAATAAAACTGTAGCGGACAGTTTTTATAGGCGTTCAACGAAGAGGGGGAAAAGCCTTTATCCACTGCGATTTCTTGTAGTCGCTCTTGAATATCAGCATTCTTTTCAACCGATAACTCACGAGGTTTCACCTTTTGTAATTCATGCGACAAGATGTTTTCGCTGAAGGAAATATTCTCAGGGTATTTTAGGCGCAACTCATTTTCCAGCTGGGTGATAAAACGACTTTTTTCGCCCGAACCAAAAGAGTCGGTTTCGGTATTGTATACCAAGGTTAACGATTTACATCGCTGCGCCAATCGGTAAAAGTGGTAGGCAAAAATGGCGTCTTTATCCATATAAGTAGGCAAGCCCACCTCTTTGCGGATGTCAAAAGGAATAAAAGAGTTTTCGCTTTTCCCTGCAGGCAAGAAACCTTCGTTGGCAGAGAGTAGGATAACATGTTCAAAATCGAGGTTACGCGTTTCGAGCATTCCCATTAATTGAAGCCCCGAAAGTGGTTCTCCATAAAAGGAGATGCTTTCTATTTTGGCACTTTGCTGGAAGAGTTGTTGTAGTGTTTTTAGCTCTTTGATGAAGCCGTATTTCTCCTGTAGATTTTCAATCTGATTGAAGAGTTTTGCAAAGGAAAAAAGCTGCTCGAGCACTAGGGAGTCACCTTTTTTATCGGCTATTATTTTGTTTTTTATTTGCTCGATAAGCATCAGACAATCGTCGAGGATGCCTATCGGGTTTTTCGAATTATAATTTAAGATGGGCATCACCCAGGGAAGGATTTCTTCGCTGGTATTTTCCAGAACATCTTTTTTTGAAGGGAAGCTGTGATTTTGCTGTTGCAAGCTTTCCTTCAGCTGCTCTAAAGCCTCGTTATTCCCAAAATTTTGGATGGCGGGATGTTGCCAGATTTTAAATAAATCTTGGTAGTAGAATCGTGCAGAGTTTTTACTCAAGCGTTCACGGTTGAGGTGCAAGTGAAAAATGGCCTCAAAGAGCGCGTACATATTGGTGTTGCGCAACGAAGAGCCCATCGTGATGTTTAGCTCTTTCACCGACTTCGGTAAGAATTCCAAAACGGGAAGCATCAGATTTTCGTCGGCTAAAACCAGTGCAACATCTTTTAGCTCCTCTGTGATAAGAGCTCTTTCTTCAACGATTGCCCCCGCCAATTGTGCTTGAGCAATTCCCTTGGGAACACCGTAAACCTTGATGTCTTTCTTGGATTTTAAATCGCTGGAAAGCCAATTAAATTCGCGGTTTTCGAATTCTGGCCACTGCTTATGTTTGCGTAAATATTGCCCTGCTTCCTGCTTGTTGTCGTTTAGGTAATAGGTGTCTACATCCCAAAATACTTCGGCAACATCCTCTCTGATGAGGCTACGCATAATATTTTCTTCACAAGGATTCATCGCGTTGAAGCCGACATAATAAACAGACCTTTTTGAAGGATTATTTTCTTTTACCCACTGTAAAACATTGTCGGAAGCTTTTCTGTATGCCATCCCTTGAAAGGCGATTCCCTCTTCGGATAATTGGCTTTTATAGGCAACAAATAAAGCGCCCATCAAATCCCAGAAACGCAGATAACCTTCCACCATTTCACTTGGGTCGCCCTCAAGAGGTGTCCACGATTCTATCTTTTTAGCTTCGTGTAAATAGTTGAACAGATTTTTCGGGTCTTCCAGATAGGCGTCTATATCGTTGAAGTCGGTAAGCAAGTTTGGCGCCCATTTCATAAAAGCCTCAAAGGAGTCTCTTTCTTCTTTGGGGAAAACCTTTACATAGGCATTGTAAAGCTCAAAAAGTAATTGTGTTCTATCGAGAATAGCATAACCCGAAAGCTCCTCGAGCCAATCTTCAATAGAGTAAATTTTAGGCATCCAAATTGGCTTTTCAGACAATTTTGCTAGGGCATCTTTAAAGAATACCCCGGCGCGCTTACTCGGAAGAATAATTTTTAAATCTTCTAACTGATCGCCTTTGCTGTCGAAAATCTCTTGGGCAATTTTACTGATAAACTTCTCCATGCTTTAGGCCTCCACCAGTTTTACAGATTCATCATTTATATAAGCCAGAATACATTTTGCAACCTCATAGCCCATGTCTTCAATTATGGATTTATAGCCCAGAATTTGATCCTTATGAGATTCTATCTCCTCACCGGTTTTATAATCTATAATGGTCACCGAATTGCCATCAAAGACTAATCTGTCTGGGCGAAGAACCTCGCCTTTTGGGCGCAAAATATCTTCTTCATTTTTTATTTTCAATCCTTCGACAAAGTATTTTTTTAAATCTTTATCGTTCAGAACACGCTCTAATAGAGTTCTTAATTCAGGAGTTTCACTTTTAGAAATCAGTCCTTTTCTCAAGCCTTTTTCTAAGGCACTTTCCAGATCTCTAGCATCGTTAATATAAGAGAGTAGTTCGTGAACTTTTTTCCCTTTATCGGAGCCTTTTTCGGGTGCATCAACATCCCACATTTTAGGGGCCATTTTACTAATGCGAACAACTTTCGATATATCCTCAATAGCATCTACTCGTTTAATCGTCTGATTTTTGCGAAGTGCCTTTTGTTTGCTTTTCACCTTTTCACCGAAGGAATAAAGGCTTTGCCCTTCTTGCCATTTCCCCTCTTCTTTTAAAAGGGTGTCGAAAAACTCGTTCAAATTCTTCGAGCGGTCTTTGGTAGAAGTAAAAATATACAGCCTAGTTTTCGGTCGCGTAAGCGCCACATAAAGCATGTTCAAATTATCGAGCAGTACTTTTGACTGATGTTCCTTATACAGATCTTGAAGCGGAGGAGTGCAGCTTTCTAGTTTGTCACTCAGCGGAATTAAGCTGGAAGCCAAGCCATCTAGTTCAGGCTCATTTATGGAGACCCAAGATTTCGCGTCGCGCTCGCTAGTGGCGTTCCAATTGGCAAAAGGAAATAGTACCACAGGGAACTCCAATCCTTTCGATTTGTGGATGGTCATCACCTGTACGGCATCTATTCCCTCGGGAATTGCAATGGATAATTTGTGTGCTCTCTCCTTCCAATAATTCAGAAAGCCGTAAAGATCTTGAGAGTATTTTGTGCTATACGCCCACACCTCGTCGAGCAAGAATTGGGTATACACTTTGGCTTCATTTTCTAAGGCGAAGGAATGGATGATTTTGTTACACAGTTCTACGATAGCTAATGATTTCCATTTCGCCATATCATATTCATCGGCCTGTCCTTTTAAGTATTTATTAAATGAAGCGAGCTTCCCTTTGCTCCAATTTTTTAGTTCTGCATGCTTCCCTTCTACTGAGTGTACATAGCCTTCTTGTTCGAAGAGATATTCCAAAATCTTAAATCGATAACGAGGATGATTGGGCTCGTTTAGGAAACGAAGGAAATTTAATATAAAACGCACCTCTGTTGATTGCTCAAGTAAAAGTGATTCAGAAGAAATCACGGGTATGTTTTCGTCGGAAAGGTGTTTGGCAAGGAGTGCTCCTTTGGCTTTAGTACGCGTAAGAATACAGATGTCTCCGTAGTTGAAGCCTTCTCCTTTCAGGTCTCGAATACTGTTGAGGCAAGACTCTAATTGCATGTCGTCGTGCGCATCGCCATTTTCGATATACTCCAGCTGTACATATCCTCCCGGACCCTTTAGCTCTTGAGCCTTCAGTTCGTGGTAGAGGGCTTTATAATCTTCATCTTTTATCTGATGTGCAATCGAGGAAAAGAGTTTGTTGTTAAATTCAACTACTTCTCGTGTAGAGCGGTAATTGTTATCTAAGGGGAAGTTCTTCATTTTATAAGGGCCAACCACTGGTGCATCTGCCTTTTTTTGCAAGTCGATAAACTGATCTACCTCTCCGCCCCGCCAGCGGTAAATGGCCTGTTTGGCATCGCCAACAATCATGGCACTCCCCGGCTTTAAACCATCGGCAATTGCATTTTCTATGAGTGGCAATAAGTTTTTCCACTGCAATTCAGAAGTGTCCTGAAACTCGTCAATAAAATAGTTTGCATAGCGCTCACCTAGCCTTTCGTAGATAAAGTTTCCTTCCTCATTTTGTAAAACCTCGGCAATTTTTTTATTGAATTCTCCTATCGGAATAATATTGTTTTGGCTTTTGATATTTTCCAGCTCCTTGGAGATTTCATTAATCACGGCCATGGCGTAGAAGTTGCGGGCAATCAAACGAAACTGAAGATACTTGGGGTAGTCGTGTAGTTTTTCTAAGGCCTTTTTCGCTAGCGGATAGAATTTTTCACGGATTTGCTCAATGCTACTTATGGCTTTACTTGGAGCTTTTCCCGCCGACCAATCTTCTTTGTCGAAGTTTTTCAGGTTGGTAGCGCTTGGTACATATTTCTCCCAACGCTTCTCTCTCAAATATTGAAAGTATTTTGAAAGCCCATTTGCACCCCCACTAAACCATTCTGCTTGTAAGCCAAGCTTTTCCGTTTCCGCTCTATAGGCAAGGCCTATCGTTTCCATCTCTTTATCGAAACCATCGATATAAGTGTAGATTTTTTTCCTGATTGAAAAGAAATCTTTTAAGCTTAAGTCTTTGAGTTTCTCACAATGTTTTTGCCCTGATTCTTTGAGTAGTTCCGAAGCGATTTTATAGAAGTCGTTTTCTATTAGCCAACTTTTATCTTCTCCTGTTTTGTCTTGTATAAAGTTTACAAATAATTGCGTGAGATCCTTGTCTTGCCCTGAGCGACTGATGAGCAAATCGACTGCTTGTTTTAATAGAAGCTCGTGTTCCATCTCCACTTCAAAATTTGCAGGTAGGCCCAAGTCTTGTGCAAACGTTCGAATGATGCGGTGGGTAAATTTATCGATGGTGCCTATAGAGAAGCGCGAATAATTATGAAGAATATGCTCAAAGATGTTGATTGCCCTCTTTTGAATTTCTTCTTTAGACAAGCCCGTCTCCTCAGAAATAAGCGCCAACATATCCAATTCAGTTTGCTCGGCTTCCTTAGGGCTAGAAAAGGCTTTTAAACTTTTGATAATGCGCTCTTTCATCTCACTTGCCGCTTTGTTTGTAAAGGTGACGGCAAGTACCCCCACAAACTTTTGAGTAGACTTTGACAAGAGGCAAATCTTTAAATATTCCTTTACAAGGGTAAAGGTCTTTCCAGATCCGGCAGAGGCACTGTATATTTTAAAGGGAATATGTTCCATAAATTTCAATTACAAGTTTAAGAATTCCCTGCGACAATTCCTGCCTTTTAAAATATACTCATCTATCTAACTTGTTATATGTTTAATTAGTTGTATATTAGGCTCATAGTAAAAAATAAATTAACCTTCTAACCCCCTCGAAATATATGAAAGATATGATAACCGCTGGCATACTGCTGGCAAAAAGCAAAGGCAAACTAAGCCGGATTGATTTAATCACACGCTATTTACGAATGAAGTATCGGGTGAAAACAACAACTTCTGATGTCGCTAATAGAATTTTGTTCTTAGAGATGCAGAAACCCTACAATGTTTATTGATAGGAGAGATAGCAGTTAAGTATGTTTGGCTAATCGGCTAAAAATAAGTAAGATATAACGCTAAAAACCCCTCAGTTATGATCGATTTAATTACTCAAGCTTTACTTCGTGCTAGAAGTAAAGGCAAGTTAAAGCGCATAGATGTTGTGAATAGGTACTTGACGATGAAGTATCGTTTGAATCTTTCACAGAAAGCGCTTAATCGAAGAATTCAAGGTCTGGAGACCTTGAAAGGTTAAATGATAAAGGCGCCCGATTTGGGCGCCTTTTGATTCTTAAAGTTTGATAAACTTCTGTCTACTTTTCTGAACCTCTCCCTCTATCTCGAGTATGTAAACTCCTTGAGGCAAGTGGCTAATATCGGCCGTCTTTTCGTTATTTATATTTAGAATTTCATCCCCTTTTATGTTTCGGACAATGAATTTATAGATATTCTTGAGGCTTTCTACGTTAAGAATATTTTTCACTGGATTAGGATAAATTCTGAAATCCCCACTAAGCTCTTCTACTCCAACATTATAGTCTAATGTATTGTATAAGTGCTCACTAACAAAGTTAATCATTTGTTCCTGAGCGCTCCCACTGAACTCCCATGGAGTGTGTCCAGAGTTCTCAAATAATAAGTGATTGTGATTATTGAGCGAGAGGGCTTGGGTGTGCCCGTATATGGCCCCAGCCCCACACAATTCAGGTAGAGGGTATGATCCACCTAATGGAACGCCACAATTGTATGTTACAGTTTCATCTAGGTCGCCATGACAAGTAATGATGGCGATATCATCATCTTCGGTACTGATAAAATTTACATCTGCTAAGGCCCCCGATAAACTTATTGCACCACTTACCTCAGACGAATAGCCTGGGTTCCCGCTATTACCTTCTATGCCACCATTGTCGGTTAATACCTCTAACAATAATGCATCGGTAATATCTTCTTCTTGCATAAAGCCTACATGAAGAGCGATTAGACCACCGGCAGAATTACCCCCAAAGAATATTTGATTGGGGTTAATTTTATAAGGATTTCCTTCGGTTGCGGTTTTTCTAAAATAACGTACGGCTGCGCGCCCATCGCCTATAGCTTCAACTACACCATTCAGGGATGTGTCTTCGGAAAATAAGTCGAGGAGAGACATCAGCCGGTATGAAATGGACGCAACCACATAGCCCTTTTTGGCAAACGAATTTGCCATTGTTACCATTGTCGGGTTTTGACGCACACCTGTAATGAATGAACCTCCATGAGCTAATATCAGTAAGGGTCTATTTTCTTCTTGGTTGTCTGTAGCTTGATAAATATCAACTTGTAGGTTGTACGGCGTTGAGTATGTTTCTGTATTAACAGAAACCTCGTCAAAAACCTCATCTTGATAGAGCCCAACGATTTGTGCTTGTGTAAACTGTACAAATATGTAGCTTAAAACTAGGATGGTTAATTTTTTCATATCGTACTTGAATTAGAGTCGGTTACAATGCATGCATCACAAATATAGCGCCAATATCGTAAATAGACAAGAGCTCCGTAAGAGCTAAATTGAGTTAAAAATAAAAAGCCCCACACAAAGTGTGGAGCTTCTTAAATCTAAATCCCTAAAACTTCCAAATGAAGAATTCCACCCAAGTGAAATAAGACCTTTTTAAGTTAATGGCTACAAAGCAAAGACTATGCCAAAACTCGGAGGAATTGTTTTACTATCCTTTATTTTATTGAAATTTGGCACCTAGGAGGCTCTTCAATTAGCCCAGTCATTAAAAATAATGAAAAGTTGCATGAAAATAATAAAGCCTCTCAGAAATTTCTGAGAGGCTTTATTATTTAGGTATGGAGGGGTTATTCTGTAAGCACTATTTTCTTAGTAGACTTTTTACCGTTTTGCTCTAGGTGTAATAAATAAACTCCTGGGCTAATAGAATTGTTAAGCTCACTTAATTTCAAATTGTGAGCGCCAGCTTTAAACGATTGAGAAATAGCACCAACCGATTGGCCGTAAATATTAGTCAACAGGAGTTTAACCTCTGCACCTAAAAGAAGATCAAACTCTACAGTAGCATCACCCTGCGATGGGTTGGGGAATACATGGAAGCTCGCTAGAGTTCTATTTTCATCAATAGAAAGGTCTCCAGTCATTGCGACCAATACATTGTCGATATACAACCAGTTTCCGCCCTCACCTGTAAATTCAAATTTGAAGAGTACATTTTCATCACCTGCATAAGAGCTTAAGCTCATGCTGAATTGTTCCCATTCATCTGCATCAGGAATAAAGTCGAAGAATTCGTTACCACCACCATTAGTGATTAAATCTTCTGTGTCTTTGTCAAATCGCTTCATCCAGGTCTCACCACAATTTGTAGATACGTACACTTTTAATTCATCCATTGAGCTAGAGTTTCTCTTGGCATAAGCCAAATCGAAATACATACGTAAAGGTGGGCTAGCCTCATCTAAATCTATTGATGGCGTAATCAAAGTGTGAACTTCAGATAATTGTGTAAAGTCGTTACTTCTAATTTTTAGAGAGGCTAGACTTCCGTTACTAGCAGCATCGGTTGTTCTTTCCCAAGTATCATCAATTGTAGGAAGTATCGTCCAGTTCACGTCTGGATTGTTTTCAAAATACGGGAAAGTGCTCGTTTCGAAACCTTGTATCATTGGGTATACCAAAGCAGCATCAATATTCATAGCTGTAATGTAACCTTCTTTGCTAAGAGTACTAGCACCTGAAGAATTAGTAACAGTAAGGCTTACATCGTAAACACCTGCTTGGTTATATTCCACACTTGGGTCTTGTTCGGTTGAACTTGATGGGTTAGCACCAGGGAACGACCATTCCCAAGAGATGATATCTTCAACAGCCGTATTGAATGTAGCATCGCTAAAGTTGATGTTGGAGTTGGAACAAACAAATGAAGAACTTGCATAAAACTCTACTGTTGGAGAACAAATCTCAGCTTCGTAATCGTCGCTAGTACCTGTATTGTTTAGGTTAGAGCTTGTAGCAATCAACGTTCTATATTGGGTCATTACCAAGCGCATTCTAGCCGCTTGATTTCCAGAGAACATATTCATACAGTGATCGTCAGAGTAATCCATATAGTTCATAAACATCTCTCCATATTCTTGAGAGATTGTTTGCGACCCAGAAGCTGAACAACTATTTACATGATAAGGGTAAGCCCCACCTACAGCGTCACCATTCGTATCACAAACACCATAATTTGGCTCTAGAGCTGTCGGTGTGTCGTTAACAAAGTCGTCCCCACAGTCTGCATCACCCCAAATATGGCGTAAGTTTAACCAGTGCCCAGCTTCGTGAGTAAGTGTTCTTCCATAAGTTCCATTTGCAGTACCGACAGTCCCACAATAATCATGACGAATAACAATACCGTCTGTTTCTGGGTCGCTTGACAAATCATCAGGGAATTGTGCGAAACCAAGGATAATTCCTCCTGAGCCGCCAAAATTTTCAATAGTTTTAACTACCCACACGTTTAGGTACCGCTGTGGATTCCATTGGATAAGAGACTTTACATTGTCTCGTGCCTCTAAGGTAAGTGGAGAGTATGTTCTTGTAATTCCATCTGTACAATTCCCTTGAGGGTCTAATTTCGCTAAGCGAAATTCGATATTTGCATTTCCTGAATAAGGAACAAAAGGGGAAGGGGTATTTACAGTATCTGCATTCGTGCGAGAGAAATCTTCGTTGATCACTCTCAATTGACCTTCAATTTGATCGACTGAAATATTCTCACTCCCATTTTGGTGAACTATATGAAACACCACAGGGATTATGTAAGTGTCTTCATCTTGTTTGGTGCTGTTGGCTAAGAATTCATCTTGAACTGCGTTGAAGGCAGCCAATCTTTGTTCTGCTTCTGCTAGAGCTTTTGAACTATTCTCGAATTTTTGTTGGCGGTAATCCATTGAACCACACCAGTTTTGTGCGAAAGCACTTGAAAATGAGATTGCTATAGTAGCAATTAATAAGAAATTTTTTTTCATAGTTTTGAAAAGCTTGTTAGTCTTTTGGAGTCTAAAATACTGGCAATGAGTTGTTTGTTTATTGTTTTAGGACTCCAAGTATACAGATTTTATCTACAAATCGTATGCTGCGATTAAATATTTGTTATTCTTTTCATCAAAAAAAACTGACTCTAATCTTTTCTGTACTTTTACCGACACAATGAAAGGAAATAAATTAAAGAAGGCGCCCAACTTAAATGCCTTAAAAAATAAGTTGGTAACTCTGTGCAACGACTCGGCAAGACCTATGTCGCACAAAGAAATTTGTCGTCGTTTGCAGATAAAAGATAAGATTGGTAAGCACCAAGTTTTATTTATCATCAAAAATTTAATAGCCGAAGGAACCCTAAAAGAAAAGGGTCACGGAAAATACAGCACTGGACAATCGCAAGCTTACCATCTCGGTAAAATTGAGAAGATTGCTTCGGGAGCGGGCTATGTTATTTGCGATGATTTAGAGAATGATGTTTATATACCATCTAGTAAAACGGGTAAAACCTTACACGGTGATAAAGTAAAAATTGTTATCACTTCGGAGCGTAGAGGAAGAAAGCCTGAAGGTTATGTGGTGGAAATTGTTGAGCGCGGAAGGTCTCAGTTTGTAGGGAACATTAAAATTGGCCCTAAAACAATCTTCATGATTCCCGACAATGCGCGTATAGGAGCTGATTTTTACATTCCGAAGGATAAGCTAAAAGGAGCAAAAGACGGCGAAAAAGTTATTGTTCGTCTTAGCGATTGGCCTGATAGAGCTAAGAACCCTTTTGGTGAAGTGATAGAAGTTTTAGGTGAAGCTGGAGAGCACAACACCGAAATTCATGCTATTCTAGCTGAGTTTGGCCTTCCACTTCAATTCCCTAAAGATGTTGAGGAATATGTAGATGCGATTCCTGAGGATATAACAAAAGAAGAGATTAAGAAGCGTAGAGATATGCGCGATACTCTCACTTTTACAATCGACCCTCACGATGCCAAAGATTTTGATGATGCGCTTTCTATTAAAGAACTTCCCGATAATAAGTGGGAGATAGGTATTCATATTGCTGATGTCTCTCACTATGTTCAGGAAGGCTCTATACTCGATATGGAGGCCTACGATAGGGCAACCTCTATTTATTTGGTTGATCGCGTAGTGCCGATGTTGCCAGAGAAACTATCGAATAAAGTCTGCTCGCTTCGCCCTCATGAGGAAAAGCTGTGTTTTTCGGCGGTATTTATCATGAACGATAAAGCCGAAGTCCTCGAGGAGTGGTTTGGTAGAACAGTAATCTATTCTGATCATCGATTTACATACGAGCAAGCTCAAGAGGTCATTGAAAAGAAGAAAGGTAAGTTTGATAAAGAAATTCTATTGCTCGACACTTTGGCAAAAATAATGCGCAAAGAAAGAGTGAAGGAAGGGGCCATAACCTTCGATCGCGTTGAGGTGAAGTTCCAGTTAGATGAAAACAATCATCCTTCAGGGGTGTGTTTTAAACACTCTAAGGATGCCAATAAGCTGATTGAAGAATTCATGTTGCTGGCAAACAGAAGAGTGGCTAGTCATATAGGAATGAATAAAGACGGTGCGCCAAGCGGAAAGCCATTTGTTTACCGTGTACACGACATTCCTGATCCTGAAAAAATTAGCTCGTTCTCGACTTTTGTGAGTCAGTTTGGGCATCATATGAAAACGCAAACGCCTAAGGAGATTGCAAATTCGATGAATAGAGTATTAAGTGATGTAGAGGGTAAGCGTGAAGAAAATATGGTTGAATTGTTGGCAATTCGTACCATGAGTAAAGCTAAATATACCATCGAAAACATCGGTCACTATGGATTGGCTTTCGATTATTATTCGCATTTCACTTCGCCGATTCGTCGCTATCCCGATGTGATGGTTCACCGTTTATTACAGCAGTATTTAGATGGTGAAAAGGTGAAGAACCGCGAGGAGATTGAAGAGAAATGTAAGCACTCTTCTTTTATGGAAAAGCTTTCTACTGATGCCGAGCGCACTTCCATAAAGTATATGCAAGTAAAGTATATGCTTGGGAAAGAAGGAAAAGAGTTTAATGGCGTTGTTTCGGGAGTGACCGAATTCGGAATGTTCGTAGAGCTAGAAGATAGCTTATGCGAAGGATTGGTTTCGATGCGCGAACTAGACGATGATCATTATGAATTGATAAAAGAGAGCTTTAGCCTTGTTGGTAAAAGAACAGGAAAGGCTTTCCAGTTGGGCGACCAAGTTCGCGTTCGCGTGAAGAATGTCGACCTAGTGAAAAAACAACTCGATTTCCAGATTGCTTAGAGCGTATAAAGAATACTTCAGGACAGTTTTCGCAGAAATTACTCATAAAAAACCACTCAATATTGAGTGGTTTTTTACTTTATGTCTAGCACTAATTACCTAGTACTTTTACGCTTTCTTAAATTGCTCTAAGAAACGAACATCGTTTTCGAAGAAGAGTCTAAGGTCTTTAATTTGGTATTTCAACATGGTGATTCTTTCCACTCCCATGCCGAAGGCAAATCCAGTATATTTTTTAGAGTCGACACCACAGTTTTCCAAAACATTTGGATCAACCATACCACAGCCAAGGATTTCTACCCAACCAGTGTATTTGCAAATATTACAACCTTTACCGCTACAGATATTACACGAAATGTCTACTTCGGCACTAGGTTCAGTAAATGGGAAATACGATGGCCTTAGGCGGATTTCTGTTTCTGTACCAAACAGCTCTTGAGCAAAATATAATAAGGTTTGCTTGAGGTCGGCAAAGGAAACGCCCTCGTCAATATAAAGCCCTTCTACTTGGTGGAATATACAATGCGCCCTGGCAGAGATTGCCTCATTACGGAATACTCTACCTGGAGAGATCGTACGAATTGGAGCTTGATTGTTTTCCATATAACGCACCTGTACCGAAGAAGTATGCGTTCTCAATAGAACATCTGGATCGCTTTGAATAAAAAATGTGTCCTGCATATCGCGAGCAGGGTGCTCGTAGGGTAAGTTTAAGGCGGTAAAGTTATGCCAGTCGTCTTCAATTTCAGGTCCTTCGGAAATTGTGAAGCCCAAACGAGCGAAAATCTCTATGATTTCGTTCTTTACAACCGACAGTGGATGACGAGAGCCCAAGCGCATTGGCTCTGAGCTCATGGTTAAGTCGATGCCACTGCCGCTGCTTTCTTCTTTTTGCTCTAGCGCTTCTTTTAGGCTTTGAACCTTTTCCGCAGCTTTCGTTTTCAGCTCGTTAAGGGCTTGGCCAAATTCTTTTTTCTCCTGATTGGGAACCTCTTTAAAAGCAAGAAATAAATCGTTCATGATTCCCTTCTTCCCTAAATATTGAATTCGAAATTGCTCCAAAGCCTCTATGCTGTCCGCTTGGAATTTTTCGACTTCTAAAATATGTTCCTTAACTCGGTTTAGCATGGTTTTTGCTTTATCTTTTCGACGCAAAGGACGAAGAGTGAAAATTTGTATATTTGGCCTTTAGCAAGACCGCAATATTACTAAATATTAAGGACATATGAAACGCAAAACATTAGGCATTCTTAGCTTGTTTATCGCAGTATTTACACTTCTAACAAGCTTAAGCTCATGTGAAAAGGACCATTTTTACAAAGCCGAAGTTACAATACTTGATCAAGCAGGAAACCCAGTGCAGGGAGTAATTGTTACTACCGATGTAGATGTTGATAAACCTCACATTATCGGTAGAACTGGTACTACCCTTGTGGATGGAAAGGTTAAATTCGAGTTCGATAATGTTGCGAACATGAAGGTTGAAGCCAACAAAGGGAACCTACACGGCGAAGGTCGTTTAATCCTCGAAGAAGATATAACTGTAAAATTGAGTGTAATCGTTTACCCTTAAAGCTCTACACCCGATTCTTCGAAGTACAATACAGCAGCTTCTTTCATTAAAATCGTCTGTTCGCCGGGTTTTAGAGGAGGAAGTTTTTCGTTTGTACTCCAGTGTGGCCAGCCATCTTTGTCAACGCCCTCGTATTTATAATAGCCGTAACGACTCAATAAGCGGCAGATAGAGATGTGCATCAAGTCGGTTTTTTCACGCTTTTTAAATTCGCGATAACCCTGGCCGAGCTCTTGAATACCAATTAAAAATAAGATCGCTTGTAGGTCGAGCTCCTCACCATCTCCAAATTCTTTGGAAACGAAAACGACCAACTTATCCCATTTTGTTTTTAATTCTGGATCTCCCATTTTGTTTATTTTGCGACAAAAGTACAATGTTCTTTGTATTCTTGTATTCTCCATGTACATTTATCCTATGAATTATATCGATTATATTTTATTGCTCCCCGTAGTTTACGGTTTATACCGAGGCTTTAGCAAGGGACTTATTTTAGAGCTCGCCTCATTAATCGCGCTTTTGGCGGGTATTTACGGGGCCATTCATTTTTCTTCCTTCACTTTCGATTGGATTAGTCAGTATGTGGAAGTGGAAATGTCTTATTTGCAATTGGCGGCTTACGGATTAACCTTCTTGCTGATCGTGTTGGTGATTACCCTCACGGGGAAAATCTTAACCCTTTTGGTGAAGATGGTAGCCTTGGGGTTGGTAAACAGAATTATGGGTGCTCTTTTTGGCGGTATTAAAGCCTTGCTGATACTAGCTGTACTCCTGATGTTCTTCGATAAGTTTAATAAGCAATTTGCCTTGGTAGACAAAAGCACCCTTAAAAGCTCTACGCTGTACTTCCCAGTACTTGAGATTACAGAATCCTTTTATCCTGATATTCTAGAAGAATTCGAAAAGCAAAAAGAAAATATAGAGGAGATTACTGACGAGCTTTAGAATGAGCTTATTTTATAGAAAACAAAAAACCCAATCATATGATTGGGTTTTTTTGAGGTCGGAAGCGGATTCGAACCGCTGTGGACGGTTTTGCAGACCGCTGCCTAGCCGCTCGGCCATCCGACCTTATTTATAAGGATAGCAAATGTAATAATTTCGATGTCTTTGGCAAAGATTAATCGAAGAATTTGCCTGCTTATCTAGAACTCTCCATCTCTACACTTACCCGCGACACATCGCCGTGAATTGGAGGCTTGTGTTTGGTGAGGGTAATCTTTGCAGTTCCAATGCTTGGGTGATGCTTCATTAAAGAGTTTAAGATGCGCTTTCCTACGTGCTCAATAAGTTTCGAACGGATAGCCATTTCATCTTGTACAATCTTACAAATACTCACATAATCAACGGTGTCGCTTAGCTTATCGCTTTCGGCAGAAATAGAAAGGTCGGTACTCACCACTACATTTACTGAGTAGTTTGTTCCGATAACACCCTCTTCGTCCATGCAACCATGGTAGGCATAACAGCGAATATCTTCAACGAATATTTTTCCCACAGCTTATATTTGTATTTTTTCTAAAGCCGTATCAATACGCTTTAGCACTTCTTCTTTTCCTAAAAGAGCAGCAATATCGTTCATGGAAGCTCCCGTACCCAATCCTGTTACCGACACTCTGAAGGCTGGCATTACCGCCCCAAAGCCTAGTTCTTTTGCTTCGAGGAAGGATTTGAAACAAGCACCAATACTTTCAGCATCAAAAGAAGCTAGCCCTTCTAAAAGGCCTCTAAGCTCTTTTACAATGGCAGAGGTATGTTCTTTCCATTTCTTCTTGATGGTTTTTTCATCGTAAGATGTTGGCGCCTCAAAGAAATACCTTCCTTCAGCAAGAACATCTTTTACGAAAGTAGCACGCTCTTTCATCAAATCGCAAACCTGAGCTATATAAGCATCTTTGGCCTCCAGATTTTCTTCTGTTAAATAAGGCTTTAGTTGTGCAGCTAGCTCTAGGCCATTATACTGACGTAAATATTGTTGGTTGAACCAGTTTGTTTTGTCGAAATCGAATTTCGCTCCCGCTTTACCCACGCGCTCTAAAGAGAAGGCCTCAATAAGTTCTTCCATATTGAATAGCTCTTGGGTAGTTCCTGGGTTCCAGCCTAAGAAAGCCAACATATTATTGAAAGCTCCGGGGTAATAACCTCTTTCTCTATATCCCGAAGATTGCTCTCCCGTTTCTGGGTTTGTCCAGTTGGTAGGGAATACAGGGAATCCTAAACGGTCACCATCTCTTTTAGAAAGCTTTCCGTTCCCGTCGGGTCTTAATATCAATGGCAAGTGAGCGAATTTAGGCATCACATCTTCCCATCCAAATGATCGGTATAATAAAACGTGTAGTGGAGCCGAAGGCAACCACTCTTCACCACGGATAACGTGAGAGATGTTCATCAAATAATCATCCACTACGTTTGCCAAGTGATAGGTTGGCATCCCGTCTGATTTAAAGAGCACTTTATCGTCGAGGTTGTTGGTGTTTACGCTTACCCAACCACGGATAATATCTTCAAATTTCACTTCCTCATTACGAGGCATTTTAATACGAACGATATATTTATCGCCAGCGGCCAAACGTCTTTCTACCTCCTCAGCGGGAAGTGTTAAAGAGTTTTTCATTCCACTACGCGTAACTGCATTGTACTGTGGCGAAGCCATTCCAGCGGCTTTCAAACGCTCCCGCATCTCCGTTAATTCCTCCGGGGTATCAAAGGCATAATAAGCATGTCCCGATTCAATTAACTGATTGGCATATTGGCGGTACATCGGCTTGCGTTCTGACTGACGGTAAGGACCGTTGTCTCCACCTACCGAAGCACCTTCGTCAATGGTCATTCCGCACCACCTTAAGGCGTCAATAACATAATCTTCTGCTCCAGGAACATAGCGAGTTTGATCCGTATCTTCGATACGAAGTAAAAAATCACCACCGTGCTTTTTTGCAAATAGATAGTTGTAAAGAGCGGTTCTTACACCACCTATATGTAAAGGCCCTGTAGGGCTTGGAGCAAATCGTACTCTTACGCGTCGGTTTTCCATCATTTTCAAATGAAGTTTAAGCCTGCAAAATTACGAATTTCTTTAGGGAACATTGATAATGAAGGGGGAATAATGCCAAAGGCTAGAATTATTCATTAATTTTGTGTGATGCAACAAGCATATCATATACTTCTAAGCAAGCTTCAAGATTTTCGATACAAGTTCTATAAGAACCAGTTAATTCGAGGTTCTTTATTGTCGTTTGCTGTATGGGCTCTGGGATTTCTCAGTTTAGCCTTGGTGGAGCATTTTGGTCGATTCGGACTTGTGGTACGCCAAGGTTTGTTTTGGTCGATAGTGGTTTTAGGATGTATAGTATTGGTGTTTTGGGTTTTGCGACCGCTATTTAAGTTGGCGCGAATAAGTCAAACCATTAGCGATAAAGAGGCGGCACGATTAATAGGAAAGCATTTCCCAGAAGTGGCCGACAGTCTTTTAAATGTATTGCAGTTAAAAGAGCAATCTACCAAGGATACGGGATTGATAGCCGCTAGTATTCAGCAAAAATCTGAAGCCTTAGAGCCGATTCCTTTTGTTCGAGCGATTAACCTTCGCAAAAATCTCCGATACTTAAAATACACCTTATTGCCCCTTTTCATATTCTTTGGCTTTTGGCTTATGGGTAGCGAAGAGGTGATTACCCAGAGTGCCGGGAGAATTATAGATTATAAAACGGTGTACATCCCTCCTGCTCCATTCGATTTTGTAATCCTCAACGAGGATTTAGAAACCATTCAGCATCAAGATTATTTACTACGTGTAAAAGTGCAGGGAGATAAAATTCCTACGGAAGTTTTTGTCGATCAGAATGGGGCCTTGGTAAAAATGCAATCGCTGCCAGATCATATTTTTGAATATGCTTTTTTAAAGCCTCAAGCAGATTTAGATTTTCGCATGCAGGCGGCCTCGCTATTTTCTGAATTAAATACTTTAAGGGTTTTCCCAGCCCCGGGCTTGGTTAATTTTAGTATCGATCTTAATTATCCTGATTATACAGAGAGAGCTTCAGAGCGAATAGAAAACATTGGCGACTTACTAGTTCCCGAAGGTACTCGTGCGCAATGGACTTTTGAAACAGAAAATGTAGATACACTGAATTTAGTTTGGGGAGCTCAGTCTCATCCGTTGGTGAGCAATTCTGCTAATCAGTTTTCATTTAACAAGAGACTTGTGGAATCGTTGGTTTATATACTTGCGCCAAGCAATAAATGGGTGTCGGCACAAGATAGTTCTAGCTATCGTTTGGAGGTGATAAAAGATGCTTACCCTACGGTAGAAGTTTCTGAAGTAGTTGATTCTACCTCTTTGAAGAAGCGTTATTTTAAAGGTTTGCTGAAAGATGATTACGGCTTTACAAAGCTTCAATTTCATTATGAATACCAATATTTTGGTAGAACGGTTGACACGCTAATTGATATTCCCGTTTCTCGGGAGCGCAATTTTGAAGACTTTTTCTTTAGCATCGACTTAGCCGATTTCTCGATTAAGGCCGGCGACGATGTGGAGTATTATTTTGAAGTTTATGATAATGATGCCGTAAATGGAGCTAAGAAAAGTCGCAGTCGTTCTTTTCAGTTTCAAGCGCCTAGCCTCGATGAGTTAGAAGCCGAGCAGAAAGAGCAAACAATAGCCATTAAGTCGGCGATGGAGGAGAATATTCTTCTTGCTAAGGAATTGCAAGAAGAGATGGAGGAGTTACGTAAAAAGTTGCTCTCGAAAGAGGAGCTTTCCTGGGAGGATAAGCAGGCTTTAAATGAGCTTATCGAAAAACAAAAAGAGCTTCAACAGAATATTGATCAGGTCGATCAAAAGAACAAAGAGAAAAATGCCCAGCTCAACGAGTTTAGCGAGCAAGATCAGAGAATTTTGGACAAGCAGAAACAGCTAGAGGAATTGTTTCAAGAGCTCATGACCGACGAGATGAAGGAGCTTTTTGAGGAGATGGAGTCTTTGATGGAAGAGATGTCGAAGGAAGATTGGCAGAAGAAGCTAGAAGAACTGAAAATGACCAATGAAGATTTAGAGAAAGAGCTCGACAGGAATCTGGAGATGTTAAAGCGTTTTGAGTTTGAACAGGCACTCGAGGAAACCATGGATGAGCTTTCAGAAATTCAGCAAAAGCAGGAAGAGATTAAGAAGGATTTAGAAGCTAAAAAAGCTCCTACTGAGGACTTGCAAAAGCAACAAGAAGAGTTGAAAGAGGATTTTGAGAAGCTCTCTGAAAAGTTGGATGATCTTCATGATAAGAATGAAGCCTTAGAGCAGAAGCAAGCCTTGGACGATACGCAGGAGTCTCAGGAGAAGATTAGTGAAAAGCTAGAAGAGTCCAAGGATAATCTCGAGAATAAAAAGAAAAAGAAAGCGGCCAGCTCGCAGCAAGAAACTCTTGATGAAATGGAGAAGCTTCAGCAAAAATTAGAGCAAGCCCAGCAACAGATGGGCGAGCGTGGACCTGCTGAGGACATGGAATCTCTACGACAGATTTTGGAAAACCTCATAGATCTTTCGTTCGATGAAGAAGCTCTGCTAGACGATTTATCAGAAACAAATAAAGATGACCCTGAATATGTATCCCTGATTCACTGGCAGAATAAATTACGTGACGATTCAAAGATTCTGGAGGATTCACTTTACGCATTGAGTAAGCGTCAGGTACAGATTAAGGCAACCATCAATAGAGAGATGAAAGCTATTACCAATAATATTGCCAAGTCCTTGGATAATATGTCTGAAAGGGAAACTGGTATTGCTTTGGAAAAGCAGCAGTTGGTGATGACTTCGGCTAATAATTTGGCCCTTCTTTTGAGTGATGTTTTACGCTCCATGCAAGAGGATATGGCGAATAAAATGCCAGGGCAGCAACAGTGTAATAAGCCGGGCTCGAGCAATCCTTCGATGAGTGATATGAAGAAGATGCAAGAGCAGATGAAAAAGCAGCTCGAGGAGATGAAGAAGGGCAAGCAAGGTGAGAAAAAGCCGAACGGGTCTAAAGGGAATAGCAAAGAGTTAGCGAAGATGTCGGCTCGTCAGGAAATGGTGCGTCAGCAGTTGGAGGAAATGGCGAAGAAGCTTGAGGAGTCTGAAAATGGCAATGCTGAAGGACTTCGAGATGCTATCAAAAAGATGGAGGAGATTGAGAGAGATCTCGTGAATAATAATGTTACTGATGAAACTTTGAAGCGTCAGGAAGAGATAATGACACGCCTTTTGGAGGCCGAGAAAGCGGAGCGTGAAAAAGATCGAGATAAAAAGAGGGAGGCTCATGAGGCAGATCAGTTGCCACATCAAGTTCAAGATCTTATAGAAGAATATCAAAAGCAAAAATTGAAGCAAGCGGAATTGCTCAAGACAATACCAGCCAAGCTTCGTCCTTATTATAAGGAAAAGGTGAAAGAGTATTTTAAAAACTTAGAAGAATAGATGGTAGAAGAGTCCGTACAATTCCATTCCGAATGTGATTTTGAGCTTGCCGACAGTGAAGAAATTATTGCTTGGATGGAGTCCACAGCAAAGGAAGAGTCTAAGCATATTGGAGCGCTTAACTATATTTTTTGCGATGATGAATATTTGCATAAGATAAATGTTGAGTTCCTCAATCACGATACGCTGACAGATATTATCACTTTTGATTATTGCGTTGGCGATGAGTTGATCTCTGATATTTATATCAGCGTGGAGCGGGTGCGCGAAAATGCTAAGGAGTTTAGTGATTCTTTTGAAGATGAATTGTCTAGAGTGTTGATACATGGCCTCTTGCATCTTTGCGGTTACAAGGATAAGACAGACGACGAGTCGGCCTCGATGCGTCAAAAAGAAAATTATTACCTATCTTTGCGCGCTTAAAGAATTACTTAGTCATTTGAAAATCAGTTAAATACAAAATGTTCCACGTGGAACAAAGCATATGTTTCAAGAAGAATACGACGTTATAGTAGTAGGTGCTGGTCACGCGGGTTGTGAGGCTGCTGCTTCTGCGGCCAATATGGGTTCTAAAACCCTATTGGTTACCATGAACATGAACACCATTGCACAGATGTCGTGTAACCCAGCGATGGGAGGTGTGGCAAAAGGGCAGATTGTTCGTGAGATTGATGCTATGGGTGGTTATTCTGGAATAGTAACGGATGAAACGATGATTCAGTTTAAGATGCTGAATCAATCTAAAGGACCTGCCATGTGGAGTCCGAGAGCTCAGTCTGATAGAATGCGCTTTGCAGAAAAGTGGCGCTTGATTTTAGAGGGTATAGAGAAGCTCGATTTCTGGCAGGAAATGGTATCCGGATTAGTAGTTGAACAGGGTCGTATTGTTGGGGTTCGTACTGGTTTGGGAATCGTGATTAAAGGAAAGACGGTGATTCTTACTAACGGCACTTTCTTGAACGGCTTGATACATATTGGCGAGAAGAGTTTTGGTGGTGGTAGAGCTGCCGAAAGTCCTTCGACAGGGATTACTGCCGACTTGGAAGCCTTAGGTTTTGAAGCGGGAAGAATGAAAACGGGAACTCCTCCTCGCGTAGATGGAAGGTCTTTGGATTATTCTAAAATGGAAGAACAGCCTGGCGACGAAGAAGTGGTTGGTTTCTCCTATACTGATACGAAGCCATTGGAAAATCAACGCTCTTGTTATATCACTTATACCTCCTCGGCGGTTCACGACTTATTGCGTGAAGGTTTCGAGAAATCACCGATGTTTCAGGGGAGAATACAAGGCTTAGGGCCTCGTTATTGCCCTTCGATAGAAGATAAGATTACGCGTTTTGCGGATAAAAATAGACATCAAATATTTGTTGAGCCAGAGGGTTGGGACACTTGTGAGGTTTATGTTAATGGGTTTTCTACTTCGCTCCCTGAAGATGTTCAACAAAAGGCTCTGCGATTAATTCCAGGCTTTGAAAATGTAAAGATGTTTCGCCCTGGTTACGCCATTGAATATGATTACTTCCCTCCTACACAGCTAAAGCATACTTTGGAAACTAAATTGGTGGAAGGATTGTATTTTGCTGGACAGATAAATGGAACTACGGGCTATGAAGAGGCCGCTTGTCAAGGTTTGATGGCAGGTCTGAATGCTCACTTAAAAGTTGAAGGCAAAGACCCTTTTGTGTTGAATAGATCGGAGGCTTATATAGGCGTTTTAATTGATGATTTAATTACAAAAGGGACAGATGAGCCTTATCGTATGTTTACTTCTCGCGCAGAGTATCGCATCTTATTGCGTCAAGATAATGCGGATATTCGACTGACGCAAAAAGCATTTGATTTAGGTCTTGCCTCACAGGAAAGACTGGATAGGATGAATGCTAAGCTTGAGTATGCGGAAAAGCTGACCAAGTATTTGGAGAAAACTTCGGCCATTCCAGAGGAGGTCAATCCAATCTTAGTTTCGCTAGGCTCTAGTGAGATTACACAAAAATTAAAATTGATAAAATTGCTTTCTAGGCCTCAAGTAACTTTTGCAGATTTAGAAACCTTGGAGGCTTTAGGGTTATTCTTTGCTGAGCATGGAAAGGATCAGGAGGCAATCGAGCAGGCGGTGATTCAAATTAAATACAGTGGGTATATTTCTCGTGAAAAAGACAATGCCGAAAAATTGATTCGCCTAGAAAACATTTCTATTCCCGATGATTTTGAATACCTAAAATTGGCATCTCTTTCATCTGAAGCAAAACAAAAGTTGGGCTCATTGAGGCCTTCAACAATTGCACAGGCAAGTAGAATATCTGGAGTGTCGCCTTCCGACATTTCTGTCTTGCTCGTTTATATGGGAAGATAGTTCCACGTGGAACATGAAAAATAAAAAAGGGAGCCTATAGGATCCCTTTTTGTTTTGCTAAGGGCTAAAAAGCGATTTAAAGCGATTTAAAGCAGCCTAACCTATTTCACCTCACCATCTAGTTCGACTGCATTAGAACTGTGCTTAGGCTTAAGGTAAAAAGGGCGTTTTAGAGACCTTTTAGTGAATTTTTATTCGATAATGATTTTCTTCGTTTGGAGAACTTCATTGACATTTTTAATTTGAAGGAAATAAATTCCTGGAGTCCAATCCGAACAATCGATCGTTTTAGACGCGTTATTCAATTCCTCAGCATAAATACTATGTCCCAAAAGGGAATAGATTTCAAGATCGCAAACTTCGTTTTTGTTTAAATCAATCGTCAAATTGTTCGTGGCAGGATTTGGGTATACTTGTGCAAGATTGTCAAGTTCTTCAATTCCTATATCTGTCAATTGAAAAGTAACATCATCAATATAGTAAAGTCCATTTTCACCAGAAGGAGCATAAGCATATAGGTTTAGTGCTGCAATTTGTGTTGAGGGATATCCTGAAGCGGTTGACCATACCCAGTTCATGGCGCTTCCGTCAACCGTACAAGTCACATCATCTGCATCAACATCAATATCTACAGAAACTGAAAACCATTGGTCGTGGGCAAAGTTAAATGTCTGTGTTTGCCCTGAATTAGAACCTCCCATATGAAGTGCTCCCTCTCCAGTTGCGGAGAAAAACACATCGAAAGCCCAGTTGTTTACTTGCCCAAACTCGTGTAGCATATTAAAATAAGCCCCATAAGAAGAAGGTATATACATCATGAAAGATAGATTCCAAGCATTCGAGTTTTGAGCTCCAAGAGGCAGCACAACGTCTGTTGAGCCTCCTGTAGCAAATACCGCTGAGTTGGCACCGCTATAGGCATAGTCGCTGCTTATTTGCGTGTCCTCATCTGTTCCTGGTAGGTTGGTCCAAGTAGTCCAAACACCATTTGATTGGGCTGCTAAATACCCTCCAGTTGTATAACTGTCGAAATTGTCTGAAATGTCTTGTGCTGTTGAGAGTGAGCATAATGCAATACACGAAATACTGAGTAAAAGTTTTTTCATTTCAACAATTTTTTGTTTGTATACAAGTTTACAAAATATATTGACACCCTCAACGATAGACGCATCTATCTATTTTTCAGGCTATTGTATTGTTGTTGTATTTGGGGGAGCCTTAGTTTTCATTTAATCGAAGTCAAAAAAGGACATAAAATAAAAAAGTCCAGCATTAGATGCTGAACTTCTTACATGGTGACCCCGGAGGGATTCGAACCCCCAACCGTCAGAGCCGAAATCTGATATTCTATCCAGTTGAACTACGGGGCCAAAAAAACTCTCGCAAATGTATTACTTTTACCATTCTTGCGTTTAACCAAGACAAAATATTTTTATGAAAAATTGCCTGTATATAATTTCTCTTCTTGTTTCTCAATGTATTTGTGCACAGTCATTAACTGTAGGTTCTTGGCGCGACCATCTCCCCTATAATAATGCCATCGATTTGGCCCTGTTGGGCTCTGAGGTATTTGTTGCTACTGGGGAGGCTTTATTTGTATTCGATCAGGCTGATAATAGTGTAGAGCGCTTGAACACACTGAATAGATTGTCTGATGTAGGCGTGAGTTCTATAGCCTCCGACGAGGATAGAAATCAGATTATTGTTGCTTATGAAAATGGGAATATAGACCTAATTACTGAGCAGGGAGTCACCAATATACCTGACTTGAAAAGATCGGCAATTTTAGCCAATAAGCGAATCAATTCAATAGATATTGTGGACGACTTGGCTTATCTATCCTGTGGCTTTGGTATCCTGCTCCTCGATTTAGCGGAAACGGAAATTAACAACACCTATTTTATTGGCGATCAAGGGGCTTATTTGAATATTGTAGAAACGGCAATTTTAGACAATTATATTTTTGCGGCTACAGAGCAAGGAATCTATAGTGCAGACATTTACGAATCTAATTTAGCAGATTTTCACGCTTGGGAAAAGCTTCCTTTCAAACCTGAAGCGCACTTTAGCAGCATCGCTTCTTTTGCAGGGCAAGTCTTTGCAGTAAAAAGAGGCCCTGAATACGGCACCGATACCATTTTTAGTTATAATGGATCTTGGTCTGTATTTAAAGAACCCCACACTATTAGAGAGATTTCTATTTACCAAGAAAACATGATTGTTACGGAGATTTATGGTGCCTCCGTATACGATGAAAACTTGTCTCTAAAGAAATATGTCCCCTCCTCGGAGCTTAATTTAACGGCCTCTTTTTCTAGAGCTCTTTACGATGAAAATAATCAAATGTGGATTGCAGATAGATATAATGGATTATTAAAATATAAGTCGGGATACGCCCCTCCTATTTACCCTAGTGGGCCTGCAAGTGCCGATGTTTATCATATGGATTATGCCGAGGGAACTTTGTGGTCGTGCTCGGGAGCTCGCTCAGAAAATTGGACGCCAACATGGAATAAGAAAGAGCTTTCTTTTTTGAATAGAGATGAATGGAAGCAGAGTTCGGGATTGAAAGACCGCCCTTTGATGGATATGGTCTCTGTGAAGATAGACGAGAAAAAAGATGTTGTATATATAGGTTCTTGGCAACAAGGTCTAGTCGTTTTAAAAGACGGAATCGTCGACACGGTTTACGATGCCAGCAACAGCTCTTTGCAAGGTCGTACTGTAGGAACTGATGGTTGGGTAAATATAGGAGGCCTTGATCTAGATAGCAAAGGTAATCTGTGGTGTACCAACTCCCAAGCATCAGAGCCTATTTCTCAATTTACAAAAGACGGGGAGTGGATTTCTTATTCATTGGGTTCGAGTGTTCCCGAATCACAACATATTGCCAAGCTAATGATTGATGCTCAGAACCAGAAATGGATTCAACTTAGGCACGAAGGGATTGTTGTTTTTGATGAGACTCGAGAAGGATCGAAGATTAGAAAATTAAATAATTCTGAAAATTCGGGTAATCTAGCCTCTAAAGAAGTCTTTAGCTTTGTGGAAGACCTTGATGGAGAAATCTGGGTGGGAACCGATAATGGGATTAGCGTATTTTACAATCCAGAAGATATTTTTGAGGGAGAAAATGCCAGCTCTATAATAGTTCAATTAGGGGATCATTATCAAAAATTACTCGACGGCGAGCGCATTAACGATATTGAGGTAGATGGCGCTAATAGAAAGTGGTTTGCCACCGATAATAGCGGGGTAATCCTAACTTCGGCTGATGGTACTGAAGAACTTTTACATTTTACAACCGAGAACAGCCCATTGCTTTCCAATCAGGTTTTAGACATTGAAATCAACGATGAAAGTGGTGAGGTATTTATCGGCACTGACAAAGGCTTGATTTCGTACCGCGCAGAGGCCACCAAGGCAGGCGATAAATTTGGAGATGTATATGTGTTTCCCAACCCTGTGCGCCCTGAGTATAAGGGATTAATTACCGTTACGGGTCTTTACAGAGACGCCAACGTAAAGTTTACTGATATTAGCGGAAACCTAGTTTATGAAACCACCGCCTTGGGAGGTCAGGCAATTTGGGACGGCAAAACCTTTAGCGGCGATAAGGTTCAAACAGGTGTTTATTTAGTCTTTTGCTCTAGCGAGTTTGGAAGAGAAACCTTTGTGACCAAACTATTATTTATCCGCGATTAGATGAATCAATCAAGAGCGATAGTCCTTCATCAGCTTAAGTATTCCGAAACGAGTCTTATCCTAAAAATCTATACCGAAAAGGAAGGCTTGCTTTCCTTTATCGTAAAGGGAGTTCGAGGTAAAAAAGGCCGCATTCGATCGGCGCAATTGCAGCATTTAAGCATATTAGATTTGGTGTATTACGAGGCTCGGAAATCGCAGTTGAGAATGATTAAAGACTTAAAAGTCGACGAGCCCTTTGTGGAGATTCCATACGACCCAGTAAAACGCTCCATCGCATTATTCATTACCGAATTGTTGCTTCACAGTATTCGCGAAGAAGAGGAAAATAGAGAGCTGTATTCGTTTTTGTATGCCTCCATACATTGGTTAGACCTCACGAAAGTTTACTGCACACATTTTCACCTATTATTTATGATGAAATTGACAAAGTACTTGGGCTTCTACCCTATGTTTGATCGGCACGAAAATGAAGGTTATTTCGATTTACAAAGTGGAACTTTTGCCTTTTCAGCACCTCCTCACCCACATTATATCGACGGTGATGAGCTTCAGGCTTGGAAGGCTCTTTTGAATTGTTCTTACGAAAATCTTGATAAACTGCACTTTGCTAATAGCTTAAAGCGCAGTATGGTACAGCAATTGATGGATTACTATAAATTACATCTCGTTAATTTTAAAGAGTTAAATTCGCATCATATTTTACAAATGGTCTTTGACGATGAATAAGAACAAGATTTTATTCGGCCTAGTATGGCTTCTCACCCTCAACCTTTTTGGGCAAGAACTCAAATTGATTGATGAATTGGGGTCTCCTATTAGAGAAGTCTTGTTAAATAATAAAGACGAAAGCACTCATGTCTATTCAAATAGAGATGGTAGGGTTCCTTTAAATAATTTCTCTACCGAAGAACTCATTTACATTAGTAAATCGGGGTTTTTATCTACGGCTTATACCAAGAATGAATTAGCGGGTATGGCTTATCAGTTAAGCTTAATGTTTGACTCAGATATGCTCGGGGAAATCATCATTCAAACTCGATTGAATGATGAAAATCTAAAGACAACAGCTGTTAGAAGTGTAATTTTACACAGTAAAGAAATTGAGTATTTAAATACTCAAACTACCGCCGACTTATTAGAAAAAAGAGCGGGGATAAATGTTCAGAAAAGCCAGATGGGTGGTGGTAGCCCCGTGATTAGAGGCTTTGAAGCAAACCGCGTATTATTAGTATTGGATGGTGTTCGTATGAACAATGCCATTTATAGAAGTGGGCATCTCCAAAACATCATCTCGGTAGATAACGCTTCGCTAGAGCGCGTTGATATTATCTTCGGGCCAAGTTCTTCCAAATATGGTAGTGACGCCTTGGGGGGGGTGATTCACTTGCAAACAAAGCGCCCTAAGTTTACCGACGATTATCAATGGAAGCATTCCTATCTCTCTCGTTATTCTTCGGTTAATAACGGTTTAAGTAAACATTACGAAGCTCAATATACAGGACCAAGTTTTTCTTTATATAGCTCTATATCTCACAGCGATTTTGATGATTTGATGATGGGTAAGCGCCGCTCGCATGGTTATAAAGATTGGGGCCTGGTGTACGATTATGCCGAGGATGGAGAGCAGGTGGCTAACGACAATGTCAACCTACAGAGAAATACGGGCTATTCTCAAACTGACTTCATGCAAAAGGTGATTTTGAAATTGGATGAGGGTATTACTTTGACAGGGAATTTCCAATTTTCAAATAGCTCTGATGTACCTCGTTTTGACAAGTATAATGATTATCCTTCAGATCAAGTCTTCCACGATACAATTAGCGGGGTGACTGATTATGGAGATCTTAAATATGCAGAATGGAATTATGGTCCGCAAAAAAAGTATTTTTCTTCGCTACAATTAGATGTTTCGGTAGACAATGCTATCATGGATTCGGCTCAATATATTATAGCCTACCAAGATGTGTATGAGTCGAGACATTCTCGGAAAATGGGAGACGACACTCGAGTGGATCGCTACGAAAACGTTGATGTTTACAGTGTAAATGCCAATTTCCAGAAGAAGAGTTTTAACTACGGTTTAGAATATTATTACAATGATGTTAATTCAACAGCTTTCGATTGGGTGGAAGGCAAGGGCTTAACGCCTAACGAACAGACTCGCTATCCAAACGGGGGTTCAAATATGAGTTCCTATTCGACCTTTATCACTTATGCTAAGAATTTTGGGGAACGCTTTCGTTTAAATACAGGGATGCGTTATACTCAAAACGAATTAAAAGCAATCTTTCACTATTCAGATACAGCATCTTTTTCTTTAGCCTTTGATAGTATAGGCTATAAGTATGAGGCTTTAACAGGAAATATAAGCTTGGCTTATCATCCGAATGATACTTGGAAGATAGCCACTATTTTCTCTACAGGATTTCACGCTCCAAACATCGACGATGTAGGGAAGCTGTTTATTAAAAGTAAGATTCTTACCATTCCTAATTTCAATTTGGCTCCCGAATATGCTCGGAATATAGAGCTGAATATTAGTAAGAATATCGATAATAGAATTTTGATTAATGCCAATGCCTTTTATACCTTTTTGGATGATGCTATCATGAAGGTAGATGGCGATTTAGGAGGTTTTAATATCGATCCTGAAGAGCACGTTACAGATATAAAAACGAACAAAAACACAGGTCAGGCAAAGATTTATGGACTTACGGCAAGTGTCTCTATGCGTTTTGCTGGCAACTATACCTTTGAGTCGGATTACACCTTGATAAAAGGGCGTAATATAACTACCGGACTTCCTTTTACTCATATTCCACCGAGCTTTGGTAAGCTGGCTTTATATGCCGATTTCGACAATTGGAGAGCTTCTTTTTATGCCCTTTATAATGGCCGTAAGGCTATAGATGAATACGACTTTTCATCTGGAACAGACAACGAAGAAGAATCGCCTTACGAATGGATTTACAGCGAAGAATCTGGTTTGATGGAGTTCGAGCCTCAAGGAACACCTGCTTGGCATACCCTTAACATGAGTGCTATGTATCGTGTGTCGGATAATTTCACCGTACAGATGGCGCTGGAAAACATGCTAGATCAACATTATAAAACCTTCTCTTCGGGCTTGTCGGCACCGGGAAGAAATTTTGTTTTAACCTTAAGAGCAAACCTCTAATGACTGCCTATAAAAACTTGGAAGCTTTAGTAGCTATCGACTCCCCTTCGGGATATACTGCTAAGGCAGAAGCTTTTTGTTTTGACCTATTGAAGTCTACAGGATGGACACCAGAACGGACCAATAAGAACGCTGTAAAATGCAGTTTGGGTGCTAAACCTAAATTGGCTATTGCAGCGCATTTAGACACCTTGGGAGCTATTGTTACCGGCATCAATAAAGACGGAACTATTGCAACATCTTTGATTGGTAGCGTTTCGCTAAACCAAGCCGAGGGAGAATATGTTCGCATTTACACCCTCGACGATAAAGAGTTTACGGGAACGTATTTGTTAAACAACCCCGCAAAACACGCCAATAAAGACTTAGGAAGCATCAAACGCAGCATTGAGAATATGCACATTCGCCTCGACGAAGAGGTTTCTTGTGTCGACGATGTGAAAAAGTTGGGCATCCGCATTGGTGATATTATTTGTTTGGACACTCGATATCAAGAGTTGGAAAGTGGTTTTATTAAGTCGCGATTCATGGACAACAAAGCAGGTTGTTTTGTCTTATTTGAGATTGCTAAACGAGTTAAGGAAAGCGGAAAAGAATTTCCTGTAGAGCTCTTTTTCTCGAATTATGAAGAAGTAGGTCACGGGGGAACTTGTGGCTATGCCGATAGTATTGAGGAGCTTCTTGTAATCGATATGGGCGTAATAGGCGATGCCTGCGATGGATTAGAAACTACTTGTTCTATTTGCGCCAAAGACTCTACGGGTCCTTACGATTACGAAATGCGAAAGAAATTAGTGCAGTTGGCTGAGGCTAATGACATCCCTTGCCGTATGGATGTATATCCTTTTTATGGCTCCGACGGAAGTGCTGCATTAAGAGCTGGAAACGAATTCAGGGTTGCCTTGATAGGCCCTGGCGTATCCGCATCTCATGGTGTTGAGCGCACGCATAAAAAAGGAATTGAAGCCACCATCGATCTATGTATGGCTTATATCGAAAAGTACTTTAGTTAAGCGCCTTAATGGTAGAGAGCATAGCTTCTAGCTCATGGAAGTATTCTCTTTTGCGGTGTTTTGGACAGTATAGAAAACCTTCAGCGTAAATCATACGCTGATTTTTTTCGTCAATCATGGCGTAGCTAATAAATGCTCCGCCCATAAAATCGTTGGCCATCGTCCACAAACCTCTTGTTTCAATTGTATAAGGATTGTTCGAAAGCAATCTGTAATCTGGTTCGTACAACCGTTCGGTAGCCATATACGATTGATCCTTGGAACCCTCAACATGTGCCATTCCCAAAGAGTCTCTTAGTCTAATTAAGGGCTCAAGACCTAATTGATTAGGGCTAGTATAGTCTTGGGTGAATATCATCAAATTAGAAGTGATATTTTCCTTGGAATTATCTCTACGTATCCACACAAAATTTTCTTCCTGCTCGGCGAGATAATAGCCTTTTGGAATGCTCATCTTGACTTGGTATTCATTGCGAAGACTTTTTTCAAGCTCTTTATTGCGCTTGCTTTTAATCTTAGTAACTCTACGAGAAATATTCTTTTTTACAAACCAACTTCTAATCTCAGGACCCTGTACTTTGATTGCTTCCGCTAACTGAGCTTCTGTTTGATGTGCAATGTTTACGAAAAGCTGATTTTGAGCCCATTTCCCGTCTGTTCTCTCTAAAACCACAGACTTATCCGTCGAAAGCCAAATAATGTTTTTATGGGTCTTAAAAATGCTCGAAAAGTCTTTTTTCTCAATACTGTAAATATCGAAGAGTGCTTCTTGTTGTGGCAAACCTTTGATTGCTTCTTCGAAAAGAACCCTCATCTCTGCTCCTACTTCACCAGCCCACAATTCGTCAGAAACAACTACAACGAGCTCCGACATGTGTCCGGTATTGGGCGCTAAGCTTTGGTTTGATTTTTTAGTTCCTTGCTCTTCGCTCTGTTGACAGCTAGAAAAGGCCAGAATTAGGCAGGCTAATAAATAAGGATATCGCATCATAAGAACAATTTAAACAAAGTCTGGGCGAACGTATAAAATAAGCTTCTGCCCCACTCTAATATTATCGTTCTTGAGTCTGTTCCACTCTCTGATTTTCTTGACAGAACAACCATAACGCAGGGCAATCTTTCCGAGGTATTCACCACTTCTTACTCTGTGAACGATTCGTTCGTCAGCTTCCGTATATTTTGGATAGCTTTTTTGCTTTTTCAGCTCTTCAGCTTTGAAGTGCGCATACACCGCTTCTTCATTAGCCACAAAAACGCCCATCTTTTCAATCGGCAAAGCCAAATAGTATTTTCTTCCCGCTAGGTGAGGAATGATATTAATCTTGTAGGAAGGATTTAAAAACTCCAATTCGCTCATTGGGATGTCTAGTAAATCCGATAGGTAATCAAAGTTTATGAGATGCTTTACCTCAATAGTGTCTACCTCATAATGCATCATCCGCGGCTCGTGCATACTCACCTGATGCTCATCGGTATAATTCATGGCATAGCAAACGGCAATAAAAGCAGGTACATAGCTGCGCGTTTCCTTAGGTAGAAAACGACGTATGCGCCAGTAGTTTTTATGACCCCCCGAACGGCGTATCGCCTTGTTTACATTTCCTCTCCCAGAATTGTACGATGCAAGCACTAGAGACCAATCGCCATATACATTGTATGAACTTTGAAAATAACGACAAGCCGCCACTGTTGCTCGGTACGGATCCATGCGCTCATCAACATAAGAGCTTACTTTTAAATCGTATTCCTTACCCGTATTGTACATAAACTGCCAAAGGCCCGTAGCTCCAGCCCAAGATTTAGCTCGTGGGTTTAGCGCCGATTCAACAATTGCTAGATATTTTAATTCCAAAGGAAGATTGAATTGATCGAGTACCCTTTCGAACATCGGGAAGTAATATTCTGCCAAGCCCATCATATGCGAAAGCTGTTTGCGTCGCTGCTTGGTGTACACATTGATATACTGCTTTACATATTTATTGTAAACCAGATCAATAGGTGTGTTTTGGTTTAAAAGCTGAATGCGATGCTCGTATATGCTATCGGAAAAAACAGGAATAGAAGTAGCTACTTCTTCGTGATCCAGATGAAAAAGCTCTTCTGTAAAGTTGTGATTCGCCAATAAAATACTGTCGAAATGAGCAACTATAGGATCGTCTTTAAAGTTGACCTTCAAGCTATCTTTATTGTGTATCTCTTCGTGATAAGCTTCTGCGGAAAAGCTATAGCTGATAAGGAAAAGGCATAAAAGCTTGAAGACTTGTTTCATCTTAGTCTTTAAAGTTTTGCATTAAGTGCTCAGAAAAAGACAATAAATCCTTTTCCTTAAACGAAGGAGCCATCAATTGTAAACCAATAGGCATTTTTTCTTTGGACTCCCACATAGGAAGCGAAATAGCTGGAACACCCGCTAAGTTGGCGTGAACGGTGTAAATATCTTCTAGGTAGGCAACCGTAGGGTCTTCATTTTTAACGCCCAATTCGAAGGCCGTACTCGGAGTGGTTGGCATCAATATAAAGTCGAAATCATCGAAAATTGCCAAGGTTTTATCTTGAATCAACCGACGTACTTTTTGTGCTTTCGTAAAGTAGGCATCGTAGTAACCAGAGCTTAACACAAAGGTTCCCAACATAATTCTACGCTTTACTTCTTCTCCAAAACCTTCGCTTCTGGAAAGCTTGTAGGTGCTCTCTAAATCGTGGGCGTTCGGGCTTCTATAGCCAAAGTGAACTCCATCGAAACGAGCTAAGTTTGAGGATGCTTCTGCCGTTGTAAGTACATAGTAGGCAGGAACAATCACATCCAAATAGGGGAAGATTACCTCTTCAACGGTATGCCCTTCAGCTCTAAGCTTGTCGATAAGGGCCAGTATATTAGCCTTTATTTCGGGCTGAAGACCAGGGCTTTCGATATATTCTTTTAGGTAGGCAATCTTTTTCTTGCCTTCACCATTCGATTTTTCGCTGTACGTATCTACTGCTACCGAAGAGCAAGTAGAATCAAAGTCATCGTTTCCAGCAATTATTTCTAATACTAAAGCGCTGTCTTCAACAGATTTAGAAAGAGGACCAATTTGATCGAATGAAGAAGCATAAGCGATTAAACCATGACGCGAAACGCGTGCATAAGTAGGCTTAAGACCAACAATGCCACAAAAAGCTGCCGGCTGACGAATGGAGCCTCCAGTATCTGAGCCCAAAGCCACCAAACACAAGTCTGCAGCTACTGCAGCTGCCGAGCCTCCTGAAGAACCTCCAGGAACACGATTGGTGTTGCGAGGGTTTTTTACTGGGCCGTAAGCAGAATTTTCATTGGAAGATCCCATGGCAAACTCATCGCAGTTAATGCGACCAATAAATATGGCATCTTCAGCTAATAAACGCTCTACAACGGTAGCGCTATATAGCGATACAAAGCCTTCAAGTATTTTTGATGAAGCCGAAACTTTGTGTCCTTCCAGACAGATATTGTCTTTCAGTCCGATTACCATACCTGCCAGTTTCCCGGCAGTTCCATCGGCAATTTTAGCATCCACCTTCAAGGCTTGCTCTTTGGCAAGGTCGGTGAAGACTTCCAAAAAGATGTTGAGGTCTTTGTTTTTTTCTATGCGGGCGAGATAGTAATCTACCAGCGATTGGCAGTTGAGAGAACCCGCAGAAAGGGATTCTTTTATTTCGCTCAGAGAAGTAAAGTTCTTCAAGGCTGTAGGACTATAGGTTCTTATTCTTCTTTGTTGTCTAGCTTTTCCTTTTCTTCTTTAGCGGCATCTTTAAACTCTTTGATACCACTACCAAGGCCACGCATCAATTCAGGGATTTTTTTACCTCCAAAAAGAAGCAGTACAGCCAATAGGATTAATATCCATTCGTAACCGCCCATAAAACCAAAAATGATCGATAAAAGTGTCATATAAGTAATGTTTTTCCCTTTCGGGTGCTTTGTGCAAATGTAAGGATTGAAAGTTAAAGGTTAAAAGTTAAAGGTTAAAAGTTGGGAAACAGTGTTTAGGTGACAGCAGTCAGCTTTTAGCATTTTCTTTAAAGTCAAAGATAATCTCGTCTTATTCCTTACTCCTGAACCCTTTTAACAAACTACTTTTTCATCAACCACGATTGTGGATTTTGCTTTTGAGAGCCTTTCCACAGCTGGAAATCTAAGACGGTGCTTCCCTCCTGTTTTGAGGTGAATATAATTCCTATTTCTTCCTTGGTGTCCAGCTCTTCACCCTTGTTTACGTAAACGTCACTCAAATTCGAATAAACGCTTATATACTCTCCATGTCGCAGCATTACCACTTTCAATCCATTAGGCAAGGTAATGATGCTACTCACCTTCCCTTTGAATACCGATCGGCATGTTTCGTGGGCTTCGGTGGCAATTTCAATTCCATTATTTTCAATAGTAACACCACTTAAAATAGGGTGTTTTTGTTTCCCAAATTTAGCGATGACCAAGCCCTTTACTGTTGGCCAAGGCAATTTCCCTTTGTTCGCTGCAAAGCTATTGGAGAGCGCCTTAGCTTCAGGAGTAAGTGTATAAGACTTCCCTCCTACTGTACTGGTGTTTTTGCGCAATTCCTCCGCAATAATCTTTTCAATTTCTCGCTGAATCTTCTTGCGCTGCTTCTTTTTCTGCTCCAGCTCCTTCTTAATCTGTTTTTCCTTTTCCGAAAGCTTGGCTACACTTATTGCTTGTTGTGTTTTTTCCTGTTTGAGTAAGTTTTTCTCCAGCTCTTTATCTTCTTTAAGATTGAGCTTAAACTGTTTTTGTTTCTCCAAAACCAAAAGTGCTAAACGCAGTTCTTCTTGCTTCTCTTTAATGGCATCCGCTTGAAGCATTCTATATTGTGATATCTGGCGGATATAGGTCAGACGTTTGAAAGCGTGTTGGAAATCGTCGGATGAAAAAAGGAAGAGTAGTCTGTTAAAATGACGCCCACTTTTATAGGCTTGTTGTATAAGCTTGGCATAATCATTTTTAAGTGTGTCCAAGTCTGTTTTTAGCTGCCCTCCACGGTTTTCATTCATGTGAACTTCTTCCTGAAGTAGGCTTAGCTCCTGCTGAATGGTTCGTATCAACTGCTCTCTAATGGCAATTTTTTGCAGTAGTGCTTTTAACTGCTCATAGCTCAAGTCTTTATCGTCTTGCGTTTGCTGTAAGATGCTATTGCTCAGTTGAATTTCTGCTAAAAGTTTCTTTTTTTGCTTTTGCAAATTGCTTTTAGACTGCGAAAAGGCGCTTAATGATAAGGCCAAAAAGAAGAAGATTCTAATGAATGTTTTCATAGCTCTTAGGGACCTTAAAAGGGAATTTTAATTCTTTTTCTGTATTGACTTTTGAATAACTTAAGCTCATCTTAACAAGCTTTTCTCCAGCAAGTATCGATAAGTCGATTGACTCGGCAAGCATTTGATTCTTGTGGGGTTCAAAGTCCTCGTAGGACACAGTCATTTCTTGTTGAAGCGATATATTGCGAATGCTCTGAGCCTTCAACCGATAAGTTTGGGGATTGACCCTAGAAAAAAAGAGCTCTATAGTTGCTTTTTTTGTATTTCGTTCCAATTTTTTAAGCTGTTTGGCTCTTACCGAGTTCAAGCTAAAAGCCCCTTTCTCTACTTCGCTATAGTACTTCTTTTCCTCAAAATCACTAAGCGGATTTCCGAGTAGAAGCGATTGAATGCGCTCAAAACTCAGTTCACTATGCAAGTTTTTGCTCAAGTCTGAATAGCTCTCAACGAAATAGCTTTTCTCCAAGCGATTCATAAAACGGATAGAATCTTGATCCATCAAAATTCGTCCCAACTCCACGCCAAGACCGGGACTTAGCGTCATCCAGATGAGGCTGTCTTTGCGGACTTTGATATTTCCTTTGAATGAAAAGCTTTGTTCCTCACCAATAAATTTGCCAGATATTTTGGCGCTCAGCCAGTCAAAATCAAAAAGAGAAGCCTCAACCGAATCGATTAGCAAATCGACTTTAGGGGCCTTGCTAAGGGTAGGGGTTGTAATTTTTGAAGAACGGCAACTCGTCAACACCAAAACTAGGCTTATCAGGAGTAGGAGCCTATTCATATAAAAGGCCCTCTTCGGCTTTTCTTTTTAGGAACTCGGTCCCCTCACCTATTTTTATGGCTTTATTCCAGTATTCCTTTGCCTTAACCTTCTCAGCCATTTGGTATAGTACATCTCCGTAGTGTTCGAGGATTACGGCACTACTATCGCCGCCGTGACTTAGAGATTTTCTAAGCCATTCTTCAGCTTGGTCAAAGCGTTTTAATTTGTAGAGTATCCAACCGTAAGTATCTTCGTAAGTAGCTTCGTTCGGGCTTAAATCGTTACTCTTTTTAGATAATTTTTCTGCCTCTTCTAGGTCTTTATCTCTTAGAGATAAATAATAGCTGTAATTATTCAGAACCATTGGGTTGTCAGGGATAATCTGCAATGATTTCTTATAGTTCTTATCCGACTTATCATCCTCTTTGAGGCTGTGATAAATGTCTCCCAAATAATTGTGGAACTCTGCTTTTAGAGGGCGGTTATCAACCACGTAATTCAATCCTTTTTCTAATACCTCAACGGCCTTTAAATCTTCTGAAATAAGGTGTCCTGCAAGTCCTGTGAAAAGATATAAGGTTGGTTGTATAGGATGCTTTTGGATGGCGACTAAGCCTCTATCATACACCAATTCATGGCTTTTGAGCTCTAAACCTAAAATCATATAGCGGCTCCAAACAAGAAACTCTGAAGCGCCAAAGTCTAGTGCTTTCCCATAGGCATCAAATGACTTTCCAGCTTCTTGTTTATGAAAGTATAAATCGCCTTCTAAAGCGTAAAAACTAGACTCTTGTGGGTGTGCTTTCTGAGCCTTTTTTATCAAGCCTTCAAAACGGCTCGTATATTTTTCATCTTCATTGGAAAGTTGAAAATAGCTCACCAAAATTTGAAGCTTTACTTGTGCATCAAACTGTGGATCGTCGAAGCTGTGGTTTAAGTATTGAAGGGCTTTTTCGAAATCGTTTTGCTTTCTATAGTATTCTGCTAAAGCAATATTGGCCCTCGGCTCATCGGCCTGAACATCAAGTATAGCTTGGTATTCTTTTAAAGCATCTTCTTCTCGGTTATTGGCTTGATAAAGCTCTGCCAACATACCTCTATAGCGCAGTTCCGCTGGGAATGATTCAATTAGTTTTCGCAATTCACCAACTGCTTTTTCAAGATCACCCAAAAGAATATAGAGATGCTCTTTTTTAATGCTGAAATCTTCGTTTAAACCGAACTGTATTTCTAGTTCGTTATAGCATTGAATTGCTTTTTTGTACTCCCCTGCTTGAGAGTATGAAAGAGCCAAAGCATATTTATACTCGACATTATTTTCGTCGAGTTTGAGTATTTTTTTATAGTTCTCTATTTCTTTCTGCTGATCGCCATTAAGTAGATAGATTTGAGTAAGAAGGTGATAGGGCCAAATATTATTTGGGTTTAGTTTGGCTGATAATTCAGCGTGAAATAAGGCTTCCGGAATCTTCTCTAACCTCAAGCTCAACTGTGCTGCTTCGTAGTGGGCATCAGCATTAGCGGGGTCTATTGCTAAACACTGATTGATATGAGCCAAGGCTTTTAAGTCTTCCCCGAGCGCTTTTTGTCTTTGCGCTTCTAGGTACATATACTTAAAACGAAACTGGTCTTTATAACTCAATTCACCTTCCGAATAACTGTTTAGTCGCGTAAGGCTTTTGTCTTGTGACAGCTTTTTAGTACCCGCACAAGAAGCTAGTAAAAGCGTTCCTGTTAATAATCCTATGGCTATTCTTATTTTCATCCTATCTGTGAATAATCGCCGATGCTAATGCATTTTGCCCCTCCTTTGTATTGCACATGATTCCCAATCATGGAGTCTTCTATGTCGGCATCTTCAATATGGCTATTGTTCTGTATAATAGTGTTTTTAATCGTGCTGTTCATAATGCAAGTATCGTTCCCTATTGAAACATGAGGGCCTACAGTACAGTTGTTTAGTTGTACATTTTCGCCAATATAACAAGGCTCTATAATGGTGGAGTTGTCGCTGTGTAAGCCTTTGCGATCCTCGTTATTTTCAGTGTACTCTAAGACTCTGTGATTGGCGTGAATAGCAGCCTTTGGGTTTCCGCAGTCCAACCATTCGTCAACTTTTCCAGGGTAAAATTGAGTCCCTTTCAATTTCATATTTTCAAGAGCCCTGGTCAGTTGGTACTCACCTTTTTTCTTGATGTCGTTATCAATCAAATATTGTAATTCGCCTCTTAAGCGCGCACCGTCTTTAAAAAAGTAAATACCAATGATTGCCAAGTCTGAAACGAACTCTTCAGGCTTTTCAATAAAGTCAGTAATTACAGAATCTCTATCCATTTTGATTACTCCATAAGCGCGAGGATCTTCTACTTTTTGTACCCAGATAATTCCATCTTTATTAGAATCAAGTGTAAAGTCTGCTCTAAAGAGCGTATCTGCAAAGGCCACTACTACGGGGCCTTCCAGAGAATTTTTAGCGCATAAAATGGCATGTGCTGTTCCCAAGGCTTCCTCTTGATGATAGATAGAACCTTTAGCTCCTAAGCTCTCGGCAATGGCTAATAAGTCTTTTTCTACAGCATCACCAAAATCGCCTATAACAAAGGCTATTTCGTCCACTTTCTGCCCACAAACTTTGGTAATATCTTCTACCAATCGCTGAACGATAGGCTTTCCTGCTATTGGAACGAGAGGTTTGGGAACGGTGAGTGTATGAGGCCTCAAGCGAGAGCCTCTTCCGGCCATAGGAACAATTATTTTCATTCTGTAATTTTTATTTTTTGATAATTAATTCTTTCCAGTACTCCCGAAACCTCCAATGCCTCTATCTGTTTCCGATAAAAGCTCTACTTCTGCCCATTCGGCTTTTGCGTATTGAGCAATCACCATTTGAGCCACTCTTTCGCCGTCTTCAACTTTAAAATCTTCAGTAGATAAGTTTACTAGGATTACCCCAACTTCACCTCTATAATCGGCATCGATCGTTCCAGGGCTGTTTAACACGGTAATTCCTTTTTTGTAAGCCAAGCCACTACGAGGCCTTACTTGCGCTTCGTAACCTTCGGGAAGGGCAATGAATAAGCCTGTTTTTACCAGAGATCTTTCCATAGGAGCTAAAGTAATAGGCTCTTCCAAATTGGCATAGAGGTCCATGCCTGCCGATAATATGGTTTCGTATTTAGGGAGGGGGTGTTTCGAACGGTTGATAATCTCAATCTGCATAATTCCTTCTTCTTTTTCAGTGTTTGAAAGTAGTACTTTTTTTTCTCTTTTCGAGACCGAGCACTATAAAGATATAGAGCAGGCAATAGAGGCTGCTCATCACAAAATACTCGTCGTGCCAATATTGCCATAGACCAAATAATCCAACACTTAAAATCAGGTAAACCAAAATTGAATTCCACTGATAGGGAATAGGGTAGTGGCGCTTGCTTAATAGGTAGGACGCTAGGCACATGGCGCTATAGCAGGCTAGGGTTGCCCATGCGGAGCCCATATAGCCTATTATAGGGATTAACCAGATATTTAAACTAATGGTTATTAATGCTCCACCAAGCGAGAGGTAAGCTCCAAAGCGAGTTTTTCCGGAAACTTTATACCATATAGAAAGGTTGTAATACATTCCTAAAAACAAATTTGCCAATAGGAGTATAGGCACTACATCGAGCCCTTCGTGGTAGGATACATCTCGTAAAAAGCCTTTCAGAATATCGATATATACATTGACACCTAGAAATATTAAGGCGGTAAAGGCAACAAAATAACGCATTACTAAAGCATAGGTTTCTGGAGCCTTTTCTGTTTTTGATTGCGCAAAGAAAAAAGGCTCGGCACCGTAGCGGAAGGCCTGTATAAATAGGGTCATGAAAATGGCAATCTTATAACAAGCGCTATAGATCCCCACTTGTGAGGTTGCGATGTTTTCTGGAAGTAAATATTCCAGTAATAAACGATCGGCCATTTCGTTGGTAACATAGGCTAATCCTCCTATTAATAAAGGAAAGCTGTAGTTGATGATGCGCTTCCAAAGAGCAAAGTCAAATTGCATTTTAATCTTTCCAATCTCTGGAAGGAGTAGGAGCATCATGGTTGCCGAGGCTACTAAATTGGCAATAAAAATATAGCCAATACCCATGTTCGGATCGTAAATACTGTGTATCCAATCGGGAGCGATAGACTCTTTAATTAGGTAAGGGCAGAGGAGGATGAAGAAGAGATTTAAACCAATATTCACCCCAATATTTATCAATCGTATAGAGGCAAATCGCCAGGCTCTATTTTCAACGCGCAACTGTGCGAAGGGCAGGGTGGTGAGGACGTCGAAAATGAGTATCCAAGCCAACCATTTTATATATTCTGGGTTTTGCCCAATATGTAGCACATCGGCAATAGATTGATTTTGCGATAGGGCAAAGAGCAAGAAAAGCCCTGAACTCACTAAAAGTGAAATAAAGCCTGTGGAATACACTTTTTTCGGGCTCTCCGATTTATTCGAAAAGTGGAAAAAAGCCGTTTCCATTCCATAAGTCAGAAAAATCAGCCCAAAAGCTACTGCCGACATCAGTATCGATACAACACCGTATTCGTGTGTGAGGAAGATTTCGGTATAAAGAGGGACCAATAAAAAGTTGAGCAAGCGCCCTACAATACTACTTAGCCCGTAGATTGCTGTTTGCCTAACTAATTTTTTTATTCCGCTCAAAGATTTACAGTTAAAGGTTGAAAATTAAAAGTTTGCTTTTCTTTTTTCCAAGAAAGCACTAGTACCTTCTTTAAAGTCAGGCGTACCAAAACAATCTCCAAAGGCACCTACTTCATAGTGCAAACCATCGAGCCCGTCTTGATAGTTGGCGTTCACACATTGAATGGCTGTAGCAACAGCCATAGGGGAGTTTTTGATGATTTTCTTTGCTATTTTTTTAGCCGCATCCATCAGCTCTTCCAAAGGCACAACCTTATTTGTTAGGCCGTAGTTTAAGGCCGTTTGAGCGTCAATCATTTCGGCAGTAAGCACCATTTGCATTGCGCGGCCTTTTCCAGCTAGCTGAGCTAAACGCTGCGTTCCACCATAACCAGGAATTACTCCTAAAGACGTTTCTGGCAAGCCTATACGAGCATTTTCTGAGAATACTCTAATGTGTGATGACATGGCTAATTCTAAACCTCCACCCAAGGCAAAACCGTTTACGGCAGCAATTACAGGAGTCCCCATTTTATCGATCAGGTTAAACAGTATATCGTGACCTTTTTGACTCAAGTCTTTTCCTTCGGCAACAGAGAAGTGCGCAAATTCAGAGATGTCGGCTCCAGCTACAAAGGCTTTTTCACCACTTCCAGTGATGATGATCACTCGAACCCCCTCATCTTGTTCAGCAGCCTGAAGAGCCATACTCAGCTCTTCGATTGTAGCTTTGTTGAGCGCATTTAATTTTGAAGGACGGTTGATTGTTAGTGTTTGCACGAGATCTTCGGTCTGTACAAGTATGTTTTCGTAGTTCATATTGAATTTTAATCTTGTGTTGTAAAATCAGCTTTTATTGTGTGCTGGAAAGCAAACGAAAAAACTCGTCCCAATATTTTCTTCCGACTCAAACCAAATCTTTCCATTTAAGTCGTCAATAATGCGTTTAACCATTGCTAAGCCTAATCCAATGCCCGAACTCTTGGTGGTAAAATTAGGCTGAAATATATTTTTTCGCAAGGATTCAGGAATACCTTCTCCATTGTCTTTTACCTCTACGCACCAGTGGTGATTGTCTTGCTTAAGGTTTACAGTAATCTTCGATTCCTTGCCTTTTGGGATAGCTTCTATAGCATTATTCAGAAGGTTATTCATAATACGAACTATCTGATCGCGGTCAGCTAAAATCAAGGCTTGATGAATCTCTTTTTCTAAATGAATATCAGCTGTATCAAAGAGCCCTACTGTATTTTCTACTAAGCTTACAAGGTTCAATACTTCTTTGTTATGTGCTGGCATGCGCGCAAAATCAGAGAATGCTGAGGCAATATGTGCCAAGGTGTCTATTTGATCCACGATTGAGGCTGTGAATTTGCGCATCTTTTTGTCAAAATCAGGATCCTCGGCTTTGAGTTGTCTCTCAAAAAGTTGAATATTCAACTTCATTGGAGTGAGTGGGTTTTTAATCTCGTGTGCTACCTGTTTGGCCATTTCTTTCCAGGCACTTTCCTTTTCGGTTTTAGCTAAAATCGCAGCACTTTTCTCCAACTCTTTTACCATGAAGTTATACTGATGTACCAATTGCCCAATCTCATCGGGTGAATGCCAACGTAGAGGTACATATTTCTTTGTTAAAGCTGCTTGACGCATGGTTTGCGAGAGCCTACGCATAGGTTCGATAATTTGTCTCGAAAGTAAGAAGGCCATGATACTTGCCCCTAAAAACAAGATGATATAAATAGGGGAGAGGGCTACTAAATAACTCTGAAGATCGCGCTTATAGGTTTCGTCGAGCTGAAAATAGGGGATGCTAATAATGGCAACTGCCTTGCCTTTTTGGTCGTAGATATATTGAAAAGAGTTGAGGTATTCTTCCCCATTTTGGATAAGGTTGAGCTTGATCCTTTCTTTATTTTCCGACAAGTCTTTTAGGTTCTGTTTGTCAAGCGTTTTAGGAATGAGTTTTTCGGTAATAAGCGCTTTATTGGAGCTGATAATGATTTCGCCCTCTAGACTATAGATATTCAAATCGATATTGTGGATGTCGGCGATTTCGTGAATCTTGAACTGGAACAATTGGTATATATTCCGCTTGTCGGTATCAATGGTACTCGACTTCAAAAAATAACTAATGGAGGTAAGTGTCGCAGCTTCTTTTCTAATTAGGCGCTTGTCGTGGTAATTCTCATTTTGCTTTTTAAAGTTGTAAGACGTGAATATTCCAATAAAAAAGAAGGAGCCCAACAAGAGGACTAACATGGAAATGTAGATCCTGGTTCCTAGCTTATAAGGGTATTTAAAGTACGACTTCATTCTCTCAAAGATAAAATAAATAGTGAATGAGGGGGGGAATTCCTCTTCTTAATACAGATTCGTTTTTTGGACTCCAGCATTCAAATATCAACTAGCTTTTATTACCTTTCAGAGAAAATAAGAGATATGAGTTCAGCGACACTACTAATTCACTGCCCCGACCATAAGGGAATCATCCTTTCGGTGACAGAATTTATTTATAAAAACAAAGGAAATGTAATCGATTTGGATCAACATGTAGATTCTGAGCGCCACATTTTCTTTATGCGCATCGAATGGCATTTGGATGACTTTATTATCCCTAGAGATAAAATAGGGGAGCACTTTGATACTTTGGTAGCGAACGAATTTCAGATGCGTTGGACATTGCATTTTTCAGACGAAAAACAACGCATGGCTTTAATGGTTTCTAAAATGGATCATTGCTTTAACGATATATTATCGCGCTATCAATCGGGGGAGTGGCAGGTGGAAATCCCTTTTATTATCAGTAACCACCCCGATATGCAGGCGGCTGCCGATCGTTTTAACATTCCTTTTCATTATTTGCCAATCACCAAAGAAAATAAAAAAGAGCAGGAGCAAAAGCAGTTGGATTTATTGCGCGAAAACAATGTTGACTTCGTGGTATTAGCGCGCTATATGCAGATTTTAAGTGCAGATTTTGTCGATCATTTCCCGAATAGAATTATCAATATTCACCATTCCTTTTTACCGGCATTCCCAGGGGCGAAACCCTATCATTCGGCACATGCTCGAGGGGTGAAAATAATAGGAGCCACTAGTCATTATGTGACTTCAGATTTGGATGAAGGACCAATTATCGTTCAGAATATATCGCATGTAAGTCATAACGATACTGTTGCCGACCTTGTGCGTAAAGGCCGCGATATAGAGAAGATTGTTTTATCCGAGGCTATTTGGCATCACGCCAATAGAAGGGTCTTGGTGTACGGGAATAAAACGGTTGTGTTTAATTAGTGAAGAGTGAGCAGTGAACAGAAAATGACTTCAACACAATCAACGTTATTGAAATTTTAAGCAAAAAAAATCCCCCCGAGTGCTCGGGGGGATTTTTTTAATAAGCTCTATTTGGATTGCCTTCTACATAAAACATAAAGGCTTTGTTAACTACTTTGTTTCCTCCAGGAGTTGGATAGTCACCAGTAAAGTACCAATCACCTTTGTGATTTGGACATGCTTGGTGCAGCTCTTCAATACCTTGGAAAATAATTTCTACATCCGCTTTAATGCCTTCTGGTTTTAGAAGCTCAACCACTTTAGCAGAAATTTCTTCTGGAGTAAAAGGAGTGTAAATCTCTTTTACATAATTAACAACCTCTTCTTTAGGAAGCTCTAATTGTGCTTTACACTTTTCGTAAACCTCTTGAATAACCGATTCCATTCCTCTGTCTTTCAACAAAGCAATAGCAGCTCTAAAGGCGATAAAATCACCCATACGAGCCATGTCGATACCGTAACAATCAGGGTAGCGAATTTGTGGCGCCGAAGAAACGATGACAATCTTTTTAGGATTCAGACGGTCGAGTATTTTAAGGATGCTCTTCTTTAAAGTAGTCCCTCTTACAATACTATCGTCAATCATCACCAAATTATCGGTCTCACTTACTTGTCCGTAAGTAATATCGTAAACGTGACCTACAAGGCTATCACGGTTGTTATCATCGGTAATAAAGGTTCTCAGTTTTGCATCTTTAATAGCAATTTTCTCAATACGAGGGCTCACCGAGAAGATGTCTTTTATCTGTTCTGTAGTAGGATGATCTCCTAAGTCCAGAACCATTTGTGCTTGTTTGTCTTTATACAAAAGCTCCAATCCTTTTACCATTCCGTAAAAAGAAGTCTCCGCTGTATTTGGGATAAAAGAGAATACAGAGTTTTTTAAATCTCCACCGATGCTCTCCATCACTTTAGGGCAAATTAATTTACCCAACTCCTTACGTTCAGTATAAATGTCGGCATCATTCCCTCTCGAGAAATAAATGCGCTCAAAAGAACAAGCTTTATTTTCTAGTGGCTCTATCACTTGATCCATACTCACGCGACCATCTTTTTTGATGATTAAAGCATGACCCGGAGTAATTTCAGAAATCGTTTCTTGAGGAACGTTCATGGCTGTTTGAATAACAGCACGCTCAGAAGCAACCACCACCACTTCGTCGTCTTTATAGTAAAATCCAGGGCGGATTCCTGCAGGATCTCTCAATGCAAAGGCATCTCCATGGCCCATTAATCCACACATCACATAACCACCATCCCACTTTTTAGCAGAATTTACCAATACATCTTGAACGTTGATTTTTGAGGCGATGAATTTCGACATCTCCTGCTTATCTTCAATCTCGTGTTTGTACTTGTGGTATAATTCACTGTTTTCCTCGTCGAGGAAGTGCCCTATTTTTTCGAGTATGGTAACCGTATCGGATTTCTCTTTTGGGTGTTGTCCCAATTCAATTAGCTGATCAAAAAGCTCATCAACATTAGTCATGTTGAAGTTTCCTGCCAAGACCAAGTTTCTTGTCATCCAGTTGTTCTGGCGCAAGAAAGGGTGGCAGTGCTCTACGCTATTCCCACCATAAGTTCCGTAGCGAAGGTGACCTAAGAAAAGTTCTCCTGAAAAGGCAACATTTTCTTTTAGCCATTGTACATCCTGTATTTTCCCAGGGTGTTTTTCTTCTACCTCCTCAAACTTCTTGTTGATATAGGTAAATACGTCTTGTACAGAATTGGTTTTGTTGGAACGGTAACGAGAGATGTATCTTTTGCCAGGCTTTACATCTAGTTTGATGTTTGCCAAACCGGCACCATCTTGCCCACGGTTTACCTGTTTTTGCATTAACAGGTACATTTTGTTTAAACCATACAGCGAAGTACCGTACTTTTCTTGATAATACTCCAGTGGTTTTAGTAAGCGAATCATCGCGACACCACACTCGTGTTTCAACTCGTCACTCATAGGGCTTGGGCAGTAAATTTAAGGGGGCAAGTTACAATATTCTTTAGAGAATTACGCGGCTCTTTTGGGCCTTTTGTTATGGTAAATGGTAAATAGGGAATAGGGAACAGGGAACAGGAAATAGGGCATGAGATAGCAAAACGTGTACAGAGATAATAGCTATATTTATCAATAGGATAAATTTGCAACTTGTTCTTGTGCAATAGCAGAGAAGCTAAGGGAGAGTAATAGAGTTAAAGCTAAGTATTTCATTGTTGGTTTTTATTAGAAGTCTAAGATAGTAAAACCAAATAATACTCCGCAAACAAGTCTTTCAACTAAAAAGCGAGTAAAAATGGCGTATCCTCCCCTGTGTGTGGGGTGGTAAATAAACATC
>Ga0207966_1000010_pt1 | contig 92147 bp, 89 predicted proteins | sample Knorr_S23_td_NAD_FD_185611 | JGI IMG/M metagenome (GOLD analysis project Ga0207966, IMG submission 185611) | Marine microbial communities from Southern Atlantic Ocean transect - Knorr_S23_td_NADW_ad_2500m_LV_B (SPAdes) (version 2) | ecosystem: Environmental > Aquatic > Marine > Oceanic | place...
TCCAATGCCTGGTGCAGATGCAGACGGATTAGTTGACTTTTCTGTTAAGGCTGACAAGTTGGGATTCGATAGTTTGTGGCTTCCTGATCATTTGTCATTTATATCACCGCATCCAGCATTTGAAGCATGGACAATCGCTGCAGCCATTGCCGTAAAAACAAAAAATATTACCATAGGAGCAACCTCTGATCCTCATCGAAACCACCCGGCAGTTCTTGCTCAGCGACTTGCCACTGTTGACCATCTTTCTAAGGGGAGAGTTGCACTTGCACTAGGAGTCGGTGAATCTATGAACCTAGATGCATATGGTATTCCTTGGGATAAACCTTTTCAAAGAATGACCGAATCTATTGATGTGATGAAACTACTTTGGTCCACCAAAGAAACGGTGAACTATAAAGGCGAGTTCTTTAATATGGAAAAAGCCTCTTTGTTGCTCAATCTCTACGAAGACAAAGAAAGCGTTCCTTTCTATTTTGCTACTCACACGGATAAGGGTTTAGATCTTACCGGTAGGATTGGAAATGGATGGATGCCAATAGATTTAACACCTGATTTGTACAAAGAATCGTTAGACAAAATTGAATCTTCTGCGGTTGATGCTGGGCGCACAATTGATGATGTTGACTCGACCTTGTGGGTGTTTACATCATTAGGTAAAAATGAAGACGATGCCTATAAAACACTTGAGCCTTTCAGGTATGTGTGCATTATGCAAGACCAGTTGAAAAAAGCTGGATACGATATCGATATTCCTGATGAATACAAAGGTTTAAATTATTTTAACATTACTCCCACCGATGAGGATAGAAAACAAAAATTTAGGGATATGGGACAATATTTTCCTAGGGAAGCCGTAATTGATTTTACTATTACTGGATCAAAGAATGATTGTATTAAAAAAATAGAGAGATACGTAGACAAGGGCGTTAAGCATTTTGTTTTATTCCACTATTTTAGCCCCGATGCTGATAAAGCTATGGAAACATACGCAAAAGAAATAATCCCTTATTTTAATTCTTAGACTCTTTTAGAATTATTTTATTAAAATCTATTATTCCCATACTTGTAAATCCTGCATTATCTATTCTTTCGCTTTGAAGGTAAATCTGATCTGAGTAAAAAAGCGGAATAATCGGATGCTCCATAAAAAGAATCTCGTCGGCTTGTTCATAGAGATTTTGGCTTTCTTCTGTATTGTAATTTTCTGATGCAAACTTGATTAACTTATCGTATTCTTCGTTGCACCATCCTGTCTCATTGTTTCCGCTGTTACAAGTAAATAAATTCATGAAATTGTGAGCATGAGGATAGTCTGCAATCCAGCTACCTCTGAACATATGTGGTCTATCATTATCAAGACTGCTTAAATATATTTTCCACTCTAATCCTTCTATTTCTACCATGATTCCAAGGGTTTCATACCAAATATTTTGAAGTATTTCAGCAATAATCCTATTGTTTCCAGATTCGGGATAAAGAAGTTTAACATTTGGGAATGTTTTTCTATTCTCATATCCAATCGAGTCAAGGTACATATTCCCTATTTGAATGGAATCCTCATACCAAAGATAATGATTATCTCTATATATTGGAGGAATAGTATTTGGTGGCCAAAAATTTGTAGGCCTTACCGTATGAAGAATCTGTGTAAAAATTCGCTTATTGATTACGCGTGCGAAAATCATTCTGGTCATTTTGTCATCAAAAGGAGGTTTATTGACATTGAATCCTATGTAATTATTTCTAAAACTTGGCATCGTTTTTAGAACGCCTGCTTTTTTTAAATAAGGTATTTCTAAAAGGGGAATACCGCTACCATCAACAATATCCAATTTTCCATTTTCAAACATGGCCAAAGTTGATGTCGGATTGTTATTCATGATGAGCATAATTTTCGGTTTGGATATATTGCGTGGTTCTAGCAAAATAAAATTATGATTCTCCCATCTGGCTAGAGAGTAATTCCCAAGCGTTACTATGTTTTCAGCCTCAATCCATTTTTCATTATATTTTTTTATTACGTCTTTTCGGATTGGAAAAGTGGACATGAAACTTAGTAGACTTACAAAATAAGATTTTCTTCCAGTCAAAATGATTTCAAGAGTTTTAGAATCTAAAGCTTTTACTCCAACCAAATTAAAGTCAGAAATTTTTCCTAAATTATACTCTTTTGCATTTTTAATATCATACAAGAAGTACGCATAGTCTGCAGCAGTTTCTGGATTAAGTAATCTTTCCCAAGAATCTACAAAATGTTGGGCTATTAATTCTTCTCCATCGTTCCAATAGACTTTTTTTATCTTTATAGTAATCTTTTTTCCTGATTGATCTATTTCCCATGATTTGGCCAAATTTGCTTCAATTTTATTCTCATTGTTAATTCTTGTGAGCCCACCCATTATATTATTTATTATTTGAAAAGATGTACTATCGGTCGCTAGGTTCCAATCTAAAGTCGGTGGTTCATTGCTAATGTTAATTCTTATTGTTGGTAGATCTTCGGAATAAGATAAATTAAATAAAATACAAAATAAGAATAAAAATAAAAAAGCTTTCTTAATTTTCAAAACTTAAGGCTCTTCTTTGCTCTCAACAGATTCGATAGTGATCAAGTGCTCACCAAGCTCAACTGTATCTCCATCTTTTATTTTTATCTCCGTTACTTTGCCTGCTATGCTCGTCTTAAGCTCACTTTCCATTTTCATTGCTTCTACAACGATTAGTCCCTCCCCTTCAGTAACGATATCGCCAATGTTTTTTAGAATTTTTACGACTCTACCAGGCATCGGGGCATTAATTTTATCTATCCCGGATGAATTTTCAAAAGAACCTCGTTCCCTCTGCGAAGGTATCTCAAATGTAAAGAAGTCTCCTTTGTGATAAACCTGTATTTCTCTTCCTTTTTTAGAAATTGCAATGTTAAAAGTTGATCCGTCAACTATGAGAGAATAAAGATTAGAATCTACTCTAATTAAATCGGCCTTGTAGTTTTTTTGATCAAGGACAATGTGGTAATTTTCATTCTTTTCCTCCAGAGTAAATGATATTAGCTTGTTATCAATTTTTAAATCATATTTCATTTCTAAGATAAAGAATTATTCGATAGGCTAGAGCGCCTTGCTGTATATTTCCAAGGCTTCAATTTTGAATTCCTTCCTCTATTCTCAAAGCCATTAAATGTATGTAATACGATTGCTGAACCAACTAAAGCCAAATTCTTGCTCTCTCTTGGAATTTCCAGTAATTTTTTGTGCTCTTCAATGAAGCCCGTGTCTAATTTCCCAGAAATAAAATCCTTATTGTCCATCAACCTGATCAAGAAGCCGATGTTTGTTTTAACTCCAAGAACGATATATTCAGACAATGCTCTGCTCATTCTCCTAATTGCATCGTGTCTATCATGGCTCCAAACAATAATTTTAGATAACATTGGATCATAAAAAGTTGTTACTTCATAGCCATTAAAAAGGGATGAGTCCTCTCTTACTCCCGGACCTTGGGGTGATTTGACATAAGTAATAATTCCGGGGGTTGGCAGAAAATTATTAGCGGGATCTTCAGCACAAACTCTGCATTCAATTGCATGTCCTTTTCTTGAGATGTCGGCTTGCTTAAAACTTAATTTATTACCGCAAGATATCTTTATCATTTCTTTTACTATATCGATCCCTGTTATCATTTCCGTAATCGGGTGCTCGACTTGAACTCTTGTATTCATTTCAAGAAAATAAAAGTTTTCTTTCTGATCCATGATGAATTCGACAGTTCCTGCTCCGTAATAAGATACTTTTTTTGCAAGCCTTACTGCTATCTTGCCCATTTTTTGTCTTGTTTTTTCACTGACGCCAGGTGATGGTGCTTCTTCCACAACCTTCTGATGTCTTCTTTGGATTGAACATTCTCTTTCGAATAAATGTACGACATTTCCTTTCTTGTCCCCAAGAACCTGAATTTCAATATGTCTTGGTTTTTCTATAAATTTTTCAATAAATACCACATCATTATTAAAGGCAGATTGTGCTTCGCTCTTAGCCATTCTTAATGAGCTTTCAAAATCCTCTTCTTTCTGAACTAATCTCATTCCCTTACCACCACCCCCAGCTGTAGCTTTAATCATTAGTGGAAAACCAATCTTTTTGGCTACATCCAAAGCTTCATTGTCATTTACTTCGCCATCCGTACCTGGGACCAAAGGAACCCTCGCAGCTTTTGCGATTTCTCTAGATGTAATTTTATCTCCCATTAGCCTTATTGATTCTGGGCTGGGGCCGATAAAATCTATTTTGTTTTTCATGCATGTTTTTGCAAAATCTGCATTCTCAGATAAAAATCCATATCCCGGATGAATAGCATCACATTTAGATTTTTTAGCAACTTCAATAATTTTGGCACTAACCAAGTAGCTTTCGCTAGGCAAAGATTTTCCAATGTTGAAGGATTCATCAGAGAGATTAACGTGTAATGAATTCCTATCAGCATCAGAAAAAACGGCGACAGTTCTAATTCCAAGTTCCTTACATGCCCTTACTATTCTTACTGCGATTTCTCCACGGTTAGCTATTAGAACTTTTTTATACATAAAGAATCTCCAAATATATTTATAAAGGAATTAGCCCGTGTTTTTTTGGTGGATTGTTTTGTCTTTTTCCTTCAAGCATTTCAAAAGCACTGATTACTTTACTTCTCGTTTCTTCAGGCTTGATAACGTCATCGATGAATCCCAGATTGGCTGCTCGATAAGGATTTGCGAAAAGATTTTTATATTCTTCAACTAATCTTTCTTTTTCTGCGATTGGATCCTTAGCATTTTGTATCTCTCTTCTGTTAACAATATTAACTGCACCATCTGGTCCCATAACAGCAATTTCTGCTGTAGGAAAAGCAAGATTTATATCGCCCCTGATATGCTTGGCGGACATAACATCATATGCACCTCCATAGGCCTTTCTGGTTATAACCGTTACCCGTGGTACCGTTGCTTCGCAATACGCATATAAAAGCTTGGCTCCATGAAGAATTATTCCATTGAGTTCCTGATTAACTCCAGGTAAGAATCCAGGAACATCGACAAATGTTAAGAGTGGAATGTTGAAACAATCGCAGAATCTGACAAATCGTGCACCTTTAATTGAAGACCGAATATCAAGAACTCCAGCTAAAACATTGGGTTGATTTCCGACGATACCAACGGTTTTGCCATTCATTCTAGCGAAACCTACCACGATATTTTGTGCATAATTCTCGGCTACCTCAAAAAAATATTCGTTGTCAACGGTGGGTTTAATTACTTCTTTCATATCGTAAGGCTTATTGGGATTTACCTCAACAATATCTCTTAATTTATCAACTTTTCTATCAGCCGGATCATCGCATTTAATTTCTGGAGGATCCTCCATATTATTTAGTGGTAAAAAACTAAAGAGTTCTCTCAAAAGATTTAAGCAGTCTTCGTCATTTTCAGCAGCGAATTGAGCTACGCCACTTTGTGTGCTGTGCACTATAGCCCCCCCAAGTTCTTCGGATGTTACTTCCTCGTGAGTAACAGTTTTTACTACATCAGGACCCGTAATAAACATGTAGCTAGTATTTTTGACCATTGCAATAAAGTCGGTCATAGCGGGAGAATATACAGCACCTCCAGCACATGGTCCCATAATCGCTGATAATTGTGGAATTACACCAGAAGCTTGCACATTTCTTAAAAATATTTCTGCGTAACCGGCTAGACCACGTATACCTTCTTGGATCCTTGCACCACCCGAATCACATAAACCTATCACGGGAGACCCAACCTGCATTGCCATGTCCATTATTTTTGTTATCTTCCTTGCATGTCCTAGTCCCAAAGCACCTCCAAATACTGTGAAGTCTTGGGAGTAGACGAACACTTGTCTCCCCTCTATTTTTCCGTAACCAGTTACCACACCGTCTCCCATAATTTTTGTTTTTTCCATCCCAAAATTATGGTTTTGGTGTTCAACAAATTTTCCTTGTTCTACAAATGACCCATTGTCTAAGAGAGCATGTATTCTTTCTCTTGCGGTTAGCTTTCCCCTTCCGTGCTGCTTTTCGATTCTTTCAGCACCACCACCTTCCTCAGCTTTTTTAATCTTTTGTTCTAGGAACTCAATTTTTTGTTCCATGGTCTTGTCCTGATCCATAAGAACCTCACGAAATAATAATCCAAAAATAAATAATTCTTTAAGTAATCCAAAAATAAATAATCTTTTTAAGAATACTTCTTAATATTAACTATAAAATTATATTCTAATGAGACAATTTATCCAGTATCAGATGTAATTGTTTATTGAGTTTGTTTAGCGTTTTATCGTTATTAATAATAAAATCGGCACTATTACGATTTTTTTTAATATTTTTCTGGGTATTTAATAATTTTATTGCAGATTTTTCGTCTATGCTATATCGTTTCACAATTCTTTTGATTAAAAGTTTTTTTGGAGAATCGATAAAAATGATTTTATCCAAACGAGAACCCATCTTCGTCTTCTTTGAAATCAGGGCTCCTTCAAAAACAACCATTGTTTTTCCTTTGATTAAATTGGCTTTAGAGATTGCTTTGACTCTTTTAATTAATTCGGGGTGAACTATATTATTAAGCTCCATTCTTTTTTGTTCACTGTTGAAAATTATTTCTCTTAGTTTTTTTCTATTTATAGTTAAATTTTTATTTAATATTGCATAACCAAATTTTCTTATTATTTTTTTGTAACAAAGTGTGTCCTTTTTTATAAGTTTTTTTGATTCTAAATCAAGATCAACCGAGGGTATTTTTCGGTTTCTAAAAAATTTAAGTGCTTCAGATTTTCCGCTTCCCATCATACCCGAAATTCCAATTGATACCATTCTTATTTTTTTTTTCATGAAAGAAAATATTTAATTCTTTTTAATGTTAAATTCTTCCCCAGAATTTGTATAACTTCATATATTCCTGGAGAGACTTTGCTCCCTGTTAGAATAATTCTTAATGGTGAAGCTATGTTTTTCAATTTTATATTATTTTTTTCCAAAAAATTATCAAACAGATTTTTAATACTTTCCTTGGTGAATTTCTCTAGAGATTTCAATTCACGAGAAAATTTTTTAACCAAATCAATTCCATTATCCTTGTAGATTTCAGATTTTAATTTATCGTTGATATCTGCGTATTCGTTCTCACAAAATTTAAGAGATTCTTTTAATAAATTTAAATCTTTTGATTTCTCCTTTGCACATTGAATTGCCAAATTAACATCAATTTCTTCATAAAATTTGAGTTCTAATAATTTTTTCAAATAATTATTATCAGATATCTTAATGTGCGACGTATTTACCCAACTTAGTTTTTCTGTATCAAATATAGCAGGTGATTTACTTAGATTGCTAAGAGAAAATAAACTAATCATTTCTTTTAGACTGAAGATTTCTTGATTTCCATGCGACCAACCAAGCCTAGCCAGATAATTTATCATTGAAATTGATAAATATCCTGATTTTTTAAAATTGTTTATCGATTCGGCGCCATGCCTTTTACTTAATTTCGTTTTGTCTTTACCAAGCATCATTGATACATGCGTAAATATGGGTATTTTCTTGTTAATTGCTTCAAATATAAGAATCTGTTTAGGGGTATTTGAAAGATGATCTTCCCCTCTTATGATGTTGGTAACATTCATTTCTGCGTCATCTACAACAGAGGCAAAGTTATATGTCGGAAAACCATTGCTTTTTAGAACAATAAAATCCTCTATATTGCTTGAATCTATATTGATCTGTCCTCTTAATGAATCAACAAATTTGATCTGTTTAGATTTGGGAGTTTTAAATCGTATAACGAATTCAGCATTCTTTGGATGGTCACTCCGATTTCTCCATGTTCCTGGATATTTATAAATCTTATTTTCTCTTAAGGCTCTTTCTTTCAGCTGATTGATTTCTTCAGTTGTCATAAAACATTTATATGCCAAATCTTTATCCACCAGAATTTCTGCATGTTCTCTGTAGATATCCAGTCTTTCTGATTGCAGATACGGACCTTCGTCCCAATTGATGCCTAACCACTCTAGGGATGATATTATTTCATTCAGAGAATCGGAAGTAGACCGTTCTTGATCGGTGTCCTCAATTCTCAATATTATTTTTCCTGAATTTTGTCTTGCATAAAGAAAATTAAATATAGCCGTCCTTACTGCTCCTAAATGAAGTGAACCAGTTGGGCTAGGGGCAAATCTTGTAACAACACTCATTTTAAAAATAAATCTTAAGTTATTTTATCATAAACTGAGAGTTAGATAATTTTATTAGAAATTTCTTATGTATTAAATAGGAATAATCTCTTAGATAATAGAGATTAAATATATTGTACCGAATCAGATATCAATATGACAAAAATATAAATAATTAAACATTATTATATAATATAAATATAGTTGACAATGAGTATCTTAGCCATTGATTTTGGATTAAAAAGAATTGGAGTAGCTGGCACAGATGATTTAGAAATTTCTAGCCACCCAATAAAACTTATAATTAACAAAAACGATAGAAGTCATATTGAAGAACTAATTGGTATTATAGATGAGAGGAAACCTAAGCTTATCTTGATAGGTCTTCCATTTAAGGATGATGGCAAATTAAAAATACAGAATCACATTGAAAATTTTTATAATGAACTTAAATTAAAGACCAATACAAAAATTAAGTATTGGAATGAAAATTTTACTTCAAAAGAGGCTGATGAAATATTGATAAAGATGAACATTTCTAGAAAAAAAAGAAGAAATTATCAAGATATGCTTTCGGCCTGTCTAATTATTGATAGTTATCTGAGGAGTCTGTGATTCCATATTTAAAAACCAAACTTGGAAAGATAAATTATTCAATAAAAAGAAAAAGTAACAAACCTTATGTTTTTTTCATCGGTGGACTCGGGAGTACGATATCAAGCTGGGAAGATCAAGTTGAATATTATAAAAACCATTTTTCTATATTGACCTTTGATAATTTGGGATCCGGTAAAAGCGCTAAACCTCAAATTAATTATTCAATGGAAATTTTTGCCGAAAATTGTTATGAAATAATGAGCAAATTGGATTTGCCATCTGCACATGTTGTTGGGAAATCGATGGGTGGAATGATAGCTCAAGTTTTTGCCTCAAAATATCCTAAGAGAGTTAACAAATTGGTTCTTGCATGTACATGTGCCTCAAGAGACAAAATCGGAAAAGAACTAATATCCGTTTCTAAAAAAATAGCATCAAATGTTGGTTTGAAAGAAATTTGGTTTAATGCTTTGCTTTTAGGATATTCAAGAGAATATGTTGAAAGCAATTTCTCTGATTATAAAAAAAATAAAGTCGAAAATAACAAAAGCTATATAGATGGTTATCTGAATCAGTGCAATGCAATTGAATCGTTAGATAATATTAAGTACTTAAAAAAAATAAAATCCAAAACTCTCATAATTTATGGAAAAAATGATTTAATAGTTGCACCAAAGAAATCTATCGAAATGGCCAAATTTGTAAAGTGGTGCCAAGTTATAGGGTTCCCTGGTGGGCATGGATTTTGGAAAGAAAATAAAACTCTTGTGAACGAAGAAGTGTTAAATTTTTTAGTTGATTAATATACCAAGAGTTGAAAAAATTAATTATAATTCTTTAATGAGCCCAAAAGATACAATAGATGATTCGTCTCGAACCAAACCGGTTGATAAAATTCTTTTAGGCCCTGGGCCAACGAATATAGACGAAAGAGTCAAGATGGCACTTTCTAGAGAACCTATGAGTCACTTAGATCCGGATTTTTTTATCATACTTGATAATATTTCGGAATTATTAAGAAAAATTTTTCAAACTGAGAATAGTACTACATTTGCGATTTCAGGAACAGGTAGTTCAGGTATGGAAATGTCTATGGCAAATATATTAGAAGAAAATGATAGAATTCTAGTTCTTAAAAACGGTGTCTTTGGTGAAAGAATGTCTGATGTTGCTTCAAGATATGGTGCTGACATAATTGAAATGAATGTTGATTGGGGAAAATCCTTTAATCAAGAAGATGTCATAAAGAAAATTAAATCTATAAGTAATCTAAAAGCTGTATCAATTGTACATGCGGAAACTTCCACGGGAATTCTTCAAGATTTAAATTATATTGGAGAATATCTGAAAAATACGGATATTATTTTTATTGTTGACACGGTCACTTCTCTCTCCGGTGTTGAAATTCAGACAGATGATTGGGGAATAGATGTATGTTATTCTGGAACTCAAAAATGTTTGAGCGTCCCCCCTGGACTTTCTCCGATAACTTTTAGTGATAAGGCATTAAAGAAAATTAAACGTAGAAACACAAAGATTCCGTCATGGTACTTAGATCTTAATATGTTAATGAACTATTGGGGATCTGAGAGAATATATCATCATACGGCACCGGTCAATATGTTATTTGCTTTACATGAAGGATTGAAAATTTGTCATGAAGAGGGTCTTCAAAATAGATTTACTAGACATAAAGAAAATGGAGACTATTTCGATTTAAAATTACAAGAGATGGGAATTATGCCTTTTGTTGATAAAACAAAATACGGCTCACTCCCGATGCTGAAATCAATTTTCATTCCTCAGGGAATAGATGATTCTAGTTTTAGAAAAAATTTATTATCAAAGCATAATATTGAAATTGGAGGTGGATTGGGCCACACAAAGGGAAAAATATGGAGAATCGGAATCATGGGGTATAACTCAAGAAAAGAACTGATTGATAATTTGTTTAATGTTTTAGGCCCGTATATTGTATAATACTTTACAACATCTTAAAAATGCTTGATGAAATTTACATCGAATCAATGATAAAAAAGAGATTCCCGCTTAAATCTAAAAGATTTTCTACTGAAATAGGTGATGATTCAGCTATTTGCAAGATAAAAGATAATCAAATTGTTGTTTCCTGTGATTCGCTTGTTGAGAACATACATTTTACTAGAAAAAAATTTACACCTGAGGAAATTTCTTCACGCTCTCTTGCGGTGGCTGTTAGTGATATATCAGCAATGGGTGCGATACCAATGTTCTTTCTGAATTCTCTTTTTCTGCCACGAGGCATAACTAAGAAATTTGTTACTAGACTCTTTAGTGGATTTAAAAAAACTTCAAAGAAATTCAAGATTTCTTTAATCGGGGGGAATATATCAAGATCAGACTCTTTAATTATTGATGTAACTGTTATAGGGGAACTAAAAAAGAATAAGTATAAAGAAAGAGGAAAATGTACTAACGGTGATTTTATATATGTTTCTGGTAATATTGGTGATGCTTCCCTTGGACTACATATTTTAAATAAAAAAAGAAATAATTTGCAAAATATCGAAGAAAGAAAATTAGTCGCAAAATACAAAAATCCTAACCCAAAAATAAAACTGGGAGAATTTTTGGGACAACTCGACTATGTGTCTTCTATGATAGATATAACAGATGGTCTTTCAATAGATCTTAGTAGACTTATTAATCTAAATAAGAATAAATTAGGAGCAAAAGTGATTTGGGAAAATATACCTAAATCAAAAATAGCAATAAAGAAGCCATATGAAAAACATGTCGAACAATATGTTTTGCATGGGGGAGATGATTACGAATTAATGTTTACTGTGAATAGAAAGTTTTATCAAAAATTTGAAAGGTTGGCAAAAATTAGAAAATTTAGAATTTTTAGAATTGGCGAGGTCGTTAATGGAAGTAAAATTATTCTAGAGATGGGAGGTAAAAATAAAATTTTAAAACCAGATGGTTTTATTCATAAGTTTTAAATGAGCGAATATTATTTTTTTATAATTTTAATATTTGGTCTTATCCTCTTGTCCGCTTTTTTCTCAATTACGGAAAGTTCTATTTTTTCTCTACAAAGATATCAAATAGATTTGATTAAGAAGAAATCCTCGATCGGGAATATCCTGGAAGGATTTGTTAAGAATCCAGCGTCAATTATAGCGACGATATTGTTGGCAGACGAAATTTTAAATGTAACTATAATAAGCTTACTTTCATCCAAATTAAATAATTTATTTATTGGAACAATATCTGATGAATTAATTTCAATAGTAACTATATTTGTTGCATCAATAATAATCTTAATATTTTGTGAAATTATTCCTAAAACTATCGGCGTAAAATTTTCCAGAAAGATTTCAATTATTGTTGCCCCGCCGGTTTATTTTTTAAATAAAGTAATGTTCCCTTTAACCCTTTTCTTTGATGGATTGTCTAGATTTCTAATTAAACTTTTTAGTCCAACTTCAAGTCCATCAACACCCTCGCACCATGACTCGGTTAAAAATATCCCTAGTTTGATTGATATCGGTGAAGATGAGGGATCTGTTAAAAAAAGTGAGAGCAAGATAATAGACAATCTTTTGAAACTAGAAAAGATTAATCTAGTTAAAATTCTAATTCCAGAGCCAGATTTGTTTCTTCTGCCAAGCACGATTACAAATCAAGAAGCATTAATCAAAATAAAAAATAAAGGATTTTCTAGGATCCCAGTTTATGATGGTGATTCGGACAATATAGTTGGCATTCTTCATTCAAAAGATTTATTAACGCATGAATCTTCAGAAATTTATTCGATTTTGCGAGAACCTTATTTTGTTCCTGATAAAAAAAATGCTCTTGAATTATTGAGAGAACTGCAAGTTATGAAACGACATATGGCTATAGTTATTGATGAATATGGAAGACTTGAGGGGATCGTTACACTTGAAGACATAATAGAGGAGATATTCGGAGAGATTGAAGACGAAAAAGATGTAAGTGAAGCTCCGATGATTTTTAAAAATGGTGTTTTGTATTTAGATGGTGGAACTAGAATTGGTGAGTTCAATGAAGCTTGTCTGTTTGGGGTGTTAAGATACGCGGGGGTTAATCAAATATCAAATGAGATTAATAGATCCTTTATATCTGAAGATTTAGGAATAGAAACTATGGGAGGATTTGTTTTTAATCAACTCGGTAGACTGCCAAAAAAAGGAGAATTTATTTTAAATGGCAATCTAAAACTAACTGTTGAGGAGATAAAAGACAATAGAATCACAAGAATTTCTGCGGAGAGAATAATTAATGATTAATCTTTTTACATTACCTATTATAACTTTGATATTGTTGATTTTTCAGGCTATGTTTGCTGGCGCAGAAATATCTCTTTTATCTTGTGATAAAGGTAAAATAAGATCTAAGGCTGATCAAGGTCTGCCATCAGCGAAATTGGTAATGAATTCGATCAACAAGATAGAAGAATATGTGTCAACGAGTCTTGTTGGAGAAAATTTGTGTATTGTTATTAATACTGTACTTGTCTCTTCATTTATACAGAACACATATCCTCAGTACGACCCTCATTTGCTCTCTGTTGTTATCTTGACGCCTCTCATCGTAATATTTGGACAAGTAGTACCCAAATCCATCTTTCAGAAGCAAAGTAATTCTTTCGTACTCAAGACAATATACTTTTCATTGATTTTTAGTTATTTGTTTAAACCATTTCTTTTTCTTGTTAGATTTTTGACCGGATTAATTGTTAAGATGATTGGAACAAAAAGCAAGTTGATTACAAGAGAAGAGCTCATCCATGTACTGGAAACGGGATCGGCTTTAGAAGACTCTTCTCAACAATTCAGGGATACAATATTAAACAAAATATTCTTATTCGATAAAATTACGGTTAAAGATATAATGATCCCAATTCATGGCGTGACCTCAATTGATTTGAATAAAAACGTGAATGATGCCAAAAAATTAATTAAACAAACAGGATTTTCAAGATTACCAATATATGATGGTAGCAAGAATAAAATCAAAGGAATTATCCATTCGTTCTATCTTCTAGATAAAAAAGGAGATGAGCCCATAGCTAACTTTCTAGCCGATTGTTTTTTTGTAAAAAAAGATCATTTAGTTTCTAAGTTGCTAGACGAGCTTAAAGAATCCAGATTAAGTCTTGCAGTCGTAGGAACTCCAGAAGATGCATTGGGAATCGTTACTGTTGAAGATATATTGGAAGAAATACTAGGTGAAATAGAGGACGAACATGATCTTTGACTTCAAATTGAATATTAATATTTTTTCGTTTAACATCAAACCATGAGTAGATCTGCTAGTGTAAAAAGAAAAACAACCGAGGTTGATGTGGCAATACATTTGAATGTTGATGGTACTGGAAAGTATGATATCGATACTGGTATACCTTTTTTTGATCACATGCTTGAGCAATTATCGAAACACGGATATTTTGATTTAAAAATTAAAGCGATTGGCGATACCGAAATAGATTTTCACCATACTGTTGAAGATGTTGGCATTGCCTTGGGGCAAGCATTCGACAAAGCTTTAGGAGAAAAGAAATCTATTAAAAGATATGGGTCAAGTTTTGTTACTTTTGATGAAACTCTATCGTCTTCTCATGTAGATTTAAGTGGTAGGCCTTTTTTGATTTTCAATGTTCAACTTCCGACTCCAAAGGTTGGAGAATTCGATGTTGAATTAACAAAAGAATTTTTTCAATCATTTACCAATAATATAAAAGCCAATATACATATTGAACTGGAATATGGTGCAAATAGTCATCACATTATTGAATCGATATTTAAATCTGTCGCAAAATCTCTTGATTATGCAACTTCAATTGACTCAAGATCTGATTCAATTCCATCAACAAAAGGCAATCTTTGATGATAGCGATAATTGACTATGGTCACGGAAATTTGAAATCTGTAAAAAAAGCCCTCTCATTGCTAGGTTTTGAATCAAGAATTACTGATTCTATTAAGGACATTGATAATGCCAGCTCGCTAATTTTTCCTGGAGTCGGAGCTTTTGGAGATTGCGTACAAAATCTTCATGACAAAGGATTGGCAGAAGCAATAAAAAAATCGATCAAAAACGGCAAACCGTTCCTAGGAATTTGTTTGGGATTACAAATTCTTTTTGAAAGTAGCGAAGAAAGTCCTGGCGTTGAAGGTCTATCAATTTTTCAGGGGCATATAAGTCGAATGAATTTCAGTAAAAACAAATTAAAAGTACCTCATATGGGATGGAATCAAATCAAGATAAGAAGAAAATCTAAATTATTCAAAGACATTGAAGATGGATCTTGGGTTTACTTTGTTCATTCTTATAAACTTAATCTAGATTTAGATATAATAGACACAACATCTTCCTATGGTGATGAATTCGGCTCCTCTATCAGTTTTGAGAATGTATATGCTACACAATTCCACCCAGAAAAAAGTAGTGATTTAGGATTGAATATATTAAAAAATTTTTGCAAGATTTGATTTAGTATTTACGAATCGAGCGCGTAATAAAAGTAGCTTCTTAAAACTCTCTTGACATATCCATGTGTTTCCTTGAAAGGTATACTCTCGACAAATTCATCGTCTTCAAGGTTATCAAAACGAATTAACCATTTTTTTACATTTTTTGGACCACCGTTATAAGCTGCAAGGGCAAGAAAAATATTATTGTCAAACTCTTTTATGAGACTTGCAAGATAATAAGTACCGATTTGGATATTTAATTCAGGGTCAAAAAAATTTGAATTACTATCTAAATTTAGATCTCTCTTTATTTTCTCTCCAGTATAATCCATAAGTTGCATTAAGCCCTTTGCGCCAACACGGGATACAGCATGTGGATCAAATAAGCTTTCTTCACGGATTAGTGCTAATAAAAGATTTGCATCAAGATTATAATTCTTTGAATGGATTTTTATATTATCTGTAAATCCCTTTGGGTATTTGTAATAATCTTCTGATGGGTACTTATAAGATAATTTAATCAACATATTAAATTCCTGTGCTGACTCGAGAGCTCTAAAATAATCTTTGTAGTTTGTTGAATTAATTCTATTTTCGATATAGCTTTCTACTTCTTGTTTTGATTCTTTTAAATCTTTTGAGAGAAAAAGCAATCTCATTTCTTGTTTTAAATTATGTTTTTTTTCAGAACGAGCTCTTTTAACCTTGTTTGCCCCTGGTCGTAATTTTGGGCTAATTTTAATTGATGCCAAGTACGAATAGTAACCAATTTTGTGGTTTTCTAGTATTTTCATATAGCTATCCATCGCTTTTTTTGGATGGCCTAACTTTTCTAAGGACCTTCCTTTCCAGTAAAGTCCTTTCGATTGATAATAAGGTTTGTTTGAATGTTCAAGTGAAGAAAAATGATTTAGAGCATTTTCGTAATTTTTAAGCATATATTCAGACCAACCCAACCCCCAGAGAGAATCATTTAAATAATCTTTTGATTTTGTTTTGATTAGCCAATTGTAAACTTCTTTTGACTCTAAATAATTCTCATCTAAAGTAAATAATCTAGCGGAAAGATATGCTACGTTATCGTTTTTGCTATAATTTGGATATTTTTCAAGAATTGATTTTAGATTTCTGGCAATTTTAGAATTATTATCGGAAGTTTTTAGATCATCAATAGATAATTGATATAAAGATTCAGCAATTATTTCAAAATCTCTGGAACTCGAACCTGTAGAATTAAAACCACCCTCTGAAATATCTTTAAGGATGCCTCTTCCCTCATTTCTTTTTTGACTTTTAATTTTTATCAAAGCTACCATAATTTTTATACCGGGATCTTTTACGTTCTTTGATTCTTTCATGAATTGTTTGTACACCCCGTTCTTAAAAAGAGAATTTAGCCTCAGTTCTAAATCATTAGAACTAATTTTTTTATTAGATTTCTTAGAAAGAGCATCTACCTTTTTTGATACGAATTGGGTTTTAAATCTGGGATAGTTAATCCATATTTTTTTAAATATCTCTAGTGATTGGCCAAGATTATTAAGCTTTTCCAAATTTCTTGCTTTGATAAAATCAAAATAAAGTCTGTTGCTATTTTCTAAATTATATTTTTTATCTATACCTCTCAAATGATTATCAAGAAATTGATATGATTTCTTTGCTAACAACCTCTCCGCTTCAATAATTTCTATTTTTGGTAGCAAAACAGATTTCTTATGAATTAATTTAAATTTATTTATTTCACCTTGTATTTGATTAGATTTAATTTGGTAAGATGATAATAGCTTGATTTTCCTATAGGCAATAAAATCAGCGACATTATCGAAGTTGTCTTTATTTAATTTGGCCAGACTATCGATGGAGAGGTCAAAATCTCCATTCCTTTCATAACAATAGGATAAATATAAGTGATTTTCTTTTTCTAATTTACAATTCGTTGTCGATATTGAACTTACCGTTAGAAAACATATTGTTAAAACGAAGAAGAAAAAAAATACAAATCTCATTACTTAACTTTTAGCTTAAGATAATCTCCAATCTTTAGAAATGTAATTGTCGATACAAAAATTGCTAAACAAGGAAAAATTATCAAATGAGGGTAGCTTCTAATTCCTTGCCAGCCATTGTTTGCCATTAGACCCCAACTTACATCCGGGGGAGATATGCCGAGACCTAAGAAACTTAGAGTTGATTCAGCAAGAATTACTGAAGGAATTGTAAATGTAAAGGTTACAATTAAAGGAGATAACATATTAGGAAGAAGTTCTTTAAATATAATTCTCAAATCGCTGAAGCCCATGACTTTTGCGCTTAGGACAAAAGGTCTATTTTTGAGTTCTAATACCGTTCCTCTAGAAATTCTTGCCACTCTCATCCAGCTCAACAAGGATAAAGCAACTGTTATTCCTATTATCCCTTTGCCAAAAATTAGAACAAAGATAGAAATCAAAAGAAGATCAGGAATCGAATAAAAAACATCTACTATTTTCATTAATATTTCGTCAAAAATACCACCTTTCATTCCTGATATGGATCCATATAGTGTTCCGAATATCAAGGAGATAACTGAGGTAAAAAAAGCAATTGATATAGATATTCTAGTTCCATATATTATCCTGCTTAAAATATCCCGACCAAGTTCATCAGTTCCAAAGAGATGCTTTTCTGAAGGTGATTGAAGAATATTCTCAAAATCTGATTTAAAGGGGGAATATGGTGAGAAAAATTCAGGGAATAATGAAAAAAGGACAAGAGCAAAGATGATTAATAAAGCGACAAGACTACTAAAATTTTCTTGATTTATTCTTTTTTTTATATTCGGCTTCAACAACTGTCTTAATACCTCCTCTAACATTAAAATCTCCCGTGATTGAGGCATATTTAGGGTTGCAGGCTTTAACAAAATCATCTAAAATTTTGTTTGTTACATGTTCGTGGAATTCGCCGATATTTCTATAAGAAAACATATAGAGCTTAAATGATTTTAATTCGATGCATAGTTTATCTGGAATATATGAGATTTTAATTATAGCGAAATCCGGCTGTCCCGTTTTAGGACATATGGATGTAAACTCGGGACAGGTTATATTTATATTGTAATTCCTATTTTTTACTTTGTTAGGAAAAGTTTCAATCTTGCTCATGGAGTTATTTTAAACAACAAATATTTAAGCTCAAGTTAGTAGAATCAAATAGCCCCTACGGGATTTGAACCCGTGTTTCTGCCTTGAGAGGGCAACGTCCTTAACCAACTAGACGAAGGGGCCAAACAAATACAAAATAAGTTTTACTATTATGGAATTTTAAATTCAATAATCAATTGAGAAAATTTGATATTTACAATTTGGAAAGGATTTTTTTGTATTCTGTAATCATTTTCTTGACATTTGTTCTGGAAGTACCACCGTAGGAATTTCTTGAGGATACCGAACTATCAATTGAAATAAATTTGTACACGTCCTTATTTATCAATTTCGAGAATTTTTTAAATTCTTCGATTTTGATCTCATCGAGATTTCTATTGTTTTTTTCGCAATATGCAATTATTTTCCCAGTGATATGGTGAGCGTCTCTAAAAGCAAGCCCTTTTCTGGTTAAATAATCCCCTAAGTCGGTAGCTGTAAGAAAACCTAGATTCAAACTTCTTTGAATTGACACGTTGTCAAATTTTATTGAATCTAAAAGATCTTTAAATATATCGACACATTCATTGGCTATCTTTAAAGATGAAAAAAGTGGGAATTTATCTTCTTGTAGGTCCCTATTGTAGCTCAGAGGTAGACCTTTGAGGTTTGTTAGAATATTTATTAAATTTCCGTATACTGTTCCACATTTCCCTCTGATTAATTCCAATATATCGGGATTCTTTTTTTGAGGCATAATACTCGATCCCGTTGTGTACCCATCGGCTATCTTAATAAAGCCAAATTCTGAACTATTCCAGATTATTAAATCTTCACAAAATCTCGAAAGATGCATCATAATCATTGAGCAACAATATATTGAATCGACTATAAAATCCCTATCGCTTACCGAGTCAAGACTATTTCTTGTAGGGATTCTAAAATTAAGTTTTTTTGTCGTACTAAATCTGTCGATATTAAAAGAGGTCCCAGCTCCAGCACACGATCCCAAAGGATTTTCATCTAGTCTGTACATCGCACCATCAATTCTATTGATATCTCTTAAGAACATTTCGAAGAAGGCCAATAAATAATGAGAAAGGAGAATAGGCTGAGCACTTTGCAAATGAGTATAAAAAGGAATTATTAATTCGAGATTTTTTTCGGAGTTCTTAATAATATTTTTTTGAAGGGCTACAAGATTTTTCCTAAGGTTACCTGCAATTTCCTTTATATAAAGTTTTACATCGGTTACCACTTGGTCGTTTCTGCTTCTCGCAGTATGAATCTTTTTACCGAAATTGCCGATTTTTTTTGTTATTGCATGTTCGATATTCATGTGAATATCTTCAAGTTCTGTAGCAAAATTAAATGTTCCCTTTTCTATTTCTTTTTTTGCTTGATTAAGAGCTTTAGTAATTTTTTGTTTGTCAGATATTGAAATGATTTTCTGCTTAGAAAGCATCTCTACATGCGCAATTGATCCTCGAATGTCAAAAGAATAAAGACTTTTATCAATATCCAAGGAAGAAGAAAACTTTTCTACTTTGCTATTACTAACATTCTTAAATCTTCCATTCCAAATTTTCTTAATCACCTGGAGAATATAAGATATATACACTTTTAAAACAAATTATAATTTTTTGGATATCCTTAAAATTAATCCCACAAAGAATTTCTAATTTAATTTAATATTTATTGAATCTTATCGTATTTTTTGTCCCAATTGGAGGTGAAGATACGGTGAAAAAATTCCAAAATGATTCAATATTTCCATTTTTATTGTTTAATGAATATAAGTAATACTATTTTAAAAAAATCATTTTCTATGAACATTAAGTATCTTTAACTATGTGTATGGTTCTAGTTGGGAAAGCGAATTGAAGATCTTCTTTGCTAAAGGTTTCAAAGATTTTTAACCGAACCTGATGATTTATTTCAATGTATTGAGGATAGTCAGGACTGAGAACATCATAAACAAGTTCGAAATTTAACGAAAAATCGGCGAACTCAATAAAACTCGCTCTAACAAATTCTGTACTTTTAGATGCGTTCACTATCTCTTCTAATATACTTTGAATTCTATTAAGTTTTTCATAACTTGTTTCATAGACAACACCTAATCCAATTGTAGTCCTTCGTTTCTGCATTCTAGTTTTTTGGTAGTTTCTTAATCTGCTGTTAAGTAAATCTGAGTTCGAAATGATAATCTCTTCACCAGTTACGCTCTCAATTTTTGTGCTTTTTATGCCAATGGATTTAACGCTGCCCGAGAAATCACCAACCACGATATAATCTCCAAGCGCTATCGGTTTATCAATCATTATTGTAAGAGATGCGAAAAGATCACCAAGTATGCTCTGAGCTGCTAATGCAATGGCAAGACCTCCAATACCTAGCCCGGCAACAAGTGCTGTGATATCGACACCCAAATTATCTAATGCTAGCATTAAGAAAATAAACCAAATTGTAAACTTAACAATGGCATTAAGGCCATTAATTGCGGTTACCCCATGCATGTCACGGTGCTTGGCTTTTATATCCTTGTATCTGGTAAATATCGTGTTTGCTATTAGCACTGCCCATTTAGTCAGTTGCCAAAAAAGAACCAATATAAAAATTTGACCAACAATTTCATCAACATTTTGATCCAAATAAATTATTTTAGTTGCCGTGTATAGAGAAACACCTAATACAAAAATGGGAGATATTGTTGAGAGTATTTCAAATAGATAATCATCAACATTAGTTTTCGTTTTTTTTGCTAATGCATATAGATTTTTTTCAGCAAAACGCTTACAAAAACCTGCAACTACGAAGAAGATAAAAGTCATTAAAAGCGCAAGTCCCCATTTCCAGGCAGGATTTCCAAATATCATTAGATTGAAAAGCTGATTATCTAACAAAGACATATAAACTATATTATATTAAAAAATTGCCTATTTAAAACAATTCATTAATCAGCCTGTCTATAATTGATATTTGGCATTGACTTTAGATAATTGCGCCTTAAAGCTTTCGATATCCCATTAGTTTTTCAAGCAAAAACTCTGATCAATTAGTCTAATTATCTTATATTATTAGCATTTTATTTATTTTATATTTCCCAAAATTTTACTTGACTCCTACTATATATAGTGGTTTAATGAGTACGTAATCACAATATGTTGTTAAATTGTCCTTTAGATGTACTAGTGGAAAGTGATTATACCTTGGGGCAAGGAGAGGTCGAAAATATCCCCTTTTGCACCCCGTTAAGGCCTTTCCTTGCCTCTGAAGTTTTTTAAAAGGAGCGAGGGAAGGTTTTGAGATAATCTTATGGATCAGATTGAGAAGGTATTAGTTGTTAAAAGATCGGGTGAAGTAGTAGGATTTGATTATACAAGAATTTTCAATGCTATTGGTGCAGCTATCAAGGCTGGAGATGAAGAGTATAGTGATATTCAGGTTTCTGAACTAACTAGTGAAATAGAAGAAGAGATTCTGATAAGATTTACGGAATTTTATCCAAACGTGGAGAACATACAAGATATTGTTGAAAAACATTTAATAAGAGCGGATATGTTTGCAGTCGCTCGTAGATACATAATTTATAGAGCAGAAAGATCTAAAGAAAGAGAACAACAGAGAGAAAAGGTTGCACAAAAAGCAGAACTAGGAAAACTTAAGATTAGAAAAAAAGATGGGCGCACAGTTCTTTTTAACCCACAAAAAATTAGGCAGACGATATCTAAAGCTTGTGAAGGATATTCTACCACTACTTCGCCTGATCTTATCATTAAGGAATTAACAAGAAATATTTTTGATGGAGCATCAACTTCCGATATAGAGAGAGCTCTTATTCTCTCAGCAACAGCCTTTATCGAAAGAGACCCAGACTACAGTAAGTTGTCGGCAAAACTCTTTCTCCAAAGGTTGTACAAGGAAGCAATGGAAGTTTCTGTTAACGAAGATACAATTGATGCGGAATATAGGAGGACTTTTATAGATGGTATAAAATTTGGAACTGAAAACAATTACTTAGATAAGAGACTCCTGGAGTTTGATTTAGAAAAATTGAGTAATTCACTTAGCTTGGAAAAAGACGACCTTTTTCAGTTTATTGGTATTCAAACCTTGTATGAAAGATATTTCCTCAAAGACAATGAGAGAAGATTCGAACTCCCACAGGCATTCTGGATGAGAATCGCTATGGGTATGGCGATGAATGAAAAGGACAAAGAGGCAAGGGCGCTAGAATTTTACAATACACTTTCGTCTATGAAATTTGTTTCCTCGACCCCAACACTTTTTCATTCAGGCACACCTCATCCACAACTTAGTTCGTGTTATTTGACTACAATAAGTGATGATTTATCCCACATTTTTAAATGTGTGGGGGATAATGCTCAACTTTCAAAGTGGTCTGGTGGTCTAGGCAATGATTGGACCAATATTAGAGCAACAGGATCAAGAATTAATAGTACAAATGTGGATAGCCAAGGTGTAATACCTTTCTTAAAAATTGCAAATGATGTTACGGTTGCAATAAATAGAAGCGGTAAGAGAAGAGGCGCAACATGTGCATATCTAGAAACTTGGCATCTTGATATTGAGGATTTCTTAGATTTAAGACGAAATACCGGTGATGATAGAAGAAGAACTCACGATATGAATACTGCTAATTGGATTCCGGATTTGTTTATGAAGAGGGTTGTCGAAGAAAAAGAATGGACCCTTTTTTCCCCTGAAGAAGTCCCAAATCTCCATGAGTCATATGGAAGCAAATTCGAAGAGGTTTACACTAATTATGAAAACCAAATTGAATCCGGAAAGATTAAAAAATTCAAAAAAATTCAGGCCCCTGATCTTTGGAAAAAAATGCTTACAAGAATATTTGAAACTGGACATCCATGGATTACATTCAAAGATCCTTGCAATATAAGATCTCCTCAAGATCATGTTGGCGTTGTCCATAGTTCAAATCTTTGTACTGAAATAACTTTAAATACATCGCCTGAAGAGACTGCCGTATGCAATCTAGGTTCGATAAATCTCGAGAAACATATCACTCTAGATGGGAAATTAGATCGTGAATTGCTACAGAAAACCGTTAAAACAGCGATAAGAATGTTGGATAATGTAATTGATTTGAATTTCTATCCAACTATTGAAGCTAGAAATTCGAATCTCAAGCATAGACCAATAGGACTGGGAATTATGGGCCTTCAAGATGTGTTTTTCAAACTTAATTTACCTTTTGAATCACCTAAAGCTCTTAATTTCTCTGATCAACTGCTTGAATTTATATCTTACAATGCCATTCTCACATCCTCTGAACTTGCTAAGGAACGAGGATCATACGAATCATTTAATGGTTCCAAATGGGACAGAGGCATATTTCCTCTTGATACTCTTTCTTTATTGGAAAAAGAAAGAAAGGCAAATATAGAAATTAATAAGATTACATCTTTAAAATGGGAAGAAGTAAGAGCCAAAGTAAAAAAATATGGTATGAGAAATTCGAATACTATGGCTATTGCGCCAACCGCTACGATATCCAATATAGCGGGATGCTTTCCTTGTATAGAACCTATTTATAAAAATATATATGTAAAATCAAATATCAGTGGAGAATTTACTGTTGTTAATTCATACTTAGTTAGCGATTTGAAAAAACTAAATCTTTGGTCCAAAGATATGCTTGATAAAATTAAATATTTAGATGGCAATCTAGACAAAATTGATGAAATTCCTGAACAACTGAAGAACAAATACAAAGAGGCTTTTTCAATTGATCCTTTTATGTTGTTGAAACATAGTGCAGTAAGGGGCAAATGGATTGACCAAAGTCAATCTACTAACATCTTTATGCAAGGGGGATCCGGTAAACTCTTAAGTGAAATTTATATAACCGCATGGAAACTGGGCTTAAAAACTACCTATTACTTAAGGACTTTAGCGGCCAGTCAAATTGAAAAATCTACTCTTGATGCAGGCCAATTTGGTTATACACAAAAAAGAGAACATAAGAAACTAGAGGTGGATAACGATGAAGGGTTTTTACAAAATGAAAAGGCTGGTGATGATAGGCCTGCAACCGAAGTTACGAGCAGCTGTAGTATAATAACAGACCCTGACTGTGAGGCTTGTCAGTAATAGTCAAAGGAGAAATAGCATGTCAATTCTAAGTAATAATTCAACTGATCCAAACAAAATACTGCCAATGACGTATATGTGGGCCAGGGACCATTATAAAGATGGAGTTGCGAATAACTGGACTCCGGAAGAAATTTCAATGCAGAAAGATGTCGAACAATGGAAATCCAACAATGTTTTATCAGAAGTTGAAAGGAGAATGATTCTCTGGAATTTAGGTTTTTTCTCTACCGCGGAATCTCTTACTGCGAACAATATAGTGTTGACAGTTTATAAGCATGTGACTAATCCTGAAGCAAGACAATACCTTCTTAGACAAGCATATGAAGAGGCCGTACATACAGACACATTTATTTATTGTTGTGACACCTTAGGCTTAGACCCAGACTATATATACAATATGTATGAAACGATACCTTCTATTAAACAAAAAGATGATTTTGTAGTTGACCTCACTAAGTCAATTATGGATCCAAATTTTGCAATTAATTCGACTGAAGATATAAAAAAATTCTTGCACGACGTAGTGGGGTATTACGTAATAATGGAAGGCGTGTTTTTCTATGCCGGATTCGCAATGATGTTAGCACTAAAAAGGCAGAATAAAATGATTGGTATTGGTGAGCAGTTTGAATACATTATGAGAGACGAAAGTATTCATCTTGCATTTGGTTGTGATTTAATTAACACAATAAAAGAAGAGAATCCTACTGTCTGGACAGAAGATTTCAAGTCCGATATTACAAATCTGATAATCAAAGCAGTAGACTTTGAGAAAGAGTATGCATATGATGCTTGTCCGAATGGCCTTCTTGGTATCAACCCAGAACAATTCTGCGAGTACGTTGAATATATTGCAGATAGAAGACTTGAAAGGATAAATCTTGGTAAACATTACGGAAGTGAGAATCCGTTTCCATGGATGTCTCAATCTGTTGATTTGTCCAAAGAAAAGAACTTCTTCGAAACGAGGGTTACGGAATATCAAACCGCTGGCTCTCTAGATTGGGATTAGCCTAGTCTTCCAAGTGAATTGTCTTGGCTATTAAATCGTGCAGTCCTTGTTTTCTCTTAGTGAAGATTACCATTATATCCCCTATGAGTAAGATTGTTGTTGACAAAGGAGCAGAATAAAATCGTCCGGTTGCTCTCCAGAAATTTAATCTTTGATGTTGATTATCATAAATTCTAATTTTCATTACTTTCATCCCTAGTGTTGCTTGTTGATTTGAAGTATGGAATAAAACAAAATAAAGCCAATACAAAAACAAGCTCCCGATAACCAAAAGCACGGAAGCTGCGATTCCAAATGTACCAAAAAAAAGAAGGAGAAGGCCTATTAAAAATACTATAGCTTTCTGTAATACCCAGAGAATTCCAATATCTATTATATAGGCTACAACACGTTTCCAGGCTGGTGCATATCTTTGGTTTGGCTGTAAATCAGAATATGCTCTTTCTCCAACACAGAAATATGTAAGAATCGGGGCGACAATCATAACTGCCAAAAAGAACACAGAATACCCAACAATAATTTGCTCCATTAATCCTGGCTGTTGTTCATACATCGTAAAGTTCATTATAGTTCCAATATATTTACTAGTCACTTATTGAACGGATTGATAATACCAGGATGCCATAATTCAAAGTGATTTTTATGATTGTCTGTATAAGCGCCTTCTGGATAAAACTTATCGTAGAAATCAAGATCTAGATGGTGTGATTGGACCATCATTCTGCAATACATTGCATCTGAAAATGCAGGGAATCTTCCATATGTGTCATACAGATAATTGCAAATATCTTTAACTATTTGAATTTCTTCTTTACTTGGCCTAGGAGTAGCATTTAGTACTCCTGAGGGATCCTTGTAAGGCATAAACTTCTCTTCCCAGTTGCTCCACTTCATATCATTGAATGCATCAACCGCTTCGTTCATATTTTTGTAGTAGGGGGGACAAAAAGCCTCAAAATGACCATCTAGGCCAACTGGTGCTTTTGATACTGCTGCACCCCAATCACTTCCTTGATCTTTAGCTTCCACACATGTAAAACCCAGGCCTTTGAACTGGTCATCTGCTCCAAGGATATATCTGCTTTGAAAGCCACTGAACATCCAACCTCCTAATCCTAGGATTTGTTGAGTTAGTGCAACATTCTGACAAAAAAGAGGCTGTTCTGCTATGTAGCCGTTAGCAAATCTAACTTCAGCTTCAATTAAAGGAACAACTTTTTTTTCGTCGATATACCCATTTTCAACCCATTTTTTAGTCCCGGCAGGCTTCATTTTGTTTAACTCGTCAACAAAATTAAATCTATGCCCTTCTCGCATGTAGAAAAATAAAATATTAATTAAGCCAGCTGACAAATCCGTCACAGGAATCATTAGAGTAGTTCCGGGCATATTTACACTCCAGGTGTTATGTATTGCAAGCCCAGGAGGTGTAGTAGGAAGATTTGCTCTACCATCATGTATTTTTATTTTGGATTCTTCGAAAAGTTCTAATATTTTTGTAATCTTTTCTTCTTTATTTAGGGCTTCAATACCTTTAAGATCAGATGGTGATTTATCGTGTTGCTTTACCAAATATAATCCAGAATCATTTGTATAGAATAATTCGGTCCGGTGAATATCACCTAAAGATGGTATGGTCTTGCTCGTAAATTTTACTTCTAAATCCAACCCTTTGTTCGGAGGAAAATCGGAAAGATTTATGCTTTTAATCCCAAGGCCATTCCAAACCAGTATTGCTTCTTCAATCTCACTTAATGACGTTGGTGGATGATTAGACTTATATTGCAATGGGCCTTCCTCAATCTTACCACCAATTGGGAAACGCCTGGATCTCCTTTCATATAAAGCATCAAAAAAAGAATAATTTATAGCCCTGTCGACGCCCGGTGGAAATTTTGACATATGATTATTTTAACTCAAAATAACTATGACTTATAATTAAGATTTCATGAAAGATTTATTACTTAATTCTCTAAAAAAAGATTCTATACTAAAGGGAGATTTTGTCCTATCGTCTGGCGAGACAAGTAATTATTACATAGATGCTAGAATCAACACCCTTTCATCTAATTCGCTGGGCTACGTTGCCGATATTTTCTATAAACAAATAACTGAGGCTAATTTAGATATAGTGGGTGGCCCCTCAATAGGCGCAGATCCTATTGTAGGGGCGATTTTATATAGGGCTTATATGGATAAATTTGTTTTTAAAGCTTTTATAATGAGATCAAACGAGAAAGAACATGGAACACAAAAGAGAATAGAAGGTCCTGATATATCAAATAGTTCTATTGCCATTGTTGAGGATGTGGTTTCAACTGGTAGTTCGATTACGAAAACAGTTAAGGAGCTCAAAAATCGGGGATGTTCAATAAAATTAATATTATCTATAGTCGACAGAGAGATGGGAGCTATTGAAAGATTTCTTAAAGAAGGTTTGGAATATAGGCCAATATTTAAAATCAGTGAGTTATTATAGGTTAAAAATTTCCCTTTCGTTGAAAAACTGATTTAATAAAATGCATAAATTTTATTAGATAAACCTTGCATTTTTACTATTAAAAAACTATTATAAGGGAATAAGGCAAATAGTATTATCAGGAGGCTAATAATATGGGAGCACTTACAAAATCACAGATAACAGCAGCGTTAGCTGGAAGATTGGAAATATCGAAAGTTGAGGCAAGTCGTTTTCTGGATACTTTTGCAAGCCTTGCTTGTGATGAAGCTAAAGCCAATGGGAGCTTCACTCTTCCAGGACTAGGGAAGTTAGTACTTGTTGATCGAAAGGCTAGACAAGGAAGAAATCCTCAAACCGGTGCAACTATCCAAATTCCCGCGAAAAAAGTTGTTAAATTTAGAGTTTCGAAATCTTGTAAAGATGCGGTTCTAGTAGCACCAGTTGCACCCTCAGATGGTGGCTCGTTTGGTAGCTCGTTTGGTAGCTCGTCTACTACTTAGTAGTTTTAGTCCGGTAGAAAGGATTGAAACGGGTACATTTTCTATTATCTAGGATAGGTCCTGTCTAAATTCGCTTACCTTGTTGGCTATTTCTTTTGACAGGGTTTCTTTGGGAATTAAACCTAGTTCTTCTGTGTTTCCGTTTCTAGATATTAGAAAAGAAAAGCTCTTGTCGCTTCCAAAACCAGCACCTTTCTTTGATATGTCATTTGCAACAATAAAATCTAAATTCTTTTTTTTGATTTTCATCTTTGCATTATTGATTATATTGTCGGTTTCCGCACAAAAGCCGATTAAAATTTGATTTTTATTTTTCTTTGCCCCTATTTGGTGCAAAATATCTATCGTAGGTTCCATGTCAAAACTAATTTCCTGATCTTCTTTCTTCATTTTATTCTTTAAAACTTTCTTGAATTTGTAATCACCAACAGCAGCAGATTTTATAATTACACTATAATTTTTTAAATCTTTGATAATATGTTTAGCCATATCGTTGGAAGACTCACACTTGAGATAATTTGGAAAGAAATCGAAACTCTCTTCGACATACCCAGATATTATTTTTATATCGGCACCTCTATAGAAAAATTCATTAGCTAAACAAAGTCCCATTTTTCCCGATGAGGGATTTGATATAAATCTTATAGGGTCTAGATATTCCCTCGTTGCCCCACAAGTGATTAAAACTTTTTCTTCTTTAAGGTCGTTACTTGAAACTTTTTTTTTTATTGACATCGATATTCTGTCCAAACTCGCCAGCCTTCCTTTGCCTTCCCAACCACATGCCAAATCACCAGAATCAGGCTCTATAAAATCAACTCCTAATTTAGACAGTTTCTTAATATTTTCTTGAATCAGGGGGTTGTTAAACATATTTACATTCATTGCAGGGCAAATTGTGACATTTGATTTTGTTGCAATCAAAATATTGAGAAGTAAATCATCTGCTATTCCGTTCGCATATTTAGAAATAAAATTTGCAGTTGCTGGACAAATTATAATTAAATCGGAGCTATCAGCAAGATTTATGTGAGTAATGCTTGACTCATCAGTATCATACATGTTTGTAAAAACTTTTTTTCCTGAGAGAGATTGAAACGTCATACTGCTTACAAATTTTTCTGCGTTTGAAGTCATTACAACATTAACATTAGCTTCCTCCTTGATTAACATTCTTATGAGCTCACAAGATTTATATATGGAAATACTTCCGGTAACTCCTACTAATATGTTTTTATTTTTAAGGCTACTCATATTATTTATCTAACTTGACCATCAGTTATCGCTCCATCGGAAGCGGAGCTAACTAGCAGAGAATATTTATACATTGCTCCATTAAGATGTTTTTGCGAAGGCTGTTTCCATTTTTTTCTTCTTAAGTTGATTTCTTTATTTGAGACTTCGAGTTGAATAGTTCTTTTGGAAGAATTAATTCTTATGGTATCCCCATTTTGAATCAATGCAATAAGACCACCATCAAAAGCTTCAGGGGTTATATGACCCACAACAAATCCGTGGGTACCACCAGAAAATCTCCCATCAGTAATTAATGCGACATCGGAACCTAAGCCTTGGCCTGTGATAGCGGATGTTGGAGCCAGCATCTCTCTCATTCCAGGACCACCCTTAGGTCCTTCATACCTAATTACGATGACATTTCCTTTTTTGATTTTTTTCTTCAGAATGGCATCCATACATTGTTCTTCAGAATCAAAAACGATTGCTTTTCCGTGAAAAGAATAACCTTCTTTTCCAGAAATTTTTGCAACGGATCCTTCAGGGGAAATATTCCCCTTTAATATAACAATATGACTATTTTTTTTAATTGGACTCTTAACTTTTTTTATAACATCTGCTCCTAAATTATCTTTTACCCCACTTAAATTTTCTTTAATTGATTTTCCAGTTACTGTTAAACATTCTCCATGGATTAATCCCGCATTTAAAAGCCTTTTTAGCAGAGGGGGTAATCCTCCTATTTCACAAAATTTTGCCATCATATAAGTTCCACTTGGTTTTAAATCGGCTAATACCGGAACTTTTTTCCCAATTTTTGTGAAATCATCTATTTTTAGATTAACTCCCGCAGCACTTGCCATTGCTAAAAGATGAAGAACAGCATTTGTAGATCCACCTAATGCAATAGTTACAGTAATTGCATTTTCAAAAGCCTTTTTTGTCATAATATCTCTTGGTTTGATATCTTTTTTAATCAAGTTTAAAAGAGCTTTGCCCGATTCGATACAATCGAGTTCTTTGTTTTTTGAAATAGCAATTTGAGTAGAACTTCCGGGTAGACTCATGCCTAGTGCTTCTATTGCAGAAGCCATTGTATTTGCTGTATACATGCCCCCACAAGATCCAGGTCCAGGAATTGCACATTTTTCAATTTTTATTAGTTCAGATTTTGAGATTGATTTATTTGAATATTCTCCCACAGCTTCAAATACTGATACTATATCAACAGGTTTTTTATTGTAAGTTCCTGGCATTATGGATCCACCATAGATAAAAATAGAAGGTCTATTAAGTCTTGCCATTGCCATGAGACAGCCAGGCATGTTTTTGTCACATCCTCCGATGGCAACGATGCCATCAAATCCCTCGGCTCCCGTAACTGTTTCGATTGAATCTGCAATTACCTCTCTTGATATAAGTGAATATTTCATACCAGGGGTACCCATCGATATACCATCTGAAACAGTAATTGTATTAAATATAACTGATTTACCTCCACTTGTATTAACACCTTTGGCAGCAAAATCGGCCAATTTATTGATATGCATATTGCATGGAGTAACCATTGCCCAAGTTGAAGCGACACCAATCATTGGTTTATCAAAGTCCGGATTCTTGAAACCTACAGCTCTAAGCATCGCCCTATTCGGAGCTTTATCTAGGCCTTCCGTGACGACAGCTGAAAATTTTTTATTCTTCATTTTTTTATTTCAAATTATTTTCAACAGCTTGCCAGTTAATAATCTCCCAGAAAGCTTTTATATAATCGGGCCTTCTGTTCTGATATGTTAGATAATATGCATGTTCCCAAACATCTATTCCTAACAATGGTGTTAGCCCAGAAGATAGTGGACTATCCTGATTAGGTGTTGAAATACAAACAAGCTTTCCACTCTTGTCTTGAGAAAGCCATCCCCAGCCACTACCAAACTGTTTGGTTGCTTTTTCTGTAAAATCTTTTTGGAAATTTTCGAAGCTACCAAAGTCTGAATCAATGGCATTGGCAAGTTTTTCTTCAGGATTCTTAGAGTTGTTTGGAGATATTATTTTCCAAAAAAGAGAATGGTTAGAATGGCCACCACCACCATTTCTTACGGCTACCCTAATAGATTCAGGGATGTCCTCTAAATTTATTAATAAATCTTCAACACTTTTTTCAAAAAGCTCAGGGTATTTTTCCAGAGCCGCGTTTAAATTGGTAATATAAGTTTGATGATGCTTCGAATGATGTATTTCCATCGTCTTAGCATCGATATGTGGCTCTAACGCATCATACGCATAGCCTAATTCAGGTAATGAATGTGCCATTATGTTCCCCCTTCCAAAATTAATTTATAACAGATATAAATATACACTATCTTCTTTTCTTTTCTCAGCATACAAAGTTATTCATGGCTTTGGTTCCTCTGCCTATCTTACTCGTTCCCTCAAAGGAAAGCGATGAAACCTGTATGAAATTATTTTATAACACAATTTTGCTGCAAGAAAATTATATGAATGAAAGCCTTTTATTGGTGCGAGTTCATTAATATCAACTCCAAAAACCTCCGAGTTTCGTATTACGGCTTTTATTATGTCTATAGTCTCGTTCCAAAATAATCCTCCAGGCTCTGGAGTTCCAGTAGCTGCCATCAAACTAGGGTCAAAAACATCAAGGTCGAAACTTATGTACACATTTTTACCTTTTATCTGTTTTACAATTTCTTTTAGCCGAGAACTAATTTTATCTTTTGCCCAGAAGATTTTAACTCTTTTCCCATTCTCTTTTGCAAACCCGAATTCTTCACGTGATATATTTCTTATGCCAATAGAAACTATATCGACATTTTTGTAATCGAGACACCTCCTGATAGCGCATGCGTGAGAAAGCTTTCTTCCTTCGTAGCTATTTCTTAAATCAGCATGTGCATCAAAGTGAACAATAGTTAATTTCTCAAGATTATTAACAAACGGTCTAATTGATCCAGATGTAATTGTATGTTCTCCTCCCAAGACGAAAGGGAATTTGCCCAGTTTCCAAATTTCGTCAACTGTTTGCTCTAGAAGCTTTAAGGCCGCAGGATTATTTTTTGGCATTTTCTTTGGCTTCATTGTTCTTATTCCTATTTCGTTGTGAGGTTCGTAGCCGAGTTCCTCATCGTAAAGCTCAACTTGGTGAGATGCTCTGATTATCTCCTTTGGCCCATTGCTGGTACCCTTGCCGTAGCTCACAGTATTTTCTAGTCCATAAGGGACTATTATTACTCTAGTATCTTTAATGCTGGGATTTTTTATCCCCAAAAATCCTTTATTAGAAGCTATGTATTGCATCCGGCTTGCTTTTTAATCAAAACGACCGTTTTGCATGCAATGGCCATGCTCATACCAATTGGTCCCAGACCTTCGGAAGTAGTTGCCTTAACAGATATATATTCTTTAGGAGTCTTTAATTTTTTCTCAAGAGATTTTGTTATTTTATTTTTATATCTATTCAACTTTGGTTTCTCGCAAATTAGGGTTGAATCTATATTGATGATCCTATATCCCTCTTTCCTCATAATTTTTAGTACTTCGACTAAGAAATAATTGCTTCTTTTGTTTTTATATTTTGGATTTTTATTGCTGAAATGTGTTCCAATATCTCCTTTTGCCAGTGCTCCAAGTATGGAATCACATATGCTATGAATTAATAGGTCAGCATCAGAATGACCATCTAAACCAAAACTTGAAGGAATAGGTATTCCCCCTATAAAGAGCTTTCTATTTTTAACTAATCTATGAATATCGTAACCTAAGCCTATTCTATACATTCTTAAATAATAATTTATAGATCTCCAAATCTTTCTTTGTTGTTATTTTATTGTTGTATTGATTGTTCTCAAAGATTCTAACTCTAAAACCATTATTCTCAAGAAGCTCTGATTCATCCGTGTATCTAAAAAATTTCAAATCCATCTCATAACACTTTTTTAATATGCTATACCTAAAAATTTGTGGAGTCTCAGAAATCCACAAATTGTCTCTACCGATTGTATTTTTGACTAAATTGTTATTTTTTATTTTTTTAACTGTATCTTGAATTTTAGATGCCAAAATTATTCCGGAATAATTATTAATCGATTTAATCATTTGATTCATTTTTTTTAAATCAAAATAAGGCCTAACGGAGTCATGAATGACCACATATCCATTTTGTCTTTTTATTTTTTTAAAACCATTAAAAACACTCCTTGCTCTAGTTGGACCACCATAGCAAACCATGACATTTTTATCTAAAGAATATTTCTTTAATAATTTTTCAATATATGCAGTTCTTATTGATTTATCAATTGTTAGGATTATTTCCGTTTGATTTTTTATTTTCGATATTGCCTTTAGCGGATAAATAAAAATTGGTACTCCATTTACTAGTTCGAACTGTTTACCCTTTCTTGTTTTGCCAAATCTTAATCCTTTTCCACCTGATGTTATTATAAAAGATAAGTTTTTTTGAGACATTCCTAATTAGATATGGCGCTGTCTCTATCTCGGATATCTCCCAACTTGGAGAATATCATACGACCAGTAGGGGTTTGTATTACGCTGGTTATTATAATGTTTATATCTGCATTAATGTGCTTTCTTGCATTATCTATTACTACCATTGTTCCATCCTCGAGATATCCTACTCCTTGCTTTTCATCTTTTCCTTCTTTTATAACTTTAATCCTCATATGTTCACCAGGAAGGACGACGGGTCTCAAAGAATTTGCTAGTTGATTGACATTGAGAACTTTGACATTTTGGAGATTGGCTACTTTAGTTAAATTGAAGTCGTTTGTAACAAGATGAGCTCTTAGTTCCTTGGCAAGTCTTACTAATTTTAGATCAACTTCTTTTATATTGGTAAAATCTCTATCAAGGATTTTGACTTGCACATTCTTTTGATCCTGCATTTTTTTTAATATTTCGAGCCCCCTTCTCCCTCGCACCTTCTTTAAATTATCATTTGAATCTGCAATCCATTGCAATTCTCTGATAACGAATTGTGGCACTACAATTGAACCCTCAACAAAACCAACTTCAGAAATATCGGAGATTCTTCCATCAATTATTGCACTTGTATCAAGAATTTTAGCGTGAAAATACTCATCATTTGCCTTTTTAGCAGGGTCTGGATTACTACCTTTTTTTAAACCAACTGCGATTCCAAGACATATGGTAGATAAGAAAACTATCGGATATGTAAAAGGAGGATACTTGGTGCTTAATCCTACTATCTGTGAGAAGTAGTTAAAAGTTAGAAATAGCAATAAAGCAGCAGCTATACCAACTGTTGCACCAACAAGTGCTTTGGCACTTAAATTGGTGAATACTTTCTCGGAATAATAAACTAAAGCAAATGTTATGATACCGCAAAACAGACCTATGCCAACTGAGTATGGAAGCAATAGGTCTCCTCCAGGTTTTAGCCCAGTAAATGTGATCCAAAAACAGGCAATTGCACTAATTATCGAAAAAATCGTTTTTAACGGATTCATCATAAAAATTATAATGAATCAAGTCTAATTAACAAGTTTGGGAAAGAGTTTATAACAATGTTATGTTAATATCCTCTAAGGAATTCTATGATTAAAAGATATAGTTTGGATCAAATGGAGTTTGTTTGGTCAGAACAAAATAGATACCAAAAGTGGCTTGACGTAGAGATTGCCGTTTGTGAAGCTTGGTCATTTTATGGTTTTATTCCTAAAGTTTCAGTAAAAAATATCAAAAGAAAAGCAAAATTTTCTGTAAAAAGAATTGAATCGATAGAAAAAGTAGTAAAGCATGATGTTGTAGCATTTACTACAAACCTAGCTGAATCAATAGGTAAGGATTCAAGATTTATCCATTTGGGTTTAACTTCATCCGATATTTTGGATACTTCACTCTCACTATTAATTGTGGAATCAGGAAATCTTATACAATTAGAGATTGATAAACTAATAAAAACTTTAATAAAAATGTCCAAAAAATATATTAAAACACCAATAATAGGGAGATCCCATGGTGTACACGCAGAAGTTACTACTTTTGGACTTGTAATAGGAAATTGGCTTGATGAAATAAAAAGAGCGAAGAAAAGGCTTGAAGCATCTATCAAGCTCTGTAGTGTTGGTAAAATTTCTGGTGCCGTTGGAACCTACTCGAATGTTTCACCTAAGATTGAGACTAAAGCATGCTTCATTTTAAAATTAAAACCTGCAAATATAAGCAGTCAAATCATCAATAGAGACTTCCATGCTGACTATTTTTCTTCACTATCTTTTATTGCATCGGCTATAGAAAGAATCGCCGTACAGATTAGACATATGCAAAGAACTGAAGTTCTGGAAGTAGAAGAACCTTTTTTAAAAAATCAAAAAGGCTCATCTGCGATGCCTCATAAAAGAAATCCGATTTTATCAGAGAATTTAACCGGTCTTTCAAGAATTGTTAGAGCTAATACTGTCGCTGCATTCGAAAATATCCCACTATGGCATGAGCGAGACATTAGTCACTCCTCAGTAGAAAGAGTAATTTGTCCTGATTCCTCAATACTAACTCATTTTATGCTATACAGACTAAATTATATGTTAAAAAATTTAAATATTTACGAAGAAAACATGTTGTCAAATATATGGAAATCAAACGGTGTGATTTTTTCTCAAAACGTACTAGTAAAATTGATAGAAAAGGGTTTGAGCAGAGAGAAGTCTTACAAAATGGTTCAGGATAATGCTCTTGTTGCATGGGAGCGTAAGAGAGATTTTAAAGATTTATTGTTAAACGATTCTAAAATTACTAAATATTTAACTAAAAAAGAAATTGAAAAATGTTTTAGCTTCAAAAATTTATTCAATAACGCTGAATTTATATTAAAAAGGGTTATCAAATCCAAATGAGAAAATTCTTAAGCTTTAGTTTTTTTCTAATCTTTTTTCTAATTGGCTGTGATTATATAAATAATTCTATCCCGAGTTCATCAAATATATCAAAAGAAGAGGTCTTAAAAAAATTTAAGAAAGGTTTTAGCGATGCCATACCTGACGATGCATTGGTATCAATTACCGCTCTTAGGGATTCACCCATTCAAGGGCTCAAAGAAGGCGCAATACTTTTCAAGAAACTGGATAAGACACAACAACTGTCTTTTTTAATCTCAAACGATGGTACCTATATCATTCTTAATCCGAACATATATGATTTTTCTCGGCCATCAAGAAATGAAGAAATAATGAAAAATATAAATCTATCAAATGCACCCAGCCGTGGACCAAAAGATTCCAAACAAATCGAAATAGTTGAATACTCAGATTTTCAATGTCCTGCGTGTAAATTTGGAGCCATCGAGATTATTCCAGAGCTCAAGAAAAGATACGGTGAAAAAATTACATTCTACTATAAGCATTTACCTCTGACTTTTCACAGATGGGCTGATGATGCTGCTTATTATACGGCCTGCATTCATAGTACATTTGGGAATGAACAATTTTGGTTGGCACATGATTTAATTTTTAACTCCCAAAGTGGAATTAAAGAAGAATCTTTTAAAGAAGATATTATGAGAATCTTTACTGAATCAAGCGTAGAATTCCCATACGACAAATGTCTCCGCTCATATAGTGACAAAAAATACGTCTCTATTGTGGATTCCGATTTGGCTGAAAGCAGACTTCTTGGTATTAATTCAACACCAACTTTTGTAATCAATGGTTACATTGTATCCGGGACTGACTTCATGAAAATCGTAGAAGCAATTGAAAAGTTTTCTCAGTAGTTGCTTTTCAGTTAGTATCTGGTAATAAAATAGTGATTGTTGACATAATAACAATATCTTATGATTAAATAAAAAAATGGAATTTTTAGAACAGGCCAATAAAATTATGCTTGATAATCAAGAGAAAATAAATTCTTGGATCCAGCAAAAGAGATTAAAAATAAAAGTACCTTTTTATACATCTGTTGATCTAAGAGTTTCTAAGAATAAAATTGCGGCAGTTGATACGAACATCTTCCCAGCAGGATTTAATAATCTATGTGAAACTTTCTTAATTAGAGCTGCCATGTTGACCAAAAACCATATAAAGCTAACTTATGGATCAAAAATTAAAAAAGTGTTAATTGTTCCAGAGCTCCATACCAGGAATCCTTTTTACTGGGATAATGTACTTGCTATTTTAAATATTTTAGAGAAAGCAAATCTCGAAACTAGAGTGGGGCTAATTTCGGATAACAAATCGGTTGTAAAATTTGAATTTGAATCATCATCAAAAACTAAGGTTTTTGCAGAAAATATATTGAGGGAAAAGAATAGAGTATTCCTTTCTGGTTTTGATCCAGATCTCGTCTTAATTAACAATGACTTTTCAGACTCGTCACCCCCAATTCTAACTGGACTAGAACAGTTAGTCGTTCCCCCTGCAGAAGTAGGGTGGCATTCGAGGAAGAAAAATATACATTTCGAATTTTATAATAAATTAATTAGCGAATTTGCTGAATTAATTAAGATGGACTCCTCTTGTTTTTCTTTAAAAACCAAATTAGTTGAAGACATAAATTTCGAAACAGTTGAGGATAGAAAAAGACTCGCTAATTTATCGAATGAAATGCTTTATGAGTTATCAAGTCACTACAAAGTCGAAAATCCTTTTTTATTCATTAAAAGTAATACTGGAACTTATGGAATGTCTGTCATGCAGCTTAATCAGGGTGAAGAAATAATAAATTTGAATAGAGATGGGAGAAAAAGAATGAAAGTTTCAAAAGGTGGTAATTTATTAAGGGACATTATTATTCAAGAGGGAATAGAAACTATTTATTCAAACAAAGAACCTGTTTATTATTTAATTAATTGTGAACTGGCTGGGGGTTTTTATCGCGTAAACAATCTTAAAAGCTCTGTTGAAAATTTAAATACAAGGGGTATGTATTTTCAATGCTTATGTCTTAACGAGACTCATAATGATTGTGCGAGTTTTATCAACCCTGCTTTAGAAATTATTTCAAAAATTGGTTCACTAGCAACAGGTTTTGAAATAAATTATTTATTGAAAAAAAATTAATTTTCTGAGGATTCTTCATTAAGTGCTTTATTGTAAGCTATTAATGCATCCCTTCTTGATAAAAATCCTATAATTTTCTTTGATCCAGGTCTAGAAACAACTGGTAAAATATCTCCTTTGTCCCAATGCCTAAGGACTTCCAACATTGACTCCTCTGGAGTAACGGTGTTCACATTCGTGGAAGCTAAATCTTTCATGATTACTACATCTCTTAATTCTTCATCAAGAACCCACCCTCTATAATCTTGAACAGATATTATTCCCGATAAATTATCGTCCTCGTCAATCAATGGGAAAGTTGTTAGCTGAGTGGTTGGGAGAAATTCAATAAATTTACCAAGAGGCATTTTCTCCGGTATGGTAACCACGTCTCTTCTCATAATTTCACTGACTTTCATATTGCTAAGTATATGAGACTCTTCATTCTGAGCTAACTCGATATTCTCGTTTTTCAGATAACATGCTTCAAAAGATCTTCCTATTATTAATTTGTAAATGGATGTTCCAATTACGGAACTTACCATTATTGGTAAAACAGATTGATAAGTTTCTGTTAATTCAAAAATAAAAAAAATGGATGTTAAAGGTGCTTGAGTCATTGCGGCAAGAAATGTTCCCATTCCTACAATTGCATAGGAGATCGATAGATCTCCTGGATTAACAAAATCAGAATAAAAAATAGTTTCTACTCCAAACCCAAACAAATATCCACATAGGGCACCTAAGAAGATTGCTGGTGCGAATATACCACCAGGCCACCCGCTACTTAGAGTTATAGATGTTGCGATAGGTTTTACAAGAAGTATCGCAAGGACAATCCATAAACCATATTCATGAGAAAAAGCTTTTCTTATCGTTTCGTGGCCATTTCCTAAAACATCTAGTCCAATTCCAAAAGGTATAAAAGCAATCAAACCTAGAAGTATTCCTCCGACTAAGGGCCTTATCTTCTGGTCAGTAAATGTATTTTCAAATTTTTTCTCAATTGAAAAATGTAACTTCGTAAAAAAGGATGAACTCAGACCTATTGCAACTCCCATTAAGGCGTATATGAATAACTCATTGTAACTAAATAAGAGAAAATCAACATTATAAAAAATATTGTCCTCGGAACTATAGAATCCTGCGACTACTGTAGCAGTTGCAGCAGAAATGACGACAGGCAAGAAGCTTCTGATTTTTATGTTTCTAAGTAGTGTAACTTCTTCAACAAAAAGAACTCCAGTAATTGGAGCATTGAATGTGGCTGCTATTGCACCTGCAATACCGCACGCAATAAATATTTTTAAATCAGTTTTTTTTATTCTTATTCTCTGTCCTAAAATGCTTCCAATCGATCCGCCTAATTGAGCCATCGGACCTTCTTGTCCAACTGAACCACCAAAACCTAAGGATATAACCTGAGAAAAACTCTTAACTATTGTCTCTTTGATGCTTATTAGTCCACTGCCTTGTGAAACGTTATGGATGAATCTATGAAATTTATATCCTAGGATATCATCTCTTTTTGAAATATGTTGTACAAAGAATAAAATTACTCCACCGATGATTGTTCCAAAAATAACTATATTTTTCTCTGCAAGCGGGACAATCAATGATGAAGAAATTGTGTTGTACAAGAAATGGAAAATTAGATTCGAGAAACCCGCACAAATTCCAACTATAAAACCAATCAATATGAAGTATGTATATTGGTTGGTCCACAAATTATATATGGCAAGACGTATATTTCTGGTTGGCATTTGTATCTCTTTAAAGTCTTTTACTTAGTAAACTTTAAATTATTTTAAGCACAAAAAATAGTAAATATTAAGTTTGACTATAGGTTTGTTTCATGAGAAAATTTAGTCGTTTTAGGTTCTGTACATGTCTATAGAAGACCCGAATACTTATTCAGTTGGAAGCTTTTTTCTAACCTTAGCAATTATTTTTATTGCTGGAAAGAAAATTGGCTCATTATTTATAAGATTCAAACAACCAGAAGTTCTAGGGGAATTAATTGCCGGTGTTCTTTTAGGAGCCCTAGGCCTTATCCCTCTTTATGGAGCAATGGGATACGATGTCTTTCATCTTTTAGCGGAAGTGGGTGTGGCAATTCTACTTTTTGAGATTGGTTTAGAAACTGACCTCAATGAATTACTAAATGTTGGCCCTTCGTCCTTAATCGTTGCTGTTATTGGCGTTGTTTTACCATTTCTTCTAGGATTTTATTGCGTTTTCTTGTTAGCTGACCTCAATTTTCTCAGTTTTACTTCGGAATCCAGGTTATTTTTGGTTGCATTGACAATTGGTGCTACTCTGACGGCTACTAGCGTGGGTATTACTGCAAGAGTTTTATCAGAATTAAATAAACTTAAAACAATCGAAGCAAGGGTTATTCTTAGTGCTGCTGTAATTGATGATGTGATAGGACTTATTATTCTTGCTGTCATCAGCGGGGTTATAGCAACAACAGCTTCTGGAGGATCAAGCTCTTTTGAAATTTTTGATATCGGAATAATAACAGTAAAAGCTGTGGGATTCTTGTTTTTGGCAATTGTGATTGGCAATTTATTCACATCAAGACTTTTTCTGTTTGTTCATAATCTAAAAGCGAGAGGTAGTTTGCTTCTTGGAGCGCTTGCTTATACGTTTGTATTTGCTTATTTGGGACATCTCGCTGGATTGGCACCAATTATAGGTGCCTTTGCTGCGGGGTTATTGTTAGCTAAGACACATCAAAAAACCTTAATAGAGGAGAGATTAAAGCCGGTTGCTGATGTGTTTATTCCTATTTTCTTTATAATGGTAGGGTCTGCAGTTGATCTCTCTGTCTTTAATCCCTTTATAAAGGAAAACATTGCTGTTATACTCTTAGCTTTAGTTTTATTTGTAATTGCGGTAATCGGTAAATTGGCTAGTGGCTTGGGAGCTTTTTCTTTAAAAGCTAACAAGTTGGTGATTGGAATTGGGATGATACCCAGAGGTGAGGTTGGGCTGATATTTGCATCAATGGGGCTTGTTTCTGGTGTTCTTCAAAAAGGCGAGTATTCGGCACTATTGGTTATGGTTATGCTTACAACTTTTGTTGCACCACCTCTTCTTTACCGGTTTTTTAGGGACTAATTAATGAGACTATTTCCTGTTTTTTTATTGTTGTTCAGTTCTAAAGCTTTTTCTGCTGATACGTCCAATGTTCTGATGGTCGACGGTACTTTTTTTATTGAACTTTCAATTTTTATTTTCATAATTTTATTTCTTAATAAGTTTATGTTTCAACCTTTACTTAATCTTAAAGAAGATAGAGATATCGAAACCTCCGTCAGAATTGAAAGAGCAAAAAGCATGAGGGAGCAATCCCTAGATTTAGCATTAGAATACAAAAAAAGATTGTCAGAGTTCAGATTAGAAATAGAAAAATCTTCAAATGAAAAAATAAATGAAGCAAAAAAACAAGCTGATAAAATAATTAAAGAAGCTAAGGACCAATCGATTAGTGCTATTGATCAAGCGAGAAAGAATTTGAATTATGAGCTAATAAGCTCAGTAAAAAATATGAGTATAGACGAAATCAAGGTAAGCGATGATGAAATCTCATTGCAGATAAGAGAATTATCAAACATCATAAAAAACAAAGTTAATTAATATGGCAAACGAATTAGATATTGTTGGACAAATTAAATTTGCATTTTATCATTTGCTTAATTTAATTTTATTTTTTGGAGTTTTGTATTATTTACTCAAAAAGCCAATATCTGAATTCTTTTCTTCAAGAAGTTTAAAAATCAAAAATGAGATTGATAAAGCTACTGAAATTATTGACGATGCTCAAAAAACATATGACGAGAATTCGCAAAAAATAGATTTTATCGAATCCGAACTAACTGAACTAAGAAATTCAATTGATTCTGTTACTAATAAAAAAATCTCTAAAATTATAGAGAATGCTCATCTTATGATCGATAAAATAAAAAATGATACGACTGATATTATTAAATTGGAATCAATCAAATTAACAAACGATATTCACATTGAAGTATTAAACAAATCCATTGAGTTCACTCGGTACGAACTTATGAGCGACATCGATGAAACAAAAGATACAATGTTAATATCTTCATTTTTTGAGGAGGTTAAGCAAAATGTCATCAGCAACAATTAATGATTTGTTCCATGCTCTCACAATAGGAACACTTTCGAAACATGAGCTTGAAAGACTATACGCAGGTTTGTCTAACTTCATTGATACATTTAACTCAGACAGAAGTATTAAGTCATGCTTAATTAACGATATCTATCCATCGTCCTTAAAAATTGATATAATTTCAGAAATTGTTTCAGATTGCAAACACACTAGAAATTTTCTAGAAGCACTAATTGAATTTAATCTTTTGAAAACATTTGTCGATTCCAGAGAATTTTTCTTAAAAAAATTAAGAATGATATTAGGAAAAATCAAGATTGAAGTTACTACCGTCAACACCGCACAAATTGAAAAATTACAACTTGTTAGAGAAAATCTGGAAAATATTTGGGGTGAAAATCTTGAAATCACCTTTAAAGAAGATTCTAATATTATTGGTGGATTAATTTTACAGGTGGAAGATAAATTTTTTGATGGTTCATTAAACGGAAAAATTAACGAATTAAAAAATTTAAATCTTGAAGGAGAACTTTAATGTCCGAAATTAATTTACAAGATGTAACTGAACAATTAAAACAGAAAATCCAAGGCTTCGAAACAGACTTTAAATCTTCTGAGATTGGAACTGTTACTTCGGTTGGTGATGGAATTGCTAAAGTTTATGGTCTAGATAAAGCCATGGCAGGCGAACTGGTCACCTTTGAAGGTGGAGTTTTAGGATTGGTATTAAACCTCGAAGAAGACAGCGTTGGTATAGCGATTTTTGGAGCTGAGGATACAGTTTCGGAAGGAAACAGAGTAAAAAGAACAGGAGAAGTCGCAAAAGTAGGAGTAGGAGATGTACTTCTTGGAAGAGTCGTAGATGGTCTTGGGAAATCGATAGATGGAAAAGGAGATATCCAAACTAAAGATTTTAGAACTGTTGAGGTTAAAGCTCCTGGAGTAATAGCTAGGAAATCTGTTCATGAACCATTACAGACTGGTATAAAAGCAATTGATTCCATGATACCCATAGGACGAGGCCAAAGGGAATTAATATTAGGTGATAGACAAACCGGAAAGACCGCGATTGCGGTTGATACTATAATTAATCAAAAAGGAAAGGGAGTTTATTGTATCTACGTTGCAATCGGTCAAAAGCAATCCACAGTAGCTCGAGTTGTAGACAAATTGAAAGAATACGGAGCATTTGAATATACTACTGTGGTAGCTGCAAATGCTAGTGACCCTGCTCCATACCAATTTCTTGCTCCTTTTACAGGGTGCGCTATAGGTGAATTTTTTAGAGATAGCGGAAGACATGCGTTAATAATTTATGATGATTTAACCAAACATGCTTATGCATATAGGCAAATATCATTACTTTTGAGGCGACCTCCTGGTAGAGAAGCCTATCCAGGAGATGTCTTCTATCTTCATTCAAGACTCCTTGAAAGAGCCGCCAAAATGAATGACAAAGAAGGAGGAGGCTCATTAACCGCCCTACCTATAATTGAAACTCAAGCAGGTGATGTTTCAGCCTATATCCCAACTAATGTAATCTCAATTACGGATGGACAGATTTATCTTGAAACAGATTTGTTCTATTCCGGTGTCAGACCAGCTATCAATGTCGGACTTTCAGTCTCACGGGTTGGTGGTGCTGCGCAAGTTAAAAGTATGAAAAAAATTGCTGGAACTTTAAGGCTTGACCTTGCTCAGTACAGAGAAGTTGAAGCTTTTTCTCAGTTTGCATCTGATCTTGATGATATAACCAAATCTCAATTAGAACGAGGGTCAAGATTAGTTGAAGCTCTAAAGCAAGGACAGTATGTTCCATTGCCGGTAGAGAAACAAGCCCTGCTTACATTTGCTGTAACTAATGGTTTCGCAGACGACGTTGAAGTCTCGAAAATAAACGACTTTGAACAGAAACTTTATGACTATTTTGATACTAATCATCAAGATGTTTTAGAAGAGCTTAAGTCGGAATATTCTGACGAAATTGCCGCATCTTTGAAAACAAGTTTAGAAAAATTTAAAGGAACATATTCTTCTTAAAATGCCTAGTTTGAAAGATATAAGAACAAAAATTGCTAGTGTTAAGAGCACTAAAAGAATTATGCAGGCTATGAAAATGATTGCCACAGTTAAGTACGCAAAAACTCAGGTTATGCTCAACTCATTTAGATCCTATTTTATGTCATACAAAGAAATTATATCATTTGTGTCGAAATCCACTAAAGATTCCCCAAGTAGGTTTTTTAATGATTTAGAAGGAAATAAAAAATCTCTTTTAGTTATTATATCCTCCGATAGAGGCTTATGTGGATCATATAATTCAAACTTATTTAGATTGATAGATAGATATGAGTTTTCAGAAAAAATTATAGAAAAGTTTTTTATAGGTAAAAAAGGTCAAGATTATTTCAAAGAAAATAGCTTTGGAGATCAAACTTTCTCCTTAGATGAAAAAAATTACAAAATTTTATCAGAGAATATTTCCAATAAAATTTTACCATATTTCTTAAATGGAGACTTTGATCAAATATATGTTGCTTATAATAAATTTGTGAGCTCTATATCTCAATTGCCAACAATAACTAAAGTCTTACCAATTGAATTGGAAGATCACGAAGATGCTAAAAAGGATTTGAATATTTTAATTGAACCAGATATAAATTCATTTATCGAGATTGTCGTCCCTAAGTTTTTCGAGCTTACAATATCAAGCTTACTTTTGGAAGCTATCACAAGTGAACATGCCGCAAGAACGGCTGCAATGGATAATGCAACAAGGAATGCTGACGATATAATAAAAGAGACTACGATGTTATTTAACAAAACAAGACAGGCAGACATCACGAAAGAATTGATGGATATCGTGAATGGTTCTGAGGCTATGAAATAAAGGAGAAATAAATTATGAGTAGTGATAATTTTGGACAAGTTGTTCAGGTTCTAGGGCCAGTTATTGATGTTGAGTTTTTCTCAGAAATTCTTCCCCCAATAAACACTGCACTAAAATTATCTAATCCACTGATTAATGATCAAGATTGGAATCTGGTAATCGAAGTTGCCCAACAAATTGGAAGCAAAAGAGTGAGATGTATAGCAATGGATACAACAGATGGAATTCAAAGAGGAGAACAGGTTCTTGATACTGGTAAACCTATAAGTATTCCTGTTGGCAAAGCAGCGCTTGGGAGAATGATGAATGTAGTTGGAGAATCTATTGATGGAGGAGGTCCTATAGAAGCAGATAAATTTGATTCAATACATAAACCTCCACCTTCTTTTCAAGAACAGAGCACAGAAACAGAAGTCTTTGAAACAGGAATTAAAGTCATAGATCTTTTGGCACCCTTTTTAAAGGGGGGAAAAATTGGATTGTTTGGTGGGGCAGGAGTCGGAAAGACGGTTCTTCTCATGGAGCTTATAAATAATGTTGCTAAGGAATATGGTGGCTATTCTTTTTTTGCAGGAGTTGGAGAAAGAACTCGAGAAGGTAACGATTTATATATGGAAATGAAAGAATCCGGGGTCCTAGGAAATACGGGTCTTGTTTTTGGTCAAATGAACGAGCCCCCGGGGGCGCGGTCAAGAGTTGCTTTGTCGGGTCTTACTCTAGCTGAGCATTTTAGAGATGAAGAAGGACAGGATGTATTATTATTTATTGACAATATATTTAGATTTACACAAGCTGGTTCTGAGGTGTCTGCCCTGCTTGGTAGAATACCATCTGCGGTTGGTTATCAACCTACGCTTGCGACTGATTTGGGCGAATTACAAGAAAGAATCACTTCTACCGTTAAAGGATCTATTACCTCAGTTCAGGCAATTTATGTTCCCGCGGATGACTTAACTGACCCAGCCCCAGCTACAACTTTTGCTCATTTAGATGGAACGATTGTCTTATCGAGACAATTAGCGGAGCTTGGCATCTATCCTGCCGTTGATCCTCTAGACTCCACATCTCGAATGCTTGACGTAAGAATAGTTGGTGACGAACATTACAGAGTCGCAAGAGAAGTACAAAGAATATTACAGAGATATAAACAATTACAAGAAATTATAGCCATTCTTGGTATGGACGAATTGTCAGAGCAAGACAAGATAGATGTATCAAAAGCAAGAAAGATGCAAAGATTTTTATCTCAGCCATTCTTTGTTGCTTCACAATTTACTGGATTGGAAGGGAAATATGTACCAATTCAAGATACGGTTAAATCTTTTGATGAAATCTTAAGTGGAGAACTCGATAGCTTACCTGAGCAAGCATTTTATCTTGTTGGGAGCATCGAAGAAGCTAAAGAAAAAGCTAAAAAACTAGACTAGCTATGAGTGATTTTTTTAATCTGAAAATATATACACCTGAAGAAATTTTATTTGATGGAACGGTGGAATACTTGTCTGCTACTAATTCATCTGGAGAATTTGGTATTTTACCAGGACATACATTGTTTTCCTCTGATATAACTGCAGGAGATTTCAAAATTAAATCTAAAGACGGAACTGAGAAGAAGTTCAACAATGGTACAGGTGCTATAAGTGTTAAGTCAGATCAAGTCACTCTTACTTTAGAGTCCGGAAATCTTATTGCATGATTACTCGTAATAATAATCTAATCCAAATGATCGATGGTCTTTTCACCAGCAAGAAACCTTAGTGTGTTTTTTAGTTTGATGGATTGGATGAATATGTCATGTTCCGGGTAAACTGTTTCGTCATGCATTGGGCTCTTAAAATAAAAAGACATCCACTCCTGAATCCCTTTCATCCCAGCTCTTTGAGCAAGATCCATAAAAATGATTAGATCTAAAACGATAGGTGCTGCCAAGATACTGTCCCTACATAAAAAATTAACTTTTATTTGCATTGTGTAGCCGAGCCAGCCAAATATGTCTATATTGTCCCAAGATTCTTTTTGGTCTCCTCTAGGAGGGTAGTAATTTATGCGAACTTTATGATAAAAGTCCCCATAGAGATCTGGATGAAGTTCAGGTTGGAAGATATGTTGCAAGGCATTTAGCTTGCTTTCTTCTTTAGTTTTAAAGTTTTTTGGATTATCTAAAACTTCTCCATCTCTATTACCAAGTATATTTGTTGAGAACCACCCATTTAATCCGAGAAGTCTACTTTTAATCCCTGGAGCGAGAATTGTTTTCATAAGTGTCTGCCCAGTTTTAAAATCTTTTCCTGCGATAGGAATATTATTTCGAAGACTTAATTCTGTCAATGCAGGAATATCTACCGATAAATTCGGAGCACCATTAGCATATGCAGCCCCACATTTTATTGCGGCATATGCATAAATCATACTAGGGGATATATTCTTGTCATTACTTTTAAGTCCTTGTTCAAATGATTTGATATTTTTATGAACCTTAGTTTGTGTCATGAAAATCTCTGTGCTTCCACACCATATCATGACCAATCTATCGATATTCTTCTTATTCTTAAAATTCTTTATATCTTTTATTAATTCTTGGGCAAGCTTAAAATAATTTTTTTCTTTTTTTATGTTTTTACCTTTTAAATTTGTGGCATACCTTTTATTAAATACAGCTTTTTCAGGAGTTATAGATTCCAATTCATCTCTTAATCTTTCAATTAATGATTCCTCAAGAACACCGGCTTTAAGAGCCGCTTTGTAACAATTTTCGGGATAGACGTCCCATCCAAAGAATTCTAAATCTTCGATGTCGGCTAAAGGCATCAAATCTTTGATCAAAGGAGACTTCTTGCTAGTCCTCTTTTCCAATCTTATAGTGCCCATTTGAGATAATGAACCGAATGGTTTGCCAAGATTTTTTTTAAAAGCTTCAACTCCAGCTATAAAGGTTGTACTAACCGCGCCTCCAATACCAGGAATTAAAACTCCAAGTTTACCTTTAGGATTGGCAATTTTAAATTTTTTTTTCATTAAACGATTCTCATCTTTTTGAATATTGCTGACCTCTTCTCGCTTTTTTCAAACCATATTTTTTACTTTCAACCATTCTTGAATCTCTTGTTAGAAGACCTTTGGGTTTTAGTTTGGAACGTAAAACATTATTGTAAAGGACAAGTGCTTTTGATATTCCTAATCTAATAGCTCCCGATTGACCGGTCAATCCACCCCCCAAAACGGATATTTGAAAATCAAACTCATTAACTGTATCGGTTAGACCAAGAGCCTCGGTTGCATGACTAATCCACACTTCGCGGGGAAAATATTCCTTTATATCTCTTTTGTTAATCTTGATTTGACCAGTACCTTTTGAAAGCCATACTTTAGCTATCGCATTTTTTCTTCTTCCCGTGGCATAATATTTTTCGGACATTCTAAATCTCTGCTGCCTCAGGATTTTGTGCTCTATGTGGATGGGATGAATTAGTGTAAATTTTCAATCTTCTCATTAGTAGGGCTTGCCGTTTATTTTTAGGCAACATTCCTTTAACAGCTTTTTTTAGTACCTCAGTTGAGTCTTTTTTCATTAATTCTGCGGCATTTATACTTCTTAGACCACCTGGATAGCCGGTATTCTTATAGTAAAATTTATGATTTAATTTTCTTCCAGTAAATTTTGCTTCATCACTATTAATAATTATCACGAAATCCCCATTATCGCCACCAGGCTGATAATCTGTTTTACTTTTTCCAATTAATATATTTGCGACGTTAGATGCTAGTCTCCCAATAATCTTATCTGTCGCATCTATCAAAAGCCATCTTTTTTTGTCCATGTTGTTCCTGAAGTATATAAATTAAGCTAATATATTACTGTAATGCGTTTGCATGTCAAGATGGCCTTTTAAGTGAAACAAGCTATTTTTTAGGTTATATTAAAGGTGTTGACGTTAATAAGTGAAGATTTGTAATGCAGATAAGTAGAACATTAGATTATGCCGTTAGATCCCTGACCCATTTGGCGAGTAATAAGATAGTTGTGTCTACAATCAAAGATATTTCGGCTGAACAGCATATTCCGGAAAATTATCTAGCAAAGGTAATGCGGAAATTGGTACAAAGGGGAATATTGCGATCTTCACCTGGACCTGACGGAGGCTATTCCTTAAAAAAGCAGGCCAAAGATATTTCTCTTAAGGAAATCTATGAAGCCATCGAAGGGGATATGCAACTTATAGATTGCATGGACAAAGGCGAAATCTGTGAATTATTTGATGGATGTAATCAAAGGTCGGTTTGGGACCATCTCCAATTAAATACCCTAAGATTTTTAAGTAAAGTTACTTTAAGTGATATAGCACAAAACGATTTTAAAAATTTGGAGGAAAGATAGATAGATGAATCAAGAATTAAAAATTGATAACAATCAAGCTACAAAGGAAATGCTTGAGAAAGAAGAATATAAATATGGTTTTATTACCGATGTAGAGCAGGACATACTTCCTAAAGGTCTTAATGAAGGAGTAATAAAATATATTTCAGAGAGGAAGAAGGAACCAGAATGGTTGTTTGAGTTTAGGATAAAAGCCTACAGGAGATGGCTAAAAATGAAAGACCCTCTTTGGGCAAAGTTAAAAATTAAACCAATCGACTATAACAATATAAGTTATTTTGCTGGACCTAAAATTAAACCAGAATCATTAGATGAGATAGACCCAGAGATATTAGAAACATACGAAAAGTTAGGTATTCCATTAGAAGAACAAAAAATGCTTGAAGGAGTTGCAGTGGATGCAGTTTTTGATAGCGTATCTTTAATCACTACTTTTAAGGAGAAATTAGCTGATTTAGGAATAATTTTCTGCTCATTCTCTGAAGCGGTTGTGGAACACGAAGAACTTGTCAAAAAATATTTGGGTTCAGTAATACCGAAAGGAGATAATTTTTATGCTGCTCTAAATGCGGCAGTTTTTACCGATGGTTCATTTGTCTATGTCCCTAAAGGTGTTAGATGTCCTATGGAGCTATCGACTTATTTCAGAATCAATGCCGAAAATACTGGCCAATTTGAAAGAACTCTTATAATTGCGGATGAAGGTAGTTATGTAAGTTATCTAGAAGGATGCACAGCGCCAAAAAGAGATGAGAATCAACTACATGCGGCATGTGTCGAATTAATCGCCCATGATGATGCAACGATTAAATATTCAACAATTCAGAATTGGTATCCGGGTGACAAAGAAGGAAAAGGAGGCATCTATAATTTTGTTACGAAAAGAGGTCATTGTCTAGGGAGGGGTTCAAGAATTTCTTGGACGCAAGTTGAAACTGGGTCCGCCATAACTTGGAAATATCCCAGTTGTATACTAACAGGTGATGATTCAGTCGGTGAATTCTATTCAGTTGCTCTGACTAATAATAGACAACAAGCTGATACGGGAACCAAGATGCTTCACATAGGAAAAAATACAAGAAGCACAATAATTTCGAAAGGTATCTCAGCCGGTTATGGTCAAAATACATACAGAGGCCTAGTTGAAGTATCAAAAAATGCAGAAAATGCGAGAAATTATACTCAATGTGATTCAATACTAATTGGTGACAAATGTGGAGCTCATACTTTTCCGTATATAAAAATAAAAAATTCTACTGCTCAACTTGAACATGAAGCTTCAACTTCTAAAGTTGGGGAAGATCAAATCTTCTATTGTCAACAAAGAGGGATGTCCCAAGAAGATGCATTGTCACTAATTGTGAACGGTTTTTGCAAAGAAGTCTTTAAAGAACTGCCTTTCGAATTTGCTGTTGAGGCCCAAAGATTGTTAAGTGTTAGTCTAGAAGGAAGTGTTGGCTAAACTCAGCCATAATATTCATTTACAGGGAGCCATTTATGTTAGAGATAAGAAATCTTTGCGCGGAGATCAAAGGACAAAAGATATTAAAAGGTGTAAATCTTAATATTGGCAAGGGCGAGGTTCATTCAATAATGGGTCCTAATGGATCTGGAAAAAGTACTCTTGCATCCATTCTTGCCGGTAAAGAAGATTATACAATTACTCACGGTGATATTTTTTATAACGGTGAGAGTATAATGGGGATGGTACCAGACGAAAGAGCACAAAAAGGAATTTTTTTAGCCTTTCAGTACCCTATTGAGATACCCGGGGTTTCAAATAGTTATTTTTTGAGAGAGGCTCTTAATTCAATTAAAAAAGCTAAAGGCCAAGCTGTTCTCAAGCCAGTTGAATTTACTAAAATTGCTAAAGAGAAAATAAAATTATTAAAAATGGACGAATCTTTATTGAGTAGATCGTTAAATGAAGGTTTTTCCGGCGGCGAGAAAAAGAGAAATGAGATTTTTCAGATGGCTATCCTCAATCCAAATTTATGTATTCTCGATGAAACTGACTCTGGATTGGATATTGATGCTCTTCAAATTGTTGCAAATGGGGTTAACTCGTTAAGAGACGAACAAAGATCTTTTCTTATTATTACTCATTATCAGAGACTCCTAAATTTTATTGTCCCTGATTTTGTTCATGTCCTTATTGATGGAAAAATTGTTAAATCCGGAGATAAAAATTTGGCGCTAGAATTAGAATCAAAAGGATATTCGTGGATAAAAGAATAAATTATGAATAATTTTGAAGATAGATACACGAGTTATTTTAATAATGATAAATTTAATAAAGTCGTACCTGATTGGTTCAATAATTTTAGATTAAATGGATTAAATTCTTTTCAAAATATTGGTATTCCAAAAATAACAGATGAAGATTGGAGATTTACCAATTTAAAGGATTTTCTCGGTAACGATTTCTTGCCACTCGATAAATCAACTAACAAATTTGACATCTCAGAGATTCCAAGTTGTTTATCAGATCTAGATGCGCATTTTATCTTTTTTGTCAACGGGTCCCTGGTCCATTCTGCTGATTTGGAATTTAAAGCCTTAAATATGAAAGATGCTATTGTCAGTGAAGATCAAAATCTAAAAAAAATAATTTTGGACCAGTTTTCATTGAGAAACAAAGATTTTTTTTACGAGCTTAATTCCGCCTTCCTTGAAAATGGTGTATATATCGAAATAGAAAAATCTCATAAAATTTCAAAACCCATCGTCTTGGTTAATAAATTTGATTCTAGTTCGTCTGATGCATTTATTAATTCAAGAAATATTCTACATTTCGGAGAATCAAGTAGTGGTGAAATAATCGAGTACTCTTTCTCGGATTCCAACAAGAAATACTTCTCAAATAGGACTACAATGCTATATATGGATAAAAATTCTAGCGTCGAACACTTACTAATTGAAGATGGAAGTAAATCTTCATTTGTATTTTCCAACTTAAAAATAAAGCAGGATAGAGATTCAAATTTCACTACAAATTCAATTCTAATGGGAGGCAATCTCATTAGAAATAATGTACATCCTTTATTGAATGGTGATGGGTCCTATTCTTCAATTCTTGGCCTTTATCTTTCTCAAGATAACCAATTAATGGATAATTATATGTTCGTAGAGCATGCAAAACCAAATTGTAGCAGTAGACAACTATATAAAGGATTGCTAAAAGATTCTTCGAAGGGAATCTTCCACGGAAGAATCGTAGTTCACAAAGGAGCACAAAAAACAGATGCAAAACAGACTAATAGAAATCTGCTGCTTTCAGATCATGCTCAAGTTGATACGAAGCCCCAATTAGAAATATATGCTGACGATGTAAAATGTACCCATGGAGCAACAACTGGACAATTAAATAAGGATGCAATCCACTATATGCGAACAAGAGGGATTAGCAAAGATAAGGTGGTATCTATGCTTGTAAGAGCTTTTGCTGATGAAGTATGTGAGCCATTAAAAAGTAAAAAATTAATTAATTTATATCACAGAGTAGTGGAACAATGGTTTATTTCGTCCAAGCTAATCGAAAAAGATGAGTAATTTATTAAAAGTTTGCAATATAAGTGAAATTCCGGTCGATACTTTGTTAAAGAAAGATATAGAAGGTAATTCCGTAATCTTAATCAAGAAAAACGATTCCATATACGCAATTGAAAATCAATGTAGCCATATGAATTATCCTCTAGATGACGGTGAATTAAACCAATATGAGATTGAGTGTATACATCATGGAGCAAAATTTGATATAAGAAATGGAAAACCAACCTCTTTACCTGCAACTGAAAATATAAAAACTTATGAAGTTGTAATAAAAAAAGAAGAAGTTTTTATTTATATTGACAAATAAATTTTCTTGACAATCATTTTTAAAAAAATTAGAGTAGAGAAAAATGTATTAATTTCATTTTTTTAATTTTAAATGGAGGTTTATTGTTTATGGCAGTTAAGAAAAAGAAAAAAACCGTGGCTAAAAAAAGAAAACCCGCGGCAAAAAAAGCTGTTAAAAGAAAAACTGTGGCTAAGAAAAGAAAACCCGCGGCAAAAAAAGCTGTTCAAAGAAAAACTGTGGCTAAGAAAAGAAAGCCTGCAGCCAAAAAAGCTGTTAGAAGAAAAACAACAGCTAAGAAAAGAAAGCCTGCAGCCAAAGAAGCTGTTAGAAGAAAAACTGTGGCTAAGAAAAGAAAGCCTGCAGCCAAAAAAGCTGTTAGAAGAAAAACAACAGCTAAGAAAAGAAAGCGATAATTTTCAGTATCAAGAGGGTGCTGTCTTAGGGCGGCACTCTAGCTATTCATTGAATCCAAAAAATCTTTATTAGTTTTAGATCCTCTCAGTTTATCAAGAAGAAACTCCATTGATTCATTGGAACTCATTGGATTTAAAACTTTTCTAAGCAGCCAAATTCTTGTTAAATCTTCTTGACCGATTAAAAGCTCTTCTTTTCTAGTACCCGATTTTTGTAAATCGATTGCAGGATAAATTCTTTTTTCTGCAAGTCTTCTGTCGAGGTATATTTCCATATTTCCTGTACCCTTGAATTCTTCAAATATGACTTCATCCATCCTGCTACCTGTGTCAATTAAAGCTGTTGCTATGATTGTGAGACTTCCCCCCTCTTCGGTTTTCCTGGCGGCGCCAAAGAATCTCTTGGGTCTTTGTAAAGCATTTGCTTCTATACCACCAGTTAAGACTCTTCCGCTAGCTGGAGTAACCGTATTACTCGCCCTAGCAAGCCTAGTAATACTATCTAGAAGGATTACAACATCTTTTCCATGTTCAACAAGTCGTTTAGCTTTCTCTAGTACCATATCGGCGACTTGCACATGGCGCTGTGCAGGTTCATCAAATGTGGAACTTACGACCTCACCTATTACAGATCTTTCCATATCAGTTACCTCTTCAGGTCTTTCATCTATCAATAAAACGAACAGAGAAATATCTGGATTATTCGCGGTTATTGCTTTTGCGATTTGCTGAAGTAAAACTGTTTTACCGGCCCTTGGAGGAGAGACCAATAAAGCTCTTTGACCTTTTCCAACAGGTATAAACATATCAATCACTCTTGTAGAATATTCCTGGGGATCATGCTCCATATTTAATCTTTCATTTGGATGAAGAGGAACTCTATTAGTAAAGCTAATTCTTTCTCTGCAATAACTTGGGTCAGAAAAATTGACTGATTCAATTTTTAACAACGCCAGATTTTTCTCACCTTCTCTTGGTAGCCTTACATATCCGCCTACAGTATCTCCAGATTTTAAATTAAATGATCTAATTTGAGATTTCGAAACATAAATATCATCTGGACCAGGGAGGTAGCTATACTTAGGGGATCTTAAGAATCCATAACCTTCAGATAAAATTTCCAAAACACCTTCGGCATATATTTCACCCTGATTTTCAGATTGAGATTTTAGAATTGCATATATCATATCTTGTCTGGTCATTCTTCCGGTATCGTCTATGTTGAGCTCAAATGTCATTTTTTGAAGCTCCATGGGCTTGATTTCACGAAGTTTGTTAAGATCCATCAGATTTAAGCTTGGTGGTCTCGATGCTCTTTCTTCTTCCGTTTGAATTTCTTTACTATCGTTTTTCTTACTCATGGATAACCTTGGGGATATAAATATTGGAGTTACAATACAACTTAAAGGTCGTAATACTAATATTTATAATTCTTTATTTTATAAAAGTCAACAAATTTAATTGAGTTAAATTATTGTTTAAGATAAAATTTACACTATGTAGGGTGATATATGTCTGGACATTCCAAGTGGAATTCTATAAAGCATAAAAAAGCTGCCGTTGATGCGAAGAGGGGAAAGGTCTTTACCAAATTAATAAGAGAGATAACTATAGCTGCCCGTGATCGTGGAGGTGATTCTGATTCAAACCCCAGATTAAGATTAGCTCTTGCTAGTGCAAAAAGTGAAAATATGCCCAAAGATACAATTGAAAGGGCTATTAAAAAAGGTACTGGAGAGCTAGAGAGTGATTCTTTGATTGAAACAATTTATGAAGGCTATGGACCAGGAGGTGTTGCCGTATTGGTTGAAGTCTTAACCGACAACAAGAATAGAACGGTGTCAGAAATCAGAAGAGTATTTGCTAAGTTTGGTGGCAATTTAGGGGAATCTGGCTGTGTCTCTTGGATTTTTGAAAAAAAAGGAAGGATAGAGGTAGTTTCTAATGGCACCGATGAAGATACTCTAATCGATATGGCTTTAGATCTTGGTGCAGAAGATATAATTAACGAAGAAGATTTTTATTCTGTTTTAACTCTAGTTAATACTTTCGAAAACATAAAAAAAGGCCTTGAGTCTAAGGGATTTGATATTTCCACCTCTGAGATTTCGATGATTCCGAGCAACTCCGTAAACATTGAAGGTAAACCAGCCGAACATATGCTTAAGATGCTCGAAATGTTAGAAGAATGTGATGATGTTCAAAATGTTTATTCGAATTTTGATATCGACGATTCGGTGATGGAAGCTTCGCTTAGTCTTTAACCCAAGCATCTACCCATTTTAAGAAATCAGGAAAAAATTCAATCTTGGTTTTTTTCTCTTTAGCTGGTGTACTATAAAACATAATCATCCCAAATTTTTTTAAAGCGGAACTTACATCTCTTTTTTTTTCAGCTGTAGAGACATATCCTCTTTTACATTGTATTCCAAACCATATTCTTTTCTTGTTTTTTTTGTTATACAAACCAAAAACAATATCTGCCGCACCTTTGCTGCCCCTACTTTCAACTGCGTAGAGTTTCAATTCTTTGTATTTAGATAATATCTCTTGAACGTGGCTATTAGTTTTTCTTTCAAAAATGTAACCTTTTCTATATTGTGACATTTGTTCCCCAAGAGACCTATAATCTTAAAAAAGATAAAAAAAGTGATGAATGATAATTTATACTATAATCATATTCAGACTCTTATGGAAATTATTTTAGTTCGACATGGAGAAACAAATTGGAACAAAGATAAAAGATGCCAAGGTATCTCGGACACTAATCTGAACGAGAATGGCTTGAAACAAGCAAAAAAATTAAAAAAATATTTTGATTCTAAAAAGATTGATGCTATTTTTGTTAGCGATCTCAAACGTGCGAAACAAACAGCAGATATAATTAATTCTAACAATAGATACAATTTGTATTACTCACAGAAATTGAGAGAGATGGATCAGGGTGATTTTGAGGGAATATATTTCAAAGTTTTAAATCAAAAATATCTATCAGAATTAAAAAAATGGAGAGAAGATCCTGACACATTTCGAATTCCCAATGCAGAAACGCTAGGCGAAGTTAAGGAGCGAGTTATTGCATTTATGAATAATTTAGTCAGAAAGTATTCAGATCTTTCGAATATTGTGATTGTAAGCCATAATTTAGCCTTATCTTCATTCTTATGCTTTATTTCTAACAAGAGCCTCAAATATTTTACCGATTTTACTCTTAAATCCGGATCGATATCAATTATTGATTATTCTAATAATGTTTTTTCTATAAGAATCAAAAATTATACTGAACATCTAAGATGATAAAAATATGCTACAAAAAGATATAATAAAAAAAATAGAGAATTATTTAAATAAGGAAAAGGAATTTGTAAATTTAGATTTTTCTAAATTGTCTCTGTTTACGCCAAAGAATATCGCCCATGGAGACTTTTCTACAAATTTTGCATTAATAATTGCTTCTGAACTAAAAATTAATCCTAATGAATTAGCCAACAAAATAACAAGCACTTTGTTGAAAAGAAAAGATAAATTTTTTGATAAGATAGAAGTAGCAAAACCTGGTTTCATAAATTTCACCATATCAAAAGAAGTTTATCAAAATTTGTTGAAAAGAATAAATCAACTTGGTAATAAATTTGGCTCTTCAAAAAAGAATAAGAAAAGAGTTTTAATAGAGTTTGTGTCGGCAAATCCAACTGGTTTTCTCCACGTTGGTCACTTAAGAAATGCGGCAGTTGGTGATTCTATATCCAGAATTCTCTCTTTTTCTGGTTACGAGGTCACCAATGAGTACTATCTAAATGATTACGGAGGTCAAATCAAACTTTTGGGTGAATCATTGCAATCTAGAGTATATAAAATATTAGGAGTCGACAAGGAAATGCCAGAGGGTGGATATCAAGGTGAATACTTGGTTGATTTGGCAAAAATTTTAACTACAAAAAAAGAAAAGAGGTTTTTGTTAAAATCTGAAATCAAATATTTTTCGAGTGTAGCTACTGATTATTTTACAAAAGAAATCAAGAAGGATCTTGAGCCATTAAATATATCTTTTGATTCCTGGTTCTCTGAAAAAAAAGATATTCATGAATCTAGGTATTTAGACAAAGTGAAGAGGTTGCTGGATTCGAAAAACGGAATATATTTCCAAGATAATGCAGAATGGATTAAAACATCAGAATTCGGGGACGATAAGGACTGGGTTATCAAAAAATCAGATGGAAATTCTACATATTTCATGAATGATATTGCATACCATCAAAATAAATTCGAGAGAGAATTTGATTTAATTGTTAATGTCTGGGGCGCAGATCATCATAGTCACATTTCAAGATTGAAAGCATCTATGAATTTGTTGTCGAATCAAACAGAGAAATTGTTATTTGTTCTAATACAATTTGTTAGACTTGTTAGAGATAACAAAGATGTTTCAATGTCCAAAAGATCTGGAACATATACCACGATAAAAGATTTACTTAAAGAATTCGATAGTGATCTAGTTAGATTTTTGATGATAAGTAGAAGCTCGGATACTCATTTTGATTTTGATTTTGATAAATGTAAGAGTAATTCTGAAGAAAACCCGGTTTTCTATATTCAATATGCTAACGCAAGAATAAATAGCATCCTTAAAAAAAGCCCATTGGATAAATGGAATTTCAAAAATGTCTTACTTCTTAATGAAGACAAAGAGATAAATTTGATAAAAAGATTATTAAATTTTACAGAAATTGTTAGTGAATCAGCTGAAAATTTAGCACCCCATAAAATTGCTTTTTATTTACAAGAACTTGCCTCAGAGTTTCATGCATATTACAAATCTACAAAAGTTCTTGTAGAAGATGATAAAATATTGAATGGCAGACTCATTTTACTCTCTTCAATCAAGATAGTTCTTATTAATGGACTAAATTTGCTTGGAGTATCTTCACCGGATAAAATGTAATGGATTTATGAATATGTTGGATTTTCTACAGCCACATATAATTTTTTTGTGTATATTGACAAGTCTGTTAATTTATAAATTTATTGTATTTTTTTTCAAAGGTAACAATCCTGAAAGTTTTGATGAAATGGTTTTAAGGGCTACTAAGAATCCTGAGGGATACAAAGATAAGACAATGATTTCAAATGCATTTAAAGAATGGTGGGCATTTGTTATATCGCCTATCGAAGAATCACTAGTTAGATCTAAAATAAAACCCAATTTCTTAACTTCTATTCCTTTAATTGTTTCTTTTTTGACCGCATATATGTACGCGAATGGTTTTATAATCATAGCCTCGGTACTCGTTCTCTCTGGATCAAGTTTTGATATATTAGATGGGAGGGTTGCAAGAATTACGAATCAAGTTTCAAACAAGGGCGCTTTTCTTGATAGTTCTTTAGATAGACTATCAGAAATTGTAATTATGTTTGGATTGTTTGTGTATTTCTTCCCAAGTTATTTTTGTTTCGTGGTTTTTTTAGCAATTTGTTTTAGCCTTACGGTAAGCTATGTAAAAGCCGCTGCGGATAATCTTAATCTTGATACAGATACAGGAATAATGCAAAGAGCGGATAGAGTTGTCTATCTCGGTATTGGTGGAATTATTAGTGGAATTTTGGATTACTATGAAATTCACCCCTTTGGAATTGATGACACTATATTAATGCTGTTTGTTAGTATTATATTATTATTCTCTTTGATTAGCACTATACAAAGGATATTGTTAAGTACCAAAAGCTAACACTATTTCGTACTTTCTTTAATTCTTGAGGCTTTCTTGGATAGTCCTCTCATGTAATAAAGCTTAGCTCTCCTAATTCTTCCTCTTTTTTTAATTTCTATTTTAGCTATTTGTTTTGAATGTAATGGAAATATTCTCTCAGTTCCTATGCCGTGCGAAATTTTTCTAACTGTCAAAGTTTCTCGAATACTTGAGCCACTGCGAGCAATCACCACGCCTTCAAAAATTTGGATTCTTTCTTTTTCACCTTCTTTAATTTTATAATGAACAGATACAGTATCACCAGCCTTAAACAAAGGAACTTCTTTCAAGCTTTCTTGTTCAATTTTATCTATTATATTCATATAACTACACCTAAAAATTACAACCAAAAAGTCTATCTAAAATAATAGCAACCGCACTTCTTACAGATAAGTGATTATATTCTAAATAACCTCCAACTGGTTTAATTATATAATCCGCACCATCTAAGATTTCTTTGGCCAACCCCCAGCCTGTACCAAAAAGAAATAGATACGGACCGGAATCTGATTCAATAATATCCTTAAGACGGGAATAATTTACCATATTATGCATAATTCTTGCATCTGTTGCAACTACCTTTGGTCGCTTATTGTGAATTGATTTTATTGAATTGATTGCCTCGCTTATATCCTGTGTAATTTTCACGAGCTCCATGGCTTCGTGTTTTGAGCTTTTATTACGGTTATTTCTATTATCTCTCCAATAGCCCAGGACACTTTCTGCTAGATCTCTTTGTTCTTTTACTGGATGAGTGATGAAATATTTTTTTATTCCATAGGTTTTACATGATCTGGCAATATCTTGAATATCTAAATTTGTTAATGAGGTTTTTATAATGTCTCCATTGATATCTTCTATAGGATAGTGTACTAATGCCAGATAAAGACTAGATTTCATTTGTTGAACTTTAATCTCTTTTAACATATCTCTCTCTTCAGGGCTTATATGAGCTTTTTCTAGCAAATCCTCTCTTTTTTTAAGAGTTTCAGTAAGCGAAGAATTCCTGTTAAATTTAGCAATTCTTTTATGGTCACCAGAGACTAAGACCCTAGGAACTTCACTTCTTTTGAATACAGCCGGTCTTGTATATACAGAATTTTTTAACAATGAATTTTGGAATGAATCTTTTTCCACGGATTCTTTCTTACCTACTACGGAATTAACCATTCTACTAACTGAATCAATAATTGTTAGAGCAGCAATTTCTCCACCGGAGATAACATAATCGCCCACAGACAATTCAAGGTCTGCATAATTCTCTATTAATCTTTGATCGAAACCCTCATATCTTCCACAAACAATTGTAAGATTTTTGGTCTTAGCTAATTCGGTTGTCAATTTATTGTCCAGCAATCTTCCCTTAGGAGTTAGGAATACGACTAGGGTTTTAGAATTATTGCTTTTTATTGCCTCTATTGCTCTTGATGCTTTATCGTAAGTTATAACCATTCCCGCATCCCCGCCATATTGACTATCATCAATTCTCTCGTTATTTTTTAGAAAATCGTTATAATTGTACAAATTTATCTTTATTTTATTTTTTTTGATAGCTTTCGAAAGGATTCCATATTTAAGGGGTGATCTAAATATCTCTCTGAAAACCGTAAGTACGTTAAATATCATAAAGAAGCAATTTTCTCCAAGTTTTTAATAACCAAGGCTTTGTCATTTATATTAATGGCCATTACAAATGATTTATTTAATGGGATTAAATATGTTGTATTGTTGTTATAAACTTCTAACAAAGCCCCAGATTTAGTTTCCAGAATTCTAACTATCTTACCAAAGCACTTACTTTCTTCCGAGAATACACTACACCCAATTAAGTCTTTATTGTAAAACTCATCTTTTTCTAACTCAGACATTTACTCTTGTTATATTACTTATAAGAAGAAATGACATTTCTTAGTTTACTCAATAATTTCTAAAACAGCTCTTCTTTTTTCTTTAGCAGCCGCAGCCCCTAGAAGAACCCTGATCGCCCTTGCTGTCTTACCTTGTTTGCCAATAATTTTACCTAAATCTTCTTGGGCTACTCTTAATTCGTAAACGGTGGTAGAATCTCCGATTACTTCTTGAATTTCAACCTGTTCAGGCTTATCGACAAGGGAGCTAGCAATCAATTTAATTAGTTCCCCAACTTTATCCATTAGCACTCAACCTCTATATATTGCAATTATACAATAATTGGAAAAAATTAGCTTAAGTTTTTTGTAAATACAATCTATGTATAAAATTAGGTTTTGTCGGTATCTAGAGACGGTTATGTAGCCGCTACTTTATTAAATTTTCTTTTTAATCCTAATTGTTTGCGATACGAAACTAACTTTAGTTGGTTTTTCATTGTTTTATTTGTCTATATTCTTTGTCGTTACGACGCCTTCTTTTTTGTTAATTATCAGTCTTAACTTCTTCTTTAGCCACAACTTCTTCTTTCACTTCTTCTTTAGGAGTCTCCTCAGTCTTAACTTCTTCTTTAGGAACGGCCTTCTTAGGCTTTCTCTTTGGTTTATTTTTTACGAGTTCTGAATATTTATCCGGATCAATTATTTTTTGAACTCTATTGCTTAATTGAGCACCTTTTTTTACCCATTCATCTATTTTGTTTTTGTTAAAAGATATTTCAGCTGGCTCTTTAATAGGGTCATACGTTCCAAGAATTTCTAAGAATTTCCCGTCTCTAGGGGACCGAGAATCGGCTGCCACAATTCTATAAAAAGGTCTTTTTTTTCTTCCTAAGCGAGTGAGTCTTATTTTTAACATATATATCCTGTCCCTTAATAATGATTAATATTAGTTGAAATTCAATAGATTTTTTGAATTTTTTTTCTTTTTACCAAGATTTTTAGACATTTTCTTCATTTGCAAAAATTTTTTAATCAATTTATTGATATCTTGCACTGATGTACCGCTTCCGGTGGCTATTCTTCTTCTTCTTCTTCCATCGAGTAGGGCATGATTGTTTCTCTCTTTTCTTGTCATAGAATCAATAATTGCGACAGTTTTTTTCATCTCTACACTCGCTTGTTGCATAGCGTTTTCATCTTGAGATAGATTTCCCAGACCTGGTATCATCGAAAGAGTACTTTTCAATGAACCTAATTTGCTCATGGATTTTATTGCATCTTTGAAATCATTTAAATTGAAATCGTTTCTCTCGAGTTTTTCAGATAGTTTCTCGGCTTGCTTCTCGTCTATAGAAGAGGATGTCTTTTCAACAAGGGATACAACGTCCCCCATTCCAAGTATTCTTGAAGCCATTCTGTCGGGGTGAAAAATGTCAAGCGCATCCATTTTCTCTCCAGAACCATAAAATTTTATTGGCTTGTTGGTGATAAATTTTGCAGATAACGCTGCTCCTCCTCTTGCATCACCATCTAATTTTGTTAATGCGATGCCTTCAATCCCTACTTCATCATTAAAAGTCTTAGCAACATTAATAGCTTCTTGACCAAGCATTGAATCGATGATTAAGAGAGTTTCATGGATTGTCACTTCAGATTTGATTGATTTTAATTCTTGAATCATTGAATCATCAATTTGAAGCCTACCAGCGGTATCTATTATTAAAGTGTCGTAACCTTGATTGTAAGCAGACTTAAAAGCATTTTTACAAATTTCAATTACATCTTGCGAAGAATTTTCAATAAATCCAACCTTAACTTGATTTGATAAAATCTTAAGTTGCTCAATAGCTGCTGGTCTATATATATCTGCTGATACCATACAAGGATTTCTTTTTTCTTTTTCTTTTAAATATTTTGATAATTTTGCTGCGGTTGTGGTTTTACCAGATCCTTGGAGTCCTACCATCATGATTACAGCAGGTGGTGAGACCTTTATGTTTAGATATTCAGTTTCAGAACCCAAGATTTTAATTAATTCATCATTAAAAATTTTAGTGAACTGTTCTCCTGGTGATACACTCTTTAAGACTTCTTTTCCAACGGAAGCTTCCTTTATCGAATCTACGAGAGATTTGACGACCTTATAATTGACATCAGCTTCTAATAGACCGAGTCTTATTTCCTTGAGCGCCTCATCTATGTTTTTGTCCGTTATGACACTATGCCCTCTAAGTTTTTTGAAAGAACTAGTTATCTTGTCAGTAATTTTTTCAAACATTTCAAAATTATATCATTTCTTGGGTGACTTTTTTCTCGAAACCATTTCAAATTTAGGGTTGAATTTTGAATCCAAATATACTTTTGCTTTAAAAAATGGCATTCTTGCATTCCTCCTTTTGGATTTAAATTGTAAAATTGATGTTTTTCCATCTTTAAAAAGTTTTTCTGCTTCTTCTATAGGCAAGGAGTCTTTTTTCCTCTCTTCTTCATCTTCAGAATTCAGATATGGAGAAAGCATTTTCCTAGAAATTCTATTTTTTCCAGCCTTTCCAAAATAATAAAAATCATCATCGTAATAAACTTTTGATTTCACAACTGGAGATTCACATAGACACTCTAATTCCTTCAGATCTACTTCTTTCTTTCCATTGGCAAAAAATTCTTGGTCAAATCTACAGCTTGGGTTTTCCTTCGTGAACATTAAAGGTGCATCGAAGTATTGACCATATTGATTAACAAATCTAGCAAGCTTTATTCTTGCTTCATTTCCATCATACGATTTAATTAATTCTATTATCTCTTCACGACTAATTGGTCTTCCAGAATAAACTTTACCTATATTTGTTGATTCCTCAGGTTTATCAGTCGTATATCGATTGAACGTTTCATACATTGGCAAACCCGTGATTGGACAATCTATACCCAAAGGACTTAAATGTTCATCTGTATCCACTCTCGTATCTCTTGCTTTTTTTATTATTTCATCTCTCAGCTTGTCTATCTCTGCAATAAATTCTCCATAAGAGTATTCATCCCTTTCTATTTTATTTAATTTTGATTCCCATTCCGCAGTTAAGCTAGCCGAAGTTAACTGATCAATTTTTAAAATTTTCAGGTCCTCTATAAGTTTTTTCCCTCTTATAGAGGAAATAATACATCTTCTTCCGTTTTCATCTTTAGTCCTTAATAAATATTTATCCCTTATTATCAATTCTTCTATAATGACAGCTCTAGTTGCCGGAGTACCAATTCCTTTGTTTTTCATAATTAGTGCTAATTCATCGTCCTCTATTTCTCTACCCGCAGTTTCCATAGCCCTTAACAGTGTTGCATCGGTATATCTAGCTTTAGGAATGGTGTTTTTATCTACTTTCTCTATGTTGATTGCTTCAGCGATGTCATCTTCATCTATTTCATTTAGTAATTTGTCTTGCATTGGACTATTAAAAACCTCTCTCCATCCTTTATCAATCAGAATTCTGCCTGTTGTTCTAAACGCATTTTCTTCTATTATAGTATTTCTTGTTGTTTCTTTTGTAATTGTAGGAGGATAAAAAACTGCTAAGAATCTTTTAACTATTAAATCGTAAATTTTTAATTGTTGATCATTTAATTTATCTAAATTAGGAATGTTTGAGGTTGGTATTATTGCAAAGTGATCGGATACTGCTTTTGAATCAAAGATTCTTTTGTCGCCCCCCTTCGCAAGATTTTCTTTTAATATATGCTCAGAATAATTTTTATATGGTGCTTGTTGCAAACTACTTAAAAGTCTATTTGCTTCTTGTAAATAATCGTCAGGCAACCTTCTTGAATCTGTCCTCGGATAAGTTATATAACCTTCTCCAGAGATTGGTTGATATAGGAATTGAGCAATGCTCAGAGTACTGTTTGCGGTAAATCCAAATCTACTATTTCCTTCACGCTGAAGCGTTGTCAAATCGAATAGGGCTGGAGAATATTCTTTGTTTTCTTTCGAGGTATCTGATATTTTCCCTTTTTTACCCAATGAAGACTCAACAATTTCCTCGACTCTCTTCTTGTCAAAAATTCTATCATTCTTTCTTGTTCTTCTCTCTTCTTCGCTAAGACTCTCATTACTAAATTCCTTATCAATATAAACTCCTTGATATTCACCGGAGCTTGTACGGAATGTTGCATGGATTTCGCTATATTTTTCTGATACAAACTTGTCAATTTCTAAATCTCTTGACACAATTAGTGTTAATGTCGGAGTTTTTACTCTCCCCACAACTTGCTTGTTAAAACCTACATTGTATGCCTTGCTTGACCAAGCGCTAACGGCCCTTGTTCCATTCATCCCTATTTTCCAATCCGCTATTGTTCTTCCTAATGCAGCCTCTCCAAGATTTTTGAACATCTCTGATGATTTGAGATTATTGAACTCTTTTTCAATTTCTTTTTTTGTCATTGACTGCAACCATACTCTGTAGAATGGTTTATCGACTTTCAAATAATCCATTATTTGGTTGAAAATTAATTCTCCTTCACGACCAGCATCGCAAGCATTAATCGCACCAACTATATCATCTCTTTTTAAAAGTTTTTTTATAAAATTTAATTTTGGTTTAACGCTTTCTTTTGGTATTAGTTTTCCGGGACCGTTAAGTGGTAGTTCATCAAAAGACCATTTCTGTTTTGGTTTTTCATATTCAACCAAATGACCTACTGCTGATGTGATAACATATCTTTTATCTTCATAACAATTTAAACCTTTAGAAACATCAGCCTTTTTTACTCCAAGTACTGAAGCTATTAATTTTGCCACGCTAGGTTTTTCTGCTATAACAAGAAACTTTTCTTTGTCCATAGAAACGCAAATTTAAATAATGATAAAAAAGATGTCAAATCCTAGTTTTAGCGAAATAGACTTAAGTAGCCTTAATTATTGATATAATTATTTTTTTTATACCACTCTATGCTCTTAGCTAAAATTTGATCTGCATTAAGATACTTAAAACCTAATTCATCGATAGATTTTTGAGCACTGGCTGTTGCTCCTATCTCTATAGCTTTTAATCCATCAATAGGAAGGAAGGGCCTTTTCCTAGTAAGGAATGATACTGATTCTGAAAAATATGCCAACATTAGTAAAAAAATTTCTGGGGTTACTTTATCGATTTTTTCTCTATTTAAAATCTTACAAACTTTATCAAAGATGTCTCCGATCTTGATGTTTTCTCCAACAACAATGTATTTTTTACCCGCTTCTATATCAAGAGCGTTTATTAATATATCAATGACATCATCTATATACACTAAGGGAACATAAGATTCGGGAAAGAACTTAGATTTGATTTTCCCGTTAGCAATACCAATGAGAGTTTGTCCAAAGGTTTTAAAATCGTGAGGCCCGGTTACAACCCCAGGATTTAAGGTTACAATTGGTAAACCAAGATTTTTATACTTGTCGATTTCTTTCTCTACTAAATATTTTGACTTGCTATAATCACTCTCAAAGTCACCCTGATGTATGGAGGTTTCCGTGGCAACGATACCTTTTGGTTGCCGTATAGCCGCAACACTGCTTGTATAAATTATTTTTGCTAAGTTCGAATCTTTTGCTTCTTCCAATAGATTGATTGTTCCGCCAACATTAATATCATAATAATCTTGCTTTCTTGGGAGCCACCATGAAGCTATATTTGCTAAATGAAAGAGAACTTCTATATTATCGAAAATCCCATTCAATGACTCTTTGTCGGTAAGGTCACCAAGGAGACAATTAAACCCTTCAGATTTCAATCTATCAAAATCGTCTTTCTTCCTAACTAGAACACTGACTTCGTGACCATCTTTTTTTAACCTGTTTATAAGAAATGGGCCAATATAACCAGTCGCACCTGTTACGAGTGTTTTCAATTAGTTGTTCCGGCAAGTTCTGAGATGATTTCTTCCAGGATTTTTTCTTCTATATCATTTTTCTCAGATATTTCTTTAATCTTTTTTTTGTTATCGAGCAAATTGTTTAAGGTTGTGTCTATTCCTCCGTTATATTTATTACCTTTCGTATTGTAATTGATATTAATTAGGTCAGGTCTTGAGTAGTGACCAAGATGGTCAAAAATTGCTTTTGATGCCATAATTTGTTCCGCATAGCAATCTGTATAAACAATTCCCTCTTCATTGAACAAGGGCCCATTGAGAATTCTACCAGCGGGATTTGTTATCAAAGACCCTCCTCTTGACCATGAATAATTCATGTGCTCACTATCTCTGAATTTCTCTAGATTTTTATTGAAACAATTTTCAGTTAGAATTCCGCTAACTGACAAAGTAAATGCCCCAGATTCAAATGAATTGATTTTACAGAATGATTGAATATTGCAAGAATTGTTTTCCATACTTGTGTCAGCATCTAATAATTTATCTTTACCTCTTTTCCAATTTCCTGGCCAAACACAGGCATGGATTTCAAATCCTTTTGTCATCAAATAAGATCTTATTGCTGTCATATGATTTTCCCAGCAAATTAAACCACTAATCCTCCCATATTCGGTATCATAAACCTCTAAATCGGACCCATCACCGTTGCCCCAATATATTCTTTCAGTATAGGTGGGAATTAATTTTCTGTGAGACCCCAGTAATTTACCGTGATTATCAATAAACAGGAGTGAATTAAAAACAGTTTGAGAGCCGGGAGTGCTATCTAATTCATTCGCACCCATTATCACTATAATATTGTTATCTCTAGCGACTTCTTTTAGGGTGTTGACTTCTTCACCGTCAATGATTATTGAACTTCTCTGAAGTGAGATTAAATATTCCGTCCATACTTTTGGATTGGAATCATAACCCAATGTAAAAAAGGCGGGATATCCAGATATAAAAACTTCTGGAAAAGCAATTATATTACATTCTAATTTTGCAGCCTCTTTTATTAAATCACAGGCTTTTGAAAGAGTTTTTTCTTTGTCGAAAAAAAAGGGAGACGCCTGTATAGCTCCAATTCTAACTTTGTCTTTTCCACCTAGAATGTTTTTCATATGATTTCTCTCTAATTATGGAATTATAATTTTTTTATCTTCTTGAATGATTTTTCCTTTTTCTTCTTTAGCCTGTTCTTCAGCTAATCTTTGAGTTTCTAAGACTCTTATTTCTATCAATTTAAAAAACCTAGCTTGAAATTCTTTATCAAATGCACAGATTCTGGGAATTATGTAACCCATAGTTGCTACTTGGATAAAGAATTCAGCATTACTTTTTATAAAATCTTCTGGTACTTCTTTGCCATATGCTTGTCTGAGCTGTCCATATATAGCTTCTTCAATTCCTTTAACTACATCAGGGGTCGTATTTTTATCCTGTGTAGGCTGAGTCTGCAAACCTAGATTGAACGCATTAGCTATGGTTGCCTGAATGGCATTAATTGCAGTCTGGGGGTCGGGTTCATTTACTTCTTGTTTACTTTCGGCTATTTTAAGATTTTTTCTTTTTTTACTTTTATCTGGCATTTTCATCTCTCAATGCAATTCTTTTGTATATAATTTATATTATACTGTTAATTGAGTTAAAACACATGAGCAATAAAATTGACGGTGGTTCTGCCATAATAAATACATTGAAAAATCTAGGAGTTAAGGACATTTTTACCCTTGCGGGTGGGCATATAAACCCTATGTACAACGCTTGTAGAGAAATGGGTGTTCGATTAATCGATACTCATCATGAACAGGGTGCTTCGATGGCGGCGGATGCCTATGGGAGAGTAACAAAATCACCCGGAGTTTGTTTGGTTACTGCTGGGCCTGGTTTGACAAACACAATGACAGGTATGGCAGGAGCTTTTTTGTCGAATTCTCCGTGTATCTTTTTATCCGGAAATTCAGGAATTGACGAATTCGACAGGTTGCCCCTACAGGATATTGACCAGGAATCAATGGTAAGGCCTATAACAAAATGGGCTAAGACCGTATATGATACAAAAAGATTGTCGGAATATACAGCACACGCATATAAGATGTGTATCTCCGGACGCCCTGGGCCAGTTTATTTGGGATTTCCTCATGAAGTTTTATATAAAAAAATTAATAGCAGGGAACTTGACGATTCTCAATTGGTAATTCCATCAAATCCTGAAATCTCGGATGAATCTTGTAACAAATTTATTGATCTTCTCTCGGCATCTTCAAGACCAGTGGTAATTGCAGGAAGTGGCACATGGTATTCTGGTGCATCAACTTCGATAAAAGAATTTGTTGAAAAAATCGATTTGCCAATATTTACTCTGAATTTTGGGAGAGGAATAATATCCGATAATCACGAGAATTGTTTAGGACAAGCAAGCCCCTCAGCGTTAAATGCTTTCAAGAAAATAACATCTGAGTCTGATCTGATTATATTATTGGGGGTTAGGCTAAGTTTGTATATAGGGTGGGGCCGAACATTTAATCCTAGTGCTAAAATAATTCAAGTTGATATAGAATCTGAAGAGATAGGCAGAAATAGACCGGCACACCTTCCTATAGTCTCTGATATTGATAAGGCTTTATTGAAAGTAAATTCTAAAATTGTCAATTTAGGACTGAACTTTTCAGAGTGGATAAATATTTGCAAGGAATGGAAAGATGATGAATGGAAAGAAGTTCTGAGACTAAAAAATAATGATGAGAAGCCTTTGCATGTCTTAAGAGTTGTTAAGTCAATCGAAGATGTTTTAGGAAAAGATGCAATGCTGTGTGTTGATGGTGGAGACACGCAAGCTTGGACTGATTCAACTTACAATGTAGATAAGGCAGGAATATATATGAAAGGTGGACCGTTAGGCTGTATGGGGGTTGGAGTTCCGTTCGCAATAGGTAGCAAAGTGGCTTTTCCTGACAGACAGGTTGCCTTAATTAGTGGAGATGGAGCGATAGGGATGAATTTTATGGAATTTGAAACAGCCGTTAAACATAAACTTCCCTTTGTATCAATTGTTTGTAATGATCAATCTTGGGGAATGACAAAACACCAGCATTGGATTAATTACGGTAAAGATAATACTCCCACCGGACACGAATTACCTCTTATCAATTTTCATGAAATTGTTAAGGCAATGGGAGGATATGGAGAGATGGTGGTAGAGCCTGATGAGTTATCATCTGCTATTGAGAGAGCCTGCAAATCGAATCTTCCGGCTTTGATAAATGTTCTTACTGATCCAAACGCACCAAGTGCCGCTACCCTTGCAATTACTGCAATGATGACACCGAAAGAAGAGGATTGAAATTAAACTCATTCTTTAGTTGATAAAATTGCTATAAAAGCTTCTTGTGGTATTTCAACATTTCCTACATTTTTCATCCTTTTTTTTCCTTCCTTTTGTTTTTCTAAAAGTTTTCTTTTTCTGGTGACATCTCCACCATAGCATTTCGCGGTTACATCTTTTCTCAAAGCTTTTACTGTTTCTCTAGCTATAATCTTAGACCCGATAGAAGCCTGTATAGCTACTTCAAACAGTTGTCTCGGGATTATTTCTCTTAATTTTTCAGTTATATCTCTAGCTCTATAATAAGAATTTTTTCTATGTGTTATGAAAGATAATGCATCAACAACTTCACCATTAATTAATATATCAAGTTTGATTAGATCCGATTCTTTTGTATTGCTCGGCTCATAATCCATTGAGCAATAACCCTTACTAATAGATTTAACTTTGTTGTAGAAATCATAAATCATCTCTGATAAAGGTAATTCATATTCTAAAATTAGCCTTTCTTCAGATATAAAATCTATATTTTTTTGAACTCCTCTTCTAGATTCACACAAATCCAATAAGCCTCCTAGAAATTGTTTAGGACTATGGAGACTAACATTTACAAATGGTTCCATAATGCATTTTATCTGATTGTTCTCAGGTAGAAGATTTGGGTTGTCAACAATAATTTTTTCTCCATTTTTTTTAAGAACTTCGTATACTACGGTTGGGGACGTGGCAATTGATAATAAATTAAATTCTCTTTCAAGCCTCTCTTTGACTATCTCCATATGTAACAAACCAAGAAATCCACATCTAAAGCCAAATCCTAATGCAGCCGATGTTTCTGGCTCATATTTAATCGACGAATCATTTAAGGCAATTTTTTCTAGGGATTCTTTAAGTTGTTGGTAAAAATTAGAATCAATTGGATATAAACCACAAAAAACCATAGGTTTTATATCCTTGAATCCTTTTAAGGGATTCTTGGCTGGATAGTCTGCCGAGGTTATTGTATCACCAACTTTTGCGTCGCTTATTTGTTTTATCGACGCCGTTACAAACCCAACTTCACCTAAACTAAGTTTAGAGATGTTTTTTGCTTTCGGATTGAATATCCCTAAATTTCTAACCTCATAATTTTTGTTGGTGGACATTAGTTTAATTCTCTCGCCAGTTTTGATATCTTTGTCAAATATTCTAACGAGTAGAACTACACCCAAATAAGAATCAAACCAGGTATCAATTACTAGTGCTCTTAAATTTTTAACTTTTGATTCTCTAGGTGGGGGTATACTTTTGACTATTTCTTCTAAAATATTTTCAACTCCTTCCCCAGTCTTAGCGCTTACCAATATTGCATTTGAACAGTCTATACCTATAGAGTTTTCGATTTCCTTACATACTCTTACAGGATTAGATGCAGGTAAATCAATTTTATTTATTACAGGTATGATTTCTAGACCCATATCAGCAGCAAGGAAAGCGTGCGCTAGAGTTTGAGCTTCAACACCTTGCGTAGCATCGACAACAAGTATGGCACCTTCAGATGCCATCAAGCTCCTGGAAACTTCGTAGCTAAAATCAACATGCCCGGGTGTATCAATTAGATTAAATATGTATTGATTATTATTTTTCGAGGTGTAATTTATTCTTACCGATTGCGATTTAATTGTTATCCCTCTTTCTCTTTCGATATCCATGTTGTCTAAGAATTGATTTGTCATTTCTCTTTTTGTTACAGACTTAGTAATCTCTAAGATTCTATCAGCAAGAGTTGATTTCCCGTGATCGATATGGGCTATGATGGAAAAATTTCTTATGTTATCTCTATTCATCTGATTGAATTATAAATGAATTGAAAAAATTAATATAATTTATTAAATAATAAACCCGTTGGAATTTTTGGGTAAAAGTATGTAGATTTTTGAGGCATCTTGTCATTATTTAAAACGACTTTCATTATATCTGAAGGAACGAATTTGGGCAAGATTAGGCATATAGAGTCAGAAGAAATTGAAGATTTGGCATCATCAAGACTTTTAAAGAAATCAATTTCAGAATATAATTTTTCAAAAATATCAATAATTTTATTTTGAACTGCATAAACACTCATTCCGTAGAATTTATCTCTATCCTTATTTTTGATTTTACATTTCAAAGACAAACTTTTGTTCTTACATGCAACAAAAAACTCATCGGGTAACAAACGGTCTTCGTTGACCGTATTATTGCAGATTTCATTTATAAAATTCGATTTTATGGAAGAAATTATTTTATCTACATTTTGAATTCCACGGAGAATTCTATGAGTTGGATTGATAAGTAATCCTTTCTGATTTATTCCTGATAAATAAAACATTGAATAACCATTTTTAGATGTTGTTTCTTCTTTATGTAGATTGATTGAGGTTTCATATCTGTGGTGTCCATCAGCAATCAAAATTTGTTTATATTTGAAAATATCTTTTACGTGATGAATTATATTTTTATCGGATATTTTCCAAACAATATTAATTGTTTCATCGGATGATTTAACCTCAATGATTGGCTTATTAGAACTAATATAATCATCAAGTATTTCATCAACCTTTCTGTCAGGGTCGTCATAGATTCCGAATATAGGACTTAAATTAGCATTGCATGCTTTCATTAGTTTTAATCTATCCTCCTTTGGCCCGCTAAATGTTTCTTCATGTGGGAGAATGATCTTTTCTGAAAACTCATGTAATTTAACAAGGACTATTAATCCAAGTCTCTCATATTTTTTTCTTTTATATGCAAATTTTTGATAATACGGATAGATACTTTCTTCTTGATCCTGTATTAAGATTTTTCTTGCTTGCCAATCTTGAAATATTTTTTGCGCAATTCTATATTTTTCATCACCAGGTGTCTTATTTAAATCAATTCTAATTACATTATATTCATCTGATGAATATAGTTTATCTTGTTGATTTTTGTTTATGATGTCGTATGGTGGAGCAATCACATTACTTATATTCTTTATTATTTCTTGATTATACCTTAGTGCTTTGAAAGATTTAATTTCTGCCATGTAAGAAAACCATTATCTCTTTTTCTTTAATATCGCCTTCTCTAATAATTTTGATACCATCATTTTCTATTTCCACAATGGTAGAGCCCAAAGATTCTTTGATGTCTCCAGCATTGATAATGATATCTACTAGATTATGGAAAGTACTATATATTGTTTTAAAAGAAAAAATATTTTTGTCTCTACTGAGATTTGCACTTGTAGATACAATTGGGACATCTAATAATTCAAAAAGGTTTGTAACAAATGGATGAGAAGATATTCTGCAATTAATTTTGCTATCTTCACCAATTAGTGAATTCAGAACTAAATTAGTATTTTTTATCTTTAATAAAATTGATAGTGGCCCAGGAGTGAATTTCATAATTAAATCTTTCTCGATTGCATTCAATTTACAAAATTTTTTTACCATTTTAATATCCTTGAACAATATGGAAAATTTTTTCTCTTTTTCTCTTGATTTAATTTGATAAATTTTTTCTATCGCTTGAGCATTGCTTATAATGCACCCAAGTCCGTAGATAGTCTCAGTTGGGTAGCAAAGAGTTTTACCTCGCTTTATGTTGTCTACTAAGGAAGCAAAATCTGTTTTATAAAGGTCAACGATTTGCAATTTTTTTACTTATTGTATTTTTCGGCAGCTTTTTTTACCTTTTCTTTTAATTTCCCCCGTAGATTTTTTAATGACTCCTTAATTGCGGGATGTTTTATAGAAAGGATAGAAGCGGCATAAATTCCTGCATTTCTAGCTCCTCCCTTTCCAATAGACATTGTTCCAACCGGTATTCCAGGAGGCATCTGTACAATTGACAAAAGAGAATCTAGACCATTTAGGCACGAAGAATCAATGGGAATTCCAATGACTGGCAGAGTGGTAAGCGAAGCGACAACACCTGGTAAATGTGCAGCCCATCCTGCGGCAGCTATTATTACTTCAATGCCCCTTTCTTCAACGTCACTCATATATGCGGTAACTAATTCTGGCGTTCTATGTGCAGATGCAATTCTTAGTTCGTAAGGAATATCTAATTCTTCAAGTACGGTGCAGGCATCGGAAGCCTTATCTAAATCTGAATCACTACCAACTATTATTGCTACTAGAGCCACAAAATTAAGTTATCCTGATTATAGCAAGAATTCAATAGATTTAAGAAAAAAGGGAAAATTATTGATTACTAGAGAATATAATGACAATTTATGTTTTATCACTCAACATGACCATGCAAGAGTGTCGCTTGATATTTTCCTTCTTTTTAGTGAGGAAATTATTTCTGGTGTAAAAAACAAAGAAGAACTTCAATATGCTATAAGAAATCATGACTGCGGATGGATTGAGTATGATAAAACCCCGAAAGTATCAGAGAATAACGAGGTCTATACTTTTCAGAATATGAAACAATCTCTACAAGAGGAGTTGTGGGTCAAAAGTGTTTCGAACTCTATTGTTACTTACTCCTCTCTCTTAATTGCTGAGCATTTCAAAGTTCTTTATGCTAAATCCATTTCTCGGAGAAATGCTACTAACAACTCATTTAATGAACGTTGTGATTACAACGTTGGTTCGGCTTTTCTAAAAGAAAAAAAACCCTCAGTTAAAACGGATGAATTCAAAATCGAGCTAAGATTTCTCCAGATATGCGACTTACTTTCGTTGGTCTTATGTAGAGAAAGACCTATTGATTCACGCATAATTTCGGGTATTAAATCTGATCAAGAAAAGCTCGGTGATTTTAATTTCAAAAAAATCGAAAACTCGATTTATAAACTTCAAACTGGTATATTGAAATCGAAAGAAAATCTAATAGAGATTCCTTACAAGATGATAGATAGAGAGTTATTATCTAGACCAAAAAAACTTAAAGAAGAATTTAAATCTGCAAAAATGAAATTCAGACAGCTCTATCTAATTAGCTAATATGTAATCAGTTGATTTGAAATCTCGTAGAAAATCTCTTTTTATTTTTTGAGTTGATGTCTTTTTAAAATCATTTGTGGTTATATAAACTTTGTTGATTCTTTTATAGGATTCTAATTGTTTGTTTGTATCCAATACGCAATCGTAAATTATTTTTTTCACTTCATCTAAATGTCTATTTTTAAATACTAGTTCTTCGGGTTGAATTATTACAATTATATTTTTATCATCGCTACTAAAAACTACCGAGTCTTTGACTAAATTTGAAGTCTTCAGATGCTCCTCAATCTCTTCTGGATAAATATTCTTCCCTCCTTTGTTCACAATAACAAATTTTTCTCTACCAGTAATATAAAGATAGTCCTCATCATCAAGATATCCTATGTCTCCGGTATCAAGCCAACCATCTTTTAAAACATCATTGGTCGATTCAGGATTTTTGTAATATCCTAGAAAAATATTTGGCCCTTTCGCAAAGATTATCCCGTGCCCTTCGTCGTTCTTGTCTCTTAATTCTACACTGCAAGATTTTATAATTTTACCTACCGATCCAAACTTAACTTTTGTAGGAGGATTTACAGAGATTAAAGGAGATGCTTCGGAAAGCCCATATCCCTGAACTATTTTTACGCCAATTTTGTCTAAGAATCTTTCTATTTCTTCATTTAATGCAGCACCACCACACAAAATAAATTTTATTTTATCTAGCCCAATTTTGTGTTTGACTAGTTTTCCGAAAAGTTTTGGAGCTACATAAAATAAGGCTCTTCTTACCAGCGATTCTTCTAAACTCTTTTTTATACCCTTGTATATTTTTTCAAGTATCAAGGGAACTACTGGCCATATCGAAGGTTGAACTATTTTCATTTCTTTTGACATTGTTGGCAAATCTATTTTTGAGCAAAAATGCACCGTGTTTCCATTATAAATGTTATTCAAAAGCCCTCCTGTTAATTCATAAACGTGGTGGAGTGGGAGAATCGAGAAAGATGTCTCTTTGTCATCATATGAAACGATTTTTTTTATATCTATAACATTTGACATTAAATTTTTATGGCTAAGCATTACACCTTTTGGATCTCCAGTTGTTCCTGAAGTAAAAAGAATTTCTGCAATCGAATCTTCAGTTATTTGCACTGGGTTACCATAATCAAAATCATACTTTTTTATGAGGCTCTCACCTGTTTCTTCACGTATGTCCTCGAGCTGCAAGACCATGCTTGGACGGTCTGGTTCCCAACCGACCTTTATGGTGGATGTAATATCCCTATATTTTTGGTGAACTTTGCTAGGATCATCAATGAAGAATGAAGAACAATTCGTAAATCCGAGAATAAATTCAACTGATTTTGCATTTAGCTTAGGATCTATGGGTACAACTGTGCAACCAGCATAAATTATTGAGAAAAATCTAATTACCCAATCAATCGAATTAGGACCTGATATAGCTATATTCGATCCAGGTTTTCCACCATGCATTTTAAGAAATATACACTGTCGTCTTGCAAGATCGTTGAGTTTAGCAAAGCTAATTTCAATTAATTCCCCATTTTCGAATTCGCTAAGAGCTATTCGGTTACCGTAGTTTTTTGCTGAATTCTGAAGCATATCAAGAATATTTCTTGGTTCGTTCATTATATTTTAATCATACAATATAAAATTTAATGATTTTTCAAATAAGAGATATAATTGGTATTTGTTGTGGTATCAGAAAAATAAAAAAAAGTAAAGAAAATTAGGTAGAACGTAGTTTTATTGGCACAATTTTTGCATATTGTAGTATAAGGTTAGTTATAAGGAGATAAACTACGATGAGAAAGTTTAAAAACATTCTATTCGCTATGGTTTTCTTGCTTCCGCTCAATGCGTTTGCTGAAGGAATTGATAGTGGAGATACGGCATGGTTGTTAACCTCAACCGCGTTGGTATTAATGATGACGATACCAGGACTATTTTTATTTTATGGTGGTCTGGTAAGAAAGAAAAATGTTCTGAGTACGATTACTCATAGTTTTGCAGCTGCGGCACTTATAAGTGTTTCGTGGGTGTTAATTGGTTATACACTTGCGTTTGGCGGCTCTGAAAGCCAGTTTGTAGGATCCTTGGATCATATAGGCTTGAAAAATATAATTGGGGCTGCTAATGGCACAATTCCTGATTATTTATTTGTTGCCTTTCAGGCTACTTTTGCCATAATCACGGTTGCACTAATAACAGGAGCAATTGCGGAGAGAGCAAAATTTGCTTCATATGTTCTTTTTGCGGTACTTTGGTCCACCTTGATCTATTCCCCTCTTTGCTATTGGGTTTGGGGTGGAGGGTGGATTGGATCCATGGGAGCGTTAGACTTTGCCGGTGGAACGGTTGTTCATATGAGTTCCGGTACCGCTGCCTTAGTTGCTGCATTTATGTACGGAAGAAGAGCAAAAAGTTCTTCTAATACTCCCCATAATGTTCCTTTTGTAGTCGCAGGTGCGGCTCTTCTGTGGGTAGGATGGTTTGGTTTTAATGCCGGAAGTGCATTGGGGGCAAATGGAGATGCCGCTCTAGCTTTTCTTAATACTAATACTGCTGCTTCAGCTGCAGTTATAGGATGGATGCTAAGCGAATGGGTATCAAAAGGAGTTCCAACAGTTGTAGGGGCTGCTAGTGGAGCCATTGCTGGTCTTGTTGCTATTACTCCTGCCGCAGGATTTGTAGATCCTATATCCTCTCTCTATATTGGTTTAATTGCAGGTATTATTTGCAGTTATGCATGTTCGCTAAAAACTCAATTTGGTTTTGACGACACATTAGATGTTGTTGCAATACATGGAATAGGGGGGCTTTGGGGTACTATCGCTACAGGAATTTTTGCTGTAGGTATTGCAAGCAATTTTGCACAAGTTGTGATTCAAATGAAAGCAGCCGCAGGAACTATCATCTTTGTTGCTATAGGTACTTACATTATCTTGTTCGTAATCGATCAACTGTTTGGACTTAGGGTCGATGAAGAGAGTGAGACCAAAGGACTTGATATATCAGAGCATGGAAATGAAGCTTACGGTGATTAATTTAATATTAAGAAAATAATTTTTTATGCGCATAAACTAACACTTTATGCGCATAAATAAATTATCTCTAAGAGGTTTAACGATATCTAGACAATTATTAGTCGTTTTCTGATAACAGCTTACCACCAACCGACCACAGATCTCTTGATATCTCATCGATTACTATATAAGTAGATGAGGGTGGTTTTCCTGCTACATCTTCAAGTGTCTTTGTAAATTGAGAAATGATTTCTTTTTTTTGCTGTTCGGTTAGTTTCCCGCCAACTTTTAGATTTATATATGGCATTTTAACACCCAAAAAGAACCATAAATTTTTTACCACAACAATGACATTCTTTGTCAGCTTTTGTCTCTTCAGAATTTAATTTATCTCTACTATCTGATGAGATAGGGAATAATGCACTGCCACATTGAGGACAGAATTTGTGATAAGCTGATATAGGTTCCACTAAATTTAAATTTTCCACAGCTTAATCTTACAGTAAAAGCATCTCTCATATCAAGCCATTGTCATCTAATAAGAACCATCAATGAGTTCATGCTCTATTAATTGAACCTATTTAGTTACTAAAAAATAACAACAAATGATTTATAATTACGGTGTACTAATGAAGATAGGAATTTTTGATTCAGGAATTGGTGGCTTAACAGTATTGAAAGAAATCTCCAAAAGACTTCCATCTTTCGAATTGCTCTATCTTGGAGATACTGCCAGACTCCCCTACGGAATAAAATCGAAAAAAACAGTAGATAAATATTCTGAGAATAATGTTAGGTTTTTGAAGTCCCTAGGTTGTAAAATCATTATTGTGGCTTGCAATACTGCCTCATCATATTCAACTAGTTTGCTAAAGAGAAAATTTAACTTACCCATTTTTGATGTTCTATCTGCAGGCGCACAGGCTTCCTCTAAATCAGGAGCTAAGAGAATAGGTATTATCGGTACTTCTTCAACGATTGAAAGTAGAACATACGAGAAAAAGTTAAGAAAAATTGACAAATCAATCAAGATATTAAGTAAGGCATGTCCTATCTTTGCTCCAATGATAGAACAAGGCCTTTCAAAAAAGAATTATTCAAAACTAATAATTAAAGATAATTTGCAAATATTTAAAAATAAAAAGATCGATGCGTTGATACTTGGTTGCACACACTATCCATTGATTAAAAAAAATATACAAGATTATCTTGGCTCAGATGTTATTTTGATTGATTCGGCTGAAGAAATTTCTAAATCTTTGTATGATTATCTCAAGCTCTATTATCCTAATGAATTTAGTAAAATACCAAAACAAAGAAAAATATTTCTTACTGATAAATCTACATATTTTAATTCGGTAATAAAACGAATATTTAACAATATGGATTTTGAAATCAAATTGGTTGATATTACTTAGGACAGAACTTTTTACTTTGCTTCATGTATCCAAGTTTTTAAGAGAGATTTTTAAATTCTTCTGTTAATGCGGGAATAACCTCGAATAGATCTCCACAAATTCCATAGTCACATTTTTGGAAAATTGGAGCATCAGGATCTTTATTGATTGCCACAATTATTGTTGAGGAACCCATTCCTGCATAGTGCTGTACGGAACCTGAAATACCTACAGCCACGTATAAGTTAGGAGACACAACTTTACCTGTCTGTCCTACTTGCATTTCATAGGGCACGAATCCGGAATCAACTGCTGCTCTAGATGCACCAGCAGCAGCACCTATACTGTCAGCAATGTCGAAAATTAATTTAAAATTGTCACCATTTGCCATCCCTCTCCCTCCAGAAACAATTTTATCAGCTTCAGTTAATTCGGGCCTTTCTTTAGGGATAATTTTAGTTTCTAGAACTTTCATATTATTCTCTGCGGGAACATCTATGCTTTCGTTGATAACCTCAGCACTTGTTTGATTTTCTACCGGTTTAAAAGCGTTAGGTCTCAGTGTGGCTATCATCGGTTTTACATCATGATAGGAGATTGTGGATATCGACTTACCAGAATATCTATATCTTTTTACTTGCAATGTCGATGAAGAATTTATATCTATATCTATAGCATCAAAACTTAGACCTGAGGATGTTCTCGATGCAACCCGCGGAAGGAAATCCTGATTTTGTAGCGTGTTGCCAGCCAAAATTATATCAGGGTTGTGTTTTTTTATGGTTTCGGCTAGTGCATGAGCATGAGCCGAGGCATTAAAATCTTTGAGAGTTGGATTTTCAATTTTATAAATCTTTTCAGCACCATATTTAGAAAGATCTTCCTCAATGGAACCTGCTTCATCACCTACATAAACTGCTGCTATAGTAGCACCATTTTTTTCCTTTAATTTTCTAGCTGCGGTCAAAACTTCATAAGTAACATTTCTAATTACGCCTTGACTTGTATCTACTAGTACCCAAATCTCACCCATTTTTTTCTCCTTAAATAATTTTAGCTTCTTCTCTTAAAAGTCTTGCAAGTTCTTCAGATGCTTTTTTTACTTCATCCGCTTGTACCATATCAGATTTTCCACCTTTAAGTATTGTAAGGGTTCTTTTGATTACAGGAATTTCGATACTATCAACTTTAAGTCTGGAGCCAGCATTACCTAGACTTTCTTTGGTGAGACCAAGTTCGCCAACATCAATTGAATCCATTTGAACTTCTTCAAGTGGTTTTTTCTTCGCTTTCATAATACCAGGAAGTGAGGCATACCTAGGCTCGTTCAAACCTCTTTCACAAGTTATTAAAGCAGGAAGTTTTAATTCCACAATTCTTTGTCCACCTTCAATTTCTGATTGAACTTTTACAGATTTGTTAGCTTCATCCAAATCAATTTTGGTGGCTAGGGTTGCTTGTGGTATTCCCAGTTCCTCGGCAATTTGTATTGCAACCTGACCGGATTCTTCGTCAATCCATTTTTTTCCACTAAGGATTAAATCAACATCACCAATGCTTTTAATTTTTGAAGCTATAACTTTTGAAAGAGCATAAGAATCCATGTCGGCAAAACTATCATCTGTAATATGAATTGCTGAATCACCACCCATAGCGAGCGCAGTTCTTAGTGCCTCGAGGGATCTCTCAGATCCAACAGTAAGTATGATTACTTCAGAAGCCGATTTTTCCTTAATTTGCACCGCTTCTTCAACAGCGATTTCATCAAATGGATTCAGAATCCACTTTATATTGGACGTTTCGATACCATTTTGAGTGGAATTTGCTTGAATCTTGGCCTCAGTATCTGGAGTTTGCCTGATGATTACTAAAATTTTCAATTTGATTTCCCCTCTCTTAAAAAAGTACCAAAGAAATGTTAAGTAATATACTCTTAAAGTCAAGAAGGATTAGAAAGAATCTATGATACTTTTCTTCTGTCAATTAATGATTTTGCGAGTGTATTTTTATCAGTATAATTAACTTCCGATCCAATTGGAATTCCTATAGCAATTCGTGTTATTAAAGGACAATAATCTTTGATTTTTTCGTGAATGAATTGAGCTGTGAATTCCCCATCGCTAGTAGGATCTGTTGCTAAAATTACTTCTTTAAAATCTTCTTTCTTGACTCTGGCAACTAGTTTATCGATTTTTAGATCTTTGGGGTTGACTCCTTGTGAGATTGAAAGAAGTCCTTGAAGAACATGATATTGACCATTGTATCCTTCGCTTTTTTCTATAGAAATTAAATCTATACTATTCTCAACTACACAAAGAATATCACTATTTCTTGACCCGCTATAGCAGTCACACTCATTGTTAAAAATAAAATCATTACAAGTTTCACAAGTTCTAACAGATTTTTTAGCCTCTACTATGGATCTTGCTATTTCCATACTTAATTGAGAAGGCTTTTTCATTAAATATAGAGCTAGCCTAGACGCAGTTACATTGCCAATGCCAGGCAATTTAGATAGCGAATCGATTAGTCGGATAATTTCGTTGGCAAGATAGTTCTTTTTCATTTTTAAAGGAGACCAGGTGGTACCCCCATTGATAATGCGGCTTTAGACATTTCTTCTTTAATATTTTCTCTACCTTTATCTAGGACTTCGTTAATCGCAGCCTGAATTAAATCTTGAATCATTGCTTTATCCCCAGATTTTAATACTTCATCCTCTATAATAATTGAAGTTATCTCACCTTTTGACTTAGCAATTATTTTAACCATTCCTCCGCCCGAACTTGATTCGACTAATGTATTCCCTGCCTCTTCTTGAAGTTTGTCCATTTCAAGTTTCATTTTTTCAGCCTGTTTCATCATGTTCTTCATATTTAGATTTCCGGGTACTTTCATGATCAAATTTCCTTTTCTACATCCATTATCCTACAGTCAAACGCATCAAATAGGTTTTTTACAGATGAAGACTGTAATAGTTTATCTTTTTTTTCTTTAAATTTAAAATCATCGCTGTTGACTGATTCTTTTGAATCTTTATCAGGTTCTTTGATTATTAGATTGTAATCCTTTTGAAAGATATCCTGAATTAAATTTTTAATCTCCTCTTTCTTCGAATCCTCGTTAAGAAGTTGAGATAAAATTTCATTTCTTGATTTTATTGTTATTGTATTATCTCCGATTTCGAAATCTGACTCTTTTAATAATTTAAAATTGTTGTTTTTTGAATCTTCCAAATTATTAAGGAAAATTTCTGAATTAAATTCACTACTATTAGATTTTAATTTTTTTTTTTCGATATTTTTCTTATCACTTACTTCTTTTGGCATGTTATTGGTTTTATTTTCGTCTCTTGGAACCTCATCCTTTTCAATTATCAAATCGAAATCAAGATAATTTGAAATCAAACATAATTTTATGAGATGAGATTCAATAAGAAATCTGATACTATCTGATTTTGAAGACAAATCGTATAGTTTTATTAGCTCATCAAAAAGATTTTCAAGTATTGGAAGTTCCAGTTGTTTGAGATTCTCAGTTTCATCATTATTGAGAATATCAATATCGTCGACTGTGTCCTCTAAGCCTAATTTATAATAAATCATGGTTCTAAAATAATTCATTAATGAATTGATAAATTTTTTTGAGTCATAACCATTTTCGTAAATATTGTTATATTCGTTTAGAACTTTATTGACATCTCCTTTGAGAATGTTTTCAGTAATTTTTGAAAGGATTTGCTTTGTTGTTTTTCCTAAAATAATTGAGGCATTATCTATTTTTATATTTTTACTTAATGAATTTGAAAGCAATTCCAGAAACCCTAATGCATCTCTTGCTGACCCTCTGCTCTCATCAGCGATCATTTTAATTGATTCATTGTCAATAGAAATCTCTTCATTCTTGGAAATTTCTTCTAGGTATTTTGCGATATCTTCTTTCCTTATATTTTTGAAATTAATTGTTTGGCATCTTGAAATTACGGTAAGGGGTATTTTTTCGACCTCGGTTGTAGCAAGAATAAAAATTGTATTTTTATTTGGCTCCTCAAGAGTCTTTAATAAAGCGTTAAATGCGGCTTTTGAAAGCATATGCACTTCATCGATGATAAAAACTTTATATTTACATCTGATTGACGAATAATTTGAACTATCAATTATTTCTCTAATCTGATCAACACCATTGTTTGATGCGGCATCAATCTCAATAACGTCTATGGATTTATTTTCATCGATTTCCCTACAAGAGCAAGAATCATATTTTTTGCATTTGCCCGATTTTAATAATTCGTCGCAATTAATAGTCTTTGCCAATATTCTCGCCATGGAGGTCTTTCCGACACCTCTGGACCCACAAAATATTAAAGCGTGAGGTAGCGAGTAGTTTTGTATAAAACTTTTTAAAATTGTTAATGCGTTATCTTGACCTAAAATTTCATCGAAAGCTTTAGGTCTATATCGTCTTGATAAAGTTAAATACGACATTTAAATTTTACGGCCGGCTAATCAATTAAAATGGTCAAACTTACTTGCTACCGTTGCTACATTTCTGTCCTGGCGGAGTTAACAAAGGTTCGCCATCAAAATGACCAGCCGACTAATTTTCTCCGGAGAGTGTGGGATTCGAACCCACGAGAGGTTTTATCCTCTACACGCTTTCCAAGCGTGCGCCTTCGGCCACTCGGCCAACCCTCCAACAAAAATAATATTAACATTTTCATAATTGTTTATCTTAAAGATTTTTAATTGATTAAGCATTCAGTTAAGATTGAGACTTGTATGAAGAAATGGATAATACAAAATAAAAAATTATTAAAGAACCTAAAGATTTTTGATTTATTTAAGTATGAGATGAAATCCCCATACCAAGTTTCTCAAAATAAAAAATATAATTTCTATGTCCTTGAATCTAGCGATTGGATTAACATATTTCCTTTAACGGTGGATAAAAAAGTCGTTTTCGTTGAACAATATAGACCAGGAACTAATTCAATCACTCTTGAGTTGCCTGGGGGTATGATTAATATGGATGAGAAACCACTTAATTCGGCTAAAAGAGAACTTCTTGAAGAAACCGGTTTCGTATCTCGGCAATGGTCAAAGCTTGGAATCGTCCACCCAAACCCAGCAATTTTGAATAATAAATGTCATACATTCTTGGCCAAAGATATCGAAAAAATATCTGAACCCCAAAATTCAGGTAGTGAATATACAAAGGTGAAACTGGTAGATTTATTAGATTTGGAAAGGTTTATAATGGAGAAAAAAATTACCCATTCCCTTGTAATCAATGCTATTTATTGGTATAAAATCAAAGAAAAAATAATTTGATTTAAAGAGAATATGGGCGAATGGCGGAATTGGTAGACGCGGCGGCCTCAAAAGCCGCTGGATTTAAATCTGTAAGGGTTCGAGTCCCTTTTCGCCCAGATAATTTACGATGAATATAGATGAAATATTAGAAAGAATTAAAAAGTCTACAGAATTTAAGTTCTCAAGATTCTTGGAGTTTAATTTTCTGAAATCCATTTTTTTATCTTTCGAAGGAAGAATTGACAGAAGAACTTGGTGGTACTCAAAAATCTTTTTATATCTTGCATGGTTTTTACTTATATTTCCACTCAGTGCAATAATGTCTGGATTAAATCTTGGTGAAGGGCAGGTTCTAAGGGTTATGTCTCTTTCATTGCTTGTTTTTTTTGCACTAGGCGTTTTTGTTGATGCAAAAAGATTACAGGACAGATCGATTAATGGTCTTTTAGCTGTCGTCCCATATGTTATGTCAATCCCATATTATATGGAATTGATATCTGAATCGATACTGAATCCATACAAACTAATAATCTTAATGGTTGAATTATATATATTTGTCAATGCAGGATTTTTAAAAGGCAATGAACAAAATAATAAATATGGGACATCAACTTATACAGTAGAAAATACCACGAGTAATGTCACAATAGAGACATCGACTTATACACCAAAGGATGTAGTGGATAGTTCTAAAACAACAAAACTAACCACAAAAAAAATTATAGTTTATATCATTATTGGTTTACTTGTAGTTGGGATAATTGGTGAGATAATGGGTGATGGCGATAGACCAACTGGATTTGAAAATTTGGAAGAACAACAAATTTTCGAGGATTCTATAAAAGATGCGCCATATTAATATCTAGGCATTGTATCATCAAACTTTGCAGCCCATGCATCTATGCCACCGGCTAGGTTTCTTACTTTTTTATAACCCATTCCCAGGAGTATTCTAGCAGCCTGCAAACTCCTCATTCCATGATGACAATAGACAACAATATCATCAGCGGTATCTAATTCATGAACTCTAGAAGTAAGGTCACCTAGCGGAATCAACCTGGAATCTTTTAAATTGCAAATTTCATACTCACCTGGTTCTCTAACATCTAAAAGTGTAATATTGGGTTTGGAATCTAAGATATCCTTAAATATATCGACGCTCATTTCTAGTTCATTCTCATCGTCGTCTAAAGCATTGATACCACAGAATTCTTCATAATCTATTAATCCTGTAATTTTTGGAGTGTCCGGACTTTTTCTTAATTTAATTTCCCTAAAAGACATTTTTAACGAATCATAGAGAAGAAGTCTGCCACTCAATGTTTGGCCTATTTCGAGCAGTATTTTTACTGTTTCAGTTGCTTGGATAACCCCGATTATACCTGGTAGTATTCCTAATACTCCTCCTTCCGCACATGATGGAACCATCCCTGGTGGAGGGGGCTCAGGATACAAATCTCTATAATGAGGCCCACCCTTATAATTGAATACCGTTGCCTGTCCTTCAAACCGGAAAATGCTACCGTAGACATTTGGTTTATCTAATAAAACACAGGCATCATTTACTAAATATCTTGTTGGAAAATTATCAGTTCCATCTACGATTACATCATAGTCTTTAAATAAATCTAGAGTATTTTCGGACGTGAGTCGAAGATTATATGTATTTACATTTATATCGGAGTTGAGTTCAGAAAGTCTTTTTTTTGCTGACTCGACTTTTAATTCACCAATTCTTTCTTCAGCGTGAAGAATTTGTCTTTGAAGGTTACTGAGATCAACAACATCAAAGTCTACTATTCCAATAGTTCCAACCCCAGCTGAAGCCAGATAGAGAGCTAAAGGAGATCCTAGACCACCAGCACCAATACATAAAACTTTTGATTCAGCCAGTTTTTCTTGGCCTCTCACCCCAACCTCTGGCATTATCAAATGCCTACTGTATCTTGCAATTTGGTTCTTTGTTAGACTCATTGAATTTCTCTAGGTAGATATCATCCAGGTAGTAGAATATAGCATAAAAATTGTGATTTAAAATTAGTTATGATAGCCACCGTGTCAATTTATCGATTAATTTGTCTTTCAACCTCTAATTAAGTAGAATGTGATAAAAATCTATCTATATTTATTGTACTTAATAAGTTAGAGTAAAGGATGAAAGAGACAACAGTTAAGATAAGTGTTACCCAAGATGGACTTCTCCCCGATGAGATTACCGTATTAGGCACAATTTTTTTGCCGTCTATCCAAAAGCAATTGCTAAAGTCCGTAGGTTTCGAGAAGATTGATCGAGGAACTTTCGCTGGTGTTATGCCTGTGAAAATTGTCATGAATCAAAAAACCCAGGTAATAGAATTTGAAGTCGGAGCACTTTCGGACCTCAGAAAAAAAGTTATTAAGTTTATCAACGACGTCAGCGTGCGTGAATTTGAAGATATCAAAGTCGAAATCGAGGAAGAATCCACAAAAGGAAAAGTAGGGAAATCCAAGCAGAGACAAACCAAAGAAAACAAAACTAAAAATAAAGTCAATGTTCCTAGTAAATCAAAGTTAGTTGAAAAGTCTAAAAAAGTTATAAAGAAAAAAGCTGGGCCAAAAAAAATTACTCCTAAAAAAAATAAAACAAAGAGTACAACTAAAGAGAACAAGTTTACCTCTAAAAAATTTCCAAATATTAGAATTAGGCCAAAGAAATCAACGACAAAATCCAAGATGACAAAAAGGAGCTTTGCAAAATAAGAAAGGATATTAAAATTAGAGAATCATTAACTTTCGATGACGTTCTTTTGTGCCCCTCTTATTCAACTGTCATGCCCTCAGCTGTTGATGTAAAGACTAATGTGACCAGGAGATTTTCATTGAATATACCTATTATAAGTTCGGCTATGGATACAGTTACGGAAGCTAGAACTGCTATTGCTATGGCACGGGAAGGTGGTTTAGGAGTTATTCATAAAAATTTAAGTATCCTAGAACAGTCTCAAAAAGTGGAAAGGGTAAAAAAATATGAGGGCGGTATGATCATTGAGCCTCATACAATTTCTCCTAATTCTACCGGAAGACAAGCTCTCGAAATCATGACAACTAAAAATTTTACTGGTTTACCTGTAACCGAGAATGGGGCGGATTTGCTAGGAATAATAACCATGAGAGACTTAAGATACGAAAAAAATTTACATTTCAAAATAAGCAAATTAATGACTCCTAAGAAAGATTTAATTGTCGTCCAAAGTGGTATTGGTTCCAATGAGGCTAGAGAATTATTGAACAAATATAAAATAGAGAAATTGCCTGTAGTAGACAAAAAATTTAGACTCCAGGGCTTGATAACCATGAAAGATATCGAGAAAAGCAGCAAATTCCCAAATTCTTCTAAAGATAAACAGGGAAGACTACTTGCTGCTGCAGCGGTGGGAGTTGGACAAGATATGATTGAAAGAGTTGAAAGCTTAATTCAATATGGATTAGATATTTTATTCATTGACACAGCTCATGCGCATTCAAAAAAAGTTGTTGATTCTCTTAAGCTACTAAAAAAGAAATTTAGCAGAATTGGTATAGTTGTTGGTAATATAGCTACAATTGAAGCAGCCAAAGAACTTATAAAGGCTGGTGCTGATGCTTTGAAAGTTGGCATAGGACCGGGTTCCATTTGCACAACAAGAATAATAGCAGGAATTGGAGTTCCTCAATTAACTGCGATAATGGATGTCTGCTCTATTGCTAAAAAATCTAAAATACCTGTTATTGCTGACGGAGGTATTAAATATTCAGGAGATATCACAAAAGCTCTTGCAGCCGGTGCAAATTGTGCCATGATAGGCAATTTATTGGCCGGAACGGACGAGGCTCCTGGAGAACTCGTTCTTTACCAGGGTAGATCTTTCAAAACTTATAGAGGAATGGGCTCTATTGAGGCGATGAAAGAAGGGAGTAGAGATAGATACTACCAAGAGGATATTATTGATTCAAAACTCGTACCTGAGGGAATTGAAGGAAGAGTTCCCTATAGAGGACCTATTAACAAAGTTATCTATCAATTAGTGGGTGGCTTGAAAGCGGGAATGGGATATACAGGGTCAAGGAACTTAAAGGATTTGAAGTCAGCCAAATTCATAAAATTAACAAGTGCGGGGTTAAAAGAAAGCCACGTTCATGATATTGATATAAGTAGAGAGGCGCCAAACTATTCTTTAGATTAGAAAATGAATATAAGTACCGCTCTAATTTTAGACTTTGGATCTCAAGTTACAAAGCTAATCGCGAGAAAAATTAGAGAACTAAACATTTATTCCGAGATAGTTCCATTTAATATAAAAATTCAGGATATATTAAAAAAAAATCCTAGCTGTATAATTTTTTCCGGCAGCCCTGCTAGTGTACATGATAGAAATGCACCTAAGATAGATTTGAAAATACTCGAATCTGGTATTCCTGTATTAGGTATTTGTTATGGAGCTCAAATAATATCAAAAATGCTTGGTGGTAGAATCGGGAAATCAGAAATAAGAGAGTTTGGACCATCTAAACTTAAGAAAGTTGCTCAGTCAAAAATATTGAAAAATATTTCTAGCAACGAAATGTCCTGGATGTCACATGGTGATACAATCGTCAAACTTCCCAAATCTTTAAAAGTTCTTGCAAAATCGGAATTTGGGTCAATCTCTGTTTTTTCATCAAAAGATTCAAGAATAATTGGAACACAATTTCATCCTGAAGTTATGCATACATCCTTTGGCAAACAGTTCTTTAAAAACTTTTTAATTGATATTGCAGGTTGCAAACCTAACTGGAAACCTTCAAAACTTGTTCAATCAAAAGTTAAGGAAATAAAAGAAACGATAGGTAAAGATATTGCTATTTCCGCAATCTCCGGGGGAGTTGATTCATGTGTGTCCTCAGTTCTTGTTAATAAAGCTATAGGCAAAAACCTAAAGTCTTTCATTGTTGATACAGGACTTATGAGATATAAAGAAGTGGAAGAGATATTACCAAGTTTAAAAAAATTGGGTTTAAGACCAAAAGTCATCAATGCATCAAACTTATTTTATAAAAGATTAAACAACGTCGTTAATCCGGAAAAAAAGAGAAAGATAATAGGAAAAACCTTTATAGAACTTTTTGAAAAAGAAGCTAAAAAGAGTAGGGCTAAGTTTTTAGTTCAGGGAACTTTGTATCCAGATGTAATAGAGAGTGTCAATGTTAGTGGACCATCTGCGGTTATTAAGTCACATCATAATGTTGGTGGATTACCAAAGAAAATGAATTTAAAACTAGTTGAGCCTTTAAGAGATTTATTTAAAGATGAAGTTAGAGTATTTGGTAATGCTTTAAAAATAAATAAAGATTTAATTGGTAGACATCCATTCCCTGGCCCCGGTCTAGCCATAAGAATTATAGGTGCTGTTACAAAAGAAAGAGTTCAGCTTTTACAAACTGCAGACAAGATATATATCGACATTCTTAAATCTAAAAATTTATATAATAAAATTTGGCAAGCATTTTGTGTTCTAATCCCAATTAAAACAGTAGGAGTTATGGGAGACGAAAGAACTTATGAAAATACTATTGCTATACGAGCAGTTAATAGTGTAGATGGAATGACAGCTAATTGGTCAAGAATTCCTCATGATGTTCTAGATTTAATATCATCTGAAATTATTAATAATGTTAAAGGAATTAATAAGGTAGTCTTCGATATTTCTAACAAGCCACCAAGTACTATAGAATGGGAGTGATGATTTCTCCTTAAAATCTTACATTTTTGATAAAATTATTTTATGGTTACAAAATGAAGACTATTTCATATACATTTGAAAATGGAACCAAGTATATAGGTGGATTTTATGAAACTGAAAATGATATAGGTGAATCTTATGAAACTTACCCTGTGTTCCATGGTAGAGGAAGGATGATTCACCAGGATGGAGATATGTATTGGGGTGAATGGAAAGATGACAAGAAACACGGTCAAGGGACTTATACTTTTGCAGATGGTAGCAAATATGTAGGTGGATATAAAGATGACAAGAAACACGGTCAAGGAACTTTTACTTACCCAGATGGTTCAAAATATGTAGGAGAACTTAAAGATGGACATCCACACGGCAAAGGAACTTATACTTGGGCAAGTGGTGACAAATATGTAGGTGAACATAAAGATGGA
>Ga0207966_1000011_pt1 | contig 90648 bp, 89 predicted proteins | sample Knorr_S23_td_NAD_FD_185611 | JGI IMG/M metagenome (GOLD analysis project Ga0207966, IMG submission 185611) | Marine microbial communities from Southern Atlantic Ocean transect - Knorr_S23_td_NADW_ad_2500m_LV_B (SPAdes) (version 2) | ecosystem: Environmental > Aquatic > Marine > Oceanic | place...
ATAGGCCAGCAAAGACATGGTGGACGAGACGATTCCGTGGCGGGAGAAGTGGTGTTCGGTGATCCACACCGAGTCAAAACCGAGTTTTTCGGCATGTAGCACCTGGGCCAACGCATCTTTGTAATACTTCACTTGTTGTGTGGGGTCGGGGAGCTGGATCGAGTGGAACAGACCGAATTTCATTTTTCCTGACCTTTGGAGTTAGATTAACGCTGGCGTCGCCGTTCAGGCCAACGCCATCAGCACGACAACTGCTAGTGATATGGAAGATAGGTAGCGGATGGCGGTAGTCTACACGGTTAACTAAATGTGTAAAATGTGGCCAATGCGATTACTGTACTCGCTCTTACAACATTCTTGCTTCTGCTTATAACCGGATGTGGTCAGTCGATAGGTTCGGATGTCAGGCAGTACAATCCAGAGTTCGACTGTACTCGATGTGATTTGCGCGGTGTTGACCTGACCGGAGCCGACCTGACCCGAGCATCTCTGATATGGGCTAACCTGAGTGGGGCTAACCTTTCCAAAGCGATGCTGTACCAGGCTGACCTAAGCCGGTCGAACCTGACGAATGCTATTTTGACGGATGCCAATCTAAGCGACGGCATCGACCTGAGTGACGCCAACCTGACCAACGCCAACCTGACCGCGGCCTTCATGTCCAGGGCGAACTTGACCGAGGCTGACCTGACCGGGGCCGACCTGACCCGGGCCGACCTATCCGATACCGACCTCACCGGTGTTTACGGAGCTGACTTTAGAGGTGCTATGAACGTTCCAGCTGAATATCTAAAACCTTAGGAGTCGTCGAAACCTGATATTCCCGATATAACCGTCCATAGTTCCAGACTAAGTTCGGTGTTGCCGAACAAGAACCCGACGGCCCATTCCAGCGGTTTGTCCAGCGATACCGCCAGCCCTGCGGCGACCACGTTCTTGGATTCCAGTACCCAGGAACCGACAGGGCGCACCCAGAAGGTACGCCCGTCAATATCAATCTCGATTACCTCTAGCGGCTCGGCCACCGTGTGCGACGATTAACCCGACCTATCATATAGTCACCGCGACTCAACATATTTTCACGGATTTGGAGGACACTATGCGGTTCCACATAGCAACAAAGCACACTCCTGAAAATTGCGGATTTGCAAACCCAGACAAAGGCATCCCCCAAGCCCCGAACTGGGCTGACCGATGCAAGGAAATGGGGATCACTTATGTGGCTGGTGGTGGTTGCCAGCCTGAGCATAAGGGCTTCATGTTTGTTGAAACGGACGACATGGCTAAATTACGGGATTTGCTCCAACCAGTCATGGGGAGGATGGAAATCGAAGTAACTCCCGTCAATTCTCGATAATGTACTACCCGCCACACATCAATTTACAGGAGAAACCCAATGAACCTTTGTGTTGTATCAACGTTTGATTGCACGGTTGCAGATTTCAAAGCAATGGTCGAAGAATTTAGGGAAGATATGCTTAAAGTTTGTTCAGAGTGGGAAATTGCCGAAGTGAACAAGCATAAAGCAGTTACTCTGGTGAACGTAACCGACATGGACGGTTTTCAAGAACTTATGACTTCACCGGCAGTTGTCGAGTGGGACACAGCAAACAATACGGTTGACGTCATCTACTCACTTGAACAAATGGGGTAATAAGGAACGAGAACCGGTTGGTCCCGTTTCAAAACCCCTTTGAGCACATCGGAAAAACCAAGGCCCTCAGATTTTTGGTCTGGGGGCTATTTCGTACCTAAATTATGGTGGGCCGTGCGAGGCTCGAACTCGCGACACCCGGATTAAAAGTCCGGTGCTCTGCCAACTGAGCTAACGGCCCACGAAAAGGGTAGCCAAGGCGGGGAGCCTCGGCTGAGTTATTGTATCATTCACCCGCGCCTGAGCGGGAACACAACTGCTCCTTCTTTTTGTTGCTACTTCTACCTGAGCAAGACGCCACATCGTGCCCCCCTGTAACCCAATCCGCGCCAACAACAACCCGCCTTGCGTTAGCCATGCCCTGTAAACCCGGCCTCTGCCGGCCGGGCGGCCGGCGGCGGTTGCGCGAACTTCTTCGTTTGTGGTATTTTCGCGACGTAAACCAACTCAGTTATTGGAGAAAAAAGATGGGTTACACACCAAGTCACCTGGGTCATGTAAACATTTATGTTCGAAACGCCGAGGCCTCGCGCCAATGGTACGAGGATGTCTTGGGTCTGCACACCTACGACTTCCTGGCTGGGCGAGCGGCATTCATGACGGCCAACCTAGACGAGTCCCATGAGATTGCGCTGATGGAAATCGGCGCCGACGCCGAGGGTCCCCACAATGGCCAGGTGGGCCTCAACCATATGGCCTGGCGCATGGACACCCTAGCCGACCTGGAAGATTTCTACAACAACCTGCACAAGCACGGCGTGGAGATCAAACGGGTCTCCAACCACAGCCTGTCCTTGGGCATCTACATCGAAGACCCAGACGGCAACGGCATCGAGGTCTACTACGAGACCCCCAGGAGCGAGTGGTACCGCCAGGAGAAGCTCTTCATGCACGGCGACCGCCCTGAGGTCAACTTCCCCGGACCCTGGGAAAAAGAACTCCAACCCGACGGAGTAGCAGCGAAGAGCTAACGACCTAAAAAGCAACTAAACGAAAAAGAGGCGTCCCAATGAATCGGGACGCCTCTTTTTTATTCCGACGGCTGAGAGCCGAAGGCCCCAATTTATCGGGGCTGTCAGCTAGGTTGTCACCGCGATCGCTTCTATCTCGACCAGCATGTCCTCATGGACCAGCGCTTTTACCTCGACCATCGTGCTGGCCGGATAATCGCTCTTGAAGAACTCTGCCCGCACCTTATGTATGTCGGCGAAATGCCGCTCCAGGTTGGTGACGAACACCGTTACCTTCACCACGTCGTCCATCGTTGACCCGGACTCGGCCAGCACCGACTGCATGTTCTGCAGCACCTTGCGGGTCTGAGCGGCCACATCGCCCACGCCGACCACGCTGCCGTCCAAGTCGCGTGCCACCTGACCCGAGACAAACACCATCTTGCCCGCCGGCACCTCAACTCCCTGGGACATTATCCCGCCCGGCGTGGAAACCTTAGAACTCTGAAGGATGGTCTTAGCCATTACGGCCCTCCAAGTGATTTTATTGATTTATTTGGCGATACTAGGCGAGACTGCTTGATTTACCGCCATTCGGCGTCGGTGGGCCACAGGTTCTTGCTGCCCCTGGCGGACCCTTGGATGCCTTCGACCCGCCATTTGTCGGCGGCGGCCTTGAAAACCTGAAAGTGGGGCGCCTTCAGGTGGTCCTGGAAGGCTGCCTCGTCCTTGTAGACCTCGTAAAGCCAGATGCGGTGGTCGTCGTCAGCATCTTGGACCGCGTCGAACCGCAGGCAGCCAGGCTCATCGTTGTTGGCTCCCTTGGCGTCCACCATCAGCGCCTCAAGGAATTCATCACGGTGTCCCTGTTCGATCTGGATCGGCACGATCACTACATACATATTCTTAATCTCCAATAGATGATTGCCCTAGGCGATTCACCCTGAAGCCTCAGGCAGGCGAATATTACGCCCTTTGACCTCTTGAAGCAACGAGTGGGGCAACCGCGGCGGGGCGTGGTAACATCGCACACATAATAGCAAGCACGTGATCCGAGACGGCGGAGTCAGAACCATGCCAGCCAGAACGGGAGCGGAATACATCAAAGGCCTGCGCGAGCACCAGCCCGAGGTCTACCTGAACGGCAAGAAGGTCGAAGACATCACCACCCACCCCGGCTTGCGCAACGGCGTGCAGACCATGGCTAAGCTACTGGACATGCAGCACAATGCCAACCTCCAAGACGAGATGACTTACGAGTCGCCCACCACCGGCGACCGCGTCGGAATGTCCTTCCTCACACCCCGGACCATCGAAGACCTGGAGCGGCGGCGGGTGATGATGCACCACTGGGCCAAGGCCACCTGCGGGATGATGGGTCGCAGCCCCGACTTCATGAACGTGAACATGATGGCTATGGCGTCGGCCGGCGACTATTTCGCCCAGAACCGGCCCGAGTTCAAACAGAACATCCAGAATTATTACGAGCATATCCGCGAGAACGACCTCGTCCTGACCCACACCCTCTTGAACCTACAGCGCAACCGGGCGCCGGGCGCGACTGTCTTGGAAGACCGGACCGATCTCGCTCTGTCGGTGATCAAAGAGACCGACGCCGGAATAATCGTCCACGGAGCGCGGGTGCTGGCCACCCTGGCCCCGCTTTCCGAGGAGATCGCCCTGTACCCAACGGCGTCGCACATGCTGCCGAACAACGCGCCCAACCCAACGTCCTTCGCCTTCGCCATCCCCTGCGACGCCCCCGGACTGAAGTTCCAATGCCGGGAGAGCTTCGATCTCAATCGTTCCCATTTCGACCATCCCCTAGGCTCCCGCTTCGAGGAGATGGACGCCGTGGCCTTCTTCGACAACGTGCTGGTGCCCTGGGAGAGGGTGTTCCTGCTGGGAGACGTTGCTCTCTGCAACAACATGCAGATGGCCACCAACCGGCACCTGCACGCCGGACAGCAGGTGGTGACCAGGAACCTGGCCAAGTGCGAGTTCGTGCTAGGCCTGGCCAACCTTATGACCGAGACCCTGGGCTCCAACGACCAGACCCAGGTCCAGACCATGATCGCGGAAATCATCGAGAACCTAGAGGTCACCCGGTCGTGCCTGCGCGCCGCCGAGGTAGACGCCAAGATCGACCAGTGGGGCGTGATGTGTCCGGCCGAATTGCCCTTGCAGGTGGCCCGCAACATGTTCATCCGCATGTATCCCCGCATGGGCGAGATCCTGCACCTGTTGGGTTCCAGCAGCCTCATGGCCCTACCCTCCGAGGCCGACATGGAAGGCCCGCTGGCTGACGACATCAGGCGCTACCTGGAGACCGACACATCGTCGGCCAAGGACCGGGTCCAGTTGTTTCGGCTGGCCTGGGACGTTAGCTGCAGCGCTTTTGGCGCCCGGCAAATACTCTATGAACGGTTCTTCCAGGCCGACTCGGTGCGCAACGCCGTCATCCTCTACAACATGACCGACAAGGAGCCCGCCAACAATGTGGTGCGGGAGTTCCTGGCCCAAGATTAAAAACATCTAACTAAGGATTTCTATATGCCTGAGCCACGCGTAGTCAGAAAAGAAGAAGTTGATAGCCTACAGCGGGCCCCGGGGGTCTCCGTTGCCAGTAGCATCACCAAAGAGGCGGGAGCGACCGAGATATCCAGTGGCATAACTACTTTCCAGGAAGGGTCGTCAAACACGACCCACTATCACAACGCCGAGGAATCCGTCATCGTCATCGAGGGCGAGGGCATCCTGATAATCAACGGCGAAGAGAACCACGTGCGGCAGTACGATGCCGCCTTCATCACGCCGGGCACGCACCACCGCCTGATCAACACCGGCAACACCCCGTTCAAGATAGCCTGGTCTTACGCCACCGTGGACGTAACCAGGACGCTGGTGGAAGAGTAGGGCGAGCCTCCAAACTAAGCTTGCAGTCCCTTCTCCCGCGGCGGTGGTTCGACAGGCTCAGGATGAGCGGAGCGCCGTAGGCCGACGAAGAATCTTCCAGACACCACTTTGGCAGACCCTTCGTAAGCCTGCTCAGCGGACTATTGCCCCACCCGTGGTGATGAGTGGTTCCGGGCCTGCTCGGCCTGCTGGGAGGTTCCTCAGCCGGGCTGGCTTCGCTCCTGCGTTGCAGGTGCGAACTTGGCCCTTCTTGGTAATCACCGTGCTCATGCTGGCGCGGGGTTGGTGGCTGGCGCCGTCTTGCGGCAGTTGGCGGGGACCCGCGTAGAAGAACCGCGCCACATATACTCTGATCGCATCGACCGCGTTGGCAGCAACGTTGTGGAGTCTGCGGTTCGCCAATGTGCTGGGCGAGAATCCTCTGTAGGAACGACCAGGAATCAGACCTCTGCCTTTGATTCCTCAGCGTCTTGCGACTCTAACTCTTCAGAATCTTCGACATAAGGCGGTTGCAACGCCGAGAGCGTCATGCCGGCCAAGACGATGCCCGCCATAGTCAGGAAGGCGTAACGTAGGCCCAAGGTAAATGCAGGAGCAACGCCCTCAACCTCTTGGCGGACTGCTTCCAGGCTGGGCTCGTATCCCTGCGTAGCCATGGTGGTCGTCACGATGATGGTGGCGAATGCGATGCTGGTGACGTTCGCGGCGTTCCTCACCAGGTTCAAGAACCCCGAAACCACCCCGTACTTAACCTGGCCGACGGTGCTCATCACAGAGCTGGAGTTGGGAGAGTAGAAGATGCCCATCCCCGCGTTCATCAGCACCAACGCCGGCACAACCATGAACAGAGATGAGTCCTCGGTGACGCGGGAAAGGATCAAAAGCCCCACAGCCGATGAAGCCAACCCGCCCACGGTGAAGGGCCGCCGACCGAACCGGTCTGAGAGCACCCCGCTAATCGTCCCTAAGACCGCCATGCAGAACGCTCCTGGCACCACCACAAACCCCGCCGTCTTGGCGCTGTAACCCAGCACGTTCTGAAGGTAAAAGGGCATCATGAACAGCACCGCCGAAGACCCCAAGAAAGTCAGGAACGCGGCGGAAACCCCAAAGGTGAAAGTTCTTCCCTTGAACAACCGCAGGTCCAGCATCGGCGAATCCGTGCGCAATTCCCACCAGATGAACGTAACCAGCATCGACACAGCCCCGGCGAAAGCCGCAATGATTGGCGGAGAGGTCCAACCCGCCTTATTGCCCGTGGTCATAGCCACCATCAGGGCTATTAGAACTCCAGTCGACAAGGCGGCCCCCCACCAGTCGAACCGCGTGCCGCTGATCTCCTGGACCTCGCTCCAACCCCGCATCACCCAAACGGTGGCCACCACGCCAATGGCCTCCAGCGGCAGGGTCAGGAAGAACACCACTCGCCAGCCAAAGGCATCGACCACCAAGCCGCCGATGGCCGGGCCGGCAACAGCGCCTACGCCCACCATGGTCATGAATAGTCCGATAGCCCGGCCTTTCTCGTTGGCTGGGAAAGCCGCAGTGATGATGGCCATGCCGGTGCCCTGGGTCATGGCGGACCCAACACCCTGCAACACCCGAGACGGGAACATCATCTCCAAAGCCGGTGAGAGCCCGGACAGGACCGCCCCTGCCGCCAACACCACCATCCCGGTGATGTATATCTTCTTCCGCCCAACGAGGTCGGACAACCGCCCCATGGGCAGCAGCAGAGCAGCGATGGTCAGGGAGTAGATGATCACCACCCATTGGATGGTGGGAAGGTCGGTCTGGAATTCGCTGGCAATGGTGGGAAGCGCGACGTTGACGCTGCCGTGGTCAACCACCGAGGCGAAGATGCCGATGGCCAAGGCGCCGAAGACCCAGTATTTATAATTGGGGCTTCGAGTCAAGGATGTACCCCTGTCTGGATTGGAGCCGCCCGAATTGGAGTTGGAAGGGAACGAAGACATACCGTCTAAGGTTACTTCAGTTTTCCGTGCCTTGTCACACTTGCCATCCTACTGGCCAGCCGTCACCGGGCCGGCTGTTGTATCACGGGGTGCCCACCGGGAAACAGCGGATAAATCACGTGTTGGAAATGGGAGGCCCAAGTGTCGAGAACACCCGCCGCCACCAGAGAAAGCGTGCCCCAAGACCAACTTGCCGCCTTTGGCGAAATGGTCAGCCAACGCGGCAGCGTACCGGACATCGGCCCGATCTCCGTCATGATCAACGTGCCGGAACTCACCAGACGCGGCGAACACTTCTGGGCCTACATCAGGGGCGACGAGTCCAGCCTTCCGCTAAACGTGCGTGAGCTGGCCATGATTCTGACTGCGAGGGAGATGGACTGCCAATTCATCTGGAATGCCCACTGCGCATTCGCCCGTCAGGCAGGCCTTAGCGACGAGCTGGTAAACAACCTGCGGGACAAGAAAAACCTGCCTGCCCTCTCAGCCGAGGAGGCTGCAGTGGTCGATTACGGTCGGGAGTTGTTCCGAACCAGGAAAGTAAGCCCGCCCGTCTATGATGCCGCCCTCGCCCTGTCCGGCGTGCGGGGCCTAGTGGAACTCACCAACCTCCTGGGGTACTACTCGTCCCTGGCCTTCAACATCAATGCCTTCGACGTAGGTCTACCAGATAACATCACCGAATCGCCGCTGCCGGTGTAACCAAAAGCAATGAGCCCACCTTTCGTAACGGGGGGATTGGGGGGATTTTGGCCATCCCTGATATCCCGAGTTTGGTGGCTGAGAATCACAGAAATCCCCTAACCCCATTACGAAATGGGGGAACTATTTCCTGACGTGGGCAGCCCTGGATTAGACAACAGCGTTAATAGCTAGTCTAGACTTTGATACGGCCGCTGTATTATTATCGGAACACAGTGGTAGCAAAGGATAAGGTAGCTTCAGAAGCCGCAAAGACCCTTATCGAAAGGGTCGGAGCCTACCTGCCCGAAGACAGCACCGAACTTGTGGGGCAGGCGTACCTCTACGCCAACGAATGCCACTCGGGCCAGATGCGCCAGTCTGGCGACCCCTACATCGCCCACCCCCTTGAAACCGCCCTCTTCCTGGCCAACCTCCACCTAGACACCCACACCATAGTTGCCGCTCTACTCCATGACGTGGTCGAAGACTGCGGCGTTTCCCTAGAGGAGATTACCCTGCGCTTTGGGCCGGAAGTGAGCAAGCTGGTGGACGGTGTCACCAAGTTGACTCGCATGGACGACAAGCTCCAACCGCCAGCCGAAGATGTCGCCGGACTGATGGACGACGCTGAGTCGCTCCACGCCGAGAGCTTGCGGAAGATGCTGGTCTCCATGGCGGAAGACATTCGGGTGGTCTTGATCAAGCTGGCCGACCGCCTGCACAACATGAACACCCTGGATGCTTTGCCGCCTGAGAAGCGGAAGCGCATCGCCCAGGAAACGCTAGACATCTACTCTCCCCTGGCCCACCGCCTGGGTATCTGGGAGATCAAATGGCGGCTGGATGACCTGGCCTTCCGGCACCTGAACGAAGAGAAGTACCGGGAGATCTCCAAGATACTTGCGTCCAAGCGCACGGAACGCGAGGACTACATCGAGAAAGTGGCCTCAACGCTTCACGAGGAATTGGCCAGATATGACATTACCGCTGAGGTGATCGGCCGTCCCAAAGGCATCTACAGCACCTACCTCAAGATGGAGAAGTACCAAGCGCAGGGAAAGCAGCTCAGCGATATCTACGACCTCTTCGCTCTGCGGGTCTTGGTAAACGAAACCGCGGACTGTTACAAGGCATTGGGCGTGGTCCACCAACTCTGGCACCCTATTCCCGGGCAGTTCGACGACTACATTGGCAATCCCAAAGAGAACATGTACCAGGCCCTGCACACAACCGTAATCTGCGACGGTGGGACGCCCCTAGAAGTGCAGATCAAGACCTTTGAACTGCATCAGATCGCTGAGTACGGAGTAGCGGCCCACTGGGCCTATAAAGAAGGAAATTCGGGCGACCAGCGGTTCGAGGAAAAGATGACTTGGCTGCGGCAGTTGATCGACTGGCAGCGAGAAGTATCCGGGACAGCCGAGTTCATCGAGTCCGTAAAACAGGACATCTTCCAAGACCAGGTGTTTGTCTACACGCCAAAAGGCCGGATTGTTGAGCTTACCTCCGGCTCCACGCCGGTGGACTTCGCGTACAAGATTCACACTGCCTTGGGCCACCACTGCATCGGCGCCAAGGTTAATGGGAAACTCGTTGCCTTGGACACCACCCTGGAGAACGGCGACACAGTGGAAGTGCTCAACTCCAAGTCGGACCGTGGCCCCAGCCTGGACTGGTTAAACCCCAACCGTGGCTTCGTCCGCTCGGCTGGAGCCAGGCAGAGCGTGCGACAATGGTTCCGCAAACAGGAACGCAGCACCAACATAGAGCGCGGAAAAGAAGTACTGCGCCGGGAGCTGCATCGACTCAACCAAAAGATTAATGATGAGACCATCTTAGGCCTGTTCAAGGTTGATACCATGGACGACTTGATGGCCAATCTTGGCTCCGGCAATATCGCCGAGAGTCTACTGTCGCACCGGCTGGCCCAGATCGGTCATGAGACCGAAGAGCCGCTGGCCAAACGGCGCAATGACCTGCCGCTTACGAGCCCGAATTCAGGAATCACGGTCCTGGGCGTCGGTGACCTGCTGGTGCATATCGGCCGTTGTTGCAACCCCATTCCCGGCGACCCGATCATTGGTTTCATCACCCGGGTCCAGGGCGTGACCGTCCATAAGGAAGACTGCCCCAGAGTGCGGCACGAAGATGAACCGGAACGCTTGGTGGATGTCCAGTGGGGCAAGGAGCAGCAACTCTATCCGGTGCGGATAATCATGAAGGCCTATGACCGGGTTGGGCTCCTGCGGGACGTGACCGCCTTGGTCTCCAACGAGGGAGTGAACATCGCCTCAGTGGTCACAGGAGATTATTCCAACGGCACCGTCACCTTGAGCCTCACCTGCCACACCACAGGGCTGGACCAACTGAACAAGCTCTTCTCCAAGCTAGACGGCGTGCACGGTTGCATCTCCGTAACCCGTGACCACACCATAATGCCCCTCCCCTCCCGCAGCTAACTAACTACCGCTTCCTCCCGCCTCTGTTGCTAGGTTATCAACCTCCTAGCTATTGGCCGTGGATCGCCTCGCCATTCTGTCACCCTGAGCGGAGCGAAGGGTCTGCAAACTCTATGAATGGAAGATCCTTCGTCGCTTCTGTCATCAGGATGACAGAATGGCAGCAAGACACTTTTCGCGCTCCCGAAACCTTTGACCGCCCTTTCGCCGCTTCTGTATGTATAATGTGGGCTCGCGCGCATTCGCGTCCAAATGGAAGAAAAATTCTGGAGGTAGCTCTATGCCAGAGAGAAAACCTGTGATCCCTGAGGGATCCGCCCCCAACCCGGCCTTGTCGGCTGGAATGATCGTGGGAGACCTTCTGTTCGTATCCGGCCATGTGGCCACGGACAGCAGCGGCACTGTCGTTGGCGAGGGCGACGCCGAAGCCCAGACCCGTCAGATCATGGACAACATTCGGGGCGTCGTCACTGCCGCCGGAGGCAAGATGGAGGACGTGGCCAAGATCACCTGTTTCATCACCGACATCGCCTATTACCCCGGCTACAGCAAGGTCCGGGCCGAGACTTGGCCCAAGGACCCGCCCGCCAGCTCCACCGTGGTGGTCGCCGGTCTGGTGCGGCCGGAATTTCTAGTAGAAGTGGAAGCCATCGTCCGTCTCCCAGGCTAAACGGGCGGGCGGGCGGCATAGCCGTGTTTACATAGGTGAATTAACAAAAACTCCCTTCAAGGTGACCATGCGTGAAGGGAGTTTTTATTTCTAAGTTCAGCGGCATTGCCGCCTAGCTGTAGCGGATCCTGGGATCCAAGAAACCGTAGAGCAAGTCCACGCACAGATTTATCGTCAAGATACCAGTCCCAATTATTACGATGACGGCCTGAATCATGGGGAAGTCGAACTGGAAGACCGCTTCGATGAGTATGCGGCCCATACCGGGCACCAGGAAGATCGTCTCTATGATTACGGCGCCTTCAAATAAGCGGCCAAACTGCCATCCCGTCATCGTTAAGATCGGCAGAGCCGCGTTCTTCAGGCCATGTCGTATCAGAACGGTCTTCTCAGACAATCCCTTGGCCCGCGCCGTCCTCATGTAATCTTCCCGGAGAATCTCCATCATGGATGACCGGGTGACCCTGGCGATGAATGCCATGTCGTATAACGCCAGAGATAGAGCTGGAAACGCCATCTGTTTCAGGTTGGTCAATGGATCGACCCACAGATCGGCATAACCCAACGGTGGCAGCCAGCCAAACATATTAACCAAGAATAGGATCAGAAGAATCGCAAATAAGAAATTCGGGATCGAGACGCCGACCAAGGTGAAAAACCGTGCAAAATAATCCAACCAACCATCCGGGCTGACGGCAGACAGTACCCCCAACGGCACCGAGAATACGATCGCCAATACGATGGCCAAGACCGCCAATTCTAGGGTCCGCGGGATCCTCTTCTGCAGCTCAGTCATCACCGGTGCATTGAACCAGAAGGAATCACCAAAGTCTCCGACGACGGCATGACTGATCCAATCGACGTACTGAACAGGTATCGAGCGGTCGGTGCCCAACTCGTGGCGCAGTCTGTCCAGATCTCGCTGGGTGTAATTACCCTCGCCTTCACTCAGAATGGCCAAAGCCGGGTCCCCGGGAATGATGCTCATCAACACAAAGACGATGATGGTCAACAGAAGGACTGTCGGGACGAAAAGGGCGATTCGTTTTATGGCGTATTGGCGCATTGCTGAGCTTCTTTTAACCCTCCGTTTGCACGGTTATCGCCCACCTTTCGCTTGGTCGGGGAGCCAGGTGGCCAACTCCGGAAAGGCGATCACTAGCCCAATGACAACAAACATACATACCATAAATGGCAATACGCCGACGAAAACGTCGTTGATGGTGCCGGTCTGAGCCAGCACACCTTCATACTCCGCCATTTCCTTGTCGCTATCCCGGCGTGCGCCGTGGAGCACGTAGAGCGCCATGCCCTGGGGTGGGCTGATCTGGGCAGCCTCCAGCAATATCACCATGATTATCCCGAACCACACCTTGTCCACGTTGGCGTCGCTCAATACCGGTATCAGTATCGGCAGGGTGGTCAGCATCATGGAGTAACTTTCCATGAAGGTGCCCAACACCAGATAGAACACCACCAAAACCAAGACCAGTTGTAACTGCGATAGCTCAAATGCGGCTACCCACTCGGCCATGTCCACCGATATCCTGACCGATGCGAAAGCGAACTGGAGGGTAAACGCCGCCATCAAGATCAGCAGAATCATTGCTGAGGTGCGGGCCATGGAAAGAAAGGACTCTTTCAGGAGGCGCACCATATCGTTGATGTTCCGCTGGATGTCCCCGGGCATTATCGGCCGGGCAATCCGGACGTCGTCCAGTCTGGCCCTAGCCGCCCCAGGGAGTCCCGGTAACCGCCGTAGAACGCCGGCGGCCAAGCTGATGAGCAACATTCCCGAATTTCCAACTAGGGCCAGGAAGAACGCTCCGGTCACGCCCGCGGCAGCGGCCTCGGTCGGTGTGGCGAACCCAAAATAGATGCTGCCCAACACGGCGAAGATCAAGAATCCGATGGGGAGCAAACTGAACAATCCCAAGAACCGCAGCCGCCAACTAACCATCTCTTCTTTAGGCGCGATCCCCGGCCAGATCTTAGCCGCAATCATGATCATGAGCATGAAAGTGACGGCCAATATCGCACCGGGCACGAACCCAGCCAAAAAGAGCCGGCCTATTGATTCTCCGACGATCAGTCCGTACAGAACCAGGCCGATGCTCGGGGGTATTAGGATGCCCAGAGTCCCGCCGGCGGCCAAGGACCCAATCACCAAACGCTCGTTGTATCCCCGTTGACGAAATGAAGGCAGGGCTACTCTGCTGATGGTAGCCGCCGTGGCCACACTGGAGCCGGCACAGGCGGCAAATATGGCACATGAAGCGATGTTGCTATGGATCAGGCCACCCGGGATGAATACCAGCCAACGTGACAGGACGTTGTACATTCGATCGGCGACACCACTACGGAGAACCAATTCCCCCATTAGGATGAACAGTGGTATGGCGATCAGGATGAAGTTGGTACTGCCCTCCCAGGCCCTGTTACCCATGATGTTCCACAGGTTGGGGTTGGAAATATTGAAGAACTTCATGAGGATGAGCGCTACCGCGCCCAATGCTCCAGCCACATAAAGGCCGCCCATGAAAAACGCGCTCATCATCCCAAATGCCGCGCCGATCGCCATTCTAAATAATCATCTCCGGCCACGTTGATTCCGCACTAAACCAGGGAAAATCAAAGGGGTGGGGTGTCGTAATCTAGCTACGAATATTCGTCTCTCGTAGATGCCTCACGAGACTATACAAGAACGGTGCCAGTGGAAACACCCAGTGGGGGTTGATAGTAGTTATCAGGAGCGCAACCGGTCATCGATCCGGCTGGTGCGGGAAGCGGAGCTAGTCGTCGGCTGCGGCTGGGGTCGCCGCGACGGTGTCTTCCCAGTTGGGAATCAGTACTCGGCTGGTCGGCTCCATAGACATGATTACCACCGCCCCGCCAATACTGGTGAACGTGGAGACGAGAATGGTCGCCGTGTAAGAGTCGAAGAGCCAGAAGAGGGCTCCTCCCAGCCAAGCCCCCAAAGCCATGCCGGTGCCGGCGCCCAACTGTTGCCAACCAAAGGATGCGCCCATGGGGCCGCGGCCGAAGTATTGGCGGTTGATCACCGGGAACGCTGAGCCTTCTCCGCCGTACCCGATGCCGAAGACCACGGCGAACAAGTAGAACTGCCATGGCTCGTGGGCCCAGAATAACATCAGCACTGGCAATCCCTGCCAGATGAAGGCCGTGGCCATGGTGCCCCGAGCGCCTATGTAGTCGGAGATGACCGGGATTAGGAACCTGGTGGTCACGCTTACCAGGGCCAGAGTGCTGAGCACGCCGGCCGCAGCAATTTCTTCCATCCCGCCCAGGACGGCGATGGGGACGATGTAAATGATTACTATCGCGTGGCTAACGCAGCCCAGGAAGTGGATGGCGACCAACTTCCAGAACGTCGCTGTGGACTGCATGCTGGCCCGGAATGCTTTAAGCCGCAACTGTTCTTGCACCGGGTCGCGTTGGACCTGCGGGCCGTCCGACTCGGGGGCGCCGAAGGCCCGGCCGCCGATGTCGGACGGCCGGTTCCTGAAGAAGGCCATCAAGACCAACATGATGATCCCGCCCACGACGCCGATCGAAAAGAAGGTGGTCTGCCAAGAGACCCCGGCGATCAGAACGCTGACGATGATAGCCATCACAGCGGGGCCAAGCCCGTGGGATGCCTGCAGCAGTCCCACTCCGTAGCCCAGGTGGGTCCGGAACCAATACGTGGCGGTGGTGATGATGGGAACATTGAAACAGGCGCTGGCTACACCCAGAAACAAACCATAGGATATCCAGAGGTGCCAAACCTCGGAGATCACGCCGGTCAGAAGAGCACCGATGGCGAAGGTGGCTACGCCGACCAGGATGACTTTGCGCGCTCCATAACGGTCGGTGCAGTAGCCGCTGAGGGGACCCAACAGAGCGCCGGTTATGCTGGCCAAGGCGTAGGCCAGAGTCACCGTAGCCGGGCTCCAGCCCATGTTCTCTTCCAGGGGAACTATGAGGACCCCAAAGGCCTGCCGGATGGAACCGCCGGCCATGTGCATGAAGGCCGCGATAGCGATGACTACCCAGGCGTAGTGGAGGCGGCTAGTCAGGCCAAAGGCTGCTTTGTTTCTGGGTCTAATCATGGGCAACACTCATTCTGCGCCTGCGACATACCCCTGTCAATTGATAAATAACCTTTATCAATATTTAATCTTCACCTGTGAGTTACATCTATCTGGTCAGTTACCTGGCGTGGCCAGGTATAATCTCCTGAAAATACAACCCGGCCGGAATATCCCGGCCGACTTGGAGGTATCGCATGCCAGCGGAACAAAAGCTTAAAGAGATGGGACTGGAACTGGGACCGGTGGGCACTCCGGTGGCCAACTTTATTCCGGCGGTGCGGACCGGAAATCTGCTGTTCGTTGCCGGCCACATAGCCGGGAGACCCGACGGGTCGGTGCTGAACCCGGGCAAAGTCGGGCGCGACGTGACCGAGGAACAGGCGTACGAGTCGGCCAAACTGGCCATGCTCAATTGCCTGGCTTCGATCAAGCAAGAGTTAGGCGACCTAGATAAGGTCATGCGGGTGGTTAAGCTGCTTGTGATGGTCAACGCCGACCCGGAGTTCGACCGCCATTTCGTGGTGGGCAACGGCGCGTCAGACCTGTTGGTGGAAATCTACGGAGACCGGGGCCGCCACGCCCGATCGGCGGTAGGCATGAGCGGTCTCCCCCGCAAAAGCTGCGTAGAGGTTGAGATGATCGTGGAGATCGGGGAGTAGCGTGTTGTCCTAAAGGCTGCCCCTGTCCCTGACTGCAGGCACCAAATAGCTAATGCAAGGAACTTTTTACTGCTAGGTCCCGTCTGAAGAATTGGCAACTCCAAAATATCCTTTAATTCCAAATACATGAATTTGCGCAAAAAATGGATGGCTGTTTTCACTGTGATGATCGTCGGAATGGCAATTGCCTGTACTGGTGGGTCCGAGGAACCAACGCCGTCTCCATCGCCCACCAAAACCCCAACTGAACGGCCAACTCCGATTACTACATTTGCCCCTACGCCAACTCCCGAAGCGGCGGACGGGCTGGAACAACTAAAGTTGGAGCTTGCTAAAAATCGGTACTTATCAGGGGTCGCAGAAGATAGACAATTACCGGTTTGAGTACCGGAGAATCTGTTTTTGCCTGCCCGAGTTCGCCGCGCCGGTTGAAATCTCAGTGGTCGGCGGAATAATAAACGAGACTATATTCCTTGAAGACGGACCGGCTGCGAGAAAACCTGACATCTCCAGATACGAAACGGTCGAGGAATTATTCGATCTGATCCAAGATGCGATCAATCGTAATGCTTATTCTTTACTTGTAACCTACGCCGGTGGCGTTGTTCAACCTAGGATGAGCGCATGGAATACAGCCTACCCGCCCTCGTGCTGCCGATAGCGGTTGACTATGGGGAGGCGGCGGTCTTTGCCGAAGGCCCGGTGGGTGATTTTGACGCCGGGCGGGGCTTGGCGGCGCTTGTATTCGTTCCGGTCCACCGCCGCGATGACCTGCCGCACCACCTGGGGGTCGAATCCCTGTCCCACCATGTCTTGGTAGCTTAAGTCGTCCTCCACGTAGGCCTCAACCACAGGATCCAATATCTCATAGGCCGGCAGACTGTCTGCATCCAGTTGGTCATCCCGCAGCTCGGCGCTAGGGGGTTTGTCGATGATCGCCGCGGGGATAACGTCGTCAACCGTTCCAAAGGCCCGGCCCTGCCGGTTGCGCCAGCGGGATAGTTCGTAGACCGTGGTCTTGGGAACGTCTTTCAGCACGGCAAAACCGCCGGCCATGTCGCCGTACAGCGTGGCATAGCCCATGGCCATCTCCGATTTGTTGCCGGTAGTGAGCACGATCCAACCGAATTTGTTGGACACGGTCATCAGCACATTTCCACGCACCCTGGCCTGAACGTTCTCCTCGGCCACGTTGGCCTCGGTGCCTTTGAACCGCTCTGCCAACATGTCGGTGAAAGCCTGATGGGCCGGTTCGATGGGCACTTCCCAGAGATCCAAACCCAGGTTTTCGGCCAGCTTCTTGGAGTCGCTGATGCTGCCCTCGGACGAGTAACGAGAGGGCATGGTGATGCCCACCACGTTGTCTTTGCCCAAGGCGTCCACCGCCACCGTTGCCGTCAGCGCCGAGTCTATCCCGCCCGACAGGCCAATCAACGCCTTGGTGAAGCCCGACTTGCGGAGATAATCGCTGGTGCCCATAACCAAGGCCCGGTAGACCTCTTCCGGCCCGTCCATGCCGTCCGACATGGGTTGTTCCGCCAATGGCGCGCGGCTGTTTAAAGCTACCTCCGACACAGTCACGTTCTTCACCGTGCCCACAGCGGCTGCTTCAGCGCTCGATGTCGTTCGGCTGGGCTTGGCCGCGGCGTCGGGGAATTCCAGGTCGGTGATCAAGAGCCATTCCTGGAAGGCTGGGCTACGCGCTACCAGTCCGCCGGTGGTGTTACAGATGATGCTGCTGCCGTCGAAGACCAGCTCGTCTTGCCCGCCCACCGTGTTCACGTAAGCGACGGTCAGCCCGTTCTCTAAAGCTCTCTGGGCGATCATATTCTCACGGAAGGCCCGTTTGCCGGCATGGAATGGCGATGCGTTGATATTGACGATCAACTCGGCCCCAGCCTGGCACTGCACCGTGGTTGGGCCCACCGGGTACCAGATATCTTCACAGATGTTGACGCCTACGTCCACTCCGCCGATGCGGTAGACCGGGCATTCGGAGCCCTTCTGGAAGTAGCGCTGCTCGTCGAACACACCGTAATTGGGCAGGAATATCTTGTGATAGGTGTCCACCAGCTTGCCGCCATAACACAGGGCGGCGGCGTTGGTGACCTGAGGTCCGACTTCTTCAGACGGCCGCTCCAGGGACACGATATTGACGTAGCCCAGGACCACGGCGATGCCACGAGAGGCTGCGGCGACCTTTGCCATAGCGGCAACGTTGTCGATCAGGAACGATTTCTTGAAGAGAAGGTCTTCCGGAGGGTAGCCAGTGGTCGCCAACTCAGGGAAGGCCACAAGGTCGGCCCCGGCCTCTCGGGCGCGTTCCAAGTAGTCCAGGATCTTGGAGGTGTTCCCGGGGATGTCACCAACCGTTGGGTTGATCTGCGCCAGGGCCAGGCGGAAGGTTCGTGCCATCTATATCCTCGCGTGGGCTTGTGCCGAGTATACAGACTTCCAAATGGACATGCCAATCGAATTCGTGCCTGGAAGCTGTTCTACGTCATGCCTGAAGCAGGGCCAGTGGTGGACAAGGGTTGCCCGCCGACGCTAACATTCCGACGAGAAGACATTCGGCACACCGCGCCGTCCGCCATGAGTAGGTCAACCGAGGAGAATAACCATGGAATACGCCATCAACCACGTTCACATCAGGGCTGCAGACCCCCATGCATCTGCCGCCTGGTACGAAAAGATCTTCAACGCCAAGAGAGTTTCAGAGCGTGAGGTCATGCCGGGCACCATCACCATCGGCATGCAAGTTGGCGGCCCCACCCGGCTAAATATCTCGTCCCAACCGCCCAATTCCTCCCCTGAAAGAGCCGTCCCCGAGCTACACCGGCTGGGCCTTGAGCACTTTGGGTTCCACGTGGATGACCTGGAAGCCGAGATGGCCCGGTTCGAGGCCGAAGGCATCCGCGTAATATTGCCCCTAACGGTGACCCCTCAAGGGATCAAGCTGGCCTACATCGAGGGTCCGGACGACGTGGTAATCGAATTGGTGCAGCCCGCAGCATAGTTTATCGACCAATATTATAAATCGGGCCATGCACCGCGTTTGAAAAATATTAGTTGGCCGGCGCGGCGCGCGGAAAAAAGTTAGTTGACTAGAAGGTTTATTTAGATGTCCCAAATGATGACCGGAAAACAGGCAGTGCTGGAGATGCTGAAGGCAGAGGGCGTGAAGCACATCTTCGGCAACCCCGGGACCAGCGAAGCGCCTCTGATGGACATGCTAGGGGATTACCCGGAACTCCAATACTTCCTGACCTTGCAAGAAAGCGTCGCAATGGGCATGGGCGAGTCTTACGCCAGGTCTATCGAGAAACCGTCTCTGGTCATGCTACATGTGGACAGCGGACTGGCCAACGGCATCGCCCTGATGCTAGACGCACTGAACACAGGGACCCCCATGGTCGTGATGTCTGCCAACTACGATGCACGCAAGATCAACGAGACCAAGACTGATCTGTCTGAGCTGGTCCGTCCGGTTACCAAATGGTCGGTGGAACTGAACCTTCCTGACCAGATCCCGTCGGTGATCCGCCGGGCATTCCACGAAGCCAATAGCCATCCCAAGGGCCCGGTCTACGTCGGCTTTACCGCAAACGCCTTGGAAGGCGAGGCTGAGATGAACATCGTGCCCTCCAGTAAGGTCCACGACTCCTACCGGCCGGATTCGCAGGGTATCGAGGAGGCGGTGTCCCTTATCATGGCCGCCAAACGCCCGCTGATGATGGTGGGAGACCGGGTCTCCGAGGACCACGCCAACGACCTGGCCGTGGAATTGGCCGAACTGATGGGATTCCCCGTCCACCAGTCGCGGGGCGCCGAGGTCTCTTTCCCGACCACGCACCCGCAGTTCTTCGGCAACCACACTTTGCGCGTCACTAGCAGCCGTGAGTTGCTCCAAGAATCAGATCTGGTCTTGGCCATCGGCATGGACGCCATGGACGAACTGTTCTATTGGGGGGACATCATCCTGGGCGAGAACACCAAACTGGTCCACATCGACCCGATCCCTGGGCGGGCGGGCAGGTCGGAGCCAACCGACGTCGGTATCGTGTCCCACTGCGGGCTAGCCATCGAAGAACTCATACGCTCCATAAAGCCCCTGATCACGCCTGAGATAGAGAACGAGATAGCCGGCCGCAAGATCGGAGTAGTTGCCGCGGCGGCTGAAAAACGCAAGGCCTTCGACAACTCAGTTGCCGGCAAATGGGACAACAAGCCCATGACTCCGGCGCGGATGATGTCGGAGCTGGCCGATGCCCTGCCGGACAACGCCATCGTAGTGGACGACTCCATCAGCAACCGCGCCACCATGCGCCATTACTTCCAAGGCCAGAAGCGGGGAGACCTCCGCGCCTTCCGCGGTCAGTCCATTGGCGGTGGCATTGGCACCACTATGGGCGTGCAAGTGGCTAATCCCGAACGGCCCGTGTTCGGGATAATCGGCGACGGCAGCGCCCTGATGACCATCCAGGGACTATGGACCGCGGCCAACGACAACATCCCCTGCATCTTCGTCATCTGCAACAATGGCATGTACCGGGTCCTTAAGGTCAACTTCGACGTTTATCAGCGGGAGATACTGCAGCAGAAGGAATCAGCCGGCGAAAACCTGCCCTACTCCGACTTCCCAACGCCCTTCGACGTCGCCGGAATCGCCTCCAGCATGGGCGTCCACGGGGAGCGGATCACCGACCCGGCTGAGATTGCTCCGGCGGTCAAACGGGCGGTTGCCTCGGGCAAACCGGCAGTACTGGATATAGTTATCGACGGCTCCCTGTAGCCAGACCAAATTACCTGGAGGCATGTTGGATATATTCGAGACCGTAGTCGCCAAGGTGGCAGGAATCACAAAAAGCAGCCCGCTGAAGGGCGCTCTGATCCTGCGCAGCGATATCCTGGAGCTGACGGAGAACTCCCATGACGCGTCCCTCCGGCCCAATCAACCCGGTGGGTTGAACCACGCCGAACGGGCCGGTCTGGCTTGCCGGATCGCCAAGCGGAATAATGAGTCCGTCCTGACACGGCATTATGAGACCATGTTCGGGGTCGGCAGCCAGTCATTCGCCAACACCGAGTTCGACGGCGGAGATGACGCCAGGGCTAAGGCCATCCTCCGGCATACGGACCTGGTAACCCTCAACCCCAAAGAGGCCACGGCTGACGATGTCTTGGCACTGCGCACAGCCGGTCTCGACGATGCAGACATCGTCCGGCTATCGGAGCTGATTGCTTTTGTCAGCTACCAGATACGAGTGGTCGCCGGCCTGCGGCTGATGGCGGAGGTAGCATGAGCGAGCTGATCCCTGGCGAACCGATCAAAAAATTCACCACCGTCGTTCCCCACTGGCAACCCCGCGTAACGCCCGTTGAACTCCATCATGCCACTGATGAGCAACTGGACGCCATGAAAGTAACGGTCTCCAACACCAAGATCGGCGAGTACACCCTGGTCTTGGCGCTGGACCCGGAAACGCTGCAGCAGCGCACTCCCCTGTTCAACGGCATCATGTACGGCCGGGGCGGACTGTCCCGTGCCGAGACTGAGTTGGGCGCCGTGGCGGCCTCGGTGGTCAACCAGTGCATCTACTGCGCCGCGGTCCATGCCAATCGGTACAACGAACTGACCAAGGATGAGTCTCTGACCGAAAGCATCTTCGCGGGCAGTGTTGACGCCGAGACTGAGCCCCGTATAAACGCCCTGTTGGAGTTCGCCACCAAACTTTCACAGTGCCCGTCGGAGGCGACCAGGGCCGATGTGGAGCGGTTGATCGAGAACGGGCTCAGCATGGGCGAGGTGCTGGACCTGGTGCTGTCGGCGTCGCTGTTCGGTTGGGCCAACCGGTTGATGCATGTTTTGGGAGACCCATTGCCCCAGGAATAGGCCTGCCAATTATATGGTTTTAACACTGGGCATCAGCTCTAGCGGCCTCCTGCTTTGAACTTCGCAGGGCTGCGCGCCCGGCTGGCGCAGCGGCTGCCCTTCTACTACGGCTGGGTGATCTTGGCCGTTGCCTCCGTGCCCAGCTTTGGGGCGCGCGCGGTGATGTCTGTAGCCACCCTTTCAGTCTTCGTGGTACCCATGACCGAGGAGTTCGGTTGGTCTAGAGGGCAGTTCTCCGGCGCCGTGAGCTTGGGCGCCCTCTTCGGTCTGTTGGTCTCGCCCTTCGCCGGCAGATTGATCGACCGGTACGGCTCCGGCGTGTTGCTATCAGCTTCCTCGGCGGTCGTGGGCGCCTGCGCCATCGGCCTCTCGCTGACCTCTCCGGTCTGGTCCTTCTACGCCATGTACGTCCCAGGTCGGGCTGCGTTCTCCAGCCCACTGGAGTTGGGCACGTCAACGGCGGTCAGTAACTGGTTCATTCGCCGCCGGCCCACAGCGCTGGCCTACATGGGGATAATCCAGGGCATCGGCCTCACCATCTTTCCCGTCATCGCCCAGGTCTTGATCGACGGATGGGGTTGGCGGACAGCCTGGCTGGCCCTGGGCATCTTCACCATCAGCACCGGTATCATCCCGATATTGATTCTGATGTCCCGCCGTCCCGAGGACATGGGACTGGAGATCGATCCAGAGAAGAAACCCCAGCCTCAAGATGAGAGCGCCGCCACCGGTAGACCCGTTCCAGATCGAAACACCGAATCCAATTACACGGTGCGCCAGGCACTGGCCACCAGGGCTTTCTGGATGTTGGCCTTATTCTCGGTGATGGGGTTCATGGTCCAGGCAGGTGTCAGTCTGCACCAAGTGCCCCATTACATCGGCCAGGGCGTGCCCACCCACCTGGCCGCCTTAACCGCCAGCACCTTCGCCTTCGGGCAGGTGCCCGGCGGGCTTTTCTGGTCGTTCTGGGCACGGCGAATACCTTTAAGGTTTCTATTATCGGCGGCGGCGGTGGCCATGTCCGTGGGCGCCATCGGCACCGGATACAGTGATTCACTTTCCACCGGAATACCCATGGGATTTCTGCTGGGGTTCGGCGTCGGTGGGGTCCATCTGCTGTTGCGCCTCACCTGGGCCGACTACTACGGCAGGCTGTACCTGGGAAGCATCCGGGGGCTAACCCTACCCGCACAGATCGGCGGGCAAGCCATTGGACCGATCATCGCCGGGTTCATGTTCGACTCGACCGGCGGATATGAGACACCCTTCACCGTCTTCGGAATAATCGTGGCCTTCGCTGCGGTGATGGTCTTGACCGCCACGCCGCCCGGCCCACTGCCTCAGGGCGCCGCAACGATACAGCCTGCAATGAAATAGGCAGAAACAGCAATCCCCTCTCCTGGACCGGGAGAGGGTTAGGGTGAGGGCAAGCGGTTAAAGGCAACAGCTTGGGTGCGTAAGGAGAAGGGATAGACCGGATGTGGCGGCCCATTAAGTTATTTCCGGAAATAGCTCCTCGACCCTAACCACCCGCGGCGCCAGACCTTGGTCCACCACGTATTGGGTGAGGGCTTCCAAGGCGGGCCGGTTCAACTCCACACCGTAGGACCAATAATCGGAACCAAAGGTCCTCCAGGTCTCCTCGATATGGTCGATAAGGAAGGGGAGAGTCAGGGCTAGCGCGTCGGTGTCGTACAGCCGGTCGACCACCAGGTCCTTGGCTTGAGTGAATGCGTCGTACAGGCTTGCCGCCGCCCAGGGGTGCTCCTGGTGTACGTCCTCTCGGATGACCACAGTGTGCATGATGGGGAATATCCCGGTCCGCCGGTAGTAGTCCTGTTCAACTTCTTTGAAATTGGGGAATAGCCGCACGATATTCGGCGAGCCGCCAAGGAAGAGCTTGGGGATGTAGGTGGCGAATATTCCGTCTAGCTCCCCTTCGTCCAGCATTCCCTCCAGGGTTTTCCCTTCAGGTATGAATTCCAGGTGGATATCAGCTGGCAAATCCAGAGGGACTAGAGGAGCGGGAACGGGGGTATCTTGGCCGCCCATGTACCAGCTTATCTCGGTGGGTGGCACCCCGTACTCGTGCTGCACCAGCCCTTTTATGAAAACTCCGGCAGTGGAACTGTATTGGGGCAATCCTATCCGCTTGCCCCGCAGGTCGGCGGGCTCGTTGATTCCGGCATCGGGCCTGACGTAGATACAGTCATGGCGGAATATCTTTGACAGCATCACGGGGATGGCTACGAAGGGGCACTGCTCCCGCGCCTTGAGGATCACGTATGAAGCCAATGACATCTCGGAGACGTGGAATTCCTGGTCTTGGAGCATGCGGGGGAAGATCTCACGCGGACGGAGGACGGTTATCTCTGGGTTGACTCCTTCAGGCCGAATCCTCCCATCCATCAACGACCGGGTCCGGTCGTAATCCCAGAAAGCGATCTTAAGGTCCAGTTTATTCGTCGGGTCCATTGAATCGAGGCTAATCGGTCAATTACCAGGATTTCAAGACCGGCAACACCTCTTTGGCGAAGAGCTTCAGCCCCCGTTCCGCGACATCATAGGGCGTACCGCCGAAGCGGAAAGAGACGTTCCATTCGAACTCACCCAGCAGTTCCCGGCGTTCTTCAAGACCACGCAGGATTTTGTCCGGCGTGCCCCAACTCGCCGCTTTCATGAAGCCGTCTACGGCACCCTCGTGACCGCCGGCGCGGGCGATCTCGGCCTTCTGCTGATAGGAGTCGTAGCCTTTCACTGCCTTGAAGTGTTCACCGAGGAATTCATAGTGATAGAAATTACTCTCGACAAACTTTCCCTGATACTGGCGTGCTTCTTCCTCGCACTGGGCCAGATCAGTCCCGCAGATGACGAACTCAGTAAGCATCACATTTGGCGGTTCCGTGCCGTGGAATTCACGGTGCAACGCGCGGCCGCGGTCGATCATCGGCATCCGCATCTCCCACGGGCGGTCGGCGAACATTACGATGTGGGCACCCAATTTAGCTGCGGAGACGATGGAGTCCTCGCTCGAGGCGACAGCGTAGATGCGGCCATCGAAAGAATGTTGGGGCCTGGGGCGTAACTCCGTTCGGGGCTGTGGGTAGAACGGCCCATCGCCCTCGATAAACCCTGTTTTGAGGGCTCCAACGATCATCGGGGCAGCTTCATCGAACCGTCCCCTGGACTCGTCCATGCTGAGGCGGAAAGTCTCGAATTCGCGCCGTGCCAGCCCACGCCCGAACCCAAGCCGGAGCCGGCCGTTGCTCAGCAGATCAAGAACCGCTGCATTCTCCGCGACCCGGAGCGGGTCATGCCAGGGAAGGATCACGGCGGCTGTCCCCACGTCGATATTCGGATACTTGGCCGCGAGGTGGGTCATCAGGTGGAGGTTGTCCGGCACGAACGAGTAGTCGTTGAAGTGGTGCTCCGCCGACCACAGGCAATCGAATCCCAGATCGGCGGCGAGATCGGCGAGGCGAAGTTCCTCGTCCCACATCTGGCCGTCCGTCCCGTCTTCCCAGCCGTAGCTCGAGAAGATCATCATCATTCCAACATCCATAGAAATACTCCTTTGTTGATGGTCCCATTGGAAAGGGACCTGTTGAATCTCACCTAACGGGGCCTCCGGCTGGTTACGACAAACATCGGGTCGTCGGGCGGGCTGGTCTCAGAGTTAAGGAAAGAAGCCTGGATGTCCTCGAAATTCTCGGCTTCCTCCATGTAGGTGCCGACCAGATCGATCCGGCCCCGGTCGGTGGAGTTGCGCCAGTTGAGCACGGCCTTGGTGGGAAACATCCGGTTTGAGAAGCTGACGATGAAGACACCGCCCGGCCGCAGGATACGGTTCACTTGATGGAAAGTATCGATGGGCTTGGTCAGGTATTGGGCGGAAACGGTGATTGCTACTGCATCGAAAGTTTCATTCTCAAATGGCAGTATCGGATTGTTGTTCACGTTATGAACAACGTATCCATCCAGGTCCGGATTGTCTCGCATCTCAACGTCGTTCAAACCCAGACCGACCATCCGTTTCTTGGGATGGTCCTTGGGCCAATGGGAACGCCAACTGCTCATCAGGTCCAGTATCTCCGAGTTCTCCGGTATATGTTCCTTGAAGAATTGGCCGATGGCCGCGATGGCCCCTCCGTCTATATGGACAACCAAGCGCGGAGACTGGTAGAAGATTCCGTCATCCTCTTCGTCCTCACGCTGGAAAAACTCTGGTGTTATCTCGGGCTCGGCGATAAGGCCTCCAAACCGCCCGAATCAGCGTGCCCCGGCGGCTCCGGCGAATTGTACCACGGCCCTCCTCCTGTGTGCCGGCCCGCTGGTGGCGCGGACTTACAGCCATTACAATTTGCGCACTGGATCTAAGTTGAAACCAAACTCTAGAACCGATTAAGGAGCGAAACATGGCCGAGGAAACTAAAGAGGAAATGCTAAAGAGGATCTCGGAGAACCGGGGTTATTCTCTGGAGATGCACCGGATCATGGCCGAGGTGGACATCGATTGGGTTACCAGCTACAACCAGTTCATCGACGCAACATATACCGGACAGAGGTTGTTGGACCGAAAGACCAAGGAACTGCTGCAGGTGGCGGTGGAAGCGGCCCTTAAAGCCGACATCGACCAGATCCAAGCCCACATCCGCGTAGCGATCAAAGAAGGGGCCTCGCCCATGGAGGTCCTGGAGGCTATGCAGTGCGTAATCATGCCCATGGGCGCACTCGCCTACCGCCGCGGCCTCCAAGCCTGGTCAGCGGAGACCGGCATCGGTCTGGAGAATTAACTCAAACCAAAAAAAGAGAGCGTCCTTAATCGGCAAGGGCTCTCTCTTAGGTCATCCCCATTAAACCCGGCTATGCCGGCTACTTTTGCCAGTTTACTTTGTTGGTCAGCGTGCCGATGTCGTTGATGGATATTGAGCAAACATCGCCGTCTACCATGTTCTCGGTGGCGCCGTCGGTACCCATCCACAGAATATCGCCGGGGACCAGCGTCAGGTACTGACTCATCTTGCTGATGAAAGTCCGCACGCCGAAGATGGCAGTGGCCACATCGTACTCGCCGACTATATTGTCGTTGACCTTGATGACCACGTGGAAATCGTCCGGGTTCAGGTCGGTGACGATCCAGGGGCCCATGGGTTTAAACGTGTCGGTGTTCTTGGCCCGCCACATGGTCCGGTCGCCTTTCTGCCAAGTGCGCTCACTGACGTCGTTGCCGATGCTGTAGCCGAGCACGTAGTCCAGGGCCTGTTCCTCCGTGACGTTGCGGCAGGTCTTCCCGATCACCACTACCAGCTCACCCTCGTACTGCAGCATCTCAGTGGCGTCCTTTGGCACGATGATGTCGTGGCCGTCCGGCACCAGAGCATTGATGGCCCGGTAGCCGACGTCGGCCTGCTTGGGCAGCACCGGCTCCTCACCACGCATCTGGGCGGCCCAGGTCACATGCTCCGGGTAGTTGATGCCGGCGGCGTAGAAGGTCGGCGGAATCACCGGCACTTCCAGCTTCACCGCATCCAATTTGTGGGTGTTGGACGTTTTCGTATAGGCGTCGAAGGGGCTGCCTTCAACCTCAGTTACCGTGTCGCCGTCGATTATCCCGTAGGAAATCGGTCCTCCGGTGGAGAATCTGCACCATTTCATCGTGTTCACCTCATGCTGGCCGTGATAGCTGCGGCGGCCATTAATCGTTCAGGCCAATTCTACACTCCGCTCCAGCACGGTCAAGGTGGTAGAATCTAGCCCGCCAGGCCATCAGTGCCAAGGCAGACCCAACGACCACGACTAAAACAATAAGGTGGAACAACCATGCGATTGGAAGGAAAGACGGCCCTCATCACCGGCGCCAGCCGGAACATCGGAAGAGAGGTTGCTCTTACTTTTGCCAGAGAAGGCGCTGACTTGATTCTCAATACCCGCGCCAGCCAGTCCGAGCTGGACGAAGTGGCCGGGAAATGCCGGGAACTGGGCGTGAAAACCCACATGGTGCTCGCGGACGTCTCTGACTCGGCCAGTGTTTCCAAGATGGTCGCTGAGGGTATCCAGGCCCTGGGCAAGATCGACATCTTGGTCAACAACGTGGCCGTCCGCCCCCATAAGCCAATCTTGGAAGTAACCGACGAGGAGTGGCACGACACCCTGGCGATCAACATGCACGCCGCGTTCTACCTGTGCAAAGCTGTACTGCCCGGGATGATGGAACGCAAGACCGGCAGCATCATCGCCCTGGGCGGACAATCAGCCATCACCGGACGCCCCGGAACCAGCATCGTGACCACCGCCAAGACCGGAGTGCTGGGCCTGATGCGTGCCGTCGCTGCCGAGATGGCGCCCTACAACATCCGCGCCAACATGGTGAACCCCGGCTCCACCGATACCTCGCGCGGCAACCCTGAGTGGTACCCGGAGTTCCAGGCCGGAGTGGAACGAGGGTCAAGCGAGCACCTGAAAGAGATTCCCATGGGCCGCCAGGCCACGGTGCAAGACATCGCCAACGCCTGCTTGTTCTTCGCCTCGGATGAGTCCGGCTACATCACCGGCGACAGCGTAAACGTCATGGGTGGCCGCTACATCTTCTAACCGGCGCAGCCGGGGATTCTGGGGCTAGCGCTCCACTCCCAACTGGTCCCAGACCAGCGCGGCGGCTCCGGCCAAGCCCACCGAGTCGCCCAACCGGGCAGAGGTGAGCTGAAACTCTTTGTGCAGCTCGCTCATGGCACGGCCGTGTATCTGCCGGTCGATCTCCGGCAACAGGTCCAGCTTTACCAGACCGTCGGTCACCCCGCCGCCCAGGACGATCATGTCCGGGTTGAACAGGTGGACCACGTTGGTCAGCCCGACGGCCAGCGCGGACACCGCGCCTTCCAATATCGACAAGGCCAGCGAGTCTTTTTTCTCTGCTGCGTCAAAAACCGCCTCCGAATCGACCAAGCCTGCGTCCAAGGCGGCCAAGGCCGAGTCAGGGAACCCGCCCGACGCCAGCTTTTGCTTGGCGATTCGCTCGATGCCGGTGCCTGACGCCATCGCCTCGAGGCAACCTCTGGCGCCGCACTGACATTGCAAGGCATCGACCGTTGTGTCCACCAGCGTGTGCCCGATCTCCGCAGTTAGTCCGTTGGCGCCCAAGAACACCGAGCCTTTGTCCACCACTCCGCCACCGACGCCGGTGCTTACAGTGACATAGAACAGGGTCTTCACTGGGCGGCCCTTGTCGGCCGACTCTTTTCCGGCACCGAAATAATGCTCCCCCAGGGCAGCCAGGTTGGCGTCATTGCCCACCCACACCGGAACCTGGAAAGCCTTTTCCCAGAGGGCTTTGAAGGATATTCCGTCCAGTACCATTAGGTTGGGCGGCTGAAAGAACGTGCCGGTGGTGGGTTCAACTGGCCCGGCCACGGCAGCGCCGATGCCCGCAACGGGACCGCCGGCCTGCTGAATCGCGTTCGACAGCAGCTTCTCTGCATTGCTCAGATACTCTTCTTTCGTGCCGTTCTGAGGGTTGGGTTCCCGGGCTTGCCAGAGGATCTCGCCCTGTCTATCTATGACCGCAGTCCGTGTCCAGGTCCCACCCCAGTCCATGGCGACCACTACCTGTGGTGTACTCATCTTCCGCCTTTCTCTTTGTTAGGTTTCATCTTGCCAGCAATTCATTAATCGTCTCGCGAAGAGTCGCTTCGGTCAACGGACCCGACAGCTTCTTGACCAGGACCCCATCCCGGTCGATGAAATACTTCTCAGGGATGCCACGGACGCCGTAGTTGATGGCGATTGAGCCATCAGCGTCGTACCCGACTGGGTAGGCTTGCCCTTTCTGCTGAAGAAAAACCTCGGCATCACCAACATTGTCCCAGACATCAACCCCCACAAATTCCACCGGCTGGCCTCGGTACTCCGCATACACCCTGGCCAACGCCGGGGCTTCCACCCGGCAGGGCGGGCACCAGGAGGCCCAGAAATCCACCATCACCACTTTGCCACGGAGATCGGAGAGTTTCAGCGTGCCGCCTCCGAACAGTTCGAATTCAAATTCTCTGGCCATCTCAGGGTCGATATCGAATTCCAGAAGCTCAGAGTTTGTGGCCAGGCCGCCGGGGTTTCCACCGGTGCTGATGGACGCCCAGGCCAATAGGGCGATCAAAGCCAACAGTGGGACACCGCCGCCCAAGACTATCAAACCGCGTTTGGTCATTCGGGGTCCTCTCCCACCAGATGTGCCTCTTCCCCTGGGTTCAAAACACGGGCCAAAAGTTCCTGCCGTTGGACGCGGTATTCTATCTCCGGCATGGATTTCTCTTGGTATCGCCGGTCCAAGTCCGCCACCGCCAGCACCACAGCGGCCCTCTCAGCCGGGTCCACGGTAATCGGGGCAGGTGACCCGGTTGCCAACGCAGGCGCAGGACTGTAACCACGTATCATGCCCCACAAAAGCATCGCAGCCAGCGTCGCGCCCAAAGCGCTGGGGATGGCGACCTGCCAGAACTTGCCGCCAGTCACCGAATTTGAGAACCTGGTCCAGACTCCGGGCAACGGCAGGCCGGTTATCTCCAACTGTAAACCCGGGCCGGGAGGGATGTCTCTCGCTTCAAAGGCCCGGTAGGAAGTTCCTTGGATGTTCACCGGGTCGATCCTCTCCAGGGATGGCACGTTTATATCCGCGAAGGTATCCGGCACCAACACCTGGAAGATTTCCGCCCCTTGAGGCAAGCTCTGCCGGTAGGACAGTGTTTCCTCGTTAAAGGGAAAAGTATACGAGAAATCGATGCTATGGCCTCCGGGGACGACGGGCGAGGTTAGGGCGAAACCAGTGCCGATGGACACGATATCACCGCCCGACAGGTCGGATTGGACGGTCAACTCCGCCGGGTCCGGTGGCAGCGCAAACCGGAGAAAGCTGATCTGGTCGATGTTAATCAGGTCGGGCATCAGCGTCCGATCGGTGGGATTGTTGATACGGACAAACTCGATGACGCTGACCAGTTGTTCTCCCTTGTCCACGGCAGCGATAACCATCACTTGCCGTTCAAATTCGATGATGGATGCATCTCGAGTCGTCTCGAAGACGGTCACCTCGATGTCTTCACTCAGACCACTGCGGTCCAATGTCGTTCCGTAGAAGACGCCGAGGTGGTCTACGCTGATGGTGTAGGTATCTCCGTCCCGGACCGGCACATCTTCAAATACGAACCTTCCCTGAGCATCCGGAGTCGTCTGTCCGGTACCCGACAACACCCCATCGGAGCCCGTGATCAGCATCAGCATGTTTAGATCGCCGGGGATCTCGGCGCCTTCCGTACCGTTCGCCACCTGCCCGCGGACATCGGTGCTCTCCTGGGCTAGAAGCGGGCTTTGGTCCACGGGCAAGAGAAAAAGCGCCAACAACAAAACCGATAAGATGGCCAGTTTCACGATCACGGCTGTGGCGCCATCTCTGCACCGCAATGGGGGCAAACGGCGGCGCCATCCAGTACCGATGCGCTGCAATTGGGGCAAGCGGAGGCGGTTTCGAGGCCGCCCCGGGCCATCAGTATCTCCTGCTCCAAGACCCAGGCCGGGTCGCCGTGGCCCGCCTCCAGTTGGTCCCTGAGCACAGTGGCAGCCTGCAAACGATAGGCCTGGAACTGGGATTGAAAATCTTCTTGAGGCATCCGGCCCAGTTGGTACTCCAGGTCCAGCGTGGTTATGGCGTCGAATATATCGGCCAGGGCCTGGTCGTCGGTATCCGGGAGGGCAGCCTCGTCCACCGCCTCAGGTTGGCGGCCGCGTAGGAATGCGTAGCAAACAACGGCGAAGCTAAAAGCCGCCAATACCGCCCCAAAGATGATGGATATGACGGATTCCGCGTCCATGCGACTCAGTTTACCAGGCTGGGCAAACGAATTAGGCGGCCGAGGGACGGGAGCCAGGAGCGAAACGCCGTGGAGGTCGGGCCGGGACCGGTGCCCGGATCTTTTGCGGCCACAAAGCTATGACGGTGCCCAAAACCATCACCGGGCCCGCCACCCACATCCACCAAATGAGCGGGTTAACCAGGATGCGGAAGCCTACACTGCCGTCGGGCAAATTCTCGCTTGGGACCACATACAAGTCTTCAACGGGCGTCGAGCGTATGGCGGCGGTGGTGGCAGCCATGTTGAAACTGGGGTAGAAGGCCCGTTTGGTCCGGATAGTATCCAGCAGTTCGCCGTCGCGGAACACCTGCACCGTGGACGTGAACTCGGTCCGGTTACTCTTCGGCACTTCGACAGTCCCCAAGTAGACCAGTTCATAGTCGTTGATGGTCGTCGATTCGCCGGGGCTAAGGACCACGTCCCTCTGAACTCCGAAGAATGACGTGCCCACGATCCCCAGGGTTACCATTACCACCGACAGGTGAACGATGTAACCGCCGTAGCGAGGCCGGTTGGCCGCTATAAGGCGCAAGAACGCAGTGACGTAGTTCTCCTCGGAATTGCGGTGACGGGAGCGCGTCCCTCGGAACCATTCCATCAAGATTCCCGTGGTCACGAAAGTCGCCAACCCAAACGCGATCAGCGCATAGTCCTTGTGCAGTCCCAACGCCGCCAATATCCCCACGGTCAACAGTCCGCCAACAACAGGCAGCAGCAGCGATCTTCGGAGGCTGGCCATGCCGGCTTTGCGCCACGGGATCAACGGGCCGACGCCCATCAAGAACACTAGACCTAGCATCAAAGGCCCGTTCACCTGGTCGTAGAACGGGCGGGCCACCGTTATCTCTTCATCGTTGGTCAACCGGGAGAGCAGCGGGTATACGGTTCCCCATAGAGTTACGAATGCGATTGCCAACAGCAGCATGTTGTTGACCAGGAATGCCGCCTCCCGGGAGAGCATGGAATCGAGGTTTTGGACGCTCTTCAACAATGGATAACGCCAGATGAAGATGGCGAAGGGAACAATCACCCCAACCGCCAGGAACAGCAGGAATATCCAGCCCAACTGGGAAGCCCCGAAGGAATGGACCGAGGGCACCGAGCCGCCCCGGTTCATGAACATCCCATACAACGCCAACCCAAAGGCCACGTTTATCAAGACGATATTCCACATTCGGAACATGCCCCGCCGCTTCTGGACCATGATGGAATGAATGAACGCCGTGATGCCCAGCCAGGGCATGAACGCCGCGTTCTCCACCGGGTCCCAGAACCAGAACCCGCCCCAGCCCAAGATGGTGTAGGCCCACCAGGACCCCAGGAGCAGACCACCAGCGAGCAATACCCAGGAGACCATGCCCCAGACCCGCCCAGCGTCCACCCATTCGTCCCCGGTCTTTCCGGCCAGCAGGGAACCGATGGCGAATGCAAAGGGCACGGTGATGCCGATCAGCCCGGCCATCAACGCCGGTGGATGGAAGAACATGCCGAAGTGGGTCAGCAAAGGGTTGATCCCATCTCCGTCCAGTGGCACGAAGGGCAGTTTGTCGAAGGGGTTGGCCATCACAGCCATGACAGCCACGAAAAAGGTCAGGGTCAGCATCAGGATGGCGGTGGTGTACGGCAGGGCGTCTTTGAATTTCTCCGGGGCCCGCCAGACGGCGATCGACGACATGATAGAAAGGATGGTGGCAATATATAGCAGGGAACCCTCGTTCCCGGCGTAAAAGGCCACCCAGGTGAACTTGTTGGCCATGGCGAGATCGCTGTGGGCCGCCACGTAGGCGATCTCAAAGTCGCGGCTAATAAAGGCAACGACCAGGCTTAGGGTGGCGACCATCAGAGCCAGGCCGGCTGCGTACATCGCCGATTGAGCGCTTTCCACCAACGCTGGCGACAAACGCAGCTTGCCGGCCACTGATCCCACCGTGGAATAAGCGGCCAAAGCCAGGGCGATCCAAAGGCTTATTGCGCCGAGGTCAGCCATCTATCCGTTCTCTTCCTTCTCTGTCTGGCCCTCTGTCTGTTCAGGCACGTCGGTTCCGCGAGATTCTAAGGAATAACTAGGCTGGTTGGATGTGCCGCCGCGAGTCAGGTTCAGGTGGCGGTCTACCAACTGCAGATACGGTATCAGGCCGGCATCCTGGGCCGGCTGTGCCGTTACAAGCGCTGGTCTCTGGCGGCTCATCGACCGGATGATCAAGAACACGGCCACCAACCCCGCACCGAACCCGCCAACGGGTGCCAGCCAGGCCACCAGATTTGCCCCGGTCTTGGGCGGGGCGGCTAGTATGTCCTTCCCGTAACGTTCAACGAAGAAGTCTAGTATCTCATCCCGCTCTTTGCCGTCGGCCAGCATTTCGCGGATGACGGCCCGCATCTGGAACGATATCTCCACCTGGGCCTGGTCGATGGTCTCGGCGGGACAAACGGGGCACATGATCATACGGTCGATGCCCTGGGCCTGGCTTTCGCTGTAGGAGCCTGTCGGCGGCGGCTCAGGAGTTTGGGCGTGCAGGCCGTTGACCTGGGCAAGAGACGCCACAATCAATAGAGTGACCAAAGATAGAGACAGTAGCACTCGGGAAGGGAGCTTGCATGGAGTGTAGACCAGCGGGGCAAGAAGATTAGAAGGCTTCATTTATCTACCAAATCGGAAAACGCAGCCCCAGTGCGCTCCGGGTTTAAGTCGTGGTAATCGGTTACTTGGGTAGCGTCCCGATGTACTTGGCAATGGCGTTGCGCTCGGCCTCACTCAACAGCTTGCCGAACGGCGGCATGACCGAAGAGGGTCCCAGGGGCCGGGTTTCGGCTTCTAATCTGGACGCGATGAACGACACCGGTCTATTAGTTATGTTTGGGCTGACGATCGGCTCGTACCCGTAGTTTTCAATCATTTTCGCCAGGACTGGGCCGGTGCCCTGGGCATCGGCGCCGTGGCACATCTGGCAGTTGACCCGGAAAAGGTCAGCGCCGGTATTGGTCACAGTGGAAACAATCGGCGGATAGAACGCCACGGCATCCGCCACACCGATCAAACGGGGCGGCTCGTGAGACCGATAGGACTGCTGGTAGTGCTGTTCATAGAAGATATCCAAGGGGTACGAGCCCTGGCTGCAACCGACAACCAGGATGCCGAAGAGCGTGGCAATCCCGATGAACCAGCCTTTCAGCCCGCGCTTACCTGTACCCGAATGAGTCAAATGTGAACCAGCCCGGATTTTCATTAAGCGGTCAGCCTTTCCTCTTTGCGCACCACGTCAATCGCGCCGGCCTGGGTGAGCAAAGCCTGTGTCTGTGTTAGTTGTCCTTCATCCACGTTAACCAAAACGCCGATGTAACCTTCGGTGATTCGAGTGTCGTACAGGCCCTGCTTGAACGAAGGCAGCCGAGACTCGAATATGATTCCAATGATGGTGAACACGATTGCGGTGAGCATGGTGCTCTCATAGGTCACCACAGCCATCGGAGGCAGCGACAAGATCGGTTTTCCACCCTGGGCCAAGGGGTAGGCCAACTGGGTCATGGACGTGAGCATGATGCCGACGGTTAGCCCGATGAGCGCCCCAACGAAGGGGAAGATATAAAGCCGGTGGCTCTCATGCCTCTCCCCGAATGCGCCCTCAGGATAGGGCGTGTCTGTTAGAAAATCGTAATCGGTCTGCGGGACTCCAGCCGCCTTCAGAGCGTCGCCGGCATCCGCAGCGTTGTCCGCGGTTTCAAACAGCCCTAATATTGGTTCTTTGGCCATTTCAGTTTCCTCTAGATGCCTACTCTTTAGTCTTCCCGGAATACTGCCGGGACCGTCACCCGGCCGATCTTAATCTCTGTTCTTAGGATCTCGCCCTCTTTTATGTCATAGAGCGGGATAAGGGGCACCACCCTAGCGATTGTCAGCATCAGCATTGAGACCAAGGCGAATGTTCCGACGATTATGATCCATTCAACCGGACTGGGCTGGTAGGTGTACCAGTCAAACGTTAGCAATTGCTTGCGGGCCAGACCGGGCACAATGATCAAGAACCGTTCCAGCCACATCCCTATGTTCACGATGATACATGCCAACGACATGATCCAGAGATTCCTGCGGGCGCTCTTGCTCAACCAGATGGCGACCGGTGCGAAGTAGGTCAACCCCACAAAGATCATCATCCAGATGTTCCATGGGCTGACCGTAAACTGGAAGTTCCTAACGGCTATCTCGTCTGCCTCGCGGCCGTAGAAGCCGAAGATCACTTCCATCACGAAGAAGTAGAACCATCCCGTGGCCACAACGATCAGAAGTCTAGCCAGGGCGTCGATGTGCTCGTGACGGATATAGTTCTGCCAACCGTAGATGTAACGCAGGATGATCAACACGAGTGCAACGGCGGAAACGCCGGAGTGCACCGCGCCCACCACGAAGTAGGGGGCGAAGATCGTTGAGTGCCAAGACTTAACCGAGACCGCCATACCGAAGTCCCAGGACACGATGCTGTGCACCGAGACGAATACGGGGAGAATCAGCGCTGAGAGGAGCACTCCAGCGATGATCTGGAGCTTCCATTGCCTGGCGTTGCCCTGCCAGCCCATCGCCAGCATCCCGTAGATACGGTGGCTAATGCCAGTTGTCCGGTCCCGCAGCACCGCGAAGTCAGGAATCAGTGCAATCAGCACGAACAAGATACTTGAAGTCAGGTAGGTGTAAACGGCGCTGGGGTCCCAGACCAACGGGGTCCGGATGTTCGGCCAGATGCCGCGGGCATAGTCATAAGGCACGAAAGGCAAGGTGTAGATCCAATAAACCGTGCGCCAGGGGCGGCCGGTATGGATCAGAGGCATGGTCATGGCCGTCATCAGCGAGAAGACGGTCAGTATCTCTGCTGCCCGTGTGGCGGGGCGCCGCCATTCAGCCTTGGACAACCGCAGGATGGCCGACAGCATGACCCCGGCGTGGCTGATACCGATCCAGAAAACGAAGTTGGTGATGAAGAATCCCCACATCACCGGACGGTTCAAGCCGGTAACGCCGAAGCCCTGGTTGATCATGAAGCCGGCGGCGCTCATGGCGACAAGCACGATGAAACCAAGGACGGCCAGGGCTCCAAAGAACCACTTGGGTGAGTTCAGGATGCTGACCAGCAGCTCCCTGTTTACCTGTTTAGAATTTAGCGGTTTGCCTTCCTGCATGATGCTCCGCCGGGGTAAATGGTCGAGTTATTCAGGTTTGCCCAGAATCAGATATTCGCCACGCAGGAACTTGCCCCACTTTTGGTAGAGGGCGCCTTCCTTGACTTCCCAGATCGCGAGGATCGGCAGCAGTCGCGTGGCCAACAGAAAGACGAAGACCGCCGCGCCGATTCCACCAATCACCATCAAGACGTCCCAGATGTCGGGATAAACCGGCGCAGGGACATGTTCCATAAATCCCTGATACAGATTAGACCCAGGCGCGGCGTTGGCCGCTCCCACAAAGATTCTGATATTAAACATGATGCCGCCAATGATCACCAAGGCTCCGGCCAAGGCGGGGCCCCAGGCGCTGCGGCGCACCGGGTTCCAGATCAATACCGCGAACGGAAGGGCAAAGCTGAACGCCAGGTTAAACAAAAATACGATGGCATACGTGTCGGTGACCAGGTACTTGATAACGTTTTGTTCAATCTCCAACCGGCCGTACCAGAACGTGAGGAAGAAGGCGAACAGGTGGTAGACCCATAGCAGGGTTATACCCAGCAGCACCTTGCTGCCGGACCAGAAAGTGGACTTGCCGATGTACCCCTCGTAACCGCCCCACCGTCTGATGATGAAAAGCGTTACCAGGATCGCCCCAAATCCCATCTGGAGGCTGGTTAAGGTGTAGATCACCGGAAATATCGAGTCTTTCCAACCGGGGATCAGGCTCTGAGCGTAATCGGAGCTGATCAGGAATTGGACGAAGATCAGAGTCATGAAATAGAAGGCGCCCAGCAACGCTAGACCCGCCTTCTGGGCGTTCCATTGGCGTTTGGTCCCGTACCAATTACCGGACAATTTGCTATAGAGCCAACGCCTGAATCCGGTGGCGGTGTGCCGGCACTCTGCCATGTCCGGCAAAGCCGACAGCCAGAGGATAAACATCGAGGTCACAACGACGCCGATCACTCCCACAAGGTCCCATGAGTGGGGTGCGCCGATGGGCCCCTCGAACCAGATCGTCCTTCTAACAGCTAATTCACCTCCGACGGCGACCTCCGGATTGCCGATCGACGGAAGAAGGAACATCAGCGGGATGAACATCAATAGGTTCAATATCCCGACTATTGCGAACAATTCAGAGACTCGGGACAATGGCCGGCGCCAGTGGCTCTTGGTGAACCGGAACGCCACGGAAACCAGGGGCGCCGCGCCGGTGACCATGAAAACCATAGAGAACACAGCCATGTAATAGCCCCAAGGGCCAATCTCGCCGAAACCATCATCTGCGGCACGGGCGATGAAGCCCACGATGCCCAGGATGAACAGGATCCCCGTCGCCACCAACGCGATGGTGAATGGCTTGGGTGAAGACTTGGTCTTTTCCGCGACCTCACGGCTCATCACCGTGACATCGGGGAATACCCACATGCCAGCGTGTTGTCCGTGTCCTTTTGGTTCGGTAGCCGCCATCTATCTAGGCCTTTTCCAACGGGAACGGTTCTACTTTCTTCAGGTAGACCACGTTCGGCTTGGTTCCAATTTCCTCAAACAGCCGGTAAACCCGAGTATGGCTCTCATCAACGTGCCCGCCTTGATGACGAGTCTCGATCTGCTCGTTGGCCTCTTCAAAGTACTCTTTCACGGGACCGCTATCATCGTGTTGGTCTGCAAACTGTAAGGCGTTGGTTGGGCAGGACTGAACGCAAGCGGGCAGATAATTGCCCTCTTTCATCTGACGGTAATTCATTGTCCTTTCCCCGGCGGGAATCCGTTCTCCGGTCAGAGGCTCCAGACCCCGGCGCTCCACGTTGACCTCACCACGGCGGAGGCGCTGCACGCAGAAAGTGCACTTCTCCATGATTCCACGGGTCCTGATGGTCACATCGGGGTTCAACTGGTTCCGAAGGCTTTTCGGCCAACTCGGCTCCCAGAAGTTGAACATGCGGACGGTGTAAGGACAGTTGACCGAGCAATACCTGGTCCCGATGCAGCGATTGTAGATCTGTACGTTCACACCCTCGTCATTATGGTAGGTGGCGAAGACAGGGCAGACCGGCTCGCAGGGGGCATTTTCGCAGTGCTGGCACAGGATCGGGATGAACTTGGCCTTAACGTTGGGGAACTCGCCTTCCCAATACCGCTCTATGCGGATCCATTGGTAGGCCCGGCGCTGCTGGTAGAACGACTTGACGTTGATGGGAATGTTGTTCTCTGCTTGGCAGGCAACAACGCAGGCCTGGCAGCCGGTACACCGGTCCAGGTCCACTACCATTCCCCATTTGTGGTCTGCTCGCTTAGTTACCATCGGTTAACCTATCTATGCTTCTTGGTCTATGCTTCTTGGCTTTCGCAACCAGACGCCCTTAGGCGTTCTCCGGTGCGATGGTCTTGATGATGTCTTCGGCGGGTAAGATACCGATCTCCTCGGACCTCACGCTGCCTTCAAGTTTGGAGATACTGACACTATCCCCAGTCTTGGTCACGCGGACTCTAGTCCCGGCCCAGGCCAAAGAACCGGTCCCGCTGACCGTAGTGGTTTCCAGGATGTCCATAACGTTGGAGCTTTCGCTGCCGTTACGGTCTGTGGCGTACTCTGAGCCATGTTTGCGGCCCTGCCCGAAGGGGATGCTGATGGTGTCCGGGGGAACAGCTGGGCTCGGGTAGGCGACGGCTCTGATGGAGTCTTTCGATGACTCGATGCGCAGGATATCCCCTTCCTTAACCCCAAGCTGGTCGGCGGTAGCGTCACTGATTTCAACCCAGGTCTGCCAGGTGACGGTAGACAGCGGGTCTGGCGCTGACTGGAGCCACGGGAGGTGTCCGTTGTACCCGTCCAGCAGGGTGTTATGTGCGAAAGGCACCAGATATAGCGAGTCGGAACCCATGCCGATCCCGGCGAAGGCGGGTTGAGACGCCTTTTCGGCTATCGTCTTTAGCAGTCCATCAGCCGGCTTAACTGTGGTGGAGCCGTTGCGGAGTTCATCCCACCATCCGCCGCGCTTAAGAAGATTGTTCCAAAATTCGTCTGCGGTAGATGCTTCTATGGATCCACGGTTCAAGTTGAACAATGCGTCAGAGCCTTCTCTAAGCATCGACTTGAAATTGGCCCACGGCAGGTCTGCTTCTTTGCCCAGTTCTTGGGCCATGGTTAGAAGGACGTCCGGGAAGCTCAATGGGTCAAGCTCAAACAGCGGGTTGACCACCGGTTGTTGTAGTCCTACCGCCTGGTACCCTGGGCCCGGTTCGGAGATATCGTCGCCCCAGTCTTCCATGGAGACACGGTCCGGAAGGATGATGTCGGCCAAGGCGCTGGTGTCGTCCAAGAAAGGAGAGAAACTGACAACCAAAAGGTCGTCCGCTTGGGTGATGGCGTCTCTTAGTTGCAGGGAGTCCGGCAGACCATGTACTGGGTCTACGCCGTGAAGCATCAGAAGTTTTGTCTGGCCGCTGCGAATCTGCTCGGTGATGCGGGCCCAGTCATCCAGGCTGCCCGCCTTGCTGGCGGAGGGGACATCGGACCATGGACTGGCTGGATTGAACCTAACCCCGCCCTTCTTGCCGGCAGTGCCCACTAGGTAGTTGAGGGCGTAGATGGCCTCAAGATTGAAAAGGCCGTTGCTCTGCGCGCCGGCGGACCCGCCGCCGATGGCGATGCTGGGCTGGTTGGCCGCGAACCTGCGGGCCAGGTCCTTCAGGAATCCAACCGGGTCGCCGCCGGTCATCGCCGGAGTTAGTCCGGCCATTGGGGCCACGATCTCAGGGCTGAAGTTGTTCAAGGTCTGCCGGCCGGCATCACCGCCGACCAATGAGTCAATGTCGACGCCGTCGGCCTGGAGGGTCTCTGCGACGATCACCTGGGCTAGGCTGAGGGCCAGGTACCCTTCCCAACCGGGTCGCACCGGCAGCCATTTGTCGGAGTTGGCGGCCGTCATGGAGAACCGGGAATCTATCTGATAGAACATCCCCCGGTCGCGGCCATGCCCCTGGCGGAACTCACCGTACCCGCGGCTGAAGCGGGTTGGGGAGACCCAGGTGGACAGGAAGTCCGCGCCAAAGGACAGGATGAACTTGCTGTTTTCCAGGTCGAGGTCGGGCAGTGAATCTTGATCGAATACGTTCTTGACCGCCGCCCGGTAGGTGTTGTTATCAATGGCTTCAAAGCCTTGGTGCTCGCCGCCGATTGCAGTAACGAATCGGTCTACCAAGAGGGCCATATGGCCTCGGAGAGGCTCGGTGATCATCACGGATAAAGAGCCATTCACCCGAAGCGCGTTCCGCAGGGTATCGATCCCGTCGGGCTGCCAATTGATCGCCGTAAACTCGCCGGAACCACGGGGGCCGCTCCGCCGCATGGGGGTGGCGATACGGTCCGGATGGTACAAAGCTTGGAGCCCGGCTTCGCAGCGGGCGTGAATCTTCCCTTGGTTGGTTGGGTAGAATGGGTTGCCCTGGACCATCTTGGCCCGGCCTTCCATCACCCGTACCACGATACCTTCACAGGAAGGACAGGTCCGGCATAGGCTGGCGTACCAGTTATCGGTCCCGCGGACCAGGTCCTCCGGCAAACGAACAGAGCTCTGGATATCCAGCTCCCCTTTGCGGATGCCAAAGCCCTCACAGGCAACGGCTCCCACCGCGCCCAGGCCAGCCCAAGCAAGGAAATTTCGCCGGGTTAGTTTCATCTACCTTTGACCCTGTTCTTCATTGATATTCATTACTTGTGGCAGACCGTGCAGTCGGTGGAAATGTTGTTGACTCGATGACAATCGACACAGGTCCCCATCTTCAGCGACTGGCCGGTCTTGGGTTGCACGACTTCCTTGTTGGCAACGTCGCCATGGCAGATGGTGCACGTTTGGGCAACGTCCGGTGATTCTGTGAGCTCTTCGCCGTTGATACCGTACTTCACTCCAATGGTCTCGTCGGTGAAGTACCTGATATGCGCTTCATGGATGAACCGAACGTGGTCGGGAAGGCGGTGTACCCGCTCCCAGTTGATCGGAGTATCGGTCTCGAAGGCCGTCCTGACCTTATTTATCTCTTCTTGGGCGGTGACCGTCCCGCCGTCGATGTCCTTGTGGCAAAACAAACACGTTTCCACGGCCGGCACTGTGGCGGCTGCACCCTTGGTTACGTTACGGTGGCAGAACTCGCACTGGATATTGTTCTCCGCCACGTGGACCGTATGAGGAAATGCGATCGGTTGGGTCGGGGCGTTGCCGAGGCCGAATGGGGGGTTGGAGAACCAGGAAATGAGCAGGACTACAACGACGAAGCCCATGATTACAGTCGCTACCCCACCGGCAACCATCAGGGGCAACATTTTTCGACTTGGCATCATCTAGTTAGTTGTTCCGTGCATCATTTTCTTTACGATTCTTCAGATCGTTCATGAAACGCGATTCGCCTTAAATGAATACCCGGTCCCAGATTGCCCGGACATCCAGCTCAGCATTGATGCCGAGAACCAAAACAACCGCACCGGCGGCGAACAACAGAGCGGCGAACATGGTTAGTGGGATCCGCAATTTCTGAGTGGCTTCCGGTAGATGGCCAGTATTCACCATCGAAGGAATAAGCGCGTGGGCCGTCAGCATGGTGATTCCAAATGTCACGACGATGGGGAAATAAATCCAGAACCACTGAAGAAACATGTGGATGTTATGCCACTCAACGCTAGTTAATGCATTTGGATCTTCGATAATCGGTACCCGTTAGCGTCTGAAAACCAGTGGTTACGCCTGATTTTCGCGCTGGATTTTACTGCGTAACCCGTGCGCAAAACAACCTCTCACACGAGGCCAGGTGAAAAATATCACAACTGCATATTTGTGTCAATAGATTTCAGCTAGGATTACGCGTGGTTGCAGGCTCGCCATCGCCTTATAAATCGCCCTTAATTTTGGGCAAGTTTGCTCGCTGAACCAGGTAGGCCGACCGGCATGCACTCTTTAGACGGGCGGGTTGCTGCGAAACCAGTCAACGACCTCAGAGCCGGACGCGGCCCAGACTCCATCATGGCTCATGATGTAGGCAAGGGCTTCCTCCAGGTATCCGATGCGGAAAGGCTGCCCTACGAGCCACGGGTGGAGATTGATCGTCATCAGACGGCCATTCTCCGCGCCGTCCCGGAACAGGGAGTCGAAGCCGTCCTTCAGTGTTTGGGCGTACCGTTCTATCTCCACGCGGCGGTTGGACATGGCGAACAGGTCGTCCATCTCCAGCATCGTCGGCAGGGCTACCAGTCCGTCCCTCATGGGGTAGGGTTGCTCATCGTTGGCCCAGTCGCACACGTAGTCGAAGCCAGCTTGGCGTAGGAGGTCCGGAGTCCGTTCAGATTCGCCATAGTCGGTCCCGAACCATCCCCGGGGAGTAGAGCCGGTAGCCTTCTTCATCGCATCCATCGAGGCGCGGATGAACACCGTTTCCCCTTCAACCGACATCTCGCCGGAAATCATCTGGCTGCCGGACACACCGTGGGCGATGATTTCGCAGCCCCGGTCTTGGCAGTGCTTCACCAGGTAGGGATAGCCCTCAGCCGTCTGGGTGTCCATGGCCACGGTGGACTTTATTCCATTGCGTTCCAGAGCATCCAGAACCCGGAAGATACCCACGCGGTGGCCGTACTCCCGGTGGGAGAAACGTGGGTAATCCGGGAAAGGACGAAGGCCCAAGCCCCCGGCCTGGTCGGCGCTGAAGCTGCCTTCCGGCTGCTCCCATTCAGTGTGTTCCAGCGTAATAATTACGCACAAAGCGACCTTGGCGTTATTGGGCCAGCTTAGTTTTCCTCGGGTGGATATGGGGGACCACTCATGGTGTTCGTGGTCCATCCCTACTCGTCGTTCAGCGGGCATGGGAAACTTCTCACCTTGCGTTAGATTTTTAGAGCTAGGCCTTGTACTGCTGCGCGTGGTCCACGGCCTGGTCGTAATAGTTGGCGATGTAATACTCGGCTATCTCATCGGCAGTGGTCTGCCAGATGGCGTCATGAGACATGATGTAGCTGAGGATGTCGTCCAGGTATTTGATGCGGTGGGGTTGGCCGATCAGGAACGGGTGGAGCGCGATACACATCACGCGGCCGCTCTCGGCGCCCTCTTTATATAGCTGGTCGAACTGCCGCTTACATATCTCCGCGAAATAATCGGCTTCATAGTTCACCCGGAACAGCGGCGAGTCGTTAAGTTCGATAGAATAAGGGACAGACACGAGCTTGCCCGACTCCACGTTGATGGGCACCGGTTGGTCGTCGTGCATCCAGTCGGTGTGGTAGATCAGGCCGGCCTCGGTCATCAAGTCCGGCGTGCGTACGGTGCCTGAAATGGCCGGGCCGAGCATTCCCTTCAGTTGTTTGCCGGTCTGCCGCTTCAACGTTTCCACGTTGTCCCGGTAGAACTCCCGCTCCTCTTCTTCTGTATAGGCGTAGAGATAGCGCGTGTTATAGATGCCGTGACTCATGTAATCCCAGTCTCGCTCCACCATGGCGTCGCGAATCTCAGGGAAATGTTCCAGGACGGCCAGGTTCAGCGATACGCAGGCACGTATCTTGTGTTGGTCCAGTACCTCCAACATCCGCCAGAACCCCACTCGGTTGCCGTAGTCCCGGTAGGAGTATTGCTGCACGTCGGGATACGGAGTGCGCGGCCACGGGTCACGGGGGCCGTACTTAACGGGCATGTATTCGTAATGCTCAACGTTGGGCGCGATCCATAATGCGACTCGTTCCCCGTTGGGCCATTTGATCGGCGGCCGCTCGATGATCGGGCTGTAATCCACTCGATGCGGAGGAAGTGACATGGTTAAAAAGCTCCTTCCGGATTGTGTGCCCACACTAGGGGAATCGCCCCATACTGTCAAATAGATTTCCCAGGATTGGCGAGGCAGGTGGGCCAACGCTGGTAAATCAGCACGAGATAAAGCAAAATATCGGCGAACCGAATCAGACATCAACTTCTACAACGAGAACCGGGCGTTGATCGCCGGGAGGGAGCGGGATGCCAGTCAGAACTGGAAAGCAGTACATAGATGGACTCAGCGAAAGGCCCCCCAACCTATACATGTCTGGCAAGAAGGTGAAAGACGCGACCAAAGAGCCGGGGCTGATGGGAGGCATCAAGACCCTTGCCCGGCTGTACGACCTGCAACACGACCCAAAGACCGGCAAGGATATGACCTATAAGTCGCCTACCACCGGCGACCAGGTTGGCCTGTCTTTCCTGACTCCCAAGACCCACGAGGACTTGGACCGGCGCCGCGAGATGATGCGCAACTGGGCTAAGATCACCTGCGGGATGATGGGCCGCACCCCCGATTTCCTGAATGTGAGCCTGATGTCCATGGCCGCCGCCGGCAAATATTTTGGCCAGAACCGGCCCGAGTTCGAGAAAAACATCCAAGACTATTACGAGATGGTCCGGGAAAAGGACCTGGTGCTGACCCACACGCTGGTCAACATCCAACGGAACCGCTCCGGAGCGGCCAACGCTCTGGACGACTCCGTGGAGCTTGCCTTGTCAGTGGTCAAAGAGACCGACGAAGGGATAATCGTCCACGGCGCACGGGTGCTGGCGACTCTGCCCATCGCCGACGAGATCGCCGTCTATCCCGCCCGCTCCCACCGGCTGCCCACGGGCGCGCCGGGCCGGACATCCTTTGCATTCGCCATTCCCTGCGATACTCCCGGACTCAAGTTCCAATGCCGGGAGCCGTTTGATCTGGAACGCTCCAACTTCGACCACCCTCTCGGGTCCCGGTTCGAAGAGATGGACGCCTTGGCCTTCTTCGACAACGTCCTCGTCCCCTGGGAAAGGGTGTTCCTGTACGGCGACGTGGACATGTGCAACAACATGTCTTTGAGGACGCACCAGTACCTGCACTCCGGCCATCAAGTGGTGACCAAGAACGTGGTCAAGTGCGAGTTTATCCTGGGGTTGGCCAACTTGATGGTGAACACCCTAGGCTCGCAGGAGATGCCTCAGGTCCACGGCATGATGGCGGAGATCATCGAGAACCTGGAGATCACCAAAGCCCTTCTACGGACTGCCGAAGTAGACGCTGAGTTGGACGAGTGGGGTGTTATGTGTCCCGTGGATATTTCGCTGATGGTGGCGCGTCAGCAGTTCATCAACATGTACCCGCGCATGGGCGAGATCCTACACCTTTTGGGTTCGAGCAGCCTGATGGCCGTGCCGACTGAAGCAGACTTCGAAGGCCCCCTTGCCGAAGACATAAACAAGTATCTGGAGACCGACTTCTCCTCGGCCAAGGACCGGGTGCGGTTGTTCCGCCTGGCCTGGGACACCTGCTGTAGTGCCTTCGGGTCGCGCCAGATCCTTTACGAACGCTTCTTCCAGGGCGACCGAAACCGCAACGTGGTGATAATGAATACGCGCTACGACAAGGAACCAATGAGCCAGTTCGTCTTGGACTTCCTGAACCAAGAGTAGGTAGGACAGAAGGGCCCCTTTGCCAAGAAACCTCACTCGCGAAATGCCATTCTGAGGAGCGCCGTAGGCCGACGACGAATCTACCAATCTCATCCCGGCAGACCCTTCGCTTCACTCAGGGTGACAGAGGCGCCGGGCGGCTCTCTTCGGAAACCCGGAGAAGCAAACGCTAGCCGTCGTCTCCGGCCGCGCCTGCAGCCGGCCTAAGCTGCGCTTCCCCGGAAATCTCTGGGGGAGGCAAGTCGTCTTCCCAGTCCGGAATCAGTACGTGGGTTGTGTCTTCCAGCAGGGCGATAACTAACACCCCAACGGCGCTGAATCCGACGGACAATGCCATGACGGCGTTAAATGACCCTGTGGCATAGATCACCAGTCCTGCTAGAGCCGTCGCAACCGCGTGTCCCGTCAGCGCGCCGGTGGTCTGCCAGCCGTAGATCGTCCCCATCGGGCCGTCGCCGTAGTACTGCCGGTTTATGACCAGGTAGCCCGTCCACTCGCCGCCGAAGCCGATTCCAAATACTCCTGCGAACAAGTAGAACGCCCAGGCTTCTTGGGACCAAAAAAGCATAAAGACCGTGACGGCCTGGATGCTTAAGCTGGCAGCCATCATTCGGCGCGTGCCGTACATCTCCGCCATTATTGGGGTCACGATCCGGCTGACGACACTGACCAAAGATATTATGGTCAGTATGATTCCTGCCTGTGCCAGCGAGGTGAATGCTCCGCGCTCGAAAGCCATGGGAATGACGTAGATAAGGATGGTTCCGTGCCCGGCGCAACCCAGACCGTGGATCAGTGGCAGATTCCAGAATGGCTTGGTGCGGCGGGTGTGCTGGTTGAACACCTTCTGTCGCAGCCGGTCCAGGGTTTTATCTCTCAAGATCGCCGGCGGGTCAGTGTCTCTGGCGCCGTAGGGCTGTATCCCCAAGTCGGCCGGTTTGCTGCGCATAAAGGGGACCATGGCCAGCATAATGCCGCCTCCCACGCCTCCGATGAGCATGAACGTGCTCTGCCAACCGAACGCCTCGATGAATCCGCCCATCAAGGGGGCCATGATTCCCGTGCCGACTCCGCCTGCTCCCCAGAGGATGCCTACCCCAAGCCCTAGGTGACGCCGGAACCAACCGCTTACCGCGGACATCAAGGGGACCATTGCCAGGGATTGAGTCAGGGACAGCAACACGCCAAAGAACAGAAAGAATTGCCAGACCTCAGATACCTGGCCTAGAAGGAACATGCTGATCAGGTACATGATCGCAGCGGCGAAAAGCATCCAACGGGAGCCGTAGCGATCGCCCAGCCACCCGGTCATCGGGGCGTAGATGGCGCCAAACATGTAGTAGCTGGCAATGACCACGCCGATGGTCCCTAGGCTCCAGCCGAACGCGCCTTCGGAATCGTTCAATGGGGGGACCATGATGCCTGCGGCCATGCTGATGGAGCTGGCGAAGATCTGGACCGTAGCCAAGATCCCGATGACGACCCAACTGTAATGGATGCCAAAGGGCAACTTGGCGGGCGAGAATCCTAACTTGGGTTTATCTAGAAGCGCCAACTACGGTAAACCGCCTGTCTGCACCGAAATTTCGTCGCAAGTACCGATAAAGCAATGATTGAGTAAGTGCAGTATAGCGATTCGCGATAAGAAAAGCAGCCCGCAAGAGAATCCGTCAATCCCGAGCGGGTAGTTAGGCGCTAATACCGAGGAATCGAGAGGTTAGTCATCGCCGGCGGCCGGTCCAGGCAGAAAATTGCTCCTTGCTTCGGGCGGCAGGAAATCTTCCCAGTCGGGGATCAAAACGTGGGAGGTGCTCTCGAGCGTGGCAATAACCAGCAATCCGGCGGCGCTAAAGAGCGCAGAAAGCACAAACACCGGATAGAAGGAGCCGGTTACGTAGATCACGAGGCCGGCTAGGAATGTGGTGACGGCATGGCCCGCGAACGCGCCGGTCATCTGCCACCCGTACAAACTCCCCATCGGACCGTCGCCGAAGTAACGCCGGTTGATCTCCAGATATCCGGTCCACTCAGCCCCAAACCCCAATCCAAATGTGGCGGCGAACAGATAAAACATCCAAGGATCGTGGGCCCAGAACAAGATGAGCACCGTTAGGGCTTGAATACTCAAGCTGGCGCCCATAACTTTCCGAGGTCCCCAAGCCTCTGCCACCACCGGCGCTCCAAGCCTGCTCACGATACTCACCAACGAGATTATGGTGATGGTCAGCGCCGCAGCAGGAGTGCTCAAACCCTGTTCAACAGCTAGGGGAATCACGTAGATGAGCACGATTCCCATGCCGGCGCACCCCAGAGCATGGATGATCGGAAGGTTCCAGAATGCCTTGGTCTGCCGCATCTGTTGGTTGAACACCTTAAGCCGAAGGGCTTCCACGGTCCGGTCCTTGGGGGCGGTTTCGGGCGAATCGGCCGGCATGCCGAAGGGCCGGATCCCGATATCCGCCGGCTTGCTTCGTATGAACGGGAAGACCAACAGCATGATCCCGGTGCCCACGATGCCAACGGAGATGAAGGTCGTCTGCCACCCGATCGATTCCAAAAGGTAGGCAATCAAGGGCGCGAGAATGGCGGTCCCAATGCCGCCGGTGGCCCAAAGGATGCCCACTCCCCAACCCAAGCGGCGCCGGAACCAGCCGCTGATGGACGCCATCATTGGCACCATGGTGATGGAGGCAGTGAACGACATCAGGAAACTATAAAAGAGGAAGAAGTGCCACAACTCACTGACGAATCCCAGCGCGACCATGCCCACGCCGTACATCACCGCGCCGACAAACATCATGGGCCGGGCGCCAAACTTGTCTCCCAGGTGGCCGGTTATGGGAGCAAATATAGCGCTGAAAACGTAATACAGGCCGATGGCCATGCTGAGCTCGCCGATGCCCCAGCGAAAGCCGCCTTCAGGGTCTGTGAGGGGCGGCACCATGACCCCGGCAATCATGAACACGGAACTGCCAAAGACCTGGACGATGGCCAGCACCGCCACGATCACCCAACTATAGTGGACGCCGAAGGGCATCTTGGCGGCTGAGAAACCGAACTTGGGTTTATCTAGAAGGGCCATTTACGGCAATGCCTCAGTTCGTTGTGCGGCTAGCCGGTTCATTCCGGCTAGCCGATGACTTAATAGAGCCATTATATCCAATTGCAATATCCAGTGCAGCCCGAAGTCAGACCATGATATTCATCTGATGGACTATGGTCTCGCCCAGAGCAGTGTCTCCGGCCACCTTGATCTTGCCTAAGCTCAGGGCTTCCGCAGGGTCCCAACGTCCGCATCCCAGGCAGGCAAAGGTCTCAAGATCAGAGGTGATCCTGACCGTTGGCGACTCAGGCTCTGAGTCCAAGGCGCTTCCGCGGCCGCCCTCGACCGCCACTGACACCACACTTCCGGCCGGCCCGGTGATGTTGAAAACCACGGTAACACCATCCGGCGCCTTTGCTTTCCTGGCAACTACAAAAGGCATCGCCCGGGACACTCGGCCCACCGCGTGAGATGCCACTGACCCATCCAGCTCTCCGGGGATCTTCAGCGCGCGCCGGATGTCCTGCTCGTGGACCCAAGCATCCATGATGCGGATGCGCACGAACTCGGTGATGGTGCCGGGTCCGAGGGGGGTCTGTGTTTCAGCGGTGAACCCGTCGTCAGTCAGGCCTCTGAGGTAGGTCAGTCTTTGCCGGGTCAACTCCCGAAACTCGTCCAACACCTGCCGGCCGGGCCAGGACCGGCGGAAGTCCACCACCACTTCGTTAGATTGGCCGATGTCGTTCTTAACGTAGGAGGTGTCCCCTGGTGTGTGGTCGGGCCGGGGGTTGCCCAATATCCCGGATTCCGCGCCGACCAGATGCGACACCTGGTCTTGGACCGACCATCCAGGACAATCAGTGGGCGTCTTCCACTGGGCTTCCGTAATGGGAGAGCACAGAGAGTCGATGGAACTCCAGACGTGTTCCATCAGATCGACCACTTGTTGGTTGCTCATGGCTCTCCCTCTTTTGCCAGGTTTTTGGCCTGCGGCTAGTTGGCTTTGCCCTCTTCCTCGCGGCGGATGTTCTCGCGGCGGGTGATCAGGCGGATGGCTTCATCGGCGCCCATCCGTCCCACCGGCCCGGAGGCGTACATGCCGCCCAACACCGTGCCGCCGCGGCCCAGCAGGAACTCGGTCGGCTGGATATAGCCGCCCCGATCCTCGGACCACCATGAGTCGAGAATGTCGGCGTCGGCTTTCGTAACCCCGTAGCCAACGGGGAACGACAATTTGTTGTTGTCCCGGACCTCTGTGGCAAGATCCTTACTGTCGACGCTAACGGCGTAGATAGTTACTTCCAGTTCGTCTAACTCTGCTTTGTTCGCTTCCCATTCGGCTAACTGCCGATTGCAGTAGGGTCACCAATGTCCCCGGTAGAACAGCAGGGCTGTGTACCTGGTGGGTGCATCGTCGGGCAGGGTGATTGTCCCACCGTCCACTAATTGGAGGGTAACGCTGGGGAGACGGTTCCCCTGTTGCAATTTTTCGGCCATTATCACTCCTAACTCACTCTCGTGGAGCCTAGTGTTATGCGCCAAATATACGATGCCGAATCCTGAATATCGGTGCGTGATAGCCTCAATTCAGGGCTTTGGCAGAATTGGAGCCAGCATAGCCGCGGCCGCTTGCCCAGTCAACTGCAGGATTTACTTGGGCCGTTTGCATCCGATCCGTAACTATCCGATTCGGTGCCTCGAATCCGACAATCGTGTCATAATACCGGCAACTTTTTAGGCAGATACCGCATGAACGACCAGCGAAAAACCAAGAAACAGCTACTAGAAGACCTGCAACGTGAGCGGGAACGTCCGATCACGCTTCAAGAAGTTTCCAACAAAGTGGCTGCTGCCTATAACACCGACGAGATGCTGAACCTGATCGCGAACGAGGCTGCCCGGCTCCTCCATACGGACGCCGCCTATATCCGCCTGTTAGGGGGAGAAAATTTAGTTATACGCGCCAATACCGATTCCATAGCCGGCTACCTGGCAGATACTTCTGCCGTTGTGCCGGAGGAAGGGACGACCAATGCGGGCCACGTGATGGCCACCAAGAAACCACTGGTAATGGAGGCATGCCGTGAAACAGGTAACCAGCAATGTATGGGTTGAGACTGAGACGCGGGGTTGCAACTTTGGCTTCGTGACCACGTCAGACGGCATCGTCATGATCGACAGCCCCCACAAGCCCACCACAGCCATGTGGCTGAAGTCTGAGATCGAGAAACGGGGGCTGCTCCGCTATATCATCAACACCGAGCCCCACGGCGACCACTGGACGGGGAACGCCTTCTTCGACGCGCCGGTTATCGCACACGAGGGAGTCCGAGCACGCATCCTGAAAACAGATATGGCCGAGCATGCCGCCAGGATCGGCACTTTCGGGCCTGACGAGCCCGCGTTGCTGGAAGGCTATAAGGCCAACGCGCCGGTGATCACCTTCCGCGAGACCATGACCATGCACGTGGGCGACCATACCTTCGAGATGATTCACATGCCCGGACACACCCTCTACCAGGCGGCGGTGATCGTAAAAGAGGAGGGCGTAGTCTTCACCAGCGACAACATCTTCCACGGCGTCCATTCCTGGCTCCATGAAGCCGACCCGGACCTGTGGTTGGTAGCCCTGGAGTCACTACGCGGCTTGAACGAAGACATATTCGTGCCTGGCCACGGCGATATGTGCGGCAAAGGCTACCTGGACGAGCAGGGATCGTTCATCTCCGAGTGGAAGGACTACGTCCAAGACGCCGTGGACCGCGGCATGACCCGCGAAGAGTCGGTCTCGACCCTGACAGCTCTGATCGACCGCTACCCCATGGACGTGGAGCAAGCGGCTCTGGCGCCTATGGTCATGGGCATCAACGCCGGCAACCTCTACGACTACCTAACCGGGCCCTGGCCGCCAGCATCTATGGGCACGGTAGCCACTCGGCTGCCGGAGGATGACCGGTAGCGGCGCAGTCGAATCTCGCCTGCGCGGGAACAACCAACCAGGAATGAGAAAGAGTCGGGTTGGTAGTCCGCCTACTTATTCGTCGTCAAACGTCGCGATTGTCCGCTGGGCGGCTGATAGGCTGGCACCGAAGGCCACTTCGTAGCCTTCTTTGGAGAGGATGGTCTCTAGGGCTGAGAGCAACGCAAATACGTTGCGTTCCCGGGCCGACTCGCCCATGAGGCCGACGCGCCAGGCCTTGCCGGCGAACTCTCCCAGGCCCCCACCAATCTCGATGTCGTAATCGTTGAGCAACGCCCGCCGGACTTTGGCGTCTTCGATGCCTTCAGGGATCGATAGCGTCGTCAGCGGGTTCAGACGGTGTCCTTCTTCAGCCAACAGACTTAGACCCAGGGCTTCCGCTCCGGCGCGAAGCGCGGCCGCCACCCTGGCATGCCGGTTGATCCGGTTCTCCTGGCCTTCCTCCATCATCATGCGCAGGGCCTCTCGCAAGGCATAGGTCATGTTGATGGGCGAAGTGTGGTGGTAGGCCCTGGTCTGGTTCCAGTACGCTTCCAGGTCCTTCAGGTTGAAATAGAAACTCTGGACCTTGCTCGGCCGTTTGGCGACCACGTCCATGGCTGCGGGAGAAAGGCTGATGGGGGCCAACCCCGGAGGGGCGCCCAGGCACTTTTGGGTGGCGCTGTAACAAACGTCGATGCCCCAGTCGTCCATCCTGACTTCATGTCCACCCAGAGAAGTTACCGCGTCCACGATGGCCAGCGCGCCAGACTCGTGGATCACATCAACGAGATCTTTCATGTCGCTCAGCACCCCGGTGGATGTCTCGGCATGGACCACGCCTACGGCCTTGAGTCCTGGGTGCTTCTTGAGTTCGTCTTTCAGCATCTGGGGGTCAACTGCTTTGCCCCAAGGGGTGTCCATCACGTGCACGGTGGCGCCGCAGCGCTCTGCGATATCGGCCAGGCGGATGCCGAAGTAGCCGTTCCGGCAGACAAGCATCGAGTCACCCGGCTCAATGATGTTGGCGCAGGCGGTCTCCATGGCGCCAGTGCCGGTGGAGGAGATAGGCACAGTCATGGAGTTGGTGGTGTGGAAGACCATGCGCAGCATCTCACACACGTCATCCATGACCTGGAAGAACGCCGGGTCCAGGTGACCCATCACGGGGAGCGACAGGGCCTGCAATACCCGCGGGTGCACGGTGCTTGGTCCTGGGCCCAGCAGCACCTTCTGCGGGGGCTGTAATTCATTCATGTAGGAGCTAGTCAAGGGTGTCCTTCGATCCCATGGACCTTTTCAGTATCCGGATATTCGAGCCGCGCTGCAGGTTACAGAACCGCCGATGCGCCACCGTCCAGGTTCACTGCGATGCCGGTGAGGTAGCTGGCCCGCTCCGAAGCCAAGAAAGCGATGACGTCGCCGGCTTCCTCGGGCTCGGCCACACGGCCGATGGGAACGCTTCGGGCTTGGGCTAGTTCGTCGTAGAAGGTTTCAAGGGACAAACTTGGCTCTTTCTCAAGGCGGGCGTCATACCGGCGTTGGTGCTGGCCGCTCTTGACCAGGCCGATGCAGACGGTAGTTACAAGTATGTTTTCCTTGGCCAAGTCCTTGGAAAGGCCCTTGGTGATAGCGATTCCCGCCGCCCTCGAGATCGAGGTGGGCATGGATGCGGGGCCGGGGGTCCGGCCGCCCAGGTTGGTAACGTTGATGATCCGGCCACCGCCGACCTTTCGCATCTCAATGATGGAATCTTGCATCAGGCGAACCGCCGCCCAAACCTTCAGCTCAAAGTCCGATTGCCAGTCCTCGTGGCTGACGCTCTCGAAGGGCTTGGCCATCGACGAGCCGGCGTTGTTGACGATGATATCCACGCGGCCAAAGTTGTCCACGGCCGTTTCGATCATCTTCTGGGAGGCGCCGTCAGTGGTGATGTCTAGCGCCAGAGGAACAACCGAGCCCTCTGTAGCCGTCTTGATCTCTTGAACTGCTTGGTCTAGCACCTCTTGGCGGCGGGCTACGATGACAACGTTTGCGCCTTCTTTTGCCATGCTCAGGGCCGCGGCTTTCCCGATCCCGTCACTGCCACCCGTGATGATTGCAGTCTTGCCTTCCAGTCCCATATCCATAGTAAATTCTCCTGTTTCTTGACGGAATTCGAGTCTGAGCCGAGCTAGAGCACACCTAAAGGACGCCCCGCCGAATCGGCAATCATTGTAGCACAGCGGTTGCGTCTGGATTATGTCTGGCGCAGCTTTGGCCAGGCCCAACAAACCCGGAGTGTATCTGCCTAGATCTGAAGCCCCGAGGCCTGCGCGACGATGTCGATGTCCTTGTCGCCGCGACCGCTGAGGCAGATCAGGATTATCTGGTCAGGTTTCAGCGTTTTCGCCAGGTCGACGGCGGCGGACACAGCGTGGGACGACTCTAGGGCGGGGATGATGCCCTCAGTGCGGCACAACAGATGGAATGCCTCAAGGGCCTGTGAGTCGGTAACCTCCCGGTACTCGGCCCTTTCGGAGTCCTTCAGGTAACTGTGCTCCGGACCAACGCCGGGGTAGTCCAGCCCCGCCGAGATGCTGTGAGTCTCCATCACCTGTCCGTGCTCGTCCTGTAGCAGATAAGACATTGCCCCGTGGAGCACGCCAGGACGCCCGGCGCTGAGGGTGGCCGAGTGCTTGCCGGTGGAGACGCCCTCGCCTCCCGCCTCCAAGCCCATCAGCCGCACGTCCTCATCGGGCACAAAGGGATGGAACATTCCGATGGAGTTGCTGCCGCCGCCGACGCAGGCCAGCACGTAGTCCGGCAGCAGTCCTTCCGCCTCTAATAACTGGGCACGGGCTTCCCTGCCAATGACCGTCTGGAAGTCGCGCACCATGACCGGATAAGGGTGTGGGCCGACCACGCTGCCGATCAGATAATGGGTGGTCTCCACGTTGGTCACCCAGTCGCGAATGGCTTCGTTGATAGCGTCTTTAAGGGTGCGGGTGCCAGACTCGACAGGCACGACCTCAGCCTCAAGTAGCTTCATCCGGAATACGTTCAGCGATTGTCGTTTGATGTCTTCGCTGCCCATGTAGACGATGCATTCCAAACCAAGCATGGCGCAGGCGGTGGCGGCAGCGACGCCGTGCTGTCCAGCCCCGGTCTCGGCGATGATCCGCTTCTTGCCCATATGTTGAGCCAACAGCGCCTGGCCCAGGGCGTTGTTGATCTTGTGGGCTCCTGTGTGTGCTAGGTCTTCACGTTTCAGGTAGATCTTGGCCCCGCCGCAGACGCGGGTCAGGTTCTCCGCGAAGTACAAAGCGGTGGGACGCCCGGCGTAGCTGTGGAGCAGATGGCCCAAGCGTTCCTGGAATTCCGGGTCGGCCTTGGCCGTTTGGTACGCATCGTCCAGTTCGGCAACCGCAGCCATCAGCGTTTCGGGGATGAATTTCCCACCAAAGTCGCCGAATCTGCCTCGGTCATCAGGGAAGAGGAGGCCCCCCTCATTTACATCTGCCATGAAGTGTTCCTTCTTATCTGCTAGATCACCTTGGATGCGGCACGAGCTTTGTGCATGAAGTCCCTGATCTTAGCGTGGTCCTTCACCCCGTTTGTTTCCACGCCGCTGGAGACGTCCACGCCCCAGGGATGCACCTTGGTTATCGCTTTTGATACGTTTTCGGGTGTTAGACCGCCGGCAAGTAAGAATGGGTGACCGGCCTGGGTAAGGGAAGCGGCCACATCCCAATCGAACCCCACTCCGGTGCCGCCCTGGATGCCCTCAACGTACCTGTCCAGCGTCACCAAGTGCCCGACCCCACTGAATTCTTTGACCTGAGCGCCGGTCCCAGCGTCGTCGGTTGCGGTGGCGGACTCGGCGACATGCACAACTTTGATCACGTCGCAGCCGGTCTGGCCGGCATATTCAACCGACTCTTTGCCGCAGAGTTGCACCAGGTCCAGACCACAGAACTCAACTATCCCCGCAACTTCCTCAATGGCCTGGTCGGCAAAGAGGCCGACGATCCGAGGAGCTGGACCGCCGGAGTTTCTAACTCCATCAGCGATTACTTTCGCTTCTTTAGGGGTGATGCGGCGGTGGCGCTCCGGCACGAAAACCATCCCGATGAAATCTGCCCCTGCCTCAGCGGCCACCAGCGCGTCTTTTAAGGCGCGAATACCGCAGATCTTGACCTTTAATTCTTGAGCACCCATGATCATGCCGCCGGAGCTTTCTGTCCGGTCAATTCGCGCACTTTTTCACCCACGTCCGGCGCCGTCACGAGAGCCTCGCCCACCAGCACGGCGTTAACCCTGACCCTGTTCATCTGACGCAGGTGGTCACGGGTAAAGATGCCACTTTCGCTGACGATCTGCTTGCCTCTCGGTACCAGCGGGGCCAGGCGTTCGGTTACAGACAGATCGGTGGTGAAGGTGCGCAGGTCTCGATTGTTGATGCCGACTATATCTGCCCCGGCGTCCACCGCGGTCTCGAGCTCAGCTTCGTCGTGGACCTCAACCAGACACTGCATCCAGTGCGCCTGTGCGGCTTCCAGCAATTCTTTCAGTTGGGCCGGTTCCAAGATCGCGACGATGAGCAGCATCGCGTCAGCCCCGGCGGCCCGTGTCTCAACCACCTGGTAGGGATCAAAAATGAAGTCCTTGCGCATGACCGGAGCCCTTTGGGATGCCCCGGATTCTTTGATCTGCAACAAGTGCGCCAGTTCTCCTTGGAACCTGGGATCAGTCAGGCACGAGATGGCGGCCGCCCCGTTGCTTGCATAGGTCTCGGCCAGCTTCAAATGGTCAAAATCGGGCATCAACAACCCACGTGAAGGCGACGCCTTTTTGACCTCAGCGATGAGCCGGACGCCACCGCCCAGCAACGCCCCAGACAGGTTCAGGGGCCGAGGCTGGCTGGCAGAGGCAGACTCCAGGTCAGCGAGAGAAACCTGGGACTTGCCCTCAGCCAATTCCACACGCTTGGCAGTGATTATTTCATCTAGGATGTTTGGCATTTTTCTTTACCAGAGACCGGAAAATCAGACTCGCATTATACTTCGTCATGGCCTCGGAAGCAGGTCAGCCGCCCACCTGGCTGACCTCGATCATAGACTCCAGGCGATCTTTGGCCGCGCCGGAGTCGAGGGTCTGGGCCGCCAGTTGTACGCCATCCCGGATGTTGGTAACTAGGTCGCCAACCAAAAACACGCCCGCACTATTCAGCAGCACGTAATCACGCACCGGACCGCCGGCGCCGCCCAACAATTCCCGCATGGTCTTGGCGTTGGCCTCCCTGTCTCCGCCCTTAACTGCCTCGATGGGCGTGACCGGCAGGCCGGTGTCGGCCACGGACAGCGTCCAGTTGCTTACCTTGCCCACGGTTACCTCCCAAACAGACGTGTCCCCGGAAAGTGTCATTTCATCCAGGCCACCTTCGCCATGAACGATGATCGAGTGGTGGGTGTCCAGCAGGTTCAGGACCGACGCCATTTTCTCGCCCAGTTCCGGGAAGGCCACGCCCACCAGCATGGACTGGGCGCCGGCCGGGTTAGTTAACGGTCCCAAGATGTTGAACACGGTCCGGATGCCGATCTCCCGGCGCACCGGTCCGGCGTGGCGCATGGAAGGATGGAACGCCTGGGCGAACATGAACCCGATGCCGCTTTCTCGGATGCACCGCTCCACTCCCTCGGGCGTAAGCTCTACCTGCACGCCCAGTTCTTCCAGCACATCGGCACTGCCGCAAGTGCCCGACGCGGCCCTGTTGCCGTGCTTCGCAACCTTTAGGCCAGCACCGGCAGCCACAAATGCCGCGGCGGTGGAAATATTAAAAGTGTTGAGGCCGTCGCCGCCGGTGCCAACGGAATCGACCAGCATGCCGTCCACATTTACTCGCAGCGAAAACTCGCGCATGACGGTGGCCATACCGGCGATCTCTTCAATGCTTTCGCCCTTCAGCCGGAGGGCAGTCAGGAACGAGCCCAACTGGGCCTGGGTCGCCTCTCCGGACATGATCTGGCGCATTACTGCTGCTGCATCATCCATGGCCAAAGAATCGCCTGAGACGACAACATCTATCGCTTCGCGGATATCCAAATTTCAGCTCCTATCTAAATCGCCGTCGCAGCGCTAACTTTATCAAGAAAATTCTGCAGCAGGTGTTTTCCATCCGGAGTCAAAATAGACTCCGGGTGGAACTGGACGCCTTCTATGGGGTAATCCTTATGCCGAAGCCCCATGACCAGGCCGTTTTCTGTCTGTGCTGTGACTTCCAAGGTATCCGGCATCGTCTCAGGGAAGACGACCAACGAGTGGTAGCGAATGGCCTGGAAGGGGTTAGGCAGTCCGGCCAGCAATCCAGCGCCGTTGTGACTGACCATAGAGGTCTTGCCATGGCGGATCTCGCCCGCCTGGTCAACTTTTGCCCCATAAACGTGGCCGATGCACTGATGGCCGAGGCAAACGCCCAAGGTCGGAGTATTGGGGCCAAATAGGCGTATCACGTCGTTGGATATGCCGGCTTCCAAGGGAGTGGACGGCCCCGGAGAAATGATTATCCCCTCCGGCGACATGTCTTGGATCTCTTCCAACGAGATCTTGTCGTTGCGGGCGACCTCAACCTCCGCGCCCAACTCACACAGGTATTGGTACAGGTTGTAGGTGAAGCTATCGTAATTGTCGATCATTAAAAGCATGGTTGTTACCTCGAAAACATCTGGCCGGAACTAGAAGACTTCCACGAACTCGAGCCAATTGCCGTCGGGGTCTTGGGCGTAGCAGGCCTTCATCGAAACCTTGCCTTGATCATTAAGCTGAGACGAGGGAGGATTGTTGAATCTGAGGCCTTTTTCGGAGGTTTCCGCGTAGAACCGGTCCAGGTCCTCGACGAAGAAAGCCAGGTGTGCCGCGCCAAGATCGTTTCGGTTCACTTGCGGCGTTCCACTAGCTGGCGAGAGATACTGGACCAACTCCAATTTGTGGCCCTCTCCCTTGTCCAGCATCGCGCGGTCTATATGGGCACCTGGGAAAGCCAAGACCTGTTCAACGAACGCCCCCTGGCGCTCGAAGCGCTCCCCCATCCTCATGCCCAGCACCTCGGTGTAGAATTTGGCCGATTTGTCTATATCTTTGACTACGAACCCCGTGTGAAAGAACGATTTCAACATCTTGTGACCTCCCTTAAATGGTTAGTCTGAGCCTTCGGCTAAGTCTATGGCCCGCATCAGCGCGCCAGCTTTGTGGCGGGTCTCTTGGTACTCGTCTTCGCCGGTGCTGTCGGCAACAATCCCGCCACCGGCCTGAACATATATCACCCCGTCTTTGTAGACCCCGGTCCGCAGCACCAACGCCGTGTCCATGTCCCCTGAGTAGCTGAAGTAGCCGACAGCGCCGCCGTAAGGCCCACGCTTCTCCCCTTCCAGCTCGGCGATTATCTCCATGGCCCGAATCTTGGGCGCGCCCGACACGGTCCCCGCCGGGAAGCAAGACCGTAGGGCGTCATAGGCAGTCATACCCGGACGAAGGTCTCCCTCAACATGGGAGACCAGGTGCATGACGTGGGAGAACTTCTCCACGTCCATGAGCTGCGTGACCGACACGGTGCCCGGCTGGCTGACCCGGCCGATGTCGTTCCGGCCCAGGTCGACCAGCATGATGTGCTCGGCCCGCTGTTTCTCACTGCTCTTCAATTCCGATTCGTTGGCCTCGTCCTCACCCGGCGTCGCGCCCCTGGGCCGGGTCCCGGCGATGGGATGGGTGGCGGCCCGGCCGGCGTGGACGGTAACCACGGTCTCGATGGCCGCGCCCACGATCTGGAAGTCGTCCAGGTTCAAGTAATACATATACGGGGACGGATTGATGCTGCGCAGCGCCCGGTAGATCTGGAACGGATGGGCCTCGGTGCGACGGGAGAACCGTTGAGAATAGGTTATCTGGATCATGTCGCCAGCATAGATGTACTCGATACATCGATCGATCATCTTGGCGTACCGGTCCTTCGTTTGATTCGACTCAATCTCTGAAGACACGAACTTTTGGGCGCCATTAGACTGCAGCTCCGGCGGCAATTCCAAGGGCCGCGACAACCGCGCAACCATCTCGTCGATCTTGGCCGTTGCCTTGGCATAAGCCTGTTCGATATCGCCGTTCAGGCGCACGTGGCTGACTACTTTGATGTCATGGCGGACGTGGTCGAACAACAGCAATGTGTCACAGAACATGAACACGGACTCGGGCACGCCCACGGGGTCGGCAGGCATCTCCGGCACCTTCGGCTCGAAGTAGCGGATAGTGTCGTAGGCCAGGTAGCCGACCGCCCCGCCGTGGAATCCAGGCAGCCCTTCAATCGGGACCAACTTGTACTGGTCCATCTCTTCCTGAACTGGAGTCAGTGGGTCGATCTCGCCTAATTGTTCTTTCGCGCCAGTCTTGACTACCTTGTATGGGTCGGTTCCGATGAAGCTGTAGCGGCCGATGTTCTCCCCGCCTTCGACGCTCTCCAGCAGGAAGGAATACGGCCCTTGGGCCACCTTTAGGTAGGCGGAAACCGGAGTTTCCAAGTCGGCGTTTATCGAGCGGTAAACCGGCACCAAGTTCCCCTGGCCGGTCATGCCCTTTATTTGTTCTAATGTCGGGTGATACATACCGGTGCTCCCTTATCTAGCTGCTGGGGCACGTTGGCCAAAGCCCCGTTTTCCAGTAAAAAATACGACGCCCTGCTGCACTTGAGACGGGTCTAGGTCTTCGCTCTCGATATCTCTGAGAATATCAGCGAAGAGGGTAAACCGAACCGTCCCTTTCGTCGCGTTGGCGGCCGTCGTGCTGAGATGGAATTCGGTCTTCTTCTCGACGAAACCTGGCATGCCCAGCAGCGACCTTTCCAGGTCCCCGGCGTATTGAAATTCCATGACTGCCCTGGCCAACGCCATCCGGCGGAACGTCTCGCAGGCCTGGTTATCAACGGCCATGCACGGAACAACAGCTCGGAACGTGCCTCCCGGACGCAGCAGCCGGTAGACACCATCAAAGAATGTCGGGACAGATTCGATGGGCAGTTCCTGCAGCAGATTTAGACTGGTCACCAAGTCAAAGGCTTGCTCCTTGAAGGGCAAGCCCGTGGCTGCATTTCCCTCAACAAGCTCTACACCGGCGCCCAACTCTTTCCGGGTCAGCTTCAGCATGTCCGGCGTCAGGTCTAGCCCGGTCAATCGGCCGTCCGGCCCAGCGATGACTATCGCCTGGCGTAGGAGTTGCCCGCTACCGCAGCCCAGGTCCAACAGGTTTCCACCTGGATGCAAAGTCTCTAGCACCCAATCGATACGCTGGGCCAGGGCTGTGCCGCTGACGAACCGGTCCCGGTCTTCGTCATAGGAGGAGCTGTACTCTCGGTACACGGAGCGCTTCAAGGTTAGGTAGTCGGTTTTTTCTGACTGTGTCATGGCTTCAGCTTTCTGAACTATTTCCAAATAAAAAAGACCCGTCCTCTCAAGGGACGAGTCGAATCGTGTTGCCACCCTATTTTGCCGGTTGCTCCCCAATTTGTAGACGGGGCTGTTCCAGCTTCTCGATCGGCGGGGGCCCTGGTCTACTGGTGCCCCGTGCCGTGGACCTTTAACGGCGCCCAACCGTCACAGCCTGGTTAGAGCTTTCACCCTTAGATCGGCCTGCGGCTCCGGGGTCCATTCGTTCTTCCGCTCTGAGCGCCGGCTCACACCTTACCCGGCTCGCTTTGCCCTGCTGGAAGACTACTACTCCCCTTCATAGCCTTTGGAAATATTCGTTTGTGTAATTTCGAGTATAGGGTGGCCCAAAAATTATTGTCAAGTTTTCGTGACTGGCGAGCCGATTATGGTCCTAAACCGTCGCTTCACCCAACCCACCGTGCTCCACCGCCACTGCCTCATCTTCCTCTGGCCATGGGGGAGTAGTGTGGCACAGAAACTTCAGCGCCTTATCGGGATTGGCGCTGAATTGGAAGCTCCATCCCGTGGGGATGACCAGGGCGTCGCCAAGCTTTACGTTCATCGCTGGAACAGTCACAGGCTCGGCATCTGGTGGACAGCGCCAGACCATTCCGGCGCCCTCCAGCACGTACCAGACTTCCTCAACCGAGCGGTGCCGAACCGGGCGTGTGATTCGGCCGGGACCGAGAGTAACTTCAACCAAACTGCTTTTGGATCCGCCTTGGCGACCGTCCACCAACAGCCGAATCTCCGAGCCGTCGGGAGCGGTCACATCGGGAGTTTGGCTGCGGTGTCCTAGGGGTGGGACCGGGTCGTTGTTCGATGCGGTCATGTCAGCCACCTAATCAGTGGACTTGCTCAGGGAGTCAGGCTCTCGCCTACCATACTCCAGTAGGGCAGGACGATGGTAAATAGCACTCCCACGGCGATCACAGTCATAAATATACCCATCCTGACCACTTCTGGCGCCCGGATCTCCGCCCTCTGGTATATGAACACGCTGGCCGTCGCGCTGGCGGGGTAGTAAACCACCGAGTCTCCAACGACCACCACCGCCAATCCGCACACTACGGGGTTCAACCCCAACGCCGAGCCGGTGGACATGGCCACCGGGATGATGAACGCCAAGTAGCCCGAGATGTTGGGCATCACCGCCCGGACCATCGCAGCCGCGCCCGACATGGCCAGCAAGATCAGTGTCGGATGGCCACGCAGCCCCTCCACGCTCCCCACCAAAGTATCGGCGAACCAGGCGGCGGCCCCACTGATGATCAGCGCGTTGGCCAATGACAGAGACGACGCGATGACAAAGAAATTGGCCCAGCCCATGTTCGATTCGAACTCGCGCCAGGTCAGCAAGCCCACGCCCGGCAGCAGTATGATCGTCATGGCGATAAGCGCCGGCACAGCGGGCGACAGGCCATGGGCAAAGTCGGTGAACCAGAGCAGGGCGGTGCCCAACGCGATCAGGCCGGCTTTGATTTCTTTGGTCTGGATGGGGCCGGTCTTCAAGTCAACCGTGCCAGCCCCTGGCGGCAATGTGAAACCCGAACGGAACATCAGGTAAACGACCAGCCCGCCAAAGATCAGAACCAGATAGAAGGGCACCGCCATCAGGATGAACCACCGGGTCCAGGAAAAAGCGTCGATACCCCCGAAATCCGCGATTAGGGCCGATGCGACCACCGGGGTTATGCCTCCGGCCAACAACGCGGTGGAGCCCAGACGGTTCAACCCCCCCATAGCCATCATGATTGCCTTGTTCAACGGCGCGGTCTTCTCCACACCCCAATGCTCCATCACCTGTTCGTAAACATGAACCATGATGGCGCCCCGGGTGCTAGCGGAGGGAAGGGCGAATGTCAGCCCAGCGAATGCGGCCAGCATCTGTACGTACAGCAGCTTTGGGTTGCCGCCGGCAAACCGGATAAGGTGCGCCGCCATCCGTTCGGCCAGGCCCGACCGGTGCACCGCCATACCCAGAGTGAGGATACCCACCAGGAAATAGGTGACGGGCTGGGAGAAGCCGTAGAGGGCCACGCTGACATCGTCCACGGCGTTTATCAGCATCAATACGACGATGCTCACCATGCCGGTCACGGCGATATGCAGGGTTTCTGTGGCCCACAGCACCACCGCCATGGCCATCACGGCCAATGCCCGCTGCCCTTGGTCTGTGAGTCCGTCTGGATTGGGGGCCAAAATCACCGCAAGAAAGACGGCGATGGGGAGACCAACGCGAAACACCAAAGCGCCTGGTCTCATACTTCCAATGGTGATTCGATCGATCAATTCGGTTATCCAGCAGAACGGCGGAGGTGCAATCTCATCTTCTTAGGACCTAGAAGTGGAATTTAGTCAGGGCCCGCCGTTGATTCAGCGGCACTGACTTCACTCCAGCAGGAATGGTGGCACAAGGCGGCCGCCAGCCATAGGAAGAAAGCCCCCAGGTGATTCCCAGGGCCTTCTTCATGGTTCCAAATTAGGAGCAGCGACTAGGAAACGCGTGGCTTCCGGCCTTTCCGGTCCAAGAAGTCTTTGAACCCGTCCTCCACGGACAGTCCCTTGAACCGTCCCTTTCGGCCTTCAATCTCCGTCTGAAACTGGGTCTCCAGGGCCTCTCCAGTTTGTTCAATCAGGAGCGACTTAATGTTGGCAACACCTTCCGCTCGGTTCTTTGCAATACCTGCCGCTACCTCGACCGTCCGGTCGATCAAGTCGCCCGACGGCACCAGGTGGTTGAGCAGGCCGATGTGGTAGGCCTCGTCAGCGAAGACTTCACGGCCGCTATAGAGCAGTTCTTTGGCCTTGGGCCACCCCACCATGGTCGGCAAGCTCCAGGTTGCGTTCAGTTGCCCGTAGTTGACCGCCAGGAACCGAAAGCTGCTCTTTTCGCTGCCCATGAGGAAGTCCAGGCTGGTAGCCATGACCGTTCCGCCGCCGTAGCAGAGGCCGTTGATCGCCCCGATCACCGGCTTGCTGGAAACCGCCAGATGCCAGGTGTAAACGGCACGGGCGGCGCCGCCGGCGGCACGCTGTTCATCCGAATTCTCCCGGTTTTCATGGATGTCCGCACCTGCTGAGAAGGCCCGGTCGCCGGCCCCGGTGATCACGATGGCGCCTAATTCGTCGTCTTCCTCTGCCTCGGTTACAAATTCGTCTAACTCCCGGACCAATTGCAGACTCAAGGCGTTCAAGACCTCAGGCCGGTTCAGGGTCACGATGGCCACCCGGTCCACCCGGTCTATCTTTATCATCTCGAAACTCATTGTTTCAGCCACTCCATGGATTTTACCGAATTTCCAGTTCCGGACCATCCTATTTAGAAGGGCTCGGAACGCCTTATATACAAGGTCTAATAAACCATACCGGGCAAGCAAAGTAAACTTTCGCCCGCTGCAACGGTATAGCGGCTAGCATTCCCCGCCCCAGATGTGACGAGGTTCACATAAGTAGTGTGCTTGGTGTCATGGCTCGTAATCACCGGTGAGCGTTAACTAGGGGGTGCAACAGCGAAAACCGGGAGACGAACTCCTGGCGACGCCAAAAGGGGTGAGAAAGATGTTGTACTTATTGAAAGGATGCGAAAAATGCAGTGGCGACCTGGTACAAGAGGCCGGCGAATGGCGCTGTTTCCAGTGCGGAGCGTTTACTACCCAAACGGTCCGAAGTCCAACTGCAACTGGACGGGGCCTTGATGGACCGCGCTCTGCCCGTTAACGATGGAGAATCGAGCCGCAAACCGCCCATTGTCCGGCGGTCTGCAAGGCACCTCAATCCACTAGTGACAGCCTCAAGGTTCAACGAGGAATTGTGGTGGAGCAAAAACCAGTTGGTCATCTTCCACCTAGACCAAGGCAAGAAAGTCCGAGAGATTGCCGAGATTGTCGGGAAAAGACCTCAGCAGATCCGAGTGGTCTGGGAACGGCCCCGTGACCTGCGCTCAGCCGAACCCGCATTGGCCACCGCCCGCTGAGGCGAAAGGATAAATTTCCTACCCACTCCCCATATTTTCCGAGTCGTAAGATTATTAGATTCCCTTCTCTCAATTGTGCGGCCCGTAACGGTTCCAAGCGAGCCGTACTTCAGTTCCGTACTTTCGCACAGCCTCACGGTGCTGTAACCTAGCCTCAAACCAAGTCTGCGAGGCAAATATGAAGGCGATACGCGCGTACGAGATTGGCGGGCCCGAGGTCCTGAAACTAGAAGACATCCCCGAACCCACGGCAGGGCCAGGTGAGGCTGTGGTTGACCTCAAGTCCATCGGCGTCAACTACACCGACGTTTCCAGCCGGAAGGGCACCAACCAACCAGCCAGTTTCCCCTGGACACCGGGACGTGAGGGTTGCGGGGTGGTGACGGCCGTGGGCGAGGGGGTTACTGAGGTGGTGGTCGGCGACCGGGTTGCCTACGCGATGCACACCGGCTCGTACGTCGAACGCCAGGCCGTTCCCTCGTGGCTGTTGGTCCGCATACCCGACGCCATGGACTTCGCCACCGGCTCGGCGTCACTCCTTCAAGGCATGACCGCCCACTTCCTGGTCTTTGGCATCACCAGGCTCAACCCTGGCGACCAAGTGCTGGTCCACGCCGGAGCGGGCGGGATGGGCTTGCTGCTGATCCAGTTGCTGAAACGCCTGGGCATCCACGTCTTCACCACCGTCTCCACCAAAGCCAAGGCTGAGATGGCCAAGCAGGCCGGAGCAGACCAGACCATCCTCTACACCCAGCAGGACTTTGCAGAGGAAATCAGCAAGGCCACCGGTGGAGAGGGCGTCAAGATGGTCTTGGATGCCGTGGGGCAAACCACCTTTGAGAAAGGGTTCAAATGCCTGGGAAGGCGCGGATACATGGTCCTTTACGGACAGGCCGGCGGCGCGGTCACCGACACCAACACCCGGTCCTTACAGAACGGGTCTCTGTATCTGACCCGACCCGGCCTAGGAGATTACACCGCCACCCGTGACGAGTTGCTAGGCCGAGCCGAAGAAGTGTTGAAGTGGGTCCAGTCAGGCGAGCTGAAACTCCACATCGGACTAACATTGCCATTATCGGAGGCAGTGGAAGCCCACCGCCAACTGGAAGGCCGGGAAACCGTCGGCAAGATTCTTCTCACTCCTTGATCAAGCCCACTGCCATTCTGAGGCGTCAACCGAAGAATCTCGTTGTCGCTGGTCAAACAAATTTAATGGGCAAAGAGACAGCGGGCATCACCTCGATGACAAGATTTGGAGCACTCAAACACGGTTTGGCATGTAGGCTATCCCAGGCTGACTACCGATCGGAGGTTTTCCATGACTGAGAAGTTTTTTGGGGTCCATTGGATGCTGGCAACACCCTTCCACAATGACGAGAGCATCGACGCGGAGTCCATAGTCAATCTGGTGGACAAGGCTGTCTCATCGGGTTGCCAGGGTATAGTCTGCCTGGGTGTGACCGGCGAAACAGCAAGGCTGACCGACCGCGAGCGTTACCAAGTAGCGAACGCCGTTATTCAACGGTCCGAGGGTCTGCCGGTAACCGTGGGGACCACGGCTGGCAGTACCGCCGCGGCCATCGAACGCAGCAAGGAGGCCCAGGAATTGGGCGCAGCGGCCGTCATGGTCTCACCACCGCCCATGGGCAAGCCCAACCCCGACGCGGTGTTGGCCCACTACTCCAGGCTGGCCGACAACATCGATATTCCGATCGTCGTACAAGACTACCCCAGCACCTCCGGCGTGCACATGTCCCCCGACTTCATCGCCAAGCTGGCCAGCAGCGTCCCTGCGGCCCAGTACCTGAAGCTGGAAGACCCGCCGACGCCACCCAAGATCTCGGCCATCCGCAAACTAGTGGGCGACGATATGCCCATCTTTGGCGGGCTGGGCGGGGTTTTCTTGCTGGAGGAATTGGCCCGTGGTTCCGCCGGCGCCATGACCGGTTTCGCCTACCCCGAGGTCTTGGTGGATATCTGCCGGCAGATGGCCGAGGGCGACAAAGCCAAAGCAGAAGAGCTCTTCACTCGCTGTCTGCCGCTGATGCTATTCGAGTTCCAAGAAGGCATCGGTGTCGGCATCCGCAAGTACGCTTTACAAAGCCGCGGTTTCATCGAGAATTCCAAGGTCCGCCATCCGGGATCGAATCCCACCGACGAGACAAAAGAGGAATTCCACCGGCTGGTTGAGAGCACGGGGCTAGCGACACTCTAAGCTAATCTGGTTCTTAGATTCGTCGGCTACTGAGCCGTCCACCCGCCGTCTATGACCAGTTCGCTGCCGGTTACAAAGGATGACTCATCCGAAGCCAAGTACAGGACTCCGTAGGCCACATCCTCGGACTCCCCGTAGCGGCCTAAGGGGATGCGGGAGATCATCACTTCCTGAACTGCTGCATCTGATCGCCGGGCCTCGGTCATGGGCGTGACGATGGGGCCGGGATGGACCGAATTGACCCTGATGCCCTCGGCTGCGTACTGGACCGCCGCCGACTTGGTAAAGATTCGCACTGCACCCTTAGATGCCTGGTACTGGGGGCTGCTTTCGCTCATTCCCACCAGTCCCAACTGGGATGAGATGTTGATGATGGATCCTCCGCCGGCTTTCCGCATCTCTGGGATGGCCTGACGCGTGCCCAGAAACACGCCCTTGGCGTTAATGTCCATCACCCGGTCCCACTCGGCCACGGTCGTTTCCTCTATGGAACCCCTGGCGCTGACTCCGGCGTTGTTCACCAGGATGTCCAGCTTGCCGTAGCGGTCCACCGACTCGTTCACCGCCGCCGCCCAGTCCGACTCGCTAGTCACATCCAAACGCACGAACACGGCGTCACCGCCGATTTTATCCACCAAGGCTCGGCCTTCTTCCTCCCGCACGTCCCCCACCACAACTTTGGCCCCTTCTTTTACGAAGAGCTCGGCTTCAAAAGCGCCCATGCCCCGGCTACCGCCGCTGATGAGTGCAACTTTTCCTTCTAGACGCATCGTTGTGGCTCCTTTGGTTTGGATTCGCAGGCTCCTTCTCCCGCGGCGGGAGAGAGTTGGGTGAGGGTCCCGCCCTAGTACCTTGTCTGTTGGTTCATGGGTGTGAAGGTGCCGGGGTGGACCGAGGTTAGGCCTGCGTCCACCGGTAGGCAGATGCCAGTGATCCAGCGGGCTTCATCACTGGCTAAGAACAACGCGGCATAGCCAACGTCCCAGCCGGTGCCCTCGGTCTTCAGGGGAGCGGCATCGGTCCGCAACTGGCGTAGGTCGTCGTTCATCCTTGGCGCCACCATCGGTGTGTAAACCAAGCCGGGGGCGATAACGTTCACTCGGATGTTGTCCGCGGCGTGGTCGGCGGCCATCGAGAATGTCAGTCCGATCACCCCGGCTTTGGATGTGGTGTAAGGCGTGCTGCTGTGAGCCCTAAGCCCGGCGATGGAAGCGATGTTGACGATAGCTCCGCCGCCGCCGCTGGCGATGATGTGAGGAATGGTCGCTTTGCTGGCCAGCAAGATGGTCTTCAAGTTGACCGTCATCACCTTATCCCAGTCCTCTTCACTGACCTCAACCACAGTGCCCCGCTGGGAGATTCCCACGTTATTGTCCAAGATATCCACACGGCCGTAACGTTCCATGGCGGTCTGGGCCATGCGTTCGCAATCATCGATCTTGGTCATGTCGCCTTGGAGCGTGGATGCCACACCGCCCTCTTCGTGGATGCTATCGAGGGTCTCTCTTGCCCGGTCCTCTTGGAAATCCACCAAAAGGACCTTAGCCCCTTCTCTAGCAAATAGGATTGACGCCGCTTTCCCGTTTCCAATACCTTCGCCGCTGGATCCGGCGCCGGTTACGATCGCTACTTTCCCCTCTAGTCTGGGTGGTCGGTCCGCCATTGGTTGCACCTCTAAGAATTACCCTCTAAGAATCACACTGTTGATGATGGTTCGAGCCGAGTGAGCGAATAGGGTTTTCTGCCCGGTCTACATTAGGGTACAATGTAAGAAAGGAATCCCATTGTCAAGATATCCTAGTGCCCCGGCGGAATTCGTCGGCCTCCCCGATTTCTGCGCACGGTTTCTTGACTCGACATGGGACGCACCCTAAACTGGAATCGACACATATTGGTGAGCCTGAGATAGGCCACTGGGACGTATTACTGCATGCAGAGCAACCTCAACCACGGGGCGGATGTCGCCCTATTCATCGACTGGGAAAACTTCAAGATCAGCCTGGCTGTGGGCCACCGCACACCCAACGTATCGGCCCTTAAAGAAGAAGTCTCCAACCACGGGCGCGTGGTGATTGCCAAAGCCTACGCGGACTGGGTTACCAGGGCCCCGGAACTCCGGGGCGCCAGCCAATTCCTGAACGACCCTCCCTCCCTCTACGCCGCCGGCATCGAGCCCGTATTCGTGCCCACGAGAGCCCCTTCTCCCAACGCAACCAATGCCAACGGCATGCGCACGGGACGCATCAAGAACAGCGTTGACGTCAAGATGACCGCCGACTGTATCGAGATAGCACACTCCTACCCCAACATTGGCACCTTCGTGCTGGTTTCCGGGGACTCGGACTTTATCCACGTGGTGAACGCCCTCCGAACCATGGGCAAACACGTGATCGTCGTCGGCATCTCTTGGAGCACGTCACGCCGGCTGGCTGACCAAGTAGACACCCTGATCCTCTATGATGTGGATGTTGACCCGCCAGAAACGATCGCCGAGCCCGCCGAGCCCAGTTTTCAGCCTGCCGAGCCAGCCCCTGACCGAACATCCGCGGCTGACTTGAATGACGTCATCCGGGCGATCGAAGAAATCATTCGCGACGAGCGGAAAGCCGGCGGCAACCCATTATTGACCTCGATCAAGCAGCGCCTGGTGCGCCGCTACCCCGACTTTGACGAGAAGAAACTGGGCTACACCGGGTTCAAGCGCCTAATGGCCCGGGTGGCACAGAATGGCAACGTCCGGCTGATCACCGCTGGCCTGGTCGACTGGGCTATCATGGCCGACGAGGACATTCCTGAAGGCGCAACGGAAGCAACGTTCTCTGGGTCCAATGCCCGCCCAGGTCGCCGCCGTGGACGGCTTCCCCGCTCCAGACAGGAGGACCAAGCGCCAGAACCGGAACCCATCGGCTCCGAACTGGACGAATCGTCAGTGATCGAGGATACCGAGACTGATAGCGAACCCGTCCGTGAGATTGTCCCGGCGTTCACGACAAATGGACAACAAGACCACGAAGATGAATCCGAAGACGCTTCGGATTCGCCTGAAGGCGCCTTCTACACTCCCAGTTCACCATTTGCCGACGACCAGGAATTTGCCCAGACATTGCAGGAAGCGATCAGCAGCCTGGGCATGCCCACGGAACCGGACGATGGCCAGCAGGCCGACCGGGTTTCCGACCTGATATTCATGGCCAACACCCTGGAACATCAGGAAGGCATCAGTCACGTAGCATTCAACTTCCTGGTCTCTGAGATCTGCGACGCCCTGGGCCAGGGAATCGAAGCGGGACACACCGATATCACCCAGCGGTGGGGTCAAACCAGTTCCCGGACCTACGTCAGCAAGATGCTGCGCAGCCTGAGCGACGGCGAATTCTTCTTGAAAGGCAACCACAGTTGGCGCGACGAGGATTCCGGCCAGAACCGGCGGCGCCGCACCTTCAACTTGAACCACGCCCATCCTCTGGTGCAGCAAGCCCTAGCCGCCCGATCGGAAGACGCCGCTCCGCCAACCAGCGAATCCGATTCATCATCCCCTGAACCCGAGGAACAACAAGAACCTCAGGAAAGCCAAGAAACCGGCGATTCTGTTGAGCAGGTAGTCGCGGCGGCCATCGCGGAACTACCCGGGGAGCCCGCCTACGAAGACGACGATGAAGACTACGAGTCCGGCAAGAACGCAGCCGAGGCCCGTGCCGAGACCGGGTTCATGTCCCGGCTCTTCAATACCCGCCGCCGAAACTAACGATACTCAGCAAATAACCCAGGCAACTAAAAGCGCCCCGAATTACCGGGCGCTTTTTCATTTCATGTCCGGCGACATCATCTCGTAGGCGCGGGATTTCAACCCGCCGTCCCAACTCTAAACCAACTCACATATCCAGAATCAACGTGGACCACCCAAAATCTCGGGCGCCCAACCCCTCAGCCGTATGAGGGTGATAATACTCTCTGAAACCAGACTTCTCGATACATTCAAGGCTTTTTACCGCGATGACATCGGCCAGTTCCGAATAGCCGTGACCCCGCAGGGCGTGGGACAGGAACCAGTTGGTGTTGATCCAGGAGGGACCACGCCAGATGAACCCGCCGGGGTTTCCAGGCATGTATTTAGGGTCCGATGCCGGAACGGAGGGTAGCGGGTACTCCGTCCAAAAATGTTCCGGCGAGCTCACCCAATCAGCCACCAACCGCTCCACGATCGGTTTGGGGAGGTCGTCCAATATCAGCGGCATCAATGAGCTGATCGTCACAACTTTTACCGGTTTTTCGGCCACGCCTGAGAGGTCGAAGAACGCCCCTGCCTCCTCGTCCCAGCACTTCTCTATCAGGGCGTCCCGGGTGCGGTCAGCCTCGCGGTTGAACTCCTCCGCCTCTGGAGAATCTCCCAGCAGGCGGGCCAGGGAGCGCATCCCCAGGGCGTAGATCGAGTTAACCAGCACGTCTTCAAAATGGAAAATGTCGGCCGCGAGTATTTTCCGGTCATCGCCCCGCAGCGGCTCGTAGGCTTGGTAGACCTTCCGCAAGGCGGCTATGAACCCTTGATTAGACAAATCGGTTAATCCCAGAGCTTCGTCGTATTTCGGCGAACAGTCCGTTCCTGCCTCTTCCGGTTGAATCACCGCGATAAGACCGTCGTTGTCGGGGTCCCTGACGTCCCGAAGCCAACGGTAGAAATTGACCAGCACTGGCAAAGCAGCCTTCCTGAATTCCTCGTCGCCGGTGGTTCGGTAGACCCGCTCCACTGCGTAGGCGATGATGGGCGGTTGCATTGTTGAACTGTAATGGGGGTCGCCGGCTTGGCCAACGATGTTCCGGCTTAAGAAGTCGGGCTGCTTCTCCATCTCCCAGAAAATGATATGGGGCATGAACCCATTGGGCAGCGCTGCACTCATCAACGTACGCAGTTCGGCCTTGGATTGTTCTTTGTCTAGGTGCAGCAAGGCGATGGCGTGAAAACAAGAGTCCCAGAACCACTGAAAGGGATAGCCCGTGAGAGACGGGCAAACAAAGCTGTATTCTTGGCCGTTCCAGTCAGCCACGCCCTGGCGTAGGTTGGTCAGTAGTATCTTGCGTGCGCCTTCTTCCAGCGCTGCCCTATCCACTCGTTACACCCACGGGTCAGGCTGCAGTGCGGTTGTCTTGATAGACTTCCAGATACTTCTCGGCCACCACTGGCCAGGCGAACTCGGTGAGAGCGTACTCCTGGGCTTCGCGTCCCAATTCCCGGCGGGCTTTGCGATCGTTCACCAGCCGGACGAGCTCGTGGGCCGCGGCCGCCTCGTTGTATCTGGGGACCAACACTGCTCCCCGTGATAGCACCTCCCGGTTCGCTCCCACGTCGTGGGTCAGGACCGGAGTGCCGTGGGCCATCGCCTCCAGGTACACCAGGCCAAACGCCTCGTAGCGGGAAAATAGAACGAACAGGTCTGCCTCAGCGTACCACTCGGCCAGCTCGCTGTCCGAGACCTCACCGGTAACAATCACCTCTCCCTCAAGTTGGTTCTGGGTGATGAAATTCTCTATTCCGGCGGTGGCGCCTTCGTCCCGGCCCACTAACACGATCCGGACTGGCCGCTCGAATTGGGCGCGGGCCATCCGGTAGACATTGAGCAGCCAGCGTTGGCCTTTGTGGCTGCCCAGCCGGCCGACGCAGAGTACGGTCACGGGGCCGATGTCCACCTCGTCATTCGATTGGTCCGGCTTTTGCCCATATTTTTCGTCGATCGATGCGCCCCAGCCGATGACCCCCAGCTTGTTCTTAGACGTTAGATAGGCCCGGTGCACGCCCTCGGCCTCAAGCTCCGTTAGCGCCACCACCCGGTCGGATATCCGGCACAAGAAGGCGTTAATCGGCTTCAGCCACCACCTGCTGAAAGGCAGGGTGTGGTAGGACGGAGTGAATACGAATCTGGCCCGGCCCCGATACCAGAACCATGCCCAGAAGTGCCCCCAGAACCAGCCATCGCCCACGAAATGAATCACGTCTGGCTTGAACTCGTCCAGATATTTCTTCAATCGCCAGGGCGAGAACCAGACCAAGGGAACGGAATAAAAGGGAAGGGAACGGCGAGGGAATCCGGAGAGCCGGTAGATGGAGATGCCCTCGGGAGTGGTCTCTTTGTCATACCAAGTAGGTTGCGGGCGCCGCGGGAAGGAGTATTTGGTCGTGAGCACGCCAACGGCATCGATGGAGGCCGACTGCTGCATCTGGAACGATAGTTGCTCTATCGCCCTTTCGATTCCCCCTAAATAGGGCCGAAAATAGGGGGTCAGAAATAGAACGCGCAGTGGTTTACTATCCACTGGCTGCCTCCAGACCGTTATTCCACACATCAGCGATCTGCGAGACCGGCAGGTCCATCTGATCATTCAGTCGGAACCGGTCCCCGCCAGTATAGCCCAATCGGACGATTGGCACCCCGGAACCTGATGCCAGACGAGACAAAGCGTCCCAGTGCTCTTTCGGCAGACTTACGATGATGCGCGACTGTTGTTCACCAAATAGGATCACATCCCATCGATCGGCAATAGAAAAATCACCAACAAATCCCACGTCGCCCTGGATAGAGCATTCGGCCAAGGCTACCGCCAGGCCTCCTTCCGAACAGTCGTGGGCCGATGCGAGCAAGCCCTGTCCGATGGCGCTGCGGCAAACCTGGTGCACCCGCTTCTCCAGGTCTATGTCTATCCTTGGGCTGCCCTCAACACGGCCGTGGACCCATTGCAGGTATTCGCTGCCGGCTAGATCATGAGACTCAACTTCGCTGGTGTCCGCGCCCAGCAGCCCTACCACCAACCCTTCTGCCGCAAACGCCGACCTAGTTGCCTTGGAGGCGTCTTCCAACAGCCCCAATCCGCCGACAACCGGCGTAGGGAAGATTGCCTGTCCCCGAGACTCGTTGTAGAGACTCACATTGCCGCTAACCACCGGCACTTCCAGAACCCGGCAGGCCTCGGCGATACCCTGGATACACTGCTCCAACTGGTGGTAGACATCAGGGCGTTCGGGGCTGCCGAAGTTTAGGCAGTCGGTGATCGCCAAGGGCAAGGCCCCGGAACAACTTAGATTCCGGCAGACCTCAGCGACGACGATCTGGCCACCTTGATAGGGGTCCAATTGGCAGAGACGTCCGTTGCCGTCGATGGTCACGGCGATGGCCTTGTTCGTACCCTTCACTCTCAAAACTGCGGCGTCGCTCCCCGGCCCCACCACCGTGTTGGTCTGTACTTGGTGGTCGTATTGCCGGTAGACGCCCTTTTTATTGGCGATGTTGGGAGCAGCTAACAGCCGCAGCAACGTCCCTTCCGGGCCGTCCTGGGGCAGAGAAATCGAGTCCAAATCCAATTTGCGTCGCTGGATATCTGCGTCGGACGGCTTCCCGTCCAGCCGGTACTGAGGCGCCTCCGAGAGCGGCCCGATGGGCAGGTCAACCACCAGTTCCGGACCCACAGCCACCTGGGCGGTCTGTTCAGCGATGATGTGGCCAATCTCCCGGCAGGTGACATCCCACTTGTCCATAACAGACTTGATAGCCGTCACATCCCCCGGCGCCACCACCAGCAACATCCGCTCCTGGGACTCGGAGAGCATCACCTCGTAGGCGCTCATGCCCTCTTCCCGCTGGTGCACCTCGGCGATATCAAGCCGGATGCCCCGGCCACCGCTGGCAGCAGACTCGATAGCCGCGCTGGTCAGCCCCGCCGCGCCCAAGTCTTGGATGGCATTCACCAAGCCTGTGTCCAACGCCTCCAGACAAGCCTCGATGAGAACTTTTTCGAGGAAAGGATTGCCCACTTGAACGGTGGGCCGCAATTCCACCTTTTTCTCAAAGGTGCGCGAAGCCAATCCTGACGCCCCGTGGATCCCGTCGCGGCCGGTGCCGGCGCCAACCAGGAGGATGACGTTCCCCACCTCGCTGGCCGCTGAAGTGGCTATCTTGTCGGTGTGCACCAGGCCCACGCACATGGCGTTGACCAATGGGTTCTGCGAATACGATTCGTCGAAGCAAATCTCTCCAGCCACGTCAGGCACGCCGATGCAGTTGCCATACCAAGAGATGCCCTCAACCACGCCATGGAACAGATGTCGGTTCTGTGGGTCATCTAGGGGGCCGAACCGAAGGGAATTCAGGAGGGCGATGGGGCGGGCGCCCATGGCCAGGATGTCCCGGACGATGCCGCCAACCCCGGTGGCCGCGCCCTGCAACGGTTCCACGGCGGAGGGGTGGTTGTGCGACTCCACTTTGAAGACCACCGCCAGTCCGTCGCCGATATCCACCGCACCGGCATTCTCCGCGCCGGTCTGGGATAACACGCGCGTCGACTTCTGGCTGAATAGGCGAAGCAATGGCCGGGAGTGCTTGTAACCGCAGTGTTCACTCCAAAGGGCGCCAAACATGCCCAACTCAACCGGGTTCGGTTCCCGGTCCAAACGCTCAATTATCAGGTCGTACTCGGCCTGGGAGAGCGCGATCTCATCCAGTATTTCTTTGGTCACCGCCATCTATCGTGCAACCCCCCGCCCTGGTTCCCTAAATCTGTACCGTTTCTGCATGATGTATACACCGGTCATGCCGTTTCGTCGATAGCTTGGCCAGCCGCTTCAACCTCAGCCGAAGACACCGGGGTATCTCCCACATTCCCTTCTTGGTCGGACGGCCAGACCTGGCCGCCGGAAACGTGGAAATAATTGGCCTCGGACCCAAAGAAATCGTTCACCTGTTCCAAGTCGGTTGTGGTAATGAGGACTTGTTCGTAACGGGTGGCCTTCTCCAGGAGTCGGTGCCTGCGTGAGCCGTCCATCTCCGATAACGCATCATCGAACAGGACAACGGGGCCCTCCCCCCGCACGGATTCCAAGAACTCGGCTTCCGCCAGGCGGAGGGCCAAGGCAAGGGTGCGTGCCTGGCCACGAGACGCGAAAATTCCCATGTCCGCTCCGTCGATAGTTAGGTTGAAATCGTCCCGGTGGGGCCCCACGGCTGTTATCGGCCGGGCCCGCTCCCAGTGGGACGCCGCAACAAGAGCCTCCCGAAAATTGATTTCTATCTCGGCAACATCGCCGCCAAGAAGCACGCTGGGCCGATACTCAACCTCAAGGTTTTCCTTAGGGCCGCTCAGGTCCTCGTGGTGCCGCATGCAAGCCGGCGTAAGTTCCCGCATGGCTTCTTGACGCTGCCAGGTAATTGACGCCCCTTCGCGGACCAGTTCGTCGTCCCAAAACGCCAGCTCGTCCCTCTCAGCTCGGCCTTCGCGGAGCAGGCGAAGCAGTTGGTTCCGCTGTTGCACAACGCGGTGATACCGCTGCAGTCTCTTCAGGTAGGCCTGGTCTGCCTGGGACAGGAGGATGTCCAGAAACCGTCTGCGGCCAGAGGGCGGCCCTTGGACCAAATCTAGGTCCGCGGCGCTGAATAGAACCGCATTCACCTGGCCGATGAGCTCGCCGGCGGTATGCTTGAGCCGGTTGACCCTGATCTCCTTGCGGACGTTATAGCTCAGGCCATTGGCGTTCTGGCTCGAGCGTTGGGTTGGCTGGTAGCCGACGATGACCCGAAGGCTTCGACCCTCTTTCTGGATAATCCCGTCGACCAGCGCCTGTTCGCCGGACCTGGCTGCCTCGAAACTGACCAGTTCCCGCTCGTTCTCGGCACGGAACGATCTGGCGATGCACAGTAGGTAGACAGCTTCCAGCAGGGTGGTTTTGCCCTGGGCGTTGGGGCCGTAGTAGACGGTCACACCGGGAGACAACTCAATGTCCAGGTGGGTCAAGTTGCGGAAGTTGGTCAGTCGCAATCGGGAGAGGTAAGCCAACCGGACACATTCCTCCCGTTAAAGTGGGGCAGGGGCAGACTTCTTAGTCTTGGTCCCTTAGCAACTGAATCTGGATCGCCAGCTCATCGGCGGCGCCCTCTTCTCCAGCGGAGAGCCGGAAGCAACGGTCGATGTACAGTTTGGCCAACTGAGAGCTCCGCTCCGAGTTGTCCCGGGCAACTTCCAAAAGGTCATTCACCCTGAAACTCTCCGGCAGGTGCCGCGCCAGAACCGTGATCTCCACGCTAACCTCGTCGGCATTGACCTGGTCCGAACCATCGACGGCGAAACGAAGCTGGCCCAGCAGCTTTGACAATTCTCCCAGCTTATCGCTCTCGCTCATAAAGCTGAACAGGACTTCATTGACGTTCAGGGAGTCGTCTGGCTCTGGTTCAGGTTCAGGTTCCGGCTCGGGGGCTGCAGATCCCGCCGACTCAAGAGTCTCTCTGAGTTCTTCACCAATCGCAGCGGCTGCGCCTTCGGCCGGGGTGCTGTTCATTGCCAACGCATCAGAGCAAAGCCCGGAATATACTTGGACTGCCTCGGTGGCCATCTCCATCATCCTGGCCAAGTCAAAGGAGAACATGTTGCCGCCGTAGACCAGGTCATCCTCTCGTAACTGACTCATCCGCTCCAATTCCGCAAATGAGCCGATAGCCTCGGGCACCGGCGGCATGGAGAAAGCCGAAAGGTCACTGAGCGGCATGTTGCCCAAATGGGAGGCCAAGAAGGGCGGGACGTACTTGGTGAGGTCAGACTTGACTGGCAGCGTGACCACGTAGGTGGCATAGACCTTATCCGGCTCGGTGTCCACGCGGAAGTAGAGCAGGGCATGTCCTCTGGGGTTCTGAGAATCACCCCGGTCGAAGATTACGTCCATGTCAGTCGGCCACGCCCTTGATGCAGATTTCTAAAGTCATTATAGGGCAAATCAGACTGCCCGGCCACGCGTTGTCTCAGCTTGGGTGCGCGTTGACTACCCACGGCAAACTCAGTATTGTAGATGCAACGTGCCCAGCACGAGTCAGGAGGAGCCACGGAATGGCCGATACCGAACTGAAGATTTTCGATTACGAAAAGGCCGAAATTGGTGAAGAACTGGGCTCCTACGAGTACACCCTGACTCAAGAGATGGTAGATGCATTCCGCTCTTCAGTTGACGACCCGGAAGCACCCTTTCCGACACTGGGCGTTAAGCACGACGCCACCGCCTTCGCCATGGTCTACGACGACCCCATCGGCACCGTGAATGCCGGCAACGAGGTCGAGTTCTTCAACCCGCCCATCGTCGGCAAAAAGATCAGCGTCAAAGGCCGGATCGCAGACAAATATCTGCGCCGGGACAAACCCTACATTGTCATCGAAGCGACTGCCATCGACGAAGATGGCCGCCTCCTGGAAAAGCTCAGCACCTACCAATTAAAGAAGCCGGACGAGTTGGGGAAGAAATGGCATCCAAAACAGAAATAAAGCCCGACCAAGCGATTCCCTCAGTCACCAAATCTATCACGGAGAACTCGATACTCGAGTTTGAATCCACTGGGATACTCGACCGGGAGAACATCCACAACAACCCGGAACTGGCCGCAAAACGCCTTGGCACCACCTACACCCTAGCATCGGGCCGCATGTCCATAACTTTCGCCGCCGAGTGCATGCGTAAGTTCTTTGGGCCTGACGTTTTCAACCACACCGGCACCGTAAACTTGAAATTCCTCCGGCCGGTCAAGGCCGGGGATACCATCATCGTCACCGGAGCCGTCAGCGGGACCGAAGAAACTGACGCCGGCACTAAGGTCTCGGTGGACCTTTTCTGCGACAACCAAGACGGTAACCGCACCGCTGTGGGCATCGGCACCGCGGTGATCGCCTAGCCCACAAAAACTCTGGAGGACTAAATGGCAGGAGAACACGGAAAAGTAGAAGCGGAAATACTATACTGCGTATCTTGAGGATACTTCCCTGTCGCCACGTGGTTGGCGACCGAGTTTTTCCGCTCTGACGCCCCCGGCGACATCGCGATCAAGATGACCCCATCGGACAAGGGACGCCTGGAAGTCTATCTGGACGGCGAAAAGATCTTCGACCGCAAGGAAGCCGGGTCATTTCCGGACCTGGGCAAGGTCAACGAACTGAAGATGGCCATCGCCGAGAAGTTATTCGAGTTAGAAGAGGCGTAGGCCTCGCTCAATAACTGCCGTAGGCACATACCATCAGATAAGAATAAGCAGCCCAGGACCAACTCCTGGGCTGTATTTTTGTGAACAGCGTACTGATTGGAGAAAGAATTGGCTAACCCAGAACACGTAAAACTAGCTTCCAGCGGCCCGGAAGCCCTAGACAACTGGCGCGAGAATAACCCGTACGTCGAATTGGACCTGGAAGGGGCCGACCTCAGCGGAGTGAATCTGGCCGGGACCAAGATTCGGGCCGCCAACCTAAAGGGAGCGGACCTCTCTGGCGCCAGACTGTCCCGGGCCAACTTGGCTGGGGCTGACCTCTCTGGCGCCAACCTGAACGAGGCAGATCTCGGCCAAGCCGGAATGGCCGGAGTCAACTTGACCGGTGCTTCCGTGGTCAATGTGAACCTTTTCTGGACCGACTTGAAAGGCGCGGTGCTCAAGAACGCCGTCTTGACCAGTTGCCGCATGAACCGGGTCAACCTGATCGGGGCGGACATTTCAGGAACAAATTTCAGCCAGTCCAACATGATCGAAGCCGACCTTAGAAACACCGACATGACCAACGCTCTGTTCCAGTCATCCAACATGAATGGGGCCGACCTGAGCCGAGCCATCATGCCGGGAGCAGACTTTACCCTGGCTATGATTCGCGACTCTATGTGGATCGCCACTGACGTGAGGGGCGCGAGCTTCAACCAGGCCAGCCTCCATCGTTCGGACTTCACCCTGGCAAAATGGGATGACACAACCAACTTCCCAGAAAAGTTTGACCCGGAAAACACAGGCCCCAAGGACGTCAACAACTAGTCTGGCTGCGTGCTAGAATTACCCCGCAAATAAAGGCATCCAGGAGACCCTGTGGCCGTCATTCAAATCGTGGGAAATCAGTCCGGCGCCGGCAAGACCAGCGTGGCCGCCGCGTTGCTGGTTACAGCCAGTAAAGCCGGAAATCAGGCTGCCTACTACAAGCCGTTCTCAGACGAGCGCACAGCAGACTCCGATGTCACCTTCATGTCCGGACTGCTTGAGTCCATCGGCGGCCCTGCCGCCCCCGCCCCCGGAAACAAATCCGATTCCGGCGAACTAAGCACAGCTCAGTCGGAGGTCTCGAGGCTTGAGTCTGAAGCCGGCATCGTAATCATTGATGGCCCCGATGCGTCCACGCCCTACGGTATTCCTTCAAAGGTCATCCTGGTGCACCGAGGCCCTCAGGAGGCCGTCGCCGAATCGGTCTCATCCGCCGGCTCTGACCTAGCCGCTGTGGTGGTCAACGCCGTGCCCATCCACCGCCGCGACGAGGTCGCCCGTGGACTGGCCGGCCAATCTGTTCCGGTAGCTGTGATTCCAGAGAGTCGGGGCATGCTCACCGTAACCGTTGGCCAACTGGCTGAGCACCTTGGGGGCCAATGGGTGCTGGACCCGGTGAACGCCGATGCTCCCATAGAACGTTTCATGATTGGCGGCAACATCATGGACGAAGGCCCAACCTACTTCGGCCGCTACGCCAACCAAGCGGTCATCACCAGGGTCGAGCGTCCAGACATCCAGATGGCCAGCATGTGCGATAAGACCTGCTGCCTAGTCCTAACAGGGCCGGGCGATCCTTCCGATTACATCAAGTCCGAAGCGCTGAAACGCGATGTCCCGTTGATTCAGGTGCGCACCAACACCCTAGATACGGCCGATGCCCTAGCAGGCCTTTTGGACAAAGCCGACGCCCGCACCGCCGCCAAAGCCGACCATTTCGCTGGCCTGCTGGAAACCTACCTGGGCGCAGAGGGCTTGGAGCAACTGTTAAGTTAGGCTTCAGCCCCAGCCTCAGCTTCTTGACTGAGCGTGATATCAGGCCCTACAATGGTAGTTACGGCTCCGTATTGGAGCCAAAGAATTAATCCAACCCCAAACAGCACCGCTAAACGCCGGGGGAGAACGATATGCCCATAACCCAAGATGGCATGGTACTGACGGTGGCCATTTCCGAGAAAGCCGCCGAGAAGATCAAATACTTCGCTTCGAAAGATGGCATTGAAGAAAACGTCGGAGTACGCGTGGCCGTTAAAGGCGGCGGATGTTCTGGCCTGACCTACGACCTCAATATCACCGGTGACGTCGTCGAATCCGAAACAGAAAAAGTTGTCGAGCAACACGGCGTGAAAGTGATTGTCGACAAAAAGAGCTATATCTACCTGGTCGGCACCGAGTTGGATTTCTCCGACGGCTTAAACGGCAAAGGCTTTGTCTTCGAGAACCCAAATGCCAAGAAAGCCTGCGGCTGCGGCACTTCGTTTAGCGTCTAACCCAGGCAGCGTCTAGCCGCCCCACTAGCCGAACCACAAGCGCCGCCTTGTCCATACAAAAGCGGCGCTTGTTCATTACAGCTCAAAGTCTCCCATCGGAGCGTCCCATGGCCCTACAAACCGGCGCAGTCATCTTCGTCGACCGGCACGGATTCCAGCTACCGGCGGTCTACGCCGATTTCGCATCCGAATACGAAGCCGCCACTACCACCGCCGGAGTTCACGATGCCTCGTACATGGGGCGATTAAAAGCCACCGGCGAGGACGGCTTGGACCTGCTGAACCGTATGTCCACCAACAATGTGATGGACCTGGGCGCCGGCGAAGGAGCGGTAACCGTTCTGACCAACGACCGCGGTCGAATCATCGATGTGGTGGGTGTAGTGAACCAAGGCGATCACGTGATTCTATTGACCAGCCCCGGCCGTCAACAAACGGTGATCGAGTGGCTAGACAAATACACCATCATGGAAGACCTGACCATCGTGGATGTCACCTCTGAGACCACCATGCTGGCGCTTGTCGGCCCTGACTCCGGAACTATTCTGGGCCTCACTTCATCACATGGTCCCCACGATTCACTGACGGCCCACCGCGTCCAATTGGGTGGAGTTGACGTGCTGGCTGTAGAACAACCCCTTGGGACGCTATCCAGGTACTGGTTGATAACCAGTCCGGATGACGTCGCTGGGCTGTGGCAGCACCTAACGGAAGCCGGGGCTGTACCTCTGGGCGCGACGGCGATGGATGCGGCGCGAGTTAACTTCGGCGTGCCCGAATTCGGTCCAGAACTAGGTGAACCCTATAACCCGTTGGAAGCCGGCCTTATAGGCTCAGTGGACTTCGCCAAGGGTTGCTACATCGGCCAAGAAGTGATAGCCCGGTTGGATAGCTACAAGAAGGTCCAGAAGTACCTGGTATCGCTGATTTTCGATGCCACCGCTGCAGTCTCTCCTGGCGATGAGCTGTTGCACGAGGAAAAGCCGGTTGGAACGGTCACATCCGTTGCTCCAGAGCCTTCGGACGGTGTCCTAAAAGGCCTTGGCTACGTCAAAGCAGCTGCTGCCATCCCAGGAGCGAACCTAGAGGTTGCAGGGTCAGAAAAGGGTTCAGCAGAGATCCTATCGCTGGCCCAGCCATACGGCCCGCCTAAAGACTAAACACCTAATCGGCGGACGGCTCAATCTTGCCTTCGGGCGTAGCAGTCAGAAGCGCGGAGAAGTCGTAGCCCCGCTTGCGCATCTCCTCTGATCCTCCCTCGTTTCGATCCAAGAGGGAGACTACTTTCACCACTGTGCACCCGGCCTCTTCCGCAGCCTCTATGGCGTGGAAAAGCGATCCGCCGGTGGTACAAACATCGTCCACGATGGCTACCTTGCTGCCTGGCGTCAGCGGCCCCTCGATATTCTGTTTGGTTCCGTGGGCCTTGCTTTCTTTACGCACGATGAAGGCCGGAATGGGCCCGCCCTGCAGGTGACTGGCCAAGGCCACGGCCGCCACGATGGGATCTGCCCCCAGGGTTGTCCCGCCTACTGCTTTGGCGCCCGCTTCCTGCAACAATGGCAACAGCGCCTGGGAGATGAGGTAAGTGCCTTCCGGGTCCAAGCTCAACAGACGTCCGTCGAAGTAATAGCTGCTCTTCTTCCCTGATGTAAGGGTGAAGTCGCCGTATTTTATGGCCCCGCGTTCCAGCGCTAAGGCCAACAGCCGGTCCACTGTTTCACTCAATTCGCCGTCCTCCCTTCACCTGCCGTCAGATATAGTCCTTGTTGCCTGATATATTCGGCCACCGCGTCCGGGACCTGGCCCTCCAGCGGCTCTCCGGCGGTGGCTCGGCGCCTCAAATCAGTGGCGCTAACGTCAACCAGTGGCGCAGTAACCATCTGGACCCTGTCCTTGGCCTCTGGAATCCGGTCATAGAATCCGGTCCAATCAAAGTCCTGCTCTCCAGGCCGGTTGAGAACCAACAGTTGGCAGAGCTCCAGCACTCGCTCCGGCTCTTTCCAGCGGTCCAGTTGGCCCAAAACATCCAGACCCAGAATGAAGAACAGGTCTGCGGTTGGCCCCAGCTTATCCGAAAGTTCCACCAGAGTGTCAACGCTGTAGGTAGGGCCGGGCCGATGAGCCTCAATGTCGCAGACTTGGTAGTTAGGTGTGTCCAAGGTAGCCAGCCGTACCATCTCGAGGCGATGATCGACCGATGCCGACGGCTCTGATTGTTTCAATCTCGGCTGACCAGCGGGGATGAAAAGGATTTTTTCCAAGGCCGTCTGGTCCCTGGCTGCAAAAGCAATACTCAGATGACCCAGATGCACCGGGTCGAAGGTTCCGCCAAGAATCCCAATGTTCACGGCTAGTGGCTGCTCAGAACCACGTAAGTTCAACTTTCCCGAACCTGATGGTGTCGCCGGCCTCGATACCGGCGTCGATCAACCGGTCGGCCAAGCTGGTCTTACGCATCTCGCGCCAAAGTTGCAACAACACCCGTTGGTCCCGGGTATCGGCCATCGCCGTGAGGCGTTCCATCATCTCGGATTCAACCACGAAGACGCCGTTGGAAGCACGCCAGACCGCCTCACGGCCTGCGGACCTTTGAGGCCGCGAATGCATCGGCTCGGGTAACAGGGACGCGTCTATCTCTTCCTGGGGCAATTCCGCAAGAGCGCCGATGATGTTCCCCAAAAGGATGTCCACGCCCTCTCCAGTGGCGGCGGAGATAAAGTGCACGCTGGAGCCCTTGTCACCGATGACATCCAACAATTGTTCGGTCAGTACTTCTTGATATTCTCTGACTTCCGTCACGTCCAGTTTGTTGACCACGACCAATTGGGGCTTTGCGGCCATCTCCGGATTGAATTGCTCCAGTTCTTGGTTAATCATACGGTAATCTTCTACCGGGGTTTCAGAAAGACCATCCAGCATGTGCACGTATAACCGTGCCCGTTCGGCGTGCCGCAGAAACTCGTGGCCCAGTCCAATTCCGTCGTGGGCTCCCTCGAGCAAGCCTGGTACTTCCATCATGACAAAGTCGTTGTTGCCCATCTTGACCACACCCAATACCGGTTCCACCGTGGTGAATGGATAATCGGCCACTTTAGCTTTAGCTGCAGAGCACATAGAAATCAGCGTCGACTTTCCCGCGTTGGGCTTGGCCAGCAGACCGACATCGGCCAACAACTTTAGCTCTAGGAACAGAACTACCTTCTCACCCTTCTCACCACGCTGGGCTAACACCGGTTCCTGGTTCGTCGGAGTCGCGAACCTGGTATTACCCCAACCACCGCGCCCTCCAACAGCTACCAACCTAGGAGTTTCACTGGTGATATCGTCCAAATACTCTTTCTCCCCTTCCTCATTCATGCGATAAACTACGGTGCCCATAGGAACCGAGATCTGCTTGTCGTCACCATTAGCGCCACGGCGGTTTTTCCCCTTCCCATGACCACCATGTACCACATAAATCGTGCTGTTGAACTTTATATGCAGAAGGGTATTGATTGAAGAATCCCCGAACAAATATGCACTGCCACCGTCGCCACCATCTCCACCGTTCGGACCGCCCTTAGGACGATATTTTTCTCGAAGAAAGCTGCTACAGCCATTCCCACCGGAACCGGCATTTATATTTAATCTAACTGTATCAATCATAGAATTTGCTTAAAGAATAAATAACAGAAGTAATAAGGGCGTGGATTACAGAGATAGTTAGGTGTAATGATGCCTGTGATTTAGTTGATTACAACTATTTTAACATGGAGAGCCGGCAAATTTGGGTTGATAAGCTGATGGGTGACAGTGACTGAAGATAGGGGATTGGTGTTTGGTTCAAGAAAGGGTTTTTAGGACGGGTAATTTATCCCGTGTCTGGATGAATCTTAGGCCAGGTTACCCACGTAAAACCTGACATTACCCACTGGCTGTGGTGGTATCCTGAAACCCCGCGCAGTGATGGTGTGGGGTGCTTGGCTCAAATGTTGAATTCAAGCAAAATAGGGCTGGGATTGGCGGGCTTCCTCGGCATAATGGCGATGGCGTGCTCGAGCCCAGCAAGCACCGTGCCAGCAGGAACGATCCAGCAACCAACCATTGATTCTTGGGGAGAGATAGATCAGGTGAATCGGATAGCTTACGTTAGCCCCAACGGCGACTTGTTCACCGTAGACCCGGACGGGGGAGGCCTTGCCCAACTCACCGGCGCGCTCCAGGCCGAGGGCGGGTCCGAAGGCGGTATCCAATCCCAACCGTTACGGATGAATGAGTACTACGCTTGGCCCACCTGGTCTGCGGACGGCACGAAACTAGCCGCGTCACGCGTGCTGGTGGAAGAAGACGGGATCAAGATCACTCTGCAGGTCATGGACTCTCGCACCGGGCGTAGCGAGACCGTTTACGAGAACACTCAGCCGGGATTAGTGGCGGATGGCGCACCCCACTATATCTATTGGGCTCCGTCAGGAGACCAGCTTTCTTTCCTGGCCTCAACTGAAGAAGGGTTGTCGTTGTTCAGGTGGGATGGCACGCCGGGTAACCAGGCGTATGTGATCTTCTCTGGCGGTCCCCTTTATTATCAGTGGACTAAGGACGCTTCGGCGATGGCGTTGCATATCGGACCGGACCTGATCTGGGCCAACCCTCTGGCCGAAGGTGATGCCCGACAGTTCATTCAGTCTGCGGGGAACTTTCGCGTTCCGGCGATCTCTCCAGACGGGAACAGCGTCGCTTATGTCGACCAGACCGAAGCTGGAATGGGACTCTACATCGCCCCCTCCAGAGATCTAGGCCAGACGCGGAGGATTCTGGATGTCGGATCACCGACCGCGTTTATGTGGTCTCCGGACGGGACCCAGATCGCAGTGGCGGACCAGTCTGTTCTTAGGGCGCCCGTCTATGACCGATTGATGCTGACGCCGGTGGATGGCGGACCGGTGACAACTTTGGTCTCCGGTCCATCCGCCAGTGAGGTCTGGGCGTTCTTCTGGTCTCCCGCTGGCGACCGTTTAGCCTGGGTATCGGTCAACGCCGAAGTTCGAGAATTGGAGTGGGTGGTCTCGCCCAGCGACGGTTCCGATGCAAAAAAACTATTCAGCTTTCAACCCTCGGCTGAAGTGTTTATCATGCTGAGCTTCTTCGACCAATACGGCTATTCGCACTCACCGTGGTCGCCCGACGGCAAGTTCCTAGTTGTCGCTGGATCCAAGGGGGAGGTGGCGCGCAGGAGTAACGGCCGGACGCCCACCGGTGACCGGATTTACCTGTTGGATGTAGAAGGCTCCGTTGACCCCCGGGACCTGGGCGCGGGCGTCCTGGCTGTTTGGTCGTGGAACTGAACCTAAAGTTACTGGCAGCAGCATTCCTAATCGCGGGTATTCTGGCTGCCTGCGGGAATGGCTCTGCGTCTCAACCGTCGAATACCACGCTGGATATCGACCCCGGCCCAGCCATGCGGCAAGCTGTCGGCCAATTGCTGGCTCTGGAATCTGCATCGTTCAGCCTCGACCATCTTGAAGGCAGCACGATTTTAGTGCCTGGGGTGTTGATGACTAAAATCTATGGCGAAGTGTCCATCCCAGGCCGGTTCAGCGTTACAGTGGAAGCCGAATCCGAGTTTCCCAAGTCCTATCTTGAGATCAATATCATCACCATTGATGACGCGGCGTATATGACAGACATATTCACCGGCCGCTGGAACCAGATATCGGCGGATTCTTTGCCCTTCAACCTCTCGGGACTGGGGCAAACGCTGGCTGACATCGTGGACGCTGTTGAGAGCCCGGTGGCTGTCGGCGAAGAACGGTTAAGAGGCGTGGATACACTTCATATCAAAGGGCAGATCGCGTCCCAGGACCTGTCGGAGCTGGTCCCCGGGGCCGGTGAGGATTTCCCCGTCGATTTGGAACTGTGGCTGGACCGGAAACAAGGCCTGCTTCAGCAGGTCCACATCATTGGACGAGTCGTCCCCACCGATGATTCGGATACCGTCCGTCAACTTTCCCTGGAAGATATCAACCAGCCGGTGGACATTTCTCCTCCCGGCATCCCATCTGGTTAACCAAGGGCGATGCTGGGGAAAGACCGGACACTGCCCACCTCTTTTGTTCTGGCCATCATCGGCCTTGGGGCTTTCATCACTGCCCTGGACCAGACAGTGGTCGTTACTGCGTTGCCCAGCGTGATGCTGGACCTGAAGGTCCCCATCGCCGAACTGGACCGGGTTTCTTGGATAATAACCGCTTACCTGCTTGGGTATACCGTGGCCATGCCCCTGATCGGCCGCCTGGGCGATGTTTACGGTTATCCACGGGTCTATCAGGCGTCCCTAGTGGTATTTTGCGTCGGGACCGGCTTGGTTGCTCTCTCATCGAACCTAGATTGGATGATCGGCGCCAGGGTGATCCAAGCAGTCGGTGGCGGCGCAACGGTCCCCATCGGGATGGCTTTGGCGACCACTCTGGTCCCAAAAGGACAGCGAGGCCTGGCCTTGGGCGTGGTTGGCGCATCAGCCGAGGCCGGCGCCATGCTGGGTCCGGCCTACGGCGGAGCGATCGTCGAGCTCCTGAATTGGCGTTGGATATTCTGGCTTAACATCCCTCAGAGCGCCGTTATCTTCGCAGCGCTGCTCTGGCTGCCGAACCGGCGGGATGTGGCCGCCAAAGTGGACTACATGGGCGGGGTCATCCTCGTTGGCGCCCTACTTGTCCTTTCGCTGGCACTATCACGCAGCGGCCTGTTCACCTTCGATTCGCCATATCCGTTCCTTTTGGCCGCCGGGGGAGTCGGTCTGGTTGCCGTTCTAGTCTTGGTGGAAACGAGGACGTTCCAGCCGCTGCTTGCTCCGGCCCTCTTCCGGTCATGGGCGTTCTTAACATCCAACCTCACGCAGGTGTTGGTGGGGGTAGTGCTAATCATCGCCATGGTGACGGTGCCGCTGATGGCCAATACAGTGATGGGTAAATCACCGTTCACCGGAGCGCTTTGGCTGCTTCGATTAACGGGAATCATCCCCCTTGGCGCGGTGGCCGGCGGCCTGTTGGTGAACCGGTTGGGTCCCAGTCCATTGACGGTTACGGGGTTGGGATTGATGGCCATCGGCATGTTTTTGGCCAGCGGCTGGGAACTGGGCGTCGCCGATCCCGGGTTGACCGTTCATCTGCTGATCTCCGGCTTCGGATTTGGCTTAGTGATCGCCCCCATCACTGTGCATGCCTTGGATTCGGCAGGTGAGGACTACCAGGGCACGGCCGCGTCCGTGGTCGTGGTCTCCCGGATGATGGGGATGACGTTGGGGTTGGCCGCGCTTTCCGCTTGGGGGGTGCAGCATTTCCAAGTGCTTACCGCCGGGCTGGAATTCCCGCTACCGGTTTCCGGAGAGGCCGCCGGCGTATTTGAGACCCGCGCCGCGGAGTACTCGGCCAACGTCAACGCGGCGGGGTTGGAGTTGTTCCAGCGGTTTTTCTTAACCGCTTCGATAATATCGCTGGCCGCTATCGCGCCTGCGCTGGGAATGCGAAGGGGCCGCTAGACCTAGCCGAGTTAGCGTGGTCAAGCCAATCGTCAATTTGACTGGCAAACCGAGATGCGATAGGGTTGGGGCTGGAAATTTTTTAAGGGCTGCGCCAGATAGGTCAGATGCCAAATAATGGCGGCGCGTGCCTGATGAAAAGGCAAACGAGAAGGCCCTAAGGAGATAGAAATATCGTGATATCAAGAAAAAGAAGCATGAAAGTAAGTCTATTGGTGATGCTGGTCATGATGTTCTCGGTGATGGCAGCTGCCTGCGGCACTGAGGTCGAGGTAATTAAAGAAATTACTAAGGAGGTCCCAGTTGAAGTAATCAAGGAAGTAATCAAAGAAGTAGAAGTAGAAAAGATAGTCAAGGAAAGAGTAGAAGTAGAAGTAGAAAAGATTGTTAAGGAAAGAGTAGAAGTAGAAGTAGAAAAGATTGTAGAAGTTGAGGCTGTCAAAGAAAAAAGAGAAATCGTATTTGGTGGTCTCGACTGGACCAGCGCGTTGGTCCAAAACGGCGTAGCCCGTTACATCGTGGAGCATGGTTATGGATATCCGACCAGCCAGATAGAGGGTTCGACGCTACCCCTTTTCCAAGGTCTCCGTAAAGGCGATATCGATTTAACCATGGAGATCTGGCTTCCGAACCAAGCTGCAGCTTGGAATGAAGCCGTAAAAGCCGGCGAAGTCCTTCCTGTTGGTAAAAGCTTGGAAGATAACTGGCAAAGTTCGTTCCTTATTCCTAAATATATG